>Ga0190265_10001128_pt1 | contig 17419 bp, 17 predicted proteins | sample Popmic124T_FD_133135 | JGI IMG/M metagenome (GOLD analysis project Ga0190265, IMG submission 133135) | Populus adjacent soil microbial communities from riparian zone of Indian Creek, Utah, USA - 124 T | ecosystem: Environmental > Terrestrial > Soil > Riparian zone | place: USA: Utah | collected...
ACGGTGGAAACCGGCGTCTTCGGCGCGCGCATGCGCGTCGAGCTCGTGAATGACGGGCCGGTTACGCTCCTGCTCGAAGCATGATGCTCCCGCCCGGAGCCGGGCTCAGCCCGCCGGGAGGTCGAGGGGCAGCCCAAGCCCGTAGCAGCGAAGAGTGCGAGCGTTAAGGCGCCGGCAGGAGAGAGGTGTGTTTTCAGCCGCCGGAAGCCTGCTTCCGGCCGAACCGCGCAGCGGAACCACTTGCTATCCTTGATCCACCACATTTCAGCAGTATCGAAATGGGCGCGCCGCGCCCCTTTTTTTTGAGATGACACCGCTCTATGACAAGGAAAAGACCCTGTACCGCGAGGTTGCTCCTCGGGTCGAGCGCAGCGTGCCCGGAGTCGAGGTGCTAGCCCTCGAGCTGACCGGGCCGGAACGTTTCACAGTCTTCATCGACCATCCGCAGGGCGTCGACCACTCGCTCTGCGAGCGCGTGACGCACGTCCTGCGCGATTACCTCGACCGTTTCTCGGTGGACGTCTCGTCTCCGGGAACCGAGCCGCCGCTGCGGGAGCCGCGGCACTTCGAGCGGGCTGTCGGTCGGCAGGTCGCGGTGAGGACCTCAGCCGAGATCCGCGGCAAGAAGCGCTTCCGCGGCGAAGTCGTCTCGGCCGGCGAGCGCAGCCTGAGCGTCGCGGCAGGCGACGACAAAGTTGACATTCCGTACGAGTCCATCGTGCGGAGCAATCTGATCGAGGAGAGGTAGGAAGATGAGCCGGGAGATCATCGAGGCCGTTCGAGTCATCGAGAAGGAGAAAGGCATCGAGGGCGACACGCTGATCGCCGCGCTCGAGGACGCTCTCCTTGCGGCATACAAGAAGACGCCTGGCGCAACGCGCCACGCGACCGTCGAGCTCGACGACGAGGGTGACTTTCGCGTCTACTCGGTCGAGCTGCCCTCGGACATCGAGGAGCGTTTGATCGAGGAAGCGCGTGAGCGCGCAATCACGGAGCTCGAGGCGCTCGAGGTCGAGAACGGCGAGCGCTCCCACACGCTCATCAACGACGACGACCTGAACGTCGACTGGTCGGACGTCCCCGAGGACCAGATCAAGCGCGCAGACGTAACTCCGCACGACTTCGGCCGCATTGCGGCGCAGACCGCGAAGCAGGTCATCCTGCAGCGGATCCGCGAAGCAGAGCGCGAGATGATGTACGACGAGTACGTCGACCGCGTCACCGAGGTCGTGACCGGCATCGTCCAGCAGGCCGGTGACCGTAACAACGTCCTGGTCGACCTCGGCAAGGTGGAGGCGCTGCTGCCGCGCTCCGAGCAGGTCGACGGCGAGCGCTACGAGCAGGGGAGCCGCATCAAGGCGGTCATCACCGAGGTGCGCTCGGGCACGAAGGGCCCACAGGTCATCCTCTCGCGCCGCGACCCGGAGCTGATCCGCACGCTTTTCGAGCTCGAGGTGCCGGAGATCGCCGACGGCCTCGTCGAGATTCGCGGCGTCGCCCGTGAGCCGGGCTACCGCTCCAAGATCGCCGTCGAATCGCACGCCCAGGGCGTCGATCCGGTCGGCGCCTGCGTCGGGCCCCGAGGCTCACGCGTGCGCATGGTCGTCTCGGAGCTCCGCGGCGAGAAGATCGACATCATCCCGTGGAACACGGAGCCGGCACGGTTCATCGCCAAGGCGCTGTCGCCTGCGCGCGTGCGCGAGGTCTTCGTCGACGACGACACCAAGGAGGCGACGGTGGTCGTGCCCGAGGACCAGCTCGCGCTGGCGATCGGTAAGGAGGGCCTCAACGCCCGGCTGGCTGCCCGACTTACCGGCTGGAAGGTCGACATCCAGTCCGACCAGGAGTTCGCGCAGGCCGAGGCGGAGGCCGCCTTCGTCGGCGATGAGGGCGCAGGCGGCGACTTCTCCGGCCGCTGTGTCGCCGTTCTAGCCAATGGCAAGCGCTGCCCGAACACGACGTTGCCGGGGTCGCGCTTCTGCGGCATCCCCGCTCACCAGGAGATGGCGCAGCGGGAGGCCGCGGGCGAGGAGGTGCGGACGATCGAAACCGTTCGCAGCGAGGAGCCTGGCGACGAAGCAGACACCGAGGTCGAGACCGAGGTTGCGGGCGAGGTCGATGAGAGCGGCGACGCGGTGGCGCAGCCCGAGATTGCGGCCGTGGTGGAGGAGAGCCTCCCGGCGGTGCCGGAGCCTGAGGTTGTAGCCATGCCCGACGACGTCCAGGCCCCGGACACCGAGACCGTTGAGGAGCCCCTGCCAGACGTTGGCGGCAAAAGTAGCGGCATGCCGGACGCGGGCCCCGAAGACGACTCGGCAACGGAGGAAGTCCTCATCGGAAGCGACGTCATCCAGGACGCGCCCAGCGAGCCCGTCCACGAGACGGCGCCGCTGCAGGACGAAGGAGACGAGCCGAGCACGGCGTGACGTCGGCTCCAGTCAGGACTTGTGCCGGCTGCGGGCGGAAGGCCGAGAAGGCCGAGCTCGTGCGGTTCGTGGCCCCGGAGGGAGTGCTGACTCCCGGTCAGAACACGCCAGGGCGCGGCGTCTACACGTGCCGGCGCCTCTCGTGCTACGAACGGGCCCTTTCTCGCCGAGCCTTCGCGCGGATGCTCCGTCGCCCGATTCGGGTCGAACCGGGCCTCGAGCGTCTTTACACTGAAGCAGGCAACCATGGCTGATTCCAAGGGAAATCGTCCGAACAGGCCCGTCCGGCCTCGTCAGGCCCCGAGCAGGGGCCGCAAGCGGCGCGTCGTCATCGACAACGCCGCCGCGCGCCCACGCCTCGACGGCCGGCAGTCGCGTGACCGTGTCGAGCCGCGCCCGAAGGCCGGCCCCGGCCCGCAGCCGACCGGTCCGGTCACCGTTCCCTCCGGCGTCTCGGTCAAGGACCTGTCTCAGGCGCTCGGGGTGGCTGCAGCCCAGATCATCAAGATCCTGATGGGCCTGGGGGAGATGGTCACCATTACCCAGACGCTCTCGGATGAGGCTGTGCAACTGATCGCGACCGAGGTCAATCGCGAGGTGACGATTAAGCACGTGGCCGAGGAGGACGAGCTTCCGGAGGTCTTCGAGGATGCCGAGGAGGATCTGGTCGCACGGCCGCCCGTGGTCACGATCATGGGCCACGTCGACCACGGGAAGACGACGCTCCTGGACGCGATCCGCGAGTCGTCGGTCGTCGAGACCGAGGCCGGTGGCATCACGCAGCACATCGGCGCGTACCAGGTCGAGCACAACGGCCGCCGGATTACGTTCCTCGACACGCCGGGCCACGAAGCGTTCACCGCGATGCGCGCCCGAGGGGCGAAGGTGACCGACATCGCCGTCCTCGTCGTGGCCGCGGACGACGGCGTCATGCCGCAAACGAAGGAGTCGATCGCGCACGCCCGTGCTGCCAAGGTGCCGATCGTTGTCGCCGTGAACAAGATCGACACCCCGGACGCAAACCCGGAACGGGTGCGGACCGAGCTGGCGACCGAAGGTCTGCAGCCCGAGGAGTGGGGCGGCGAGACGCAGTTCTCCGACGTGTCCGCCAAGGAGAAGCGAAACCTCGACGACCTGCTCGAGCGCGTGCTGCTCGTCGCCGACGCGGAACTCGAGTTGACCGCCAACCCGAAGGCCGACGCGTCGGGTCCGATCATCGAGTCGCGGCTGGACGTGGGCCGGGGCGCCGTGGCGACGATGCTCATCCAGCGCGGCACCCTCGAGGTCGGCGACGCGATCGTTGCCGGTGATGCCTGGGGCAAGGTGCGCGCGCTCTACAACTACCGGGGCGAGAAGGTGCGCGAGGCGCGGCCGGGCGATCCGATCGAGATCATCGGCTTCGACAAGCCTCCGCAGGCCGGAGAGATGTCGCGAGTCGTCGAGAACGAGCGCCAGGCTCGCCATCACGCGAACTCCCGGGGCGAGCGCGTGCGCCGCGAGCAGCTGGCGCAGCGGCGGCCGGCAGGTGTCTCCCTCGAAAGCCTCTTCACGCAGATGCAGGAAGGCGACATTCAGGATCTCAACCTCGTCCTCAAGGCGGACGTGGACGGCTCGGTCGAGGCTGCGGTCAGCGAGCTCCAGAAGATTCAGCACCCCGAGGTGCGCGTCAACGTCATCCACACCGGCGTCGGCGGGATCTCCGAGAACGACGTCATGCTCGCGGCCGCGTCGAGCGGCATGGTCGTCGGCTTCAACGTCCGGCCGAACGCCGAGGCGCGGGCCTCGGCCGAACGCGAGGGCGTCGAGATTCGCTCGTACAGCGTCATCTACCGGCTGACCGAGGACATTGAGCAGGCGCTCGTCGGCATGCTGAAGCCGGTCACGACCGAGGAGACGCTCGGCGAGGCGGAGGTGCGCCAACTGTTCCGCGTCTCCCGGCTCGGCACGATTGCCGGCTGCATGGTCACCACCGGTGTCGTCCGCCGCAGCGCCCAGGTGCGCGTCGTGCGTGACGGCACGGTCATCTACGACACGTCGATCGCACAGCTCAAGCGCTTCAAGGACGATGTTCGCGAGGTCGAGGAAGGGTTCGAGTGCGGGATCCTGCTCGAGGGCTTCAACGACGTGAAGGAAGGCGACATCCTCGAGGCCTACGAGGTCCGCCAGGTCGAGCGGACCGACCTCAGCACGTCTGACGTCGCGTAGCTCGTCTTCACGGGTGAACCCCTGGTTCCCCCGTGTGCCCCCTCCTTGCGTGCGTTCATTCGCTTCGAGAAGTTTCAGGAGCCGGCAGCTGGTGGCGTGGTTCGAACGTTCCCCTCTCCGTTGTGAGCCTCCCGCCGGGCAAAGCCCGGCTCCGGCGGCCTTTCGCAGCGTGCCCGTGTTTGGCGTAAAGGATGCTTCGGCGTGCCTCGAACGCCGGACCTCTCAGTCTTGATCATCCGTAGTTAGGGGCGTGCTGCGCCTACTCGTCCTCGCCGCGGCGCTTGTCGCCATAAGTTTTGCGCCTGCCTGCCGGCACGGTGATCCACGGGAGGACGCGGAGGCTAGGGAACGTCCCGTGCGCCTGTCCAGCCAGAAATGTGCGGACCTGTGGAATGCCGAAAGGAACCGGGCGAACCAGAAGCTCATCGCGGCCGAGTTCACAGAGGCTGCCGTCCGCTCGTGGACGATCAAGACCGGGGATCATGGTTGCGGTGTCTCTGTCGTCGCCGCAGACAGCCGCTGGCGCCAGTGGGGAAACACGGTCACGCCGCTCGAGCGCGATCTCGACTGGGGTCTGCCGGTCGATGGTGCGAACTGGGGCGTGGACACCCCTGAACCGCTCCCGCGTCTCAATGCGACCGTTGGCCCGAGTGGAAAGGTGTGGCTCCGGTGAATGCGACACGCGTGGGAGCAGGGCACGAGGCCGGAAGCGATCGCGTCACACCTCCTGCTACTCGGAGGAAGCTGGCGCCGGCGATGGTGCGGGGCGCTGCTGCAGCAGCAGCACGACGCTGACGGCCAGGATCCACGCGAGAACGAGTGCCGACGGCCACACGAGCGCGCCGAGCAGGCCGGCGAGCGCCGCGGGGAAACCGAAGACGGCCAGCCAGTTCGGGAAGACGCGGGAATGCAGCGCGAGGATCGACGCCGCGAGAATCATCGTGCCGGCCGCGAACATCGACATGACGAAGAACCCGTAGCTGAGGGCGAGCATCAACCGCGCCACGTTCGGGTCGACCTGGAACGAGTCGCCGTAGATCCCCTCGCCGAGGCTGAGCCCGGTGCCGAGGACGTGCCCCGCCACTGCGAGGGCGATGAAGACGCCCGCAGCCGCGACCGTCGCCGTCGTCAGGCGCACGGGATCGCCTTCGGCGCGGGCCAGCGCGCCGCGGAGGCCGCCGAGAAACAACAGGAAACAAAAGGCCGCGAGCCCGACGAGGAAGAACGAGATCCGTTCCGACTGGAGATTGTCGGCGTCGGCGTAGTAGGAGGCGATCTCCGCCTCGGACGCATCTCCGCCGGGCCCCTCGCGCGTCAGAAGGGCGGCGATGACGACGAGGACGACGAAGGCGATGCCGTTCGCCGGAATCCAGCGCGCTACCCGCAGGTACATAAGACGGGGCGATCCTCGTGCGCTCAGCGCGCTTCGTCAAGAATGGAGGCATGAGCGCCGGCTTCGTAGGAATCCTCTCCGTCGAGCTTCACTTCCCGGAAGCCGGGTCGCTGAAGGGCAAGCGCAAGCACGTCAAGTCCGCGAAGGCTCAGCTCCAGAACCGCTTCGGCGCGTCGGTGGCCGAGGTCGACCACCACGATCTCTGGCAGCGTGCGCGACTCACGGTCGCCTGCGTGGCGCGGGATCACCTCGAGCTGGAAGGCCTGCTCGACGATGCCGTTCGCTATCTGCACGGGCAGGAGTTCGAGCTCGTGCAGGCGGAAAGACAGGTGGTGGCGCCGGATGACTGAGCGCATGCGAAAAGTGAACGAAGCTGTCCGGGAGGTGCTATCCGAGGCGATCGGTGGGCTGCTCGACCCGCGCATCGGCTTCGTCACGGTGACCGGCGTCGAAACTTCGCCGGACCTGCGGCACGCGCGCGTCTTCGTCAGCGTCCTCGGCAACGAGCGCAAGCGAGAGCGCACCCTGGAGGGCCTGGCCTCCGCCCACGGCGTCCTCCAGGCGAAGCTCGCCGACCAGTTGCGAATGAAACGGACCCCGCAACTGGCCTTCGAATACGATCCCTCCGTCGAACGCGGGGTCCAGATGTCTCAACTGATCGATGAGCTCGCCCCAGACGACCCAACCTGAGGTAGACGCGGTCGCCGAGGCGATCCGCTCGCACGACCGCTTCCTCGTCACCACGCATGAGAACCCGGACGGCGACGCGCTCGGGTCGTTGCTGGCGATGAAGCTGACGCTCGACCACCTCGGGAAGGACTCCGTCATGTACCTCGCCGGTGAGGCTCCGCTCCCGCGCGAGTACACCTGGATGCCCTTCGGCGATCTGCGCCGGCAAACCCCGGACGACGCCTCCGAGCGCGTCCTGCTGGCGCTCGACTGCGCGAACGAAAGCCGTCTCGGCCCCGACCCGGAAGTCCTCGTCACGGCGCCTCTCGTCGTCAACGTCGACCACCATCACGACAACTCCCGCTTCGGCGGGATCAATCTCGTCGTCGCAGACGCGTCCTCGACCGCCGAGATCGTTCGTGACATCGTCGAGCGGCTCGGAGTGGAGCTGACGCCGGATCTCGCCGAGGCTCTCTACATCGGGCTCGTCACCGACACGGGCCGCTTCCAGTATGCGAACACGACGCCGAGGGCCCTGCGGCTCGCGGCCGAGCTCGTCGAGGCCGGGGCCGACGTGCACAAGATCTTCCAAGGCGTGTACGAGAGCGTCCAGTTCGCGAAGCTGAAGCTCCTCGCACGCGCGCTCGACCGAGCACAGGTGTACGAGGGAGGGCGGCTCGTCATCTCCTACCTGTTGCGGGACGACTTCAAGGAGGTCGGCGCGGCCGAGCCGTACTCGGAGGGGATCATCGACTACCTGCGGGCAGTGGAAGGCGCGGACATGGCTGCGCTGATCCGCGAGCCACCCCGGGGCAACGTTCCCCGGCGGATCAGCCTGCGGGCCTCGACGGACGAGCTCGACGTCTCCGAGATTGCGCGGCGCTCGGGAGACGGCGGGGGTCACCGCCAGGCGGCGGGCTTCTCGAGCGAAGCCTCCATCGACGAGATCACGGAGACGATCCGCCGAGAGTTCACAGCGGCGACGAATGCCTCCTAAGCGAGGCCTGACGCCGAGCGGCCTGGTGCTCGTCGACAAGCCGGCCGGCCCCTCGTCGTTCGCGATTGTCCGCGACCTGCGTGACAGGACCGGCGCGCGGGCCGGGCACGCCGGCACGCTCGACCCCTTCGCCACGGGCCTGCTGCTCGTCCTGCTCGGCGCTTTCACCAAGCAGGCGCAGCAATTCGTGGGGCTGACGAAGGAGTATGAGACGGCCGTGGACCTCTCGGCGAAGACGACCACCGGGGATCCGGAGGGCGAGATCGTCGAGGAGCACGAGCCGCCGTCGGAGGAGCAGCTCCACGAGCGCATCGCGGCGCTTCGCGGCGAGGTCGACCTGCAGATCCCCGCCGCATCGGCGGTCAAGATCGGAGGCGAGCGCGCGTACAAGCTCATGCGGCGTGGGGTGGACGTGGACATGCCTCTTCGGCGCACCACCGTCCACGAGCTCGAGGTGCTCGACTACGACGGCCGGATCGCGCGACTGCGGACGCACCTGAGCTCGGGCGGCTACGTTCGCTCCCTGGCCGCGGCCCTCGGCGGCCACTGTGTCTCGCTCCGGCGCACGGCCGTCGGGCCGTTCAAGATCGACGATGCCGACAGCGAGCGCGTGATCCCGCCCGAGGAGGCGCTGGCCGAGCTATGAAGGTCGCCCACGCTCCGTCCGAGCTCGAGCCGGCGCCGCGGGCTGTCGCCCTGGGGACTTTCGACGGGGTGCACCTTGGCCACCGTCGCGTCATCGAGACCGCGCGAGACACCGGCCTCACGTCGACGGTCGTCACTTTCGACCCTCATCCGCGGGCCGCGCTCGGGAACCAGGTGGATCTGCTTTCGACGCTCGGGCGCCGTCTGGAGCTGCTCGACGAGCTGGGAGTGGACGAAACGCTCGTCGTCGACTTCACCCTCGACCTGGCGAGGCTGGAGCCGGTCGAGTTTGCGGACGAGGTGCTGAGGCCGATCGACGCGGAGATCGTCGTCGCAGGCGAGGACTTCCGGTTCGGCCACGGCCGGCGAGGCGATCTCGACACGCTCCTCACCCACGGCTTCGAGGTTCGACCGGTCGAGCTGCTGGAGGGCGTGTCGTCGACCCGCATTCGCGATCTGCTCCATGAAGGGCGCGTCGACGAGGCCGCGCTTCTGCTCGGCCGTCCGTTCGAAGTGGAGGGGACGGTCGTGGCGGGTGACGCGAGGGGAGGGACGCTCGGTTTCCCCACGGCGAACCTCGCGGTGCCGCCGAACTTGCTCGTGCCCGCCTTCGGCATCTACGCGGGCAGCACGCTCGGGCACCGGGCTGCGATCTCGATCGGGACGAATCCGCACTACGGAGGCCGGGAGCGGCGCGTCGAGCCCCACCTCCTCGACTTCGACGGCGACCTGTACGGGCAGCGCCTGCTCGTCGAGCTCTGGCAGCGCCTGCGAGACGAACGTGCGTTCGAATCGGAGGAGGAATTGATCGCCGAGATCGCTCGGGACGTGGAAAAGACCCGAACAGCGGTGCGGCCCATATAGAGAAACCCGGTAAAGACTGCGCTAAATCGCCCCGGAAGGGCGCAAGAATTCGGTAATTGCGGAATCTCTATGACCGTGGAGTCCAAAACCCCCGGGGACGACGCACCATTGAGCTCAGTCGAGACCGTGCGCTGCCTTTCCTGCGGCTCGGCCTATGCCAAGCCCCTCGGAGGCGGAACCGTGCAAGCGAATCCAGGTTGCCCAGACTGCGGTTACGTCGGGTGGGTCCTGGCAGAGAGCCCTGTCCTCACGGCAGGACTTGCACATCGCCGCTTCTCCGAGGATCCGCCGCGGCGCCGGTCGGCGTAACGACGCTCACACCTCCGAAGTAATGGTGCTGCGCGGGCCAGACGCGAGCCTCGAACCCGGCTGCCTCGAGCGCTGACAGCGTCTCGACGGCAAAGCCCGGCTCGAGCTGGACCGCCGAGCCAACCGGGTGGAGGCGGGGTCGGTCGACGGCCGCCTGCGGCCCGAGGCCCTCGTCGAGCACGCCGGCCACGACCTGCAGGAGGGCGCTCCGCAGGCGGGTCCCACCTGCTGCGCCGGCGGCCAGCTGCACGTAGCCGCCCTCGAGAGCGATCGCCGGCGCCATCATGCTGGCCATCCGGACGCCGGGCTGGAGCGGCTCCTGGACGAGGTCGGCCTCGCCGAGCATGCTGTTCAGGTGCAGGTCGAAGCCGGGCAGGAAGTCGCCCGAGCCGAGCCCGAGGCTCGTGGTCAGGACGCAGGCGTTGCCTTCCGCGTCGAGGACGGCTAGGTTCGTCGTCCCCGTGCCGGCCGTCTTGCCGCCGAGGATCTCGACGAGGGCCAGGACACGCGCCGGCTCGTCCAGGTCGCGTAGCCGAGGGAGGCCGACGAGCGCTTCGGGGAAGTCGCCGAGCCCGGCTCGGGTGCGGACGGCGTGGCCACGAAACTCGAGCTCGACCGGGTCGCTCCAGCGAGGCTCGTATGCTGCGAGGTCCTCGCGTGTGACGAGCCCGCCGCGCTCGTCCATCAGCTCGAGCAGCGCTTCGGCAATCGTCCCCGAATAGGCGGCTGCCGCGCCCTCGTCGGCCACCGCTTCGAGCACGGCGACGAGGCCCGGCTGGTGCAGGAGGTCGCCCTCCTCGAGGATGGAGCCGCCAGGCGAGTAGATGCGGGCCCCTTCGTTCATCGTCATCACCGTGGCGAGCATCTGCAGGCACGACGCTTGCGCGGCCGGCATCGCCACGCCTTCTGCCGCGAGTCGCATGGCAGGCTCTACGAGCCGCGCCCAGGGGAGGCGGCCGTGCGCAACCCAGAGCGCTCCCAGTCCCGCAGGGAGGCCGGGAACCCCGCAGGATGCTATGCCGACGGCGTAGTGCACCAGCTCCTGGCCAAACGGCACCTGGAGCTCGAGCAGCTGGGCGTCCCGCCGTTCGCCGCCGAGCCCGGGGACGGCGACGAAGCAGTCGAAGTTCGCCGTCGTTCCGGTGCCGGCGTCGTGGTAAATGCCGTGACCGCCGCCCAGGAGGCCCGTCATCACGGTCTCGGCCACGCACGAGGCGAGTGACGCTGCGACTGCTGCGTCGGCGGCGCTCCCGCCCTCGGCGAGGATCTCCGCGCCCGCAGCGGCGGTGGCCGGATGGCCCGCGGCGACAGCTTGCATCCCTAGAGTTTCGCCTAGTGCGAGGTCCCTGGCGGATAGCGCTGCTCTCGGCGGGTGTCGCGGTCGGCGTCGTCCTCTTTCTCGTGCTCCGCGGCGAGGAGCAAGACGGGGAGCCGGAGCCACCTCCGCCGACCGCGACGCAGCCGAAGGCGACCACGACGGTAGAGACACAGCCCCGACCGCGACCCCCGCTCACCGTGCGCATCAATTCCAGGGCGCAGGGCCTGACGCGCATCAGCATCCCCCGCGGGCGTGAGGTCCTGCTGGTCGTCAGCGGCGACCCAGGTGCGGAGATTCATCTCCACGGCTACGACGTGCTGAGAAGGATCCCGGCCAGGGGTCCCGCCAGGATTCCGTTTCGCGCGACGATCCCCGGCCGCTTCGAGGTCGAGCTCGAGGCAGAAGGCCGGCAGATCGCCGACCTCACGGTGCTTCCGTGAGCCTCCAAGCACCCGCCGTGCTCGCCCACGGGATCGGAGCGGTTCAAGACCTGCCCGTTCCGGCGTGGCTCTTCTACTACGGGGCGGCGCTCGTCCTCGTTGCGTCCTTCGTCGCGCTCGGCATGCTGTGGAAGGAGCCCCGCCTCGAGCGAGCGAGAGAGCGCCCGTTGCCTCCCGGGTTACAACGGGTCCTGCTGTCGCCGCGTCTAAGGGTCGTCCTCGGTGCGCTCAGCGTCGCGTTGCTCGTGCTCGTGCTCGCCGCCGGCCTCGTCGGAGACGACTCGCCGACCCTGAACCTGGCGCCGACCTTCGTCTACGTGGTTTTTTGGCTCGGCGTACCGCTGCTCTCCGTCTTACTGGGTGACGTGTGGCGAGTACTGGATCCTTGGCGAGCGGCCGCGGACGCCGTCGCGTATTTGACCGCTCGGGCAGGAGGGGACTGGGGCCCTCCCTTCGCCTATCCCGAGCGGCTCGGGGTCTGGCCCGCAGCGGCGCTCCTGATCGCCTTCGTCGCGCTCGAGCTCGCCTACAGGCCGCCTGACGATCCACGAGCGGTCGCCGTCGCGGCGCTGGTGTACAGCTGGATCACGTGGTCAGGAGCGGCCTCCTTCGGCCGCAGGGCGTGGTTCGAGAACGGCGACGGGTTCAGCGCCTACTTCGGGCTCTTCGCCCGCATGGCGCCGTTCGGCGAACGAAGGGGGGAGGTCGTCGTGCGCGCGCCCTTCAGTGCGCTCGCCAAAGGGGGCGAGAAGGCAGGGACGATCGCGCTGGTCGCCGTAGTCCTCGGCTCGGTCGCCTTCGACGGCCTGAGCAGAACGAACTGGTGGGAGGACCGGACTCACACGGCGGCAAAGGCGACGGTGGTCTCGATCAACCTGCTGGGGTTGCTGGGCTGCATCGCCTTCGCCGCCAGCACGTACCTCGCCGCAGTCGCCCTCGCACGGCGTCTAGCCGGCGCGCAGACGGACTTGCGGACCGCTTTCCTGGGCAGCCTCGTGCCGATCGGCTTCGCCTATCTCGTCGCCCACTACTTCTCCCTGTTCGTACTGCAGGGGCAGTACATCCTCCCCCTGGCGTCCGACCCGTTCCACTACGGGTGGGATCTGTTCCGAACGAAGGACTACGTCCCGGACCTGACGATTCTCGAGCCAGCCACGATCTGGTACGTCCAGGTCGGCGCCCTCGTTGTCGGGCACGTCCTCGGGCTGGTGATCGCGCACGACCGCGCGCTGTCGCTCTTCTCGTCGGTTCGGTCCGCGCTCCGCGCCCAGTACGCCATGCTGGGGCTGATGGTGCTGTACACGGTCGGCGGAATGTGGATCCTGTCCCGCCCGTGATGGGGCTTCTCGCGCACGGCGGATGGGGAGGCCTGGCCGTCGAGCTGGCGACTGCGCTGGCGATCATCGCGCTCGGGCTGGCGGTCTGGGTCGGAAACCGGCGTGACCGCTCCGACGAAGACCCGTAGGGCTATCGTTTTTGGTCTTATTCGCCCTCTTTCCATCAGCATCTTCGTACTGGTCCTTGCCGGGCTCTTGGCAGGACCGGCCGCTGCGCACGAAGGCGGGAAGGCCCAGCCACGCATCGCGGCGCAGGCCCAGGGCAAGGGCTTCAACCGCACGATCGTCGTCCGGCTGAGAGACCTCGACAGCGGCGACCCGATCTCGGGCGCCAACGTGAAGGTGCGGACGCGGATGACGCGGCCGCACGTGATGACGCTGATCCCGCGGACGATCCCCGAGACGAAGCGTCCGGGCGTGTACAGCCTGCCGTACACGTTCGTGATGCCCGGCGACTGGAAAGCAGAGTTCGAAGTCACCGGGCCGAAAGTAGTCACCGCGAAAGCCGACCTCGACGTTCCGATCGCGGTCACGGCGCCGCCCCCGACCGCGCAGACGAATACGCCCACCGTTCTGCCGACGCGGCTCGAAACTTCGATCAGCGAGCGCGACTGGGTGTCGATGGCCGTCCTCTGGCTTCACGGCCTCGCGTCGCTGGGGTGGATCGTGGGCGTAATCGTGATGGCGATCGCGCTATCCGTCCCGCCGCTCCTCACGGAGGGTGCGCGCGCCGCAATCGCGCAGTGGTACCGGTCGTGGGGCGCCTGGGCGCACTGGTCGGCCGTACCGCTCATAGTCGCGACCGGGATCTACAACATGGTCTACGTCACGCCCTTCGAGCTGGCGGTGACCCCGAGCGCCATCGACGACCTTTCGAACGTCCCCTACGGGCGCGCGTACGAGGCGATCCTGCTCTTCAAGCTGGCGCTCTTCGTCGTGCTGCTCGCCACGGGGACGATGGTGCTGATGCGCACGATTCGGCCGCAGGTTGTCGCAAACCCGGGCGCCGGCCCGGTGCGGACGCTCATCGCCGCCCTGGGACCTCCCGGGGTCGTCTACCTGCTGACGGTGCCCTTGATCCTCGCCGCGGCCATGGCTCTGCGGTACGTGCACATCCTCAGCCACGTCGCCGAGGTCGTAAACATCAAGCTGCTACCCTAGGCGCCGACCGCAGCCTCAGCCGTTCGTGGCGCTTCCTACGGCGGCTTGGACTGCGGAGTCTTGTTGTTTTTGGGAGGTGTGAATGACCCTTACGAAGGAAGCGAAGCTGGAAATCATCGGCAAGCACGGCCGCACAGACGCGGACACGGGCTCGCCGGAGGTTCAGATCGCGTTGCTGACGACGCGTATCAACGAGCTGACCGAGCATCTGCGCGCGCACTCGAAAGACCACCATTCGCGGCGCGGCCTGCTCAAGCTCGTCGGGCAACGTCGGCGGCTGCTGGACTACTTCCAGAAGCGCAATCTCGAGGGGTACCGCGCCCTCATCAAGGAGCTTGGCCTCAGGCGATAGCTCCGGGTAAAAGGAGGGTGGGAGTTTGAGCGAGCGCCCGGCAGGACGCTGACTCAAACCTCCACCTTCCACGATCAAGTGGAGGATCGATGACTATTACGACTGAACAACTCGCGACGGTGTCCGTCACCGTCGGCGAGCAAGAAATGACGTTCGAGACGGGGAAGCTCGCCAAGCAGGCGGACGGTTCCGTGCTCGTCCGCGCCGGGGACACGATGGTCCTGGCGACCGCCCAGGGGAAGATGGAGGGCCGCGAGGGCGCCGACTTCTTCCCGCTCACCGTCGACGTGGAAGAGCGCATGTATGCCGCCGGGAAGATCCCGGGCGGGTTCTTCAAGCGCGAAGGACGCCCGACCGAGCGCGCAATCCTGACCGCCCGCATGATCGACCGCCCGATCAGGCCGCTCTGGCCCTCGGGCTACAAGAACGAGGTGCACGTCGTCTGCACGACCCTGTCGGCCGACCTCGTCACCGCGCACGACATTCTCTGCATCAACGGGGCCTCGGCTGCGCTGATGATGTCCCCGTTGCCCTTCCTGGGACCGGTGGGCGCCGTCCGCGTCGGGCGCGTCAACGGCGAGTTCGTCGTCAACCCTTCCTTACAGGTGGTCGAGGAGGAGAGCACCCTCGACCTGATCGTCGTCGGCACGAGAGACGCGCTGACGATGATCGAGGCGGGAGCCGAGGAGATCCCCGAGGACGAGATCCTCGAGGCCTTTGAGATCGCCCACACCGAGATCGTGAGGATCTGCGACGCGCAGGAAGACCTCAGGCGCCAGGCCGGCAAGCCCAAGTACCTCGATCCGGAGCTCACCGCCGAGCTGGAGTCGCAGCACGCGGACCGGATCCGCGAGCGGATCAGCTCCGAGGGCCTCCGTGAGGCGGCAGGCGTCGTCGAGGAGCTCACGACCGAGCTCGTGCCCGAGCTGAGCATGGACTCCGGCGAAGAGGACATCCTGCGCCAGATCCAGGTTCGAGCGTCGCTGGACACGATTCTCGAGAGCGTTCGCCTCGAGGTCGTCGAGCAGCACGTTCGCGAGCAGTTCGAGGACGACCTGCGCGCGCTGACCGAAGCCGAGCAGGACTCGAAGGCGCTGAAGTCGGCGAAACGCCAGCTCCTCTTCGACCGCATCATCGAGACCGTCGAGCTGCCGTTCCCGGTTGGGCCGGCCACGGTCGACGGCGACGGCCCGGTCGTCAAAGACTCGCTGACGAAGCAGTTCGTCAAGAAGGCGGCCGAGGCGATCTACAAGAAGCTCGTGCGGCAGAAGATCGCCGTGGACAAGCGGCGCCCGGATGGCCGCGCCGCGGAGGACATTCGCGCGGTCACGTGCGAGGTGTCCGTGGCTCCGCGCACGCACGGCTCGGCGCTCTTCCAGCGCGGTCAGACGCAGATTCTCAGTCTGCTCACGCTCGGAACCGCGAAGGAGGGGCAGCGCATCGACGACCTCTCACTCGAGTCGGACAGGCGCTTCATGCACCACTACAACTTCCCGCCGTACTCGGTTGGCGAGACGGGGTTCATGCGGGGGCCAAAGCGTCGTGACATCGGCCATGGTGCGCTCGCCCAGCGGGCGCTCGAGCCGATGATCCCGTCCCTCGAGGACTTTCCCTACACGATCCGCATCGTCTCGGAGACGCTCGAGTCCAACGGCTCCTCCTCGATGGGGTCGGTCTGCGGCTCGACGCTCGCGCTGATGGACGCCGGCGTGCCGATCAAGGCGCCCGTCAGCGGCATCGCCATGGGCCTCGTCAAGGAAGGCGACGAGCACGTGATCCTGACGGACATCCAGGGCGCGGAAGACCACCTGGGCGACATGGACTTCAAGGTCGCCGGCTCGCGCGACGGCATCACCGCCCTGCAGATGGACATCAAGATCACCGGCGTTACCCAGGAGATCATGAGAAACGCGCTCGAGCAGGCGAAGCGGGCGCGCGAGTTCATCCTCGACAAGATGGCGGAGGCGCTGCCTGAGACCCGCACGCAGCTGGCCGAGCACGCACCGCGGATCTCGACCGTCAAGATCGACCCCGAGAAGATCGGGATGATCATCGTCAAGGGCGGCGAGACGATCCGCGCGCTCGAGGGCGACTACGAGGTCCAGATCGACATCGAGGAGGACGGCACGATCCTCATCTACGCCACGGAGGGCACGAAGGCCAACGCGGCCATCGAGGCCATCGAGGCGCTGACGAAGGAGCCCGAAGTGGGGGACACCTACACGGGCAAGGTCGTCAAGACGACCGACTTCGGCGCCTTCGTCGAGCTGAAGAAGGGAACGGACGGGCTGCTCCACGTCTCGAACGTGGGCCCGGGCCGGGTCGGCCACATCGAGGACGTGGTCGAGCGCGGAGACGTGCTCGACGTGATCGTCCAAGAGGTCGACAAACAGCGCGGCCGGATCGGCCTCAAGCTCGTCGCCAAGCACGAGAACGGATCGCTCGTCCAGCCCGAGGAGCTGATCGAGCGGGCGAAGGACGCCCCGCCGCGCGAGCGGACCGAGCGTCCGCCACGCCGTGACGGCGGCGGCCGCGACCGCGGCCGCAGATAGGTCCCGCGCCTTAGGGAGTAGCGCCCCGCACTTGATGCGGGGCGCTTACCATCCCAACCCATGCAGAAGTACGTCATCTCCGAGCTCGACTCGGGCCAGCGCGTCATTACGGAGCGGCTGACCAGCGTGCGCTCGGTCGCGCTCGGCTTCTGGATCGGAGCGGGGTCACGTGACGAGACGCCTGCCCGGGCCGGGGTCTCGCACTTCCTCGAGCACCTGCTCTTCAAGGGCACCGAGCAGTACTCGGCACAGGAGATCGCGGAGATCTTCGACGCCCTCGGCGGCGAGCTGAACGCGGCCACCTCGCGCGAGCACACGGTCGTCTATGTGCGCGTCACCGACCGCCACCTGGAGCGCGCACTCGATGTGATGAGCGACATGGTCTACGCGCCTCTGCTGGCCGACCTCGACTCCGAGCGCGAAGTCGTCCTGGAGGAGATCGCCATGTACGAGGACGCCCCGCACGAGCTCGTCCACGACCTCTTCTCACAGGCCGTGTTCGGCGACCATCCGCTGGGCCGTCCGGTGATCGGCACTGCGGACGTGATCTCGACCGTGGGCCGCCGCACGCTGGCCACGTACCACCGATCGATGTACGTCCCGGGCAACATCGTGTTTGCAGCCGCGGGCAACCTTCACCACGTTGAGCTGCTCTCGGTGCTGGAGCGCACCGAGAAGAAGGTCGCAGACGCTCCGGCCCCTCAGCGGCGCGTGCGGTCGCCGCTCGTGAAGCCTCCGGCGCCGAGCGTCC
>Ga0190265_10001129_pt1 | contig 17418 bp, 14 predicted proteins | sample Popmic124T_FD_133135 | JGI IMG/M metagenome (GOLD analysis project Ga0190265, IMG submission 133135) | Populus adjacent soil microbial communities from riparian zone of Indian Creek, Utah, USA - 124 T | ecosystem: Environmental > Terrestrial > Soil > Riparian zone | place: USA: Utah | collected...
GCCCATCTCGTCCGGCGTCTCGAAGTACGGGTCATCGACGAACACCCCGGGGACGTGCGTGTGCCCGCAGAAGCAGGTGAGCTGCTCCATGCGCTCGAAGTTCGCCATCAGCTTGTGCGGCGCCGTGTAAACGTCGTCGGGGAACAAATACTCGTTGATCGGCTTGCGGGGGGACCCGTGAACGAAGAGATAGCCGTTCATCTCCTCGCGCGGGTTCAGCGCTCCGAGAAACCGCCACCGCTGATTGCGCTTATCGGCATCCTTCTCTTCTTCGAGGCTGGCTCGCGTCCAGAACGCGGCCCGCTCGGCGCTCACGTTGAAATTCATCGGCTCGAAAAACACCGCGTGATCGTGGTTGCCGCACAGGCTCAGCTCGGCGTGCTGGGCCACAAGATCGAGACACGGCCCGGGGTCCGGCCCATAGCCGATGATGTCCCCGAGACAGTAGATTTTCGTGATCTTTCGGCGCTTGATGTCCGCGAACACCGTCTGCAGCGCTTCGAGGTTGGAATGAATATCGGAAATAATCGCGAACATACGCCATCAGCTTTGGCACTCGAACGCCCCGCCGCCGGCGCGCTCACCCACTCAAACCGCTCAACTCATACCGCTCGCTCGCTTGATATTGCCTTTCGCCCCGGAGGGGCGACGGGCTGTAGCCACGGGTGAAGCGAAGCGAAACCCGTGAATATGCTGCCACCTTGTTGAGTCCGCTCCGAAGGAGCGGCGGAGTCGTTGAGATGTCCGAGGCTCAACATCTGACCGGTGTTCACTTTCGACCTTATAGGGATTGCCTCGGCCGCAACGGATTATTTGGGAGGAGCAGCCTCATCGATCAACATGATCGGAATATCGTCCCGCACCGGATACCGCAGCCCGCAGCCGGTGCATACGAGACGGCCCTGCACGTCATCCCCCGGCTCGGGATCGCGCCAATCGACCGGTTTCTTGCAGCTCGGGCACACCAGAATATCGAGCAGTTCCTTGCTGATCATGCCTCGCGACGCTCCCTCGGATCGAGCCTGGCCACACCGCCAGGCCATCGCCCGGCGCGAATCATAGATGCTAGAGCAGCATGAATTTAACGTCAAACCGAAGGGGGGCCCCAAGTGTACCCACTGGGGTCTTCATCGAAGTCTCGCGGAAAAGTCTGCTAGACTTATTCGATAGACGCGAGGAGTGTCAGGCCGCGAACGACGCAACTGTGGCCCATATTGAGCCCGGATCACAAGGCCCGATCTTCCCATGGAGCGGAATTCGCAGAAGACTCGCTCGATTGAAGCTTCGCGCGAAATTCCTCCGCTGACGCCGTGTCTCCCTTTTTCTCGTGCAAACGCACGAGATACCCGATCGTCCGCTGCGTTTTTTCATGGTCCTCGCCCAGCGCCTCGCGCAAGCGCGGATACGCGCGTTCGAGTTCCGCTTGCGCTTCGGCCAACCGGTCCATCTCGATGAGCACCCGCCCCAGCCCCGCCCGCATGAAGGCCGTGCGCCAGTGGCCGCCTTCCCCAAGCCGTTCTTGTATCTCCAACGCTGCCCGAAATTCCGCCTCCGCATCCCCCCATCTGCCCTGGTCCGCTCTCAGCGCCGCGAGGTTGGCACGCGCCGTCGCCACGAAGCCCAGCGTCGCTTCCTTGTCGGGATCAGCTTCGGCGATCACTTGATTCCAGATCGCCTCGGCCTCGTCCGTCTTGCCCGTCTGATTCAGCGCGAACGCCAGGTTCCCGGCCGTATTCAAAGTGCGCCAATCGCCCGAACCGAGGGTCCGCACGGACTGCTCGTGCAATTCCCGCGCCAGCGGAATCGCCTCGTCCCACTGCTTCAACTCCATCAGACTGCACGCCAGCTCATTTTTCCGATTCAGCGTCGTGGGATGTTCAGACCCCGCGAAAGCCACCTGAGCGTCGAACGCCCGACGCGCGAGGGCAAGCCCCTCGTCATGACGACCGCGGCTTGACACCACGCTGGCAAGATTGTGCATCGCCAGAATCGTCAGCGGATGCTTCGGCGTCAGAACGGTCTCGAAGGTCCCCACCAGGTCACGCAGCAAGTCCTCTGCCTCCGCAAGCCGCCCCGCCTGAATCAGCAGCGTGGCAAGATTCATCCGCGCCTGCAGCGTCTCGGGATCATCGACGCCCACAACGGCCATCCATTCCTCAATCAACTCGTGTTGGAGGCCCAGCGCTTCGTCCATCTTCCCCAGCGCCGGCAAACACGCTGCAAGATTGTTCAGCGTATGCAGCCGATCCTGATGCCCGGGACCCAGCAATCGCGTCTGTGCCTCCAGCGCCTTGCGGTAAAGCGCCTCGGCCTCGCTCGAACGACCCTGCCAGTCGATATCCAGCGCCAGATTATTCAACGTTACCAGCGTATCCGGGTGCTCCGCCCCCAGCGTCCGCTCCTGGATGGCGTGGAGCTCTCGAAACAACGCTTCAGCCTCCTCATGCCGCCCGCGCTCGGTCATCAGCGTGGCCAGTTGCGTCAGTGCCGCGAGCGTGTCAACGTGTTCCGCTCCCGCCGCCTCTTGGGATAGCTCATAGGCTCGCCTCAGCAGCGTCTCCGCAGAGTCGAATAGCCCAAGCTCGCGATAATCCCACCCCAACGTCCCCGCGATCGCCGCCTCGACCGCGGGCTGGTTTGGAAACGCCCCCTTCAGCCGGGCCACGGCGCTGTCGAGCAATTCCCGGAGCGGTCCCAAGTCTCGTCCCGGATGCTTCCACGGATCGACCGCTCGCAACGTCTTATCCAGAAAATCGCGCACTTGCCTGGTGTGCCCCACCTGCACCTCGAGCGCCTTGCGCCCCGCGACCTCCGCGCGATGAGCGACCTCCAGGTCATTCAACCGCTGCGCCGCCAGCCGCTCCGCCGTAACCGCGCGGCCGCGAAGCCAGACCATTCCCGCGCTGAACAGCAGCAACGCGATCAAGAGCACGCTGCCCGCCCGAACGGCCGTCCGGTAGCGATCCAGGCTCTTGCGCACCGAGTACCAGGCACTGTCGCGCTTGGCCTCGATCGGCTCCCCCGCCAGATAGCGCCGAATGTCTCGGGCCAGCTCGCCGGCACTCTGATAGCGGCGATCCGATTCCTTCGCGAGGCACTTGAGGGCGATGGTCGCGACTTCATCGCTGATCTCAGGCCGAAGCTCGCGCGGCGACCGCGGCGCGCTATCTTGAATGATCTGCAGCGATTCCCGCAACGTGCCGTCGATCCGATAGGGAAATTCCCCCGTGAGAAGCTGGAAGAGAATCACGCCGAGCGAATACACGTCGCTGCGAACATCGACCTGGAGATGCGACCCCTCGGCCTGCTCCGGACTCGCCCACGGGAGTGAACCCATGAAGTTTCCCGCCCGGCTGAACTGCGTCGCTTCCACCGACGCATCGGCCGCCTTCGCCAGCCCGAAATCCAGCACGTGCGGCTCACCCTCGCGATCGATGCGCACGTTGCTCGGCTTGAGGTCGCGATGAATCACGCCCTGCTGGTGCGCGTGCTGCACGCCGTCGCAAATCTTCGCGAACATTACCAGCACATCGGATGCCGAATGAAAACGCTCACTGAAATCCATCAATGGCGCCGGACTCGCCCCATCGCCCACCGCCGGAGCAAGCGGCGCACGCAGCAGCACATCCGCCGCGCTGGAACCATTGCCCGCGATGCGTGCGGATGGCACGGCGCTGATCAGCTCGTCCAGCCCGGCCCCCTCGATGTATTCCATGATGTAATACAGCCGGCCGTCCTCGGTCTGGCCGCTGTCGTAAACCCGCACGATATTCGGATGCCGCAGCGTCGCCACCAGCTCGATTTCGCGCTCGAACCGCCGCCGCGCCTCCCGCGAGGCCAGCGCCCCATCCAGCACCAGCTTGATCGCGACCGTTCGCCGCGTGGACAACTGTTTGCCGAGAAACACCACCCCCTGCCCGCCCCGCCGAAGCTCGCGAAGCTCGCTGTATCCGGGAATGGATGGCGTCTCCGACGTCCGCCGGCCGCGCAGCAGCTCGCGCACCAGCACGTCGTCATCATCAAACCACAGTGAGCTTGAGTCCATCGAATTTCAGCCACAGTAAAATGCTGAAGCCACTTAGCCTGCAGTTCTCACCAGTGTCGCCGCGAAGCGGCGCGTAGACAGAGCCGCGCCCGTAAGGAAGCGGTCAGCGCTTGATTGCAGAGGACGCCCGGACCTCAGCACCATGCCTTTGAACCAACTCCTCGATCTGCTCGCCAGCTCATGTCCTCGCGCTCGCTAACGGTCGCAGCTCTGTTAAACAAAATGCAGGTTAGGTACCACGCGATCCGCCTTTCTCCCCAACAGGACGGCGGGATGTAGCCACTGCCTGCCCGCCTTGGCGGGGGTGGAGCGAAGCGCAACCCGTGGATTCGTTCCGCCCAACTACAGTCCGCTCCGAAGGAGCGGCGGACTCGTCGAGCGAACCACGTCTCATCAAATGTTCTCACCAAACTCAACCTCTCAGCGTCGTAGTGCAAATCTAACCCTCGTCCTCCACCTGCACTGCGATCAACGCCTTCAGCCGCGCCAGAATTCTGTGCTTCGCCCCATACACCTGGCTCGCACTCACGCCGAATCGCTTCGCCACGGCCTCGGTATCCTCGCCTTCCACCACGTACGCCCGGAAACACCCCAGGTCCGTCGCGTTGAACTCAGCCTCCACCGTCCGCATCGCCCGCCGCAAATGCTGCTGACGCCACTCTTCCTCCCAGGCCGCGTCGAGCTTTTCGTCTGCGCACGCGACCCGGCTGGCCTCGTCCACGTCGCCCAGTTGCACCACGCCAAATTCCCGCTGCCGCCGCCGGATGATCGCCCTCACCACCACCGTCTTGAGATATGACCGAAACTTCCCCTTGGCCGGGTTGTACTCAAACCCCGGCAGCGCCTTGGTCAGCGAGAGCAGCACCTCCTGCACGATGTCGTCGGCATTGGCCCCCACCACCCCCTGCCGCCGCGCAAACGCCCGAATCATCTCCTCATATTGAGCGCAGAACTCCCCCCAGGCCGTCGGGTCGCCGGGGTCGGCAATCCGCGCCAAAAGTGTGGCATGCGTGGTCGTCGCGGGAGCAAACATTTCCCCCCATCATACGCTCCCGCGAGGCCCCCCATAAAGCCTTACCAGAGCCGTGGCGGTAAGGAAGCGGTCCGCTAAACCCGCGAACCACAGCATTTATCCAAAGGTCCTAGGCGCGCCCCGCCCAATCTCTCGCACGAAATCTCCAACAATATCGCCTGCCCTTTGCCTCGAGTCTTCATCCCGGACCCTTCGCCGATCCCCGGAGTTCATTCCCGACGAGCCCCGACTTCAAGTCCGGCGCGGTGCCCAAATACTCAGTCAGCGCGGTGCGCCACCATCTCGGTTGTGACCCTCTCTAGGTCGCTGATAGAATTCACGTCGCCGGACGCGGGCCGAACCGCCCACCCCATCGCCCGATGGATTTCGACGCGCGGGGGCCAAGGGGCAGCCGCGGGGCGAGACGGTAGCCTCGACAGTCGGAGCGGAGGTCCAAGGTGATCCATGCAGACAAGAGCAAGATGCCCAAATCCGACCTGCGGACGCGAATTCCGAATTAGAGAGGAATCGTCGACAGACCCTCGAACGCCAACGGCGTTCCGACTTTAGCCCAGGGTTGGTCGCTGCGGCGACCTACCCTGGGAAAATGATGTTTCTGCTCGTTCAACCCCAAAGGGGGTTGTGCCATTCGGGCAACCGATGCCGCAATCGCTCTCAGCCATCTACGTTCATCTTGTGTTTTCCACCAAGGGCCGTCGCGCCTATTTGAAAGATGAATCGATGCGCGAGACCCTTCACGCCTATCTGGGATCGATTTGCAAGCAACTCGAGTGCCCGCCCATGCGCGTCGGCGGGGTGGAAGACCACGTACACGTTCTCGCCCGGCTCGGGCGCACGGTCACGCAGGCCGAATGGGTGAAAGAGCTGAAGCGCGTGTCAAATACGTGGCTCAAGGAACAGGGTTCGGATTATCGCGATTTCCAGTGGCAGGCCGGTTATGCGGCGTTTTCCGTCAGCCAATCGAACGTCGAACAGGTCGTGGATTACATTGCCCGGCAGCAGGAGCATTATTACAAGATGTCGTTCCAGGACGAATTGCGTTCATTGCTGCACAAGCATCAATTGGAGTTCGACGAAAAATATGTTTGGGATTAGCGACGTATGCCGGATTTGTGGCATCACGCGGCGCAACCCCCTTGGGGTTGAATGCGCTCCGTGTCCCAGTCACCCAGGGTAGCCGCTACCCGACAACCCTGGGCTGGAGGGCGCAACGCCGTTGGCATTATCGCTTCGGCGTTTCAGCCCCCAACCGCCTCTCGAATCCGCACGCACGTCGCCAGCAGCTCTTCCAACCCATCCAGCGGATACACCGTCGCCTTGTCCGACTTCGCCGAATCCGGCCGGTCATGCACCTCGATGAACAGTGCATCCGCCCCCGCAGCCATCGCCGCCCGCGCAAGAATCGGCACGTACTCCCGCAGCCCGCCCGACTGGCTGCCCAGCCCGCCGGGAATCTGGCAACTGTGCGTCGCATCGAACACGACCGGCGCCAGCCGCTGCATGGCCGGAATGCAGGTGAAATCGTTCACCAGCCGGCCATATCCAAAAAACGTCCCGCGATCGGTCAGCAGCACCCGGTCATTGCCCGCCGCGCGCACCTTGTTCACCGCCTCCGCCATCTGCTCGGGCGACATAAACTGCCCCTTCTTGACGTTCACCGGCCTGCCCGTCTCGGCCGCCGCCACCAGCAAATCGGTCTGCCGACAAAGAAACGCGGGTATTTGCAGCACATCGCACACCTTCCCCACCGGACCGGCCTGCTCCGGCAGATGCACGTCCGTCAGCACCGGCACGCCCAGCTTCTTACGAACCGCCGCCAGCGTTTTCAGCCCCGCCTTGATTCCCGGCCCGCGAAAGCCCTCGATGCTGGTGCGATTGGCTTTATCAAAGCTGCACTTGAAAATGTGATGGATGCCCAGCCGGCGGCATATCTGCGCCACCCGCTCCCCCACCCGCAGGCAATGCTCGGTCGATTCGATCACGCACGGCCCGGCGATCAGCGCTAGCGGCTGACCCGCCCCGATCCGAAATGGGCCGATGTCCACCTCCGATGTCGTCGCCGATTGACGCTTTCTTGCCATGCTTGCTCCAGATGAACCGGACAAATCCTGCCGCGGATCGGGCATGATAGGCTCATCGCTCGTTGCACCGCAAAAGGGGCCCCTAAGCACCGCGGATTTCTTTGCCGAAATGAATCACCGCGTATGCGGTGTCCAAAGCCCTGGGCAAATCTTGCCTAGGGATTTTGCTGAGGAGCTTCCTGAACGCGTGCCTGTGAGTTTCCATGCTCTGCGTCTGACCTACTATTCCCGCGAAAAAGGTTGACAAGCTTCGGCGCCGGCCCTACTTTGATGGAAATCGCAGCCTCGGCTGCACAGGCCCCGCGCGGGGGGGACCGCGCACCAAAACATGGAGGTATCATCATGCCCAGCGCACGTCGCATCGCTGCCGCGCTGCTCGTCTCAATCACAATTTTCGCAACATTCGCAACGGCCCAGCCCACCGGCGTTCAGCAGGCACCGCCGTCCACGGCCGCCCCTGCCATCACCGCGACACCCGCCTTCCCCTGGGAGGGCGAGGTCACCGGCACCAGCGTCCGAGTCCGCAGCGGCGCCGGCACCGACTGGTACGCCACCACCAAGCTCGACACCGGCAACCGCGTCATGGTCGTCGGCGAGGAGCACGGCTGGTTCCGCATCGCCCCGCCCGCCGGCAGCTTCAGCTACATCGACATGACCGACGTCGAGCGCCAGCCCGCCGCCCGCCAGGGCAAGGTCAACAAGGACCGCGTCTCGGTCCGCGCCGGAAGCTCCCTCGCAGCCAGCAAGTCCACCACCCAGGCCTGGATCAACAAGGGCCAGACCGTCGAAATCCTCGGCGAGGCCGACGGCTTCTATAAGATCACCCCGCCGCAGGGCGCTTTCCTCTACATCACCCGCCAATACGTGAAGCCCATCGCCGGCGGTGCTCGCAGCACGTTGACCCCGCGCCCGCAGACCGCCGCCAACGCGCCACCTGCAAAATCAATCCCGACACCACAGCAGCCGATCGGGAGCCCGACGAAACAAGATGCCAACGCAACGGCACAGACGCCCACACCTGTCTCCTCTGACCGTCCCCAAGTGACGCCCTCCACCGGCGCCGAATACACCGGAGACACCCCCGGGGAGGTCGCGACCGGCGACACAACTTCAACCGAAGATGAGTCCACCGAAAGCGCGGGCATGGAAGGCGCCGATCCGGCCGCCGAACAAACCCTCTCCGCGAACGAACCCGAGCCGCTCGAAACCGACCCCACCATCCAGCAGGCGCTCAAGAATCGCGAAGCCACGCGTCCCGAGCCTTCAAAAGAACTGGCCCCCGCCAAAATCGAGCGCTCGTCGAACCGCTATCAGGCCCTGCTCACCTCGGTCGAAGCCGACCTCAGCGCCCAGATGCAGCTCCCCCTCGCCGAGCGCGATCTCGATTCCCTCCTGCCCCGCTATCAAGAGATCGCCGCCCAGACCGACGAGCGCGTGCCCGCCGAATTCGCCAAGATCCGCGTCAACCAGTTGCAGACCTTGGACGACCTGCGCAAGACTCGCGCCGAGGCCGCCTCGACCGCCAGCGATCTCGATTCCTTCCAGGCCCGCATGACCACCGAGCGCATGAGCATCATGCGTGCCCGCGCCGAAAAAGTGACCGAGAAGTTTGACTTCGTCGGCGAGCTCCGCAAGAGCTACGCCTTCGCCCCCGAGAAGCGGCGATTCCGCCTCGTCGATCCCAAGCGCCAAACCACCATCGCCTACGTCGATATCCCGCGCGACGTCACCGAAAACGTCGATTTCATGATCGGCCGCACCGTCGGCATCCACACCGCCGGTCAGCGCTACAGCCAGGCCGCACGCATCCCCATCGCCGTCGCGGCCAGCTTGACCGACCTAACGCCGTCGACGAATCGGCCGGAAGGCGCTCCCGAAGGCACGCCCGGAATGGAAATCATGCCCCCCGAACTCGACGACGAAGGCGCGAACCCGAAGCCGGTGTCCGACAAAGCAAACCCCGCAACCCCGGAAAACCCAAAAGAAGTAGCCGCCTCCGATCCCGACGCCGACTGAGCCGCCGGCAAAGTAGCGTCCGCCGTCTCGGCGGACGGCGAACCGAGGTGCTAGGGCTCAGCCGCCAAGAAAGCACTCCCCCTATTGGACCTGCCAAAGCATTCGGTTTGTACCGTACTCAGGCCGAAGGCCTCGTTCGCCAATAGCCGGGGGTGGAGCGAAGCAACACCCCCGGAAAATGAAGCGCCCACCTCGCGCAGCCTGAAAGGCTGCTCGTCTTGCCCGCGGCCCATGAGGGCCCTAACCTTGTCGCCCGCCGCAATTGGCCCTTCCAAATTCCCTCCCATTTTCTAATCCATATTTCTCCCCCGGCGTATAATACTAACTACCGGAACCGCGCTGCTTCGGCTGATGCCGATCGCGGTTTCCGCAATCACGCCGGACCCGTTCCGGCAAGATCGAGGACTCTCGACGTGGTCTACTACTTCGTCATCGCACACGACGGCAGCCGCTACGGCCCCGCCGACATCGACACGCTCGTGCAGTGGACCCGCGAAGGCCGCATCGTCGGCCACACCCCGCTCATCGAGCGCGGCACCGACCGCGAGCTGCGCGCCCAGGACATCTCCGCCATCGCCGCCGAGCTGAGCCGCCACGGCGCAGGGTTCTCCCCCGCCTCCACCGGCACGCCCGCTCCTGCGGTCACGATCGAGCGCGAGCCGCGCTCCATCGGCATGCCCAATCCGCCGCATCCCGGCTACGCCCCGCCGCCCCCTCCCCCGACTCCCATCGGCGTGCAGGCTCGCCGCGCGCACGGCGCTCCCTACCTTCCACGGGTCGACGCCCGCGGCCGGCCGCTCAGCCAGCGCAACAAGATCGTCGCCGCGATCCTCGGCATCTTCTTCGGCACCTTCGGCGCCCACCGCTTCTACCTGGGCTACTACGGCATCGGCCTCTTCATGCTGCTGCTCAGCCTCATCGGCGGCGCCGCCACCTTCGGCTACGGCTGCGGCCTGGTCAGCCTCTGGGGCTTCATCGAAGGCATCATCTGCCTCTTCGGCGGCATGAAAGACGCCGACGGCCTGGACCTCGCGTAGCGTCCGCCGTCTCGGCGGACGGAGTCTAGCTCGCCCTCGAAGGTCGCAGTCGCCGTGTAGAGGAGAGGACCGCGTGAAGAGCGCCCGATTGGGTGCCACTTATATGGCAGTTCTGTGACTCGTGCGGCGCACTTCCCAGCCATTCTGGAGGGTCTACCGCATAGCCCCGTTCACGGGGCTTCCCCGCACCAGCGGGCTGTAGGCCAGCCGTTCGACGGCTGGTTCAGAGGACCGGAATCCCCTCCATTCCCCAGCGCGTTTCAACGCGCTTCCCGATCATGGAAAGCCGGGTGACCCACTCAATTGGGTGAGTTCACGATGATCGGACTGCGCCTCGTTTTATTCGCAGAACGGCTCCGGAGCGCGTCGCAAGTCCTCTCAATACCATGTGCGAATCAGACTACCGGCCCGGCCCCCGCAACGAGAAAGATCACGCTGGTGCGAGAGCCGTCCGCCGCGGCGGAATCCCCTCTCGCACCCACTCCCGCGAGAATCCGCGTTCGCAGTTCCGGGTAAGCCAAGGTCCACAGGCTCGACTTCAAACGATGTCCCGCCGCTCCTGCTTGCAGCACTTCATTCACCCCGGGGACCGGAGCGCCGGGCAATCCTTATGAATGATCGCCTAACGGCACCTAGAAAATTCCAGACGGGCGTTTCAGGAGAATTCAGGCCATTTCAACCCGGCAAATAAAAAAGAGGGGTTGAAAATCGAAAACGAACGACGCGATCCAAAAAAAACGCAATTTCTTCGAATTGTTTATGTGACCTACTCGCCGCCGGGCACGGATCTGCTCACCCTGGCTTGGCGTCACCGGATAGGTCCGAACAACGAGTCTCGTTCTGCGCATGACTCACCACGCACCGATGTTTCCCCGACGCCGCCGCCGCAATGCGATCCACCCGCCGAATCAGGATGGCCGGCCCAGCCCCCAGGCGCTTATGCAATCCCTGACGAACCCGATTTTCCGCCCCCTTATCGAATCCGTCGTCGACCACCAGGGATACAACCAGATCAAGATTCCCCTGCTGCTCGATCCGAAACTCCCGGATGCTACGCTCCTCGCGTATCACGTAAATCACCGACAGCGCGTGCGCCCACCCGCCATTCGCCGTCCGGAGCATGTCCGTCCGCCGACCCTCGATGAGCTCGATCGTCTCCAGTCCTCGCCCACACGGGCAAGCCCCCGCCGCGCGTCGCGCGATGTCGCCGGTTCGATACCGGATGAACGGCATCCCGAAAGCATCGAGGTGCGTCACGGTGATTTCACCGGGCGCGTAATCCGTCACCGGCGCGCCGTCCTCGCCCAGCAGTTCCACAATCACGCTCTCCATCGTGACGTGATACCGCCCGGCCGGGCACTGGTGGGCGATGAACCCGGCCTCGCGCGAACCGTAGCCATCGGCGACGGCCACGCCGAACGCCTCCTCGATGATCGCCCGGTCCTGCGGCGCGAAGACCTCGCCGGTCGCGAAGACGGCCCGCAGCGACCGCGTTTTCGGCAAAAACCCGATGTCCCGCCCATGCCGCACCAGTCGCGCCAGGCTGCTGGGATAGCCGAAGATGTGGACCGGATCGAACCGCTCGATCTCCCGCAGGTAACGGCTCATCCGGCTCGGTGTCATCTCAAAGGCATTCAGCAGCCGCTGGTTCGTCAGCCGGTCGCGCAGACGCTTGACCCGGTCCTGCGCCGCCAGCTCCACCGCCGCCCCCCACAGGTAAAGCTCGCGCTCGCCCAGATCAACGCCGAACCACCGCCGCGACCGCGCCCGGGCCGCCTGGTCCGCAGCCTGGCGCGAGCGATCGATCTTGAAAAGCAGGGGATCGCCGGAAGAGCCGCCTGTCGAATAATCGAACATTCGCCGCCGCGCCGGCGTCTCCGTCATCCGCGGCATCTCCCGCCGGATGATCTCCTTCGTCAGCGTCGGCATCCTGCCCAGATCCGTGAGCGTCGCGCTGTGCGGATCAATGCGCTGTGCCGTGATTGTGTCGCGATAGTAGGGACAGTTCAGCGCGGCATGCGTCAGCAGTGCGCGAAGCTTGCGCGTCTGAAGCTCCCGCAGCGCCTCGCGCGAGAGCCATTGGGTTTGCTCCAATTGTGCCAGATACGACGGCGTACTGCGGCCAAGAAGCCGTTCGTGCATCGGAAGGAGGATGCGTCTGACCAGCCCGGCATTCACGCGGAAACCACCATTCGTTCGGGCGGGACAATTTGGGATGTCGCTGAATGCGAGGTTTCAACGGGCTTCATCAAGTGCCGCCGTTTCCACGCTCCGAGCATCAACAATTTCCAACGCAGCGGCCCATTCGCGAGTTCACCGCTCAAGTGCCGCCGCCACACCGACCGAACCGCGCCCGGCGCAACCAGCTCCTCCAGCCCGCCGCGCGTCGAAAGCGCGTCCTCCATCCGCTCGCGCAGCGGACCGCGCATCCACGCGTTCAGCGGAACCTCGAACCCCGCCTTGGCGCGATTCGCAATCTCCGGCCCCAACCGGTGGGCCAGCGCCCGCCGCAGCGGCGCCTTGCCGCGGCCGCCCTGCATCCGCATGCGCGGCGGAATCCGCCAGGCGAATTCAACGAAGCGAAAATCCAGCATCGGCGAACGCACTTCGAGCCCGTGCGCCATGCTCGCCCGATCGACCTTGGTGAGAATCCCATCGGCCAGGCCCAGCTTTATGTCAACATACTGGCATTTCGACAGGTGATCGCTTGCGTCGCATTGTCCATACAGCCGCCGCGCATGGTCGAGCGGGTCATATTGCGAAACCGCGGCCGCAAGATCCCCGGCCAGCAGCGACCGGGCAGCCGTCGGCGACAAGGCGGTGATCGACAGCGCGTGCCCCGTCGCCCCATCCACGGCCAGATTGCGCAGCGTCGCTCCCGCTCGCAGACCTCTCGGCAAGCAGCTCCATCGCGGATACACGGCCGCGAGTCCGCGGAAGACTCTGCGTCGAAGAAACGCGGGAAGAAATCCGCGCATCCTCTGTTCGGCGACGTCAAATCGATATCGTCGGTATCCCGCCAGCGTCTCGTCCCCACCGTCGCCCGACAATGCAACGGTCACGTGCTTCCGGGCGGCCATGCAAAGGTAATGCATCGGAATCGCCGACGGATCGGCGAACGGCTCGTCAAAGTGCCACGCCAGCGTATCCAGCAGATCGGCGCTGTCGGCCTGCACGACATGATCGTGATGTCGCGAGCCGATCCGCCGCGCGGTCTCCTCCGCCGCGGCGCGCTCGTCGAAGCCGGCCTCGGCAAACCCGCTCGTGACCGTGACGACAGGCTGCCGCGAAAGCCGCGCCATCGATGCCGCGACGGCGGCCGAATCGACGCCACCGCTCAGCAACGCCCCTACGGGCACGTCCGACACCAGGCGCGACCGCGTCGCCCGCTTCAGTTGATTCCACAATTCCGCGGCCGTGTCGTCGAGCGATCCTTGCAAGGGTTCGCGTGCATGCAGGTCCCAGTAACGCTCGACGCGCGCCCGCCCGCCTTCCAGCATCAATCGCGTTCCCGGCGCCAACTTCCGCACGCCAGTCAGGATCGTCTTCGGCGAAGGGACAAAATCGTAAACCAGATAATCGAGCAGCGCCGTCGGATCGATGTCCCGGGCAATCCGCGGCCATGCCAGCAGCGCCTTCAATTCCGAAGCGAAGGCAAGCTGTTCCCCCACGATCGCGTAATGCAGCGGCTTCACGCCCAGCCGATCGCGAGCCAGCAGAAGCTTCCGCCGCCGAACATCCCAGATCGCCACAGCGAACATGCCCGAGACATGTTCGATGCACGCTTCGCCGAAGTCTTCGTACAAATGAACGATGCACTCGGAATCGCTGGTCGTACGAAAGACGTGTCCGCGACTCAGCAGCGACTCTCGCAGTTCCAGAAAGTCATAGAACTCGCCGTTGACGACCGCGTGGATCGTGCCGTCTTCATTCGAGAGCGGCTGCCGGCCGGTTTCAAGGTCGATGATCGAAAGCCGGCGATGGCCCAGCATCGCGTGCGAATCGGCGTGTTGCCCCTCATCATCCGGACCGCGGTGTTGCAACCGCGCCAGCATCTCGCGCAGCACGGCCCGGCACGCCGGGTCGATCGGCACGTTGCCCGCGATGCCTGCGATTCCGCACATCGGACCCACCTGAAGCGGAATCGCCTTGAATGCCGACGGGGAATCTCTCGCGGTATCAATTCAGGGCAGTTCCGATACAAATATCGGCAGACAGCCAGGAACCTGTCGGTTTTGCCCGGGGATCAGAGGCCATTTTTGCGCTATCCGTCTAACTCTCTCCACCCATTTCCCGGACGCGTAAGACGAAATGGCAAGGCGCTGCATTCCGACATACGATATACTGTTAGTTCATCGAAACCCGGAAAGCGGATGATGCTAAACCACCCTCAAATGCTCGCGATATTCCAGCAAATCGGCGTTCCCGAGATGATTGTCATTGGGATCATCGCCCTGCTCATCTTCGGCCGCCGCCTGCCCGAAGTCGGCCGCTCCCTCGGAAAGAGCTTCGTGGAATTCAAGAAGGGCCTTCGCGACACCGGTGACGACGTAAAGCAGGTTCGACAGGACATGCGCAGCGCGGGTGAAGACGTCCGGCAGATTCGCAACGACGCCCGCCAAGCCACGCCTGACAGCCGCGTCACTGACAGCCACGGTTTGAGCCCTCACCGCGAACCGTCGGGCGATCCGATCCGCTCCGCGTCCGAACGTCCGGACTGACAAACACAGTCCTATCGTTCTTCATCTCCCGCCAATAATTCGACCAGCAGCCCGATGGTTTGCTCCACATTTGCCGGCGAGGCGTGGCCGGCGATTTCCAGCGGCTTGATGAACGCGAACCCGATGGCGGCGTGAATAAGCTGCCAGGCCAGTCCGCTGGGCGATACGTCGCGGCGCACCTGCCGCGCGCGCTGAGCGCGTCGCAGCACATGTTCCAGGAACTTCGCATACTGCTCGTAATGGTTCCGCAGCGCCGCCTGAATGCGCGGATCGTTGATCTCGGTCTGGGCCATGAATATGACGCGGTAGAGCTGTTTGGTGCGGGGATCGGTGGTGGCCGGGTTGAGCCGGAAAAGGACGCGCAACTGGTCCATGGGCGATTTGAGGGGCGCGATCGCGTGCCGCCAGCTGCGCAGCACTTCGCGCCCGACCTGATCGATCAGCATCACGAACATGTCCTGCTTGCTGCTGAAATGCTGATAGAGGACCGGCTCCGAGACGTGGGCGGCGCGGGCAAGGATCGCCGTGGTCGCGCCTTTGTAACCATACTCGGCGAAGCATTGAATCGCCGCTTCGAGAAGCTGGCGGCGGCGGTCGTCGGCGCTCATCCGTGGCGAGCGTGCCGCACGCGCGGGCTTCCGCGAACTTTTTGCGATTTCCCGCCGCGGGGTCTTTGAGCGGTCCATTTGCCCTCGTCAATTTGACTTGTCGCCCGAGTGGGCAGCGCCAGTTCGCCGGTCAGAAACTGCGTAGATCCGATACCAGCAGACTGAGAGCCTGGGGCTCGTCGAGCCGCGACCATTAGCCGCCGCCATACTCGCCGAAATCGCTGTCGTCATAAAGCTCGTCGTCGCCTGTCGACGCCGCGCCGGTTGGATCCTCAAAGATATCTTCCGCGAACTGCGAGTCCTCGAAGTGCCCGCGCAGGCGTCTGTCGTTGCCCATGAGGGCGGGCGCGACATAGCGTCGAACGAACATCCGAGCGGTCGAATCCACGTGACCGCCCTGATAATCCGACATTCTGAATTCCCGCCGGTATCGCACGTTTACCAGTTTTGCATATTGCTGCCGTGTTTCACCGAACGCGCTGCGTGGAAGGCGAAAGCCGTCCAGCCCCGCGATGCCCTCGTCGCCGGCCGATCGGTCGATTGTGCCCGTGTACCAGACCAGGTTTTTCAGAACGCCGTCCGACTTGGAATGAACGACGTAGAGTTTGCCGCGCACCCGGCGCAACGCCCGCGTCAGGTCATAGCTGCTCGACATGCTGCAACTGAGAAAAACGACGTTGTTCACCGCCGCGCTTTCCGGAAGAAATTCCAGCGCGAAAGTAGCGATGCCGGTGCCCGCGGACAGCGCGATAATGTTCACCGCCGCCCTCGGATATTGCCGACGGTTTCGGCGGATCATCTCCGCCAGCTCCATCGCCTTCTCGCGGTTGCGCCCGAGGTTGAGTTGATCGCCCGAGTGAAGCCAGCTTTGCCACGTAAATACGCGAACATCGCCGTCGTATCCCGCGTCGCGCAAACCGCCGGGAACGTCAAACGAGCCGATGTTGCCGATCGGCCCCGCACCACCCACGTAATAGGTGATGCCTTCCCACGCATCGCCGTGCGGCTGCCAGCTCGTGATCTCGCCGAAGATGCTGCCGGCGCAGCCCATGTTCGGCAGGGTCGCCAGCAGACATGCAATGAACAGAGAGCAGCGCGCCATCAGATCGGAAAATCCATTCGGAAAGGAAAAACGAGTGCGATCGCCGCACACATTTCGGAAACACGCCGACACCGATGTACATCGTCCGCGTGTGGTGCGGGCACCGGCGGCAGGAGAAAGCCACTCGGCAGCATTATAGATTCATCGTGACCGAAGTCGACCGGCGCGGCTTATTTCCCTCGACGAGGCCCAGTCCCCGGCGATCACCCCCTCGATTGGTTGATAGCCGCGCCCTTTTTTTCCCAGCCTGCTTCGCCGCAAGCAGCGCGTCGTCGGCACAGGCCAGCAGCTCCGACGCGCTGCGGGGCTCATTCTGCCGCATCCCCGCGATTCCTGCGGTCATCGAGACCGAAGCCTCGCCGGAAAACATCGTTTTGGCGTGTTGATTGAACAAGGACAAGAGGCGCTCGGCCAGAATCTTTGCATTGTCCGCACAGACGCCGGGCAGAATGACCACGAATTCGTCCCCACCGTACCGCACCGCGCAGTCGTCCCCGCGAAGGCACTGCCGCAGAAGGTCGCCGACGAAAGCCAGCACCGAGTCGCCCGCGGCGTGACCCTTCGTGTCGTTCAATCGCTTGAAATTATCCAGATCGATCATCACCAGAGACAGGTCGCGTCCGGCCGCCCGCTGCGTCTCGTACATCTCCGGATATTTCTCTTCCAGGAATCGCCGGTTGTGAATGCCTGTAAGCGGATCGATCCAGGCCTCTTTTCGCACGCGGGTCAGGTCGCGCATGATTCGTTTGGTCTCGTTGGTCATGTCCGTGCCCGC
>Ga0190265_10001130_pt1 | contig 17408 bp, 18 predicted proteins | sample Popmic124T_FD_133135 | JGI IMG/M metagenome (GOLD analysis project Ga0190265, IMG submission 133135) | Populus adjacent soil microbial communities from riparian zone of Indian Creek, Utah, USA - 124 T | ecosystem: Environmental > Terrestrial > Soil > Riparian zone | place: USA: Utah | collected...
CCGAGGCGGCGCTGCCGCTGATGGCCTGCGGCGCGATCATCAACGCGAACAACGCCGGCCTGCCCGAGGACCTCGACGTGACGCTGAACGCCCGCTACGTCTTCCGGCCGCAGTTCGAGGTGCCGGACCTCGAGAAGAAGTACGGGAACCTGACCCTCACGTACGCGGCGCAGGTGCACGTCGCCGTGGTCGAGGTCGATCCGGAGACGGGCGTCTACGAGGTCGTCGACTACGTCGCGATCGACGACTGCGGCACGCGCATCCACCCGCAGATCGTGGAGGGGCAGGTGATGGGCGCGACCGCGCAGGCGCTGGGCGCGGCGACGTGGGAGACGTTCGCCTACGACGAGGACGGCAACCTGCTGACGCCCAACTTCTACGACTACCACGTACCGCACATGCTCGACATGCCGCCGCTCAAGACCGGCTACATCGAGTCCCCGTCGCCGTTCACGCCGCTCGGGACGAAGGGCATGGGCGAGGGCGGCGGCGCCGGCATCCATGCGGTCTGCGCGGCGCTGCAGGACGCGCTCGCCTCCCATGGCAAGCCGGTCGTCTACGACAGCTTCAACCCGTACCACCGCGTCTGGGAGCTCCTCCAGGATCCCGCCGCCTCGCGCGGCCGGGTCGAGGTCGAGCGGCGGTGAAGCTGACGGGGGAGCGGACGTTCGAGTCGCCGCGGGACACCGTCTGGCGCGTGCTCAACGATCCCGAGTCGATGGCGAGAACGATGCCCGGCGTCGAGAGCTTCGACATCCACGACGACAGGCACTGGACGGCGAACGTCAAGATCCCGCTCGGGCTCGGCGGCCTGCGCATGAAGATCAACTTCGAGAAGACGGAGGAGCGGGAGCCGGAGTACGCGGCGCTCGCCGCGAAGGGCCAGGGAGTCGGCGCCTTCATGAACATGAAGACCTCGTTCGAGCTGGCCGAGAACGGTCCGGCGGCGACGTCGATGAAGTGGACGGCGGACGTCGCGATCGCGGGGCCGGTCGGCTCGATGGGCCAGCGGGTGATCCAGCCGATCGTGAATCAGCAGGTCTCGAACGTCCTCGCCGCGCTGGAGCGCGAGGTGGCAGCGGCGGGCGGCGCCGGCGGCACGAGCGGCGCGGACGAAGGCATCAGCCCGCTCGCGCCCGAGGCGTACGACCCCGAGGGAGAGAGGCCGACCACCTCCACCGAGGACTGAGCCCCGCGATGCCGCCGCCTTTTCGCATCGGGGTGATGCAGCTCACCATGGAGCCGCTCGACGAGATGCTCGCGTCGGCGCGGGCGATGGACGAGGCCGGGCTCGACACGATCTGGCTCGCGGAGGCGTACCCCTGGTGGCGGAAGCACGGCATGGAGGCCCGCTCCTCGACCGTCGTGTCGGCGCTGATGGCGCGCGAGACGGAGCGGTTGACGATCGGCTGGGGGATCATCTCCCCGTTTACCCGTCACCCGGTGCAGGTGGCGATGGACGCGCGCGTGGTGCAGGAGGCGGCCGGGCCGGGGCGCTTCCTGCTCGGCTTCGGGACGTCCAAGATCTTCCTCAACAACATCCGCTCGCAGACGACGAAGACGCTAGGCCCCATGCGCGACGCGGTCGCGATCGTCCGCGGTGTGCTGGGCGGCGAGCCGTTCGAGTACGACGGCGACACGTGGAGCGCGTCCGTGCCCGGGCTCCAGGACGGCGCGCACACGCCCCGTGAGGTGCCGCCGGTCTACGTCGCGGCGACCGCGCCGAAGATGCAGGCGCTCGCCGGCGAGATCGGCGACGGGTGCCTGACGCCGTCGATCACGACGCCCGCGTTCGTCCGTTACACGCGCGAGAACGTCGGCGCCGACATCGACATCGGCTGCACTGTCGTCGCCTCGATCCACGCCACCGACCGGGAACGCGGCCGCGACGGCGCGCGCGAGATCGCCGGCATGTACCTCGCCAACAAGGTGCAGAACATCCAGGGTGCCGCGGACACGCTGCTCGACCTCGCGGGCCTCGAGCAGGACGAGATCCGCCCGGTTGCGGAGGCGATGGAGCAGGGCGGCCGGCTTGCCGCCAAGGCGCAGGTGACGGACGCGATCCTCGACAAGTGCAAGCCGATCGCGGGCACACCCGAGGACTGCATCGCCGCGATCGAGGAGTACCGCGAGGCAGGCTGCACGCACGTCATGCTGGAGCTGTGGGGCGACGACCGGCACGAGCAGATCCGGCTCTTCGGCGAGCGCGTGCTGCCGCATGTCCGTGACTGACGTCCTCATCGACCGCGAGCGGCTCGTCGCGGACGCGCTGGCGGCGGTGGCGATCCCCAGCCTGACGGGCTCCGAGGAGGCGATGGCGGCGTGGATGGCCGGCCAGTGCGAGGAGCTCGGGCTCTCGGTGCAGTGGCAGCAGGTCGAGGAAGGGCGGGCGAACGTCCTCGCGACGCGCGCAGGCACTGGCGGCGGGCCGACCCTCATGTTCAACGGCCACATGGACACCTCGTACTCGGGCAAGGAGGCGTGGCTGGCGGGCATTCCCGGCTTCCAGCCGAAGGGCTTCGTGCGTGACGGCCGCATATACGGGCTCGGCATCTCGAACATGAAGGGTGCGCTGGTCGCGTACCTCGCGGCGCTCCGGGCGCTCGCCGACGTTGAGCTGCGGGGCGACGTCCTCCTCGCCGCCGTCGCCGGCGAGATCGAGAAGACGCAGCAGGGCGACGCGCAGGGCGCGGAGTTCCGGGGCTATGCGGCCGGCTCGCGCTACCTCGTCGGCCACGGCGGCGCCGCCGACATGTGCATCCTCGGCGAGCCGACCGAGCAAAAGCTCGTGCTGGCGCATTTCGGCACGCTGTGGCTGCAGCTTTCGACGACCGGGCCGTTCATCCACACGGCGTTCTCGTCGGGGCGGCTGGGCGAGAACTCGATCGTGCGCATGCGCGACGTGCTCGACCGCGTGATCGAGTGGCTGCCGCAGTGGGAGGAGGAGATGTCGTACGGCGACGTGCGCGGGGTGGCGAACGTCGGCGCGATCCAGGGCGGCTTCGGGTGGCGCGTGTCGCGGACGCCGCACCGCACCGACCTCTTCGTCGACCTCCGCGTGCCGCCGGACGTCGAGATGGCCGCGGCGCGGCGGCGGGCGCTCGAGTTCGCGCGCTCGCTCGAAGGCGTCGAGGCGGAGGTCTACGTGACCGCGCCCGGCGCGGAGCTCGACGAGTCGCATCCGCTCGTTGCCGCTCTCGAGGAGGCCCACGAGGAGGTGTTCGGCGCGCCGCCCGAGCGCGACGTCACGCGCTGGTTCTCGGACGCGTCGGTGCTCTCGCGCTACGGCATCGCCACTGTCAACTACGGCACGTCGTCGGGACTGCCGGACCCGGAGTTCGGCGAGAACCTCGAGCTCGAGGGGCTCGTCCAGGTCGCCGAGGTCTACGCGCGGGCGGCGATGAACGTCTGCGGGAGCCCATGAGCGAGGTCTGGACGATCGAGCGGCACCTCGAGTCGGGCAGCGACCACGGTCGCGCGCTTTTCCACCGCTTCGTCGACATCGTGGCCGCGTGCGGCGAGTACACGACGTCGGTGGCGAAGACGACGATCACCTTCAAGGGCCCACGCCGTGGCTTCGCGGGCGCACGCCCGGTTGGCGACCGGCTGGTCGGTTACTTCGACGTCACGTACCGGGTCGACGACGACCGCATCCGCAGCGCCTCGCCGTATCAGAAGGACCTCTTCGTCCATCACTACCGGGTCGACTCGCTGGAGCAGCTGGACGACGAGTTCGTCCGGTGGATCGCCGACGCGTACGACCAGGTCGGGTGCGGGAACCGATGAAGCTCGTCTCGTTCGGCGACGAGCCGCGGGTCGGCGTCCTCGACGGCGATGAGATCGCCGTCCTCGACGTCCCGACGACGCGGGAGTGGTTCGAGCGCGGCGGCGCCGACGAGACCGGCGAGCGGGTGCCGCTTGCCGAGACGCGGCTGCGCACGCCGATCGTGCCGAAGAAGTTCTTCCACACGGCCGGCAACTTCCGCGAGCACGAGGAGGAGTCGAAGACGGTCGGCTGGTCGCACGAGATCGCGCCGTGGATCGTCTTCTTCCAGAACGTCGACGCGATCGTGGGGCCCGACGAGCCTGTCGTCTACCCGGAGCACCTGACCGAGGAGCTCGACTACGAGCTCGAGCTCGCCGTCGTGCTGAAGCGGGCCGGCAAGTGGTTCCCGCCGGAGGAGGCGGAGGACTACATCGGCGGCTACGTGATCTTCAACGACATCACCGCGCGCGACATACAGCGGCGCGAGATGCGTTCGGGCGTCTTCAGCTTCTGCAAGGCGATCGACACGTTCTGCCCGCTCGGGCCGTGGATCGTGACGCCGGACGAGATCCCGGATCCGCACGACCTCGCCATGGAGCTGCGCGTGAACGGCGAGCCGCGGCAGACCTCGCATTCAGGCCGGATGAGCGTGACGATCCCGGAGATCGTCTCCCACTACTCGGCGCTTGGCTACTCCGCCGGGGACGTGGTCTCGACGGGCACCGTGTCCGGCGTCGCCGGGTTCTCGGAGGACGCGGCGTCCCTCTACCTCCGGCCCGGCGACGTGATGGAGGCCGAGATCGAGCGCATCGGCGTGCTGCGCAACCCCGTGATCGGCTGGGAGGAGGCGCACGGCGAGCCGCCGCCGCCGCGCGTCCGCTGGTGACGAGCTTCCGCGAGGCGTTCCCGATCTTCACGGTCGACGACGTCGACCGTGCCGTCGACTTCTACCGCTCGACGTTCGGCTTCGAGCAGACGTACAGCTTCGACGACGAAGGTACGACGGCCTACGCGTTCCTGAGGCTGGAGCCGCTCGGCATCGGTCTTGCGCGCCGGGCGAGCGATGACGACCCGGCCTTCGCGCTCTGGCTCTACACCGACGACGTCGACGCGGCGGCCGAGCACCTGCGTGCGGCCGGCGGCGACGAGCTCCTCCCGCCGATCGACCAGCCGTGGGGCGAGCGCATGTGCACGTTCCGCGACGCCGACGGCATCGTCCTCCACGTCGCGTCGAAGCCGTAGCCGATCAGCTGATCGGGATGCGGAGCTCGAAGAAGTCCACGAGCTCGGAGGCGGCGGGAGGGTCGAGGTTGCTGAGGCAGACCACGACGTAGCCGAGCCCGGGGAAGATCAGGAGCTCGCCGTTCATGCCGGGTGCGCCGCCGCCGTGCCCGTAGCCTCGCAGCCGCCCTGTTCCCTGCATGCCGAAGCCGTAGCCGTACCCCTGTAGGTGCGGGCGCGTTGCCGCCGAGAGCGACGCGCTCGAGATCAGCTTCCCGGAGCTCAGAGCCTCGGCGAAGCGCAGGAGGTCGCCGACCGTGGAGTAGCCGCCGCCGGCCGCCGTGCCACGCCACGGCAGCCAGTCTGTGTTCGGCGTCCAGCTGGGGGCTCCGAAGGGCTTCATGTAGCCGACCGCACGCTGCGGAACCTCCTCTGACTCGGGCAGGGAACCCGTCGCGGTCATTCCCGCGGGCCGGAACAGGTGCTCGTCCACGTAGTCGTAGTAGGACTCGCCGCTCACCGCCTCGATGAGCGCGCCGAGCAGGACGAAGCCGTAGTTCGAGTACTCGAAGCGCTCTCCGGGCTCATGCAGGAGCCCACGCGAGCCGTAGAGCTTCACGTAGTCGCCGTGTTCGCGGAGCTTCAGGCGGTTCTGGTCGAACTCGGGGCCGAAGATGTCGCCGGTGCCTCCGGTGTGCGTGAGCAGGTGGCGTACCGTCACCTTCGCGGCGACGTCCTCGTTCGGGTAGTCGGGCAGGTGCTCGCCGATCGTGTCGTCGAGTGCCAGCTCGCCCGCCTCGACGAGTTGCAGCGTCGCGACCGCGGTGAACATCTTGTTCATCGAGCCGAGCCGGAACTTCGTCTCCGGCGTGTTCCGCGTCCCGGCCTCGCGGTCGGCGAGCCCCCAGGCCCGCTCGAGCAGGATCTCACCATGCCGCGCCACGAGCACGGCGCCGGCGAACTCGTCCCTCCCGGCGAGCTCGCCGACGTAGGCGGTCAGGGCCGCCTGCGGGTCGTCGCGAGCGGCGGTGCTCGGCCGTGCCCTGCTCGGCGCGTCGTCGCGCCCGATCAGGACCGCGCCCGCCGCGACCGCCGCCACCAGCGCCACCGCAGCGGCGACGACGCTCCTGCGGCGAACCCACCTCATCCGGCCGTCACGTCTCTAGTTTGCCTGGACGTCGTTCCTCGGCAACCCGCGAGCCCGAGCGGTCACCCTCGTCCGCGGCGAGAGCGATAGCCTCGCGCCATGACCTGGCCGCGGGACGACGCGAAGCTCGAGCGCGTGCGCGCGCTCATGGCGGAGCGCGACCTCGACGCGCTCGTCGTCCGCGCGCCCGACAACGTCCTCTACCTCACGAACTTCTGGGGCATGAAGGGCTACGACGCGGTCGTCTTCCCACGCGAGGGCGAGCCGACCCTGATCTGTCTGGAGGCGTCGGAGGACGACGCGGCGCGCACGGCCTGGACGAGCGACGTGCGTCTCTTCCGCGGCTACGACGAGGCCGACCCACGGCCGCCCGCGCTCCGCGCTCTCGACCTCGCGAAGGACGTCGCGAGCGGCTTCGACCGCGTCGGCATCGAGGCGAGCCTCGGCACGCAGGCGGCAGACCGGATGGTCGGGGAGCCGACGACGTTCCCCAAGGCGTGGTTCGATGCCTTCCGGCGCGCGAAGGACGCGACGCCGCTCCTCAACGACGCCCGCGCTCTCAAGACCGAACAGGAGATCGAGCGCATGCGGCTCGCCAACGAGATTGCGGCGCGCGCGATGGAGCACGTGGCGGGCCACCTGCACCCGCGCCTCACGGAGAGCGAGGCGGCGGCCCTCTGGCAGGGCTGGGTGCACGGGCACGGCACCGGCTTCCACGGCCGCGTCGAGCTGGCGCTCGGCTTCTCGCTGGTTTGGTCGGGCCCCGGCATTCGCACCTTCACGGCGACGAGCAACCGGCCGGTGCGCGAGAGCGAGCCGACGCTCTTCGAGATCTGGGTCTGCGCCGACGGCTACTGGTGCGACCACACGAAGAACCTCGTGCCGGGCGAGCTCGACGAGCGGTACCGCGAGCTCGAGCGGCAACTGCTCGCCGTCTACGAGGACGCGCTCGCCTTCGTGCGGCCGGGCGCGAGCCTGGCCGAGCTCGACCGTCGGGTCCGCGACGGCATTGCGGCGGCGGGCTATCCCGGCCAGCCGAGCCATCCGGTCTGCCACGGCGTCGGAGCCCGGGCGCACGAGCCGCCGTACGCGCACCAGGCCGGCGGCGGCACGGTCGAGGCCGGCATGGTGCTCGCGATCGAGCCGGGGATCTACTGGCCGGAGGGCGGCGGCCTCCGCGTCGAGGACAACTTCCTCGTCACCGAGAGCGGGTTGGAGAAGCTCTCGCTCTTCCCGGATGGGATCGTACGCACGTGACCATCGACCGCGACCAGCTGTGGACGGGCGAGCTCAACCGGCACGCGCTCGACCCGCAGTCGCACACGACCGTCGGCCTCTACGACACGACGCTCCGCGACGGCGAGCAGACCGTCGGCGTCGTGCTCTCGCCCGAGGACAAGCTCGAGATCGCCCGCGCGCTCGACGCAGCGGGCGTCGACCGGATCGAGGCGGGCTTCCCGCGCGTGTCGGCAGATGACGCGGAGGCCATGCGCCTGATCGCCGACGCCGGCCTGCGGGCCGAGGTCTGGGGCTTCGCGCGGGCCGTCGCGGCCGACGTCGAGGCGCTGGTCGAGCTCGGCGTCCGCCACGCCGTGATCGAGAGCCCCATCTCCGACCTGAAGCTCGACGCCCTCGGCGTGTCGCGCGACTCGATGGTCGAGCGGATCTCGACCGCGGTCGCATTCGCGACCTACAACGGCATCCAGGTCGCCTTCTTCGGCGTCGACTCGACCCGTGCCGACCTCGACTTCTACCGCCGCGCCTACTCGGCCGCCGTCGAGGCGGGCGCGAACGAGGTGGTCGCGGTGGACACGATCGGCATCGCCACGCCCGAGGCGGCGGCGTTCCTGGTCGGACTGACCGTCGACTGGGTCGAGGTGCCCGTCCACTGGCACGGCCACAACGACTTCGGCCTCGCCACCGCCGCGGCGGTGGCGGCGGTCCAGGCGGGGGCGACCTGGATCCATGGCACGGTGAACGGGATGGGGGAGCGCGCCGGCAACGCGAACCTGCTCGAGGTCGCGCTGGCGCTCGAGGCGCTCTACGGCATCCCGACGCGCCTCGACCTGGCGCAGGCGCGGGCGCTCGCCGGGCTCGTGCAGGAGCGCTCCGGCTACGTGCTCGAGCCGTGGAAGCCGCTCACGGGCGAGAACCTCTACACGCGCGAGAGCGGCGCCGTGGCCAGCCAGTTTCACGATCCGCCGGCGATCGAGCCCTACTCGTCGGAGCTCGTCGGCGCCGAGCGCCGGATCGTGCTCGGCAAGAAGAGCGGGCTCGACTCGATCCGGCTCAAGGCGGAGGAGCTCGGTCTCGAGCTCGAGCCCGAGCGCCATGCAGAGCTGCTCGCGGAGGTGAAGGCGCTCGGCGCCCGGAAGCGCCGCCTCGTCACGGATCAGGAGTTCCGGCGACTCGCCCGCCGACCGCCGCCCGACGAGGCGTGACGTGACGTCGCCGCGGCAGCGGCCGCGAAGCGGCCGCCTTTAGGGGTTTGCGCGGCGCGAGTCCGCGAGAGCGGATTCGCGCCTTGCGCGGCAACGAGCGTTGACTGACATGACACGGGCGCGAGATACTCGCGCCCAGACGTGATGAGTCAGTGATTGAGCGCGTTTGCGTCGTCGGGGCCGGCGTTATCGGGAGCCTCTACGCAGCGCATCTGAGCCGCGTCGCGGAGGTGTGGGTGCTGACGCGGCGGCCGGAGCACGCGCGCGCGCTCGAAGCGGAAGGCCTGACGGTGAGCGGCCGCGCCGACTTCCGCGGCCAGGTGCACGCGACGGACGATCCCGATGCGATTCCGGGGTTCGACGTTGCAATCGTGGCGACGAAGGCGACCGGGCTCGACGCGGCCGCCTCCGCGCTCGAGGGGCGCTTCCCCGACGCGACGATCGTGACCGTCCAGAACGGCCTCGGCGCGGAGGCGATCGTGCGCAGCCACGGCTCGTGGCCGCTCGTCTCGGGCGTGACGTTCATGAGCGGCACCCGGCACGCGGACACGCACGTCGAGTACATCCTCGACACGGAGACGTGGCTCGGCCCGTACAACGGCACGCCGTACGAGCGCGTCGAGGAGCTCGCGCACTTGATCCGGGAGTCCGGCCTGAAAGCGCGCGCGTTCCCCGATCTCCGTCCGGCGCAATGGTCGAAGCTGATCTTCAACGCCACCGTCAACGCGGTCGCGGCGCTGACGGGGCTCCCGCACGACGCGCACTTCGCGGCGGAGGCCGAGCCGGGCGACCTCGGCCACCTCGTGCGCGCGCTCATGGACGAGGGCAAGGCGGTCGCCGCGGCTGCGGGCATCGAGCTGCACGAGGACCCGTGGGAGATGAACGTCCACGCGACGCGGCGCGGCAGCGCCCACTACCCCTCGATGCTCGAGGACGTCGACGCGCGCCGGCCGACGGAGATCGAGCTGATCACCGGAGCGCTCGTGCGGGAGGGCGAGCGGCTCGGCGTGCCCGTGCCGCTCCACACCGCGCTCTACCGACTCATCAAGGCACGGGAAGCGTCATGGCATACGACCGGGGAATCCGAAGGGAGAGAGGAATGACACGTAGGTATCTATTGGCGGCACTCCTGGTGCTGCTGCTCGCGCTCACTGCGGCCGCCTGCGGCGGCGACGACGACGACGAGGATGCGGGCGGCGAGGCGACCACGGAGGCCGCCGCCACGACCGAAGAGGAGGAGCCCGAGAACACGGAGCCGATCGTGATCGGCTGGGCGTTCGACTCGAGCGGCAACATGGCCCCGTTCGACGGGCCGGCGCTGGCCGCGGCGAAGATCCGCGTCGAGGAGCTGAACGCGGCGGGCGGCGTGGACGGCCGCGACCTCCAGATCGAGACCTGCGACACGCAGAACAACGACCCCGCGAAGGCGAAGGCGTGTGCAGCCAGCCTCCTCGACGGTGGTGCCGAGATCCTCTTCGTCACCTGCGACGTCGACTTCGCGACGCCGGTCGTGCAGGAGGCGATCACGAACGAGAAGCTCGCCGTCGCGCCGTGCATCGGCACAGACCAGATGGGGCCGAAGCGGTTCGGCGAGCAGGGCGAGCTCGCGTTCAGCTACGGCAACGCGGCCCAGGACGAGGGCTCGGCGATGGCCGAGTTCGCCTGGCAGGAGGGCTGGAAGTCGGCGGCGCTCGCGACGAACACGCTGCTCGTCTACTTCAAGAACGTCGTCGAGGCGTTCGAGACGCGCTTCACCGAGCTCGGCGGCGAGGTCGTCGCGCGCGAGTCGTACGCCACCGGCGCGAACAACGTCGAGGCCGCCGTCAGCCGGCTGAACAACGCACAGGCCGACGTCATCGTCACCTCGACCGCCTTCGCCGAGCTGCCCGCGCTCGTGTCGGGGCTCCGCTCTCGCGGCAACGAGACGCCGATCCTCAACTCGTGGGCGGGCGACGGCACCTACTGGGTGACGAAGAACCCGCCCGTCACGAACTACTACGCCGTCACGTTCGCGTCCGTCTTCGGCGACGACCCGAGCGAGGACGTGAAGGGCCTCATCCAGTCGCTGACCGACGCGGGCGCCGCGCCTGGCACCGGCGGCTTCGTGACCGGCGCGGCCGCGATCGACGGCGTCGTCGAGGCCATCGAGCGGGCGGACGGCTCGACGGACGGCGCGGCGCTCGCCGCCGAGATGGAGCAGTTCGAGCAGGTCGAGACGATCTCCGGAAACGTGAACTTCTCGAACGAGCTGCACACGGTGTTCGGCCGCGAGTACCGCGTGATCAAGATCGACAACAACGAAGGGAGCTACGTCGGGCCGATCACGGCGAAGGTCGTCCCGGAACTGAAGGGTTGACCGAGGCGGTCGCAGACGCGGAGGAGGCGCCCGGAGGGCTCCGGGCCTCCTCCGTGGTCCGCCGGTTCACCGGCATCCAGGCGCTGCGGGGCGTGACGCTCGCCGTGCACGGACGCGAGGTCGTCGGCCTCATCGGGCCGAACGGGGCCGGCAAGTCGACGCTGGTGAACGTCCTCAGCGGCTTCGACCTGCCCACATCCGGCACCGTCGAGCTCGACGGCAGAGACATCACCCGCTGGAGCCCGCAGCGCCGCGCGCAAGCCGGTGTTGCGCGGACCTTTCAGCACAGCAGGTCGTTCCGTGGCCTCACCGTCCGCGAGAACATCGAGGTCTCCGCGCTAGGCGCCGGGGCGCGCCCGCGCGAGGCGCGACTCGTGACCTCGGAGCTGATCCACCGGCTGGGCCTGAACGAGAACGCCGTGGCCGGAGCGCTGCCGCACGGTCACGAACGAGTGCTGGGCGTCGCGCGGGCGCTGGCGATTCGACCATCGTTCGTACTGCTCGACGAGCCCGGCGCGGGGCTCCCTGAAGCCGAAGTGCGCGAGCTTGCCGAGGTCGTGACGGCGATCGTCGACGACTTCGGCGTAGGCGTGCTCCTGATCGACCACAACATGGCCCTGATCATGGAGGTCTGCGACCGGGTCCACGTGCTCGACCAGGGCGCGACCATCGCGGAAGGCACGCCGGCCGAGATCCGCGCCAACCTGGACGTGACCGCGGCCTACCTCGGCGAGAGCGCCCTGGCGGACGCGTCGTGAGCGCGCCCGCGCTGCTCGAGCTGGACGGCGTCGATGTCCGCTACGGGCGCGTCGCTGCGGTGCGCCGGCTGACGCTGTCGGTGAGCGAGGGCGAGCTCGTCGGCCTGATCGGCCCGAACGGCGCCGGGAAGTCGACGACGCTGCACGCGATCGTGGGTCTGCTGCCCACGAGCGCGGGCGAGATCCGGCTCCGCGGTGAGTCTCTGCGCGGCCGCAGTCCCGAGTCCGTCGCCCGGGCGGGCGTGGCCCTCGTCCCCGAGGGGCGGCGCATCTTCGGCGGGTTCAGCGTCGAGGAGAACCTCCGGCTCGGCCTCGCCGCCGCCCGCAGAAACGGGGCGGCGACCCGGCTGGGAGAGGTCTACGAGCTCTTCCCGACCCTGGCCGAGTTCCGTGCCCGCCAGGCCGGTGCGCTCTCGGGCGGGCAGCAGCAGCAGCTCGCGATCGGCAGGGCGTTGATGGCGGACCCGGCGCTCCTGCTCCTCGACGAGCCCTCCCTCGGGCTCGCGCCGGCGCTCGTGGACGTCGTCTTCGAGACCCTCGCCGCGATTCGCGAGCGCGGGGTCACCGTCCTCCTCGTCGAGCAGCGCGCGCAGCGAACGGTCTCGTTCGCCGACCGCACCTACGTCCTCGCGAACGGCGAGCTGCGCCTGACGTTGACGCAGGCGGACGCCGCGGACACGGACACGATGATCTCGGCCTACCTCGCATGAGCCTCCTTGCCGTGGTCGACGCGCAGACGCTGGTCGACGCCGTCGGCCTCGGAGCCGTCTACGCGCTGATGGCGGTCGGCATCGGCCTCGTCTTCGGCGTCCTGCGGCTCGTCAACTTCGCGTACGGCCAGCTCGTGATGGCCGGCGCGTACACGCTTGCCTTCACGTCGTCGTGGCCCCTCGGGGCGCGGCTCCTCGCCTGCTTCGTGGTCGTGCTCGCGCTGACTCGGGCGCTCGAGTGGGCCGTCTTCCGGCCGCTGCGCACCGCGTCGCCGGCGGTCATGCTCGTAACGACGTTCGCGGTCGCGTTCCTGCTCCAGAGCATCGCGCGGATCCTCGACGTGCGCGACGGCACGATCGGCGAGGCCGCCGCGTCGATCGGAGGTTTGCGCCAGGTGGTGTCCGTCGGCGGCGTCGACGTGCGGCGGGTGACGCTCGTCGCCATCGCTGTCGCCGCCGTCGCGCTGGGGCTGCTCGCGCTCCTGCTCGCCCGGACGACGCTCGGCCTGCACATGCGGGCGGCGGCGGCCGACTTCCAGACGGCGCGCCTGCTCGGCGTGCGTGCGAACGTCGTCATCACGTTCGCCGTCTTCCTCTCCGGCGTCCTCGCCGCGATCGTGGCGATCATCCTGACCATCCAGGCGCCCCTCGTGACGCCCGGCTTTGCGCTGCAGGAGACCATCGTCGTGCTCGTCGGCGTCGTCGTGGGCGGCATCGACCGCCTCTGGACGGCGACGCTCGGCGGCTTCTCGATCGGCTTCGCCACCGGCGTCATCAACGGCGCTCTGCCCACCGAGCACACCGTCTTCCTGCCCTCGGCCGTGTTCGCGCTCGTGGTCCTCGTGCTGATCCTGCGCCCGGCCGGCCTCTTCGCGCGGCCGCGGGCGGCCGTCGTGGAGCGCGTGTGAACCCGCGGGCGCTGGAGTCGCTCGTACAGCTGCTCGTACCGGCGGGGCTCGTGGTCGCGGTCGGGCTCGCCGCGTCGTTCGCCTCGCGCTCGAACGAGATCCACTTCCTGAACGCCATCGTCGCCGTCGCGGTCGTCGTCGCGATCTATGTTTTCGTGGGCAACTCCGGCGTGCTCTCGTTCGGCCAGATCAGCTTCGTCGCGGTGGGCGCGTTCGCGGCGGGCGTGTTGACCGTGCCGACCGCGCTGAAGTCCTCGGTGCTGCCGAACCTCTTCCCCGTGCTGCGCGACCACACGATCGGGAACGTGGCCTCGCTCCTGCTCGCGGCGGCCGTGGGCGGACTGCTCGCGCTCCTCGTCGGGCTGCCGCTGATGCGGCTCTCCGGGCTCGCGGCGGGAATCGCGACGTTCGCCGTTCTCGAGATCACGCACAACCTCCTGCGCGAGTGGACGCGCATCGGGCCGGGCGCGACGACGCTGTCGCTCGTCCCCGAGACGACCGAGCCGCTGCAGGCGACGGTCGGGACGCTCGTCGTGCTCGTCGTCGCGTTCGCCTACGGCCGGAGCCGGCTCGGGCGCATGCTGCGCGCGACGCGCGAGGATCCCGCCGCGGCCCAGGCGGCCGGCATCGACGTGCACCGCCAGCGGCTCTGGGCGTTCACGCTCTCGGGCGCGCTTGCCGGCTTCTCGGGCGGCCTCCTCGTCCACATGCTCGGCTCAATCACGACGGAGCAGGTCTATCTCGAGCTGACGTTCGTGACGCTGGCGATGCTGGTCGTGGGGGGCCTGACGAGCCTTTGGGGCGCGGTCGTCGGCGCCCTGGCCGTGAGCGCCGTCGACTCGTTCCTCGGCGAAGCCGAGCAGGGCGTCGACGTCGGCTTCACGCTCGACGTGCCGACGGGGACGCGGCTCGTCGTCGTGGCGGGGCTCATGGCGCTCGTACTGATCCTCCGCCCGTCGGGGCTCACGGGTGGCCGCGAGGTGCGGCTGCCGCGGCGGCGGGAGGCGGCGGCGTGAAGCGCAACCGCGGCGAGGCGTCTCAGAGACGGCAGGTCCGGCGGCTAGCACACGCGGGCGCACATGTCTGCAACGAAAGCGTCACGGGAGTTGAACGCGTCAGGCGCAACCGCGGCGAGACGTCTCAGAGACGGCAGGCGCGGCGGCTAGCACGCGCGGGCGCACATGTCTGCGACGAAAGCGTCACAAGAGCTGAACCCGAGGCGCAGCGGCGGGAACGAGCATGAGAGTGTGTGTCGTCGGGTGCGGGGCGGTGGGGAGTTTGTTTGCCGCGGCGCTCGCGCAACTCGACGACGTCGAGGTGTGGGCGTACGACCTCGCGCAGGCGCATGTGGACGCGATCAACGAGCGCGGCCTGCGCCTGACCGGAGCGGGGGAGCTGCACGCGACGCGCCTCCGCGCGACGACGGACGCCGCCGCGCTGCCCGCGTGCGACTTCGGCCTCGTGGCGACCAAGGCGATGCATACGGACGCGGCAGTCGCGGCGACCGCGCACGCCTTCCGCGACGGCTGCGTCGCGTCGGTCCAGAACGGGGTCGGGAACGAGGAGATGATCGCGGCGCACGTGGACCGCGTGATTCGCGGGACGACCTTCCCGGCGGGGAAGCTGCTCGAGCCGGGCGTCGTGCAGTGGGACGTGCGCGGCGACACGACGCTCGGGCCCTTCGAGCCGAGCCCGGCGCCGGCCGGCGAGATCGAACGGCTGGCCGACGTCTGTACGCGCGGCGGCATGCCGACGGCGGCCGTTGCCGACGCGCGCGGCGCACAGTGGCGGAAGGTCATCTTCAACGCCGCGACCAACCCGATCGGGGCTCTGACCGGGCTCACCCACGGCCGCGTGTGCGAGCGGCCGCCGCTCCGCCTGCTCGTGAGCGCGCTAGTGGACGAGGGGAAGGCGGTCGCCGCCGCGCAGGGAATCGTGCTCGACGCGGACCCGGAGGAGCTGATCGACCACGCGGCCCGGCCGGAGGTCGCCTACGGGCACAAGGCCAGCATGCTGCAGGACGTCGAGGCGCGGCGGCAGACGGAGGTCGACTATCTGAACGGCGGGATCGTCCGCTTCGGGCGCGAGCACGGCGTGGCGACACCGCTCAACGAGGCTGTCGTGGCCTTGATCAAGGGAGTGGAGGACGCATGGAAGCAGAGTTGACCCGCCGCTACGCGAACGTCCGTGCCGCGATGGCCGAGCACGGCCTAGACGTGCTCATCGTCTCGGGGAGCGAGTACTCGGGCTTCGAAGGCGCGGTCACGTACCTCTCTGGCTTCCAGATCGTGCACCGGTACGCGTATGTGGTCGTGCCGGCCGCCGGCGCGCCGCAGATCGTCTTCCCGACCGAGGCCCGCTACGTCGGCGAGCACGGGACCGCGGAGCTCGAGCAGGTCTTCGTCGACCGGCCGGGCGAGCACATCGCGGCGCTCGCGCGCGGCCGCGGCTGGCGCCGCGTCGGCGTCTACGGGCTCGACTACGTGATGACGGTGCGCGACTACGCAGCGCTCTCGGGGCTCGAGCTCGTGCCGTTCGACGAGGAGTTCGACCTTGCGCGGGCGGTGAAGAGCGAGCTCGAGCTCGAGTCGGTGCGCGAGAGCGTCCGCATCAACGAGGACGGCTTCGAGGCCTTCCACGGCGCCTACGCACCGGGGCGCTCGGCTGCCGAGGTGATGGCGGCCGCGGAGGAGCTCTTCGTCGAGCGCGGCTGCGGGCGGCTGACGATGAACATGGTGCTCGTCGGCGCCGAGTTCGCGATCGCGCGCAAGGAGCATGTGCTCGGCGACTTCGTCCTGCCCTCGCTCGAGGTCGCTGGGCCGGGAATGCACTGGGTCGAGGTCTCGCGGGCGATCGGCCGCGCCGACGCGGAGACGCAGCGCATGCTCGAGGCGTACGAGGAGTACCACGAGGCCGCCCGCAGTGCGATGCGCCCCGGAGCGACCGCGCACGACGTCCACCGGGCGGTCGCGAAGGGCTTCGTGGAGCGCGGCTGGCAGCTGGGCCATGTGACGGGCCACTCGATCGGGATGACGATGATCGAGCATCCGAAGATCGGCGAGGGCGTCGAGACCGAGCTCGCACCGAACATGGTGTTCTCCATGCACCCGCACGCGATCGCAGCGGACGGCCGCACCTGCCTGTACATGCAGGACACCTGGCTCGTGACCGAGGCCGGTGGGGAGCCGCTGTCGCGGCTACCGCTGAGAATTTACGAGCCGCAGGAGCAGATCGGCTGACCGAGCTCCTGGCGCTCGAACGGGCGGCTGCAGCGGTGGCACGAACGAGTCACGAGCTGCGCCCGCACGAGCAGGGCCTGGAAGAGCACGAGCCAGACGGCGGCGTACGCCAGTGCGAGATGGATGGTCATACTCATCGCTATGTCGGACGCAGGCGTCGAGCGGCGGATGCCACCGATGGGTGATATTTCGCGCCGGCTGGCGGTGGCGCGCGGCGACGAGCCCGCCGACCTGGTGCTGCGGGGCGGCCGCGTCCTCTCCGTCTTCACGCGGGAGTGGCTCGAGTGTGACGTGGCGATTTGCGGCGACTTCGTGGCCGGCCTCGGCTCCTACGAGGGCGCGGAGGTCATCAAGCTAGACGGCGCGTACGTCGCGCCGGGCCTGATCGACGCCCACGTCCACCTCGAGACCTCAAAGCTCGTGCCTTCCGAGTTCGCGCGGCTCGTGTTGCCGCTCGGGACGACAGCGGTCGTCGCCGACCCCCACGAGATCGCGAACGTGCTCGGCACCGACGGCGTGCACTGGCTCGTGGACGTCTGCGACGACCTGCCGCTCGACGTCTACTTCACCGCCTCGTCGTGCGTACCGGCGTCCGTGTTCGAGTCGCCGCGGCGCCCGTTCAACCCGGGTGATCTCGAGAGCATCCTCCGCCGGCGCCGGGTGATCGGCCTCGCGGAGATGATGAACTTCCCCGGCGTCATCGCAGGCGCGCCCCATGAGCTCGAGAAGCTGGCCGTCGAGGGCGCAGCGCGGGTGGACGGCCACGCGCCGGGTGTGCTCGGGCGCGACCTGCAGGCCTACGCGGCGGCGGGCATCCGCTCCGACCACGAGGCGTTCACGGCCGAGGAGGGACGCGAACGGC
>Ga0190265_10001131_pt1 | contig 17407 bp, 16 predicted proteins | sample Popmic124T_FD_133135 | JGI IMG/M metagenome (GOLD analysis project Ga0190265, IMG submission 133135) | Populus adjacent soil microbial communities from riparian zone of Indian Creek, Utah, USA - 124 T | ecosystem: Environmental > Terrestrial > Soil > Riparian zone | place: USA: Utah | collected...
CGGCCTCCAGCCGAACGATGTACTTTTTCATGCCGATCCTCCATGATCGCGGGCGACATTGCCCGTAGTGAAGATCGGCATAATCCAACGTCACTCGTAAAATCACATGCCCTCGCCTACTAGGGTCGCCATCGGGATCCGGCACGCGCGATAGAGTCAAGCTCGTGGACTGATCGACCACCGCTTCGCTGGCATCAAACGTGACGATCTTCGCCGTAACGCTCGCAGGCGCGCTTGGTATCGTAAACCCGTTCTCCTCCACGAAGACGACCGGCACCATGTGAGCCCAACCAGCCGCTTGAACCGCCGCAAGACTCGGCGGCGCCATCGTGTCCTCGTTGGCATATAAGATCGGCGTTTCGGTGATCTCGCTGCCGAGTTGAGCGACTCCGCTCATGGTTGACGTATCTGTATAATCGACGTTCGCAAGAAACGGCGGATCGGACACGGAGAACTGAACCGGCTTGGTAACCAAGGTCCCCTGAAAATTGAGCGTTAGATCACCATTAAATGTGCCTGGATCGGTCAATCCTGATGGGCTGGGAATCGACGACGATGTCCCATCGCCTAACAAAATCACCGCAGTTGTCGTACTCTGCTCCCGCACCTGCAATGCATTGAAGGTTATCGAAAACACCGCTGACGGGGGACCGCTGGCGGGATCGTAGACCCCGCTCCACGTGGCGGTTGTCGTCGCGCTGAATATGAGCGGCGTGATGGCGGGCGTGATGGTCAATGTCACCGGCGCTCCGAGCAGTCCCACCGTCGGACTCGCCCCTAATGAGACGACTGTCGTTTCGACCGTGCCGGCGAGAACAAAACTTCCGTTCTCGTCCTCGTCCGTCAGAATGCTCACGGGCGTATCGCAAAGCGTCGTGCTCGCCGAGAGACCTTGGGCAAAGAGCGTGACTGTGCTGATCGCAGTCACGCCAGAAAGAAGGGCGCTTACGAAAAGAGGCGTATCGCTCGAATTGACTACGCCGTTCACATCGAAGTCGGCTTGGGCGATGAGTACGGGATTTGTATTGTTTCCCAGGAACACAGCGACGAATATCTGCACGTCGCGGCCATCGACGCGGCCGTCAAGATTCATGTTGCCGTGTTCAATCTGTGCGGGCGGCGATTGGAATGTCGTGTTTGGCGGAGCGGGCTGCGTCGTGCCGACGTCGAAGAAAAGGGCGAGCCGCGACGTGTTGTACGTAAGTCGATAGTCGACTTCCCCGGGGACGGCGAATTGAATCATCCTCAGATCACCGCTAACCACCACGATGGTCCCGGCATCGTTGGGCGGACAAGCCAATACACATGAAGAGATACCGAGGAAGGCGGCGAGATGCATCGTCTCCTCCTTTCTCCACTGCTAAATGGAGGCGTTCCGAGTGATCCGCTGTGAGAAGTCTACGCTTCGCCCAGAAGTCCGGCAAGACCCGTTGAGTGACCCAGTTCCGGGGCACAGGTACCCGCCAAATTGGTAATCTATCGATCTATCGTAATGAATACGTGCCGGGCAAGCCCGACATCGGCGGGACCTTCAAGGTTCAGCGCATCCCCGGCCCGGTGCGCCGCGAGATTCAGACGAATTTCATCTACGTCGAAACCCCCGATCCCTCCGAGGACTTGACACCCCCCTTATAATCTACCGATGCACCACCCAAGTTTCATCGCCGCACCGATCCCGAATATCACAACCGCCCCGCCGCCGGCCAGACCCTTCGTCGCTGCTGCTCCTCAGGGTGACGGGCAGCTTTGGCTTCCGCCAAACAGATTCCCCCGTTTCGACGTTTCGATGTTCCGGTGTTTCGGCGTTTTGATTGTACCCTCACCCCGCCTCTCCATTCGAGGGAGAGGAGCTGGAGGAGCCCGCTCATGAACTCACAGAACATGCTTTCGTCCATCGCAAATGTTTCCGATGAGACCGAGTTCTATACGCCGATTCCCGCGGGGTACAAGCCGGGGAAGACGAAGTACGTCGGGGTGTTCGGCACGGTGATGTCCGGGCTGGGCAAGGGGATTTTTGCGAGCAGCCTGGCGAAGGTGTTGAAGGACAAGGGACTGACGGTCGCGGCCATCAAGCTGGAGGGGTATCTGAATCTCGATTCGGGCACGCTGAATCCCTTTCGGCATGGCGAGGTGTTCGTGCTGGACGACGGGATGGAATGCGACATGGACCTGGGAACCTACGAGCGGATGCTCGACCAGAACATGACGCGGATGAATTTTTCAACGAGCGGGCAGATTTTCACGGCGGTGCTGGAGAAGGAGCGGCGCGGCGGGTATCTGGGGCGCGACGTGCAGATGATTCCGCACGTGACGGGCGAGGTGAAGAACAAGCTGCGGCAGCTTGCGGTCGCGACGGACGCGGACGTGGTGTTCATCGAAATCGGCGGGACGGTGGGCGACGTCGAGAACGCGTATTACATCGAGGCATTGCGGCAGCTTGCGTTTGAGGAAGGCGAAAGAAGCACGTGCTGGGTGGCGCTGACGTACATCCTCGAGCCGCCGGCGCTGGGGGAGCAGAAGTCGAAAGCGGCGCAGTTGGGGATCAAGCAGCTCTTGCAGTGCGGGATTCAACCGCACATCATCGCGTGCCGGGCGGTGAAGCCTGTCACGATCAAGGCACGGGAGAAGATCTCGCTATATAGCAGCGTGAATCTGGACCGGGTTTTTTCGATGCACGACTGCGAGTCGATTTATTTGATTCCGGAGATGATTCGGTACGCGAACCTTGATAACCAGGTCGTCGATATTTTGAACCTGTCCGACCGGGTTCACCCCGAAATGGAAGCGACGGCGCGGTTGACGTGGCAGGATTATGTCGCGCGGCTGCACACGCGCGGGGAGTCGATCACGATTGGGATCGCGGGCAAATATACCTCGGTTCGGGACAGTTATGCTTCGGTCATCAAGGCCCTGGAGCATTGCGGGACGCGGCTGGGCGTGACGGTGAACATCGACTGGTTCGAGGTGACGGACATCACCGCGGAGAACGTGGCGGAGAAGCTGGCCCACGTGCAGGGATTGATCGTGCCGGGCGGTTTTGGGGCGCGGGGGGTCGAGGGGAAAATCGCGTGCATTGAACATGGGCGGAAGACGGGACTCCCCTACCTGGGCCTGTGCCTCGGATTCCAGTTGGCGGTGATCGAGTTTGCGCGGAACGTGTGCAACATGCCGGGGGCGAATTCGACGGAGTTTGACCTGGAGTGCCGATATCCCGTCATCGACATTCTGCCGGAGCAGAAGCAGATCGAGGGGCTGGGCGGGAACATGCGGCTGGGCGGACAGGACGTGATTCTGAAACCGGGGACGCTGGCATCGCGGTTGTACAACGGAGCCCCGGAGACCCGTCTGCGATTCCGGCATCGGTACGAGGTGGATCCGCGGTTCATCAGTCAACTCGAAAGTTGCGGGCTGATCTTCAGCGGCAAGGCGCCGGACTATCCGATCATGCAGGTGCTCGAGCTGCCGCAGGATCGGCACCCGTATTTCGTCGCGACGCAGGCGCATCCGGAGCTGACCAGCCGGCCGCTCCGGCCCGATCCGTTTTTTCTCGGCCTGGTTCAGATCGCGCGGCAGCGAGCGGGCGCGGACAGGCCGGCGTTAGCGGCGACTTGAGGGCGTGCCACGTAGCCATGAGAATCAGTGAAATGAAGGGCCAGAAGATCATCACGAGATTGACCAAAGAGATCCGCGGCTGGTGCCGGGACGTTCACCATCAGATCGAGCGTGATTCCGGCTATTTACAACAAGACCTGCTGAATCCGGAGCCCACGAGTTTCAACAACATCGCATCTTCCCTTGACGGCCTGACAATCTGTTGGGGGCGGCTGGGTTACATGGCCATTCTCGACGGTGATGCCGGCGGCTGGACGTTTATCCATCGATCCGCGCTCTATCATTACTGGACGCTTCGTATCAATCTGCGACTGTATTCCGCGTCCTGGGGGACTGATCCAACGCGACGCACCGGTGCGTACGACAGCATTTCTACGCTTTGTGCCCATCTTTACTGCTATGGCGTTCTGACAGGGCTCGACCCTATTGCATCCACCAGCGCAAACGCACTCCTTGCCATAGAAACGGATGGTCGCCTGCAGAATCCACAGTTCTGGCCCGTCCGGCGGTATGAACCCTTCGTTCTCGCCCTGCATATGTTGGACCAAGGCAAGTTGCTGCCACAATCCATACAGGAGCGAGATTTCGGTGTGTATGACGCCATCCTCAGAAACTGGGTGTCAGGCGATGACGTTGCGAGCGCGCTAACGGATGCGTGTGAATACCATTGTCAGAACATGGATAGTCGTGATGCAGATTGGCATCAGGAATTTCGGCAGACTCCCTTTGAGTTAATTCCCATTGAAATCCTTGCGATACGGCGGCTTCGCGCGCGGCAGCAATTGGCCACTCCGGATATCAAGCACCCGCTTATGGAAAGCAGGCTTGCAGATTTTGACGCCAAGGGCGCCGGGGTCGAGGATGACACCATTCAAGACGTGCGCAAGGCGATGATAAAAGTGTTTGGAGAGGATTGACCTCGCGATTGCAAATGATTTGATCATCTACAAGGCCTTGTGCAGCTTTTCGTATTGCGATGTCTCATGGTCGAACATGAACGACGGGCAACGGCATCGTTGATCTGACGGTAGTTTAGCGGGTACCGCTCCTCACCACGGCCCTGACCTTGCGGTTGCGGCTCTGATTTTACAGAATTTCGTCGGGGCGGGCGCGGCGGGTGATCTGGAGGGCGCGGCGGCCGCGGAGCTTGCCGATGCGGCCGGCGAACTTGTTGCGGCCTTCGACCTGCATGAGAAAGTCGCGGGCGACGAGCTTGTCGAGCTGGATGATGTCGCCCGGCGAGAGGGACATGAGGTCCTCGACGGTCATTTCGGTGCGGCCCAGATAAGTTCGCGACTGCACTTTGGCGTGCTTGATGTTGTGCGAGACGTTCTCTTCCTGCGCCCGGTTCGACGTCTTGTGGGAATAGGCGAGCCAGCTCTGGGCGCCGAGCTTGTTGACGATCGGCTCGATCACGTTGAATGGAATGCAAATGCTCATGGTGCCGGCGCGGGCGCCGATTTTGATCTCGAAGCCGATGACCACGACCACTTCGTTGGGCGCGACGATCTGAACCAGGTGTGGATTGCTCTCGGTGCCGGTGACGGCGAAGGTGACGCGGACGAGGTCGGCCCACACTTCGGCGAGATTGTCGAGGGCCTTGGTGATGATGCGGCTCATCAGGCGCATCTCGATGGCAGTGAGGGGCCGCTGTGGGATGAAGATTTCCGCATTCGTGCCTCCGAGCAGGCGATCGACAATTGGGAAGACGATCAGCGGGCTGAGTTCGAGGCAGAGTTGGCCTTCGAGGGGCTCGGCCGAGAGGAGCGTGAAGCACGTGGGGCTGGGCAGCGAATGGATGAACTCACTGTAGGTCAACTGTTCGGTCGTGGAGACGCGGGTTTCAACGATCGTCCGCAGAAAGCCGGAGAGAGAAGCGCCGAAGTTTCGGGCGAAGTTTTCGTGGATGGAGTGCAGCGCCCGCATCTGGTCCTTGCTGACGCGCTCCGGGCGCTTGAAGTCATAGACGGAGATATCGCGATTGTCGTCAGGGAAATTGGACTGGTAGCCGGGTGCAAACACCGGCTCGCCGGACTCTTCAGACCCGGATGGCGCTAAGCAGTGCGTCGACTTCGCTTTGATCGAGGATATCAGCCATTGGGTGCTTTACATAAGGGGCGACAGGCGCAATACTTGCGCGGCGCGGCGCCGGGTTCTGCGTATTTATCGGACAAGTCTGGCGATTGGCTGAAAGCTCGGAGGTCGGACGGCACTTTCAAAATAGTTTTGCAAGGGACCATAATATGAATCTAGCGGTTCGGCGAATTCAGCCTAATTTGTGAATTCCCTAACGGCAAGCTGCTGGCTGCGAACGATCGGGTGACAAGGAGTTTGAGCATGTATCATGAAAATGGCACGACGGTGGTCAACAAGCGAATGTCGTTTCTGGCAATCACGGTGATCAGCCTCTCAATGATTCTGATCACGGCCATCGTCAGCGTGACGGGACTGGCGGTTTATGGCTTGCGCGTGCTCGACCATAAGAGCGACTCGCTGGTGTCGCTGGTGGGCGAGGCCGCGCGGGCGCTGCCGGAGATTCGAGCCGCCCTGCCGCCTGCTTTGGCCGACGCGATCAATGACGTTCGCGAGCCGGGGTATCTGAAGAACGTCGAGATTGCGGCGCGCGTCATCGAAGGGTCACGCTCGGGTGGAAAACGGATCGTCGTGGAAGTTCAGAACAACGGGGATGAGATTGTGAGCCTGCTGAGCATGCGGATCATTGGTTTGGATTCAGAGAACGCTCCTCTGTTTGAACGTAGCGAGTGGGCCGCGACGCCGATTCAGATCGAAGACGATTGGCGCGGCCCGCTTCTTCCGCGCGAGACGCGGCGATTCCCTGTCCACTGCTACTATCGAGATTCTTTTGACGAGCTTGAAAAGGTGGCGTGCGAAGTGACGGACGTACGGGTGTGGCGGGGTGCTCCGAAGCAGGCGGACGAGCCCGTTGATGAGCAGATTTGACTGAGACGCCACACGAACATACAGTCTTAAAACTTGTTGACGGGCTCCGGAGGCGTGATAATCGCTCTCGGGGCCCGTTGGGCTTTTATCGCCGCGATGTCGAAAGGGACAGAGTTTCTGCAAACACGTCGACGTTATTTGCGTAAAGCCATTACAAGGATGGAAATCGTCGCCATCGTCTGGGTCCTGGGCCTCGCGACCTGGGTCCTCCTCCCGGTGATTTCTGAAAAGAGAACTGTGGCGGCACGCACGCGATGCTTGAACAACCTCGATCAGATCGGCAAGGCGCTGTCATCTTATATGACCGCGAATGGCGAGCGGTGGCCCTTCGTTTCCAAATTGAGTTCGATCAAGGTCGGTACGGAATCGGACCAGTGGCAAACGCTGCCGGCGGTTTTGGAATCGTTTCTCCAGATGGATTCGGATGCCTATCGCTGTCCGTTGGATTCTCGATCGAGTGAAACAGGCGATGCCGACACGTATTACGAAAGCGAGGGGCTGAGTTACGAGTGGTTCTGGAGCGAGGCGCGCGGTGGTCGGAAAATCGGGGAGGAGTCCATTTCCAATGCAAAGGGCTTTGGCTTCGGACGGGCCGATCAACGGGTGCTGTCGGATTTTGAGGCGTTTCACGAAGGCACGGGCGGCGGCGGCTATAACATCCTGTTTGCGGATTTTGTGGCTCGGGAATCGATTACCCGGCCGCGGTGATGGGAGTGTATTGAAGGCATGATGAATGAAGCGACGAAAAATCGGCGGCCCAGTTATCGTCCGGCGGTCCTGATCGGCGGGATTGTGGGATTGGGACTGGTCGTCGCGTGGTTTTCTTATGACAACCTGATGACTCCAGCGCGGCCGTCGGTGGCGACGGCCGGCGCGTCGGAGGTGATCGCCTACGTCTCGAACCCGCGCGGGCTCGATCGGCTGATGGACATCGAGCAGCAGCAATTTCTGCAACAGTGGAAGGATGGGTTGACGCAGGAGGCGCGGAAGAAGGAGCTGAAGGACGCGCTGGCGTCGCTGAGCGATGAGGATCGCAAGGCGTTCACCGAGGTGATTTTCAAGCATCTTAAGAAGAACTTCATGGACGAGGCTTCGCAATATGCGCGGATCCAATCGCCGGCGGAGAAGAGCGAGTTCTGCCGGGCGCGGGTGGCTGAGGCTTCCAAACAGTCGGCGTTTCTGAAAGAGATCGCGATCATTTTCAAGAGCGACTTCGGCGGGCCGAATGAATTCCAGGAATGGGTGCTGCGCCATACGACGCCGGGCGAGCGGCAGCTTGGCGAGCCGTACGTGGAAGCCCTGAAGCGGGTGAGCACGCAGATGAAGCGCGAGTCGCGGGCGACGACGACGGCGCAGGGGTGAAGCGTAGGGGATTTCAGATATGAGACGAACTTGGATCGGGTCTCGCGGGCGTCAACAGCGTCATGATATGCTTTGCGAGGTCCTCTGCGTCCCCGGGCATGTGACGATCCTCGGGCACCGGCTCGGTGAGGCGCAGGTTCATCGGCTGCGGGCCGTCGACGTGCAGCGTCCACACATAACCTCGCAACACCGAACTGCCGTATCGCTGAGTTTTCTGGCGGGCCTCAGTGACCATTATGTGAAATTCGCTGGCGCCGAGCGGGACGACGCGGCGGGTCCTGCCGAACTGGCCGCGTGCCCAGATTCGGGCGACGCCGGCGGCCTGGTCGCGATAAATCGCCAGTCGCACCGCGAACGGGGTGATGAACATGAAGAGCGCCGCCGCCCAGAGGATGATGTGAATCGGCCATCCGGTCCAGCCGCCGCGAATACCGTAGAGATAGAGCCCCCCACTCGTCAGGAGACACAACACACCGGTCCAGACGATGCGCATGCTCGTCTCCAGGCGTGGGCGAAAGATCGCGTGGTGCTCGGATCGGCTGACGACTTCCCATCCGCCCAGATCGGCATTGATTGGACTGGCCATCCCGAACTCCACTGGGACAAATACCAGCGTTCCGCCAAGTCTCAGTTGAACGTAAGCAAATCCACAAAGGCCTGCACGTCGGCGCCGTCGATCGCTTCATCTCCGTTTACATCCGCATTCATGATATTACAATCAAGATAGGTTATTTCGAACGCATCCGGAGAGATGAGCGCGTCGACGAAGGCGGGGATGTCCAGCAAATCCACGACACAATCGCATTCGACATCGCCAACGATTCGTTCGACGTAAGTGGAGAGGTGAAAATCAACCTCATAAACTCCCGGCTCGGTGAAGCCCCAATTCACGTGGGAATGCGAACCGGCGAGAACGTGATATGAGTCCACGTCGGTGATGCCCTCTTCGAATGTGGACATGTATTGAACGACCTGGCCGGGGCCGGTGGTTTGCCACACGGAAAAATATCCGCCCTCAGGGCCGCGCACTTCGGCAAGCTCGATGCGTATCCATTTGGCGGGAACATCGGCGCCGCCGCGCGGGTCGCCTGGGTTCCATTCGCAGAGCCGACCGCGATCCGCGATCGTCATCGACTCGGACGAGACTCCAAGAAATATCACGCCTGCCATTTGATTCTGGGGCAGAATCCAGAACGTCTCACCCGGTGCAGCGCCGATGAACTCGAAACCGGGCGGGATGGAGGCGAGGGTGAATCGCGCCTGGGTGCCGCCGTAGAGCAGCGCATCCGCCGGCGCGAGCTGTCCGCTCTCGGGGGAGATTTCGACATCCCACTCGCAGTTGCGATATGGCACGTCCAGGTCCGTATGGCCCAGCGATACCGTCGCGGGATGGTCGGGATCGGGCGTGGGGACTTCGATTCCGAAATAAATCGTCTTCACTTCACTTGTGACGTAATCGCAGATGGGCGTGCCGGCCGACGCAATACGCTCGCTGGAAAGCGAAGTGAAAATGAAAACAAGTGCAACACTCCAGGTTTTTCTCTGCATGGGAGACATCCTTGGTACTTCGCGTTTCCACATCGAGGCGATCAACATTCCATCGATGCGTTACAGTCGATCTTGTTGAGGCCGAGGGGTACGGCGCTCCCAACCAGGCGTGGGAGCGCCGTTGTTCCTCGACTGAAAAAAACGCACGAGATGAGCGTTACCTCGTTCGCCGCCGAAGCGCGAGGACACCGCTCAATAACAGCATCGCGGCCGTGCCTGGTTCGGGGACGACCCCCAACAAATAGGTCCCTTCTCCCGTGACGAATCCGTGCACTGAATGCGTGCCCGATGCCTCGAACGTGATGGCCCACAGGCCCATCTCGGTGAACGCCAGATTCGCGTGAAGATGATCCTCCGCATTCAGCGCAAGGCTGTCAGAGGCATCCAGCCCGTCAGCCGACGACGCATGAAAAGTCGGCTCGCCGAAAGCGTCAGTCTGGTAGAGCGAGAAATTTCCCGTGCCGCTGGGTGAGGCGACGCCCGTCAGCGTGAGGGTGATCGCGTCACCCGCAAAGTCTCCTGACAGAATCTCCTCTGTGCCAAAACCGACAAAAGGCACGCCCACGACTTCAGTTTGGGGAAGCGCCCAATACGGCTGGCCGGCACTTACGCCGATCGGATCCCAGTTTGCCCCCGCGGGCCGGACTGTTTGTGTCGATGCCGGCAGCAGAATGCGGACGTCGGCGGCGTCAAATTCGTCGTCGGGATATTCAACGCCCTCTATGATGGCGCCTTCGGCATGAATGTGAAGGTCCCAGCCATCCTCGTAGGCGATGCCGATGTCTCCGTGGCCGGAGGTCCAGGTTTGCTGGGCGGCTGCGCGCTGCGTCGCCGCAGTGAGGACGCAGACAAACGAAATTGCTGTCAGGTAATGGGCTATTCTAAGATGCATCTTTCAAATCTCCATTGAGTTCAGGTTTAGTTTTCAACGTCCCATCGGCCGCGCGAAGTTGATTCTCGCGTCGGCCTTGTCTTTGATGGCTCTTGCCGCGGTCGATTCCACGTGCGTATCGGCAAAGAGATAATTCGACGATCCGCGAGTGTTGTCGGCGGCATGGTCGCCGGGGCCATATCGATCCGGCTGAATATCCTGCCGAATCAACGTCCACGCATCGCTCGACGGATCCGCGAACCATTGGCGCGAATGGGTGTGATCAGACGAGACGCTGACCGCCATGCCGTCGGCGCCGACGAAAGTGGAAATTGTCGTGCTGGGGCTGATCAAGCGATGCAGATTCGTGTAGTCATCGATGACGTTCCCGAATGGGTCGACATTGATGACCGAGATGTACTCGTTCAGTACAAAGCTGCTGCTGTCGTTAGCCAGCCGCTCGCCGCGATACGGGTCCATGGGACAGAGACGAATCTCGTTCACGTTCCCGACGTACGGCATGAGCGTGAAAATCCACGAGCGATTGAACGGCAAACCGTGCGTCGTCTCGGGGAAGTAGCCGCCGTTGTCGTCGGCGTACATCGACAGTCCGATGCCGATCTGTTCCATGTTGCGCGCGGAGGCCGTTCTGTATCCCGCGACGCGTGCCGCACTCAGCGAGGGCAGCAGGACGGCGAGGAGAATCGCGATGATCGCAATGACCACCAGGAGCTCTATAAGCGTGAATGCACGACGTGTCATAATGTTGACCCGATCGTTCAAAAAAATAAATTCGGAGAACCCGGCGCGGTGCATTTGGACAATCGCACTCATTCGCCACGATTCAGATGGGTCGCGCTGGCGCTTCAACGGGTTCCGCATTCACGCTCAAAATGAACGTGCCCGGGCAGTCCGCGAAACACAGTCAGGCGATGAGAATGCAGGGTATGAAATGATTCGCCGCTACCTGCAGGGCGCGAGGGTGCGCGCGCATGCGATAGATTTCAGCGAATCTATTTCCCATTGACCTGCAAGAGACTTGTCAGCGGCCGGGAGGAGCTCGGGGGCCTGCCGGAAAACCATGGCCCAGCCCTCGTGAGCAGGTCGGGGTTTCGGCCAGGACGATGGCCCGCTTCTCATCGTTCAAAAAGACGATAAGGACCGCGGCCACAATGACAGCTGTTGCGGCTGCCTTAATGAAACGACAGGTTTGACAATCGGCCGGAGCGCCGTGATCGTCGTCGTGCAGATGGTGCAGCGCCCCTGTCGCCCCGGTTGCAACCGCGAGCAGGATGCCGAGCACCAGATAGGTCACGACGCGTTTAGGCACTTGCAGAGACTCCGAATGCTCGAATCGCGATGCCGCGACCCGGACGCATTGTTGTGGAGTATAATCCGCTCGCAATGCCGTGATCAAGGCAAAATCCCAGTCGCCCCGCTTCAATGGACTAAATGTGACTGATTTCGGCCATTTCAGCGTTCCAAACGAACTACCTTTCATCGTCGATGTGGCCGGCTGCTTTTCACGGGAACGCGTACGCGTTGCCGCTATTGACACGCCGAGGCCGACAACCGCGGCACTCGAATTTCTGATCGCGGAAGAATGGACGCGTCAATTGGAGGCGGCCGCCAGCGCGAATCGCATGCTTTTCAACGGTCCCCTGCTTCGCCATGTCGCTCATGAAACAAGGGCCGACGCGGACGGGGACATGCACTTCGATCTCATCGTCGGCCCGACGTGCTATCGCGACTTTGTGGGCACCAATCTGTTCAACAAGCACCGGCTGGGTGAGTTCGAGTGGTCGATGTTTGCCAATCCGGTGGGGACGACGGCGACGATCATTACGGCCGACAATCTTATTTGCTATGGGTTGCGCTCGGCGCGGGTGTCGTACCATGCGCTGCACGTTCACACGTTTTGCGGTTCGCTGGAAGCGGGCGACCGGCGGCCTGATGGGAGGGTTGATCCTTTTGCCAGCGTCGCGCGGGAGATCGTGGAGGAGCTGAATGTTCGGCCGGAGGAGCTTCGCGATCTTGTGTGCGCGGGACTGATTCGCGACAGGGAGATTCATCAGCCTGAAATGCTTTTCGAGGCGAAGATTGACCTGACCGCGGCCGACCTGCGCGAGCGATGGAAGGCGGCGGAGTCGAAGGATGAGCATGACGACCTTGTGACACTTCCCAATGAACCGGACGCGGTATTGCCTTTCGTCCGATCATGCGGACTGATCGCGCCGGTGGCGGTAGGCGCCCTTTTTCTGCACGGTCGATTGCGCTGGGGGGAGAAATGGTTTGAGCAGGCCTGCCGGGATTATGCGACTTGACCTTACCTTACCCGGGCCCTGCCGGGCCGGGGGCAAACGACTCCCACGAATTCCGAAGAAATCCCATGATTGACACAAACCGGGGTGCGTCTAGAATAGCCGGGCTGTAGATCAGCTTCGCCGATCTGGTCGACCGCTCAGAACTCGGTCGCATTTCTACTGCGTGGGGCGGCGCGGTCGAAACTGGCCCCGCGTTTTTTGGCATTATTAAGATCTGATGAGTCGCAGCCGGCGGCTGTGCCGCGTCAGACTGCGAGCGTCCTTCCTTGCGTGGAAGGCGCATCGAGCTTGCAGCCATGAAAATATTCATGCTGGGGTGGGAGTTTCCCCCTTTTATCTCGGGCGGGCTGGGCACGGCGTGCTACGGCCTGACGAAGGCACTGAATCAGCTCGGGCACGAGGTGATCTTCGTGCTGCCGCAGGTGGTGCAGCGCCCCGAGACGACGCACGTTCAATTGAAGACGCCGACGGCGTCGCAGATGTCGGCCGCGACGCAGGCCACGTTCGAGCAACTGGGCTATCAGACGTACCACCTTTCCGGGATGGAGAACGTGGAGCTCCGGGCGATCCCCGCCGGACTCTCGCCGTATGCGCGGCCGGAGGAATACGGAAGCGCATCGCAACCGGGAACGTCGGACGGGACTTGGTCGCAACAGTCAGGAAGCGGCGCGTCGGGTGGAACGGCCGGCGCTGCTCAGGCCGGCGCGAGCAGCGCGAATACGCCGACGAGCATATTGGGTGGAAGCCAGCCTGCCAAATCGGGGGGCGATGCGTACGGCGGCGACATGTTCGCCGAAGTGCAGCGCTACGCGAAGATCGCGATGCAGATGGCGATCGGCGAGCAGTTCGAAGTCATTCACGCGCACGACTGGATGACATATCCGGCCGGTATGGCGGTTGCCGCGGTCACCGGCAAGCCGCTGGTCGTGCACGTTCATTCGACGGAGTTCGACCGGAGCGGCGAGCACGTCAATCAACGGATTTATGAGATCGAGCGCCAAGGCATGCACGCGGCGCGGCGCGTCGTTTCGGTCAGCTATCTGACGCGCAATCTGATCTTGCGTCACTATGGCGTCACTCCGGAGAAGATCGACGTGGTCTATAACGCGATCGACTTCAACGGGGAGGGCGCCCCCCTGCCCCCGCCGGTCAGCCGCGACGAGAAGATCGTGCTGTTTCTGGGGCGCATCACGATGCAGAAGGGACCGGAGTATTTTCTGGCGGCTGCGAAGAAAGTGCTGGGCGTCGAGCCGAACGTGCGGTTCATCATGGCGGGCAGCGGCGATCTGATTCGCAAGTCGATCGAAATGGCTGCGGCCATGGGGATCGGCCACAAGGTGCTGTTCACGGGGTTTTTGCGGGGGGACGACGTGGCGCGGGTGTATCGCATGGCGGACCTGTACGTGATGCCGAGCGTGAGCGAGCCGTTCGGGATCGCGCCGCTGGAGGCGCTGGCGAACGACACGCCGGTGCTGATCTCGAAGCAGTCGGGCGTGTCGGAGATTCTCAAAAATGCCCTGAAGGTCGATTTCTGGGACATCGATGAGATGGCGAACAAGATCGTGGCGGTGCTGCGGCACCCTCCGCTGCAGGCGGCGCTGCGTGAGCATGGGAACTTCGAGGTGCGCCGGCTGACGTGGCGGGACTGTGCGCAGGGGTGCGTGGACAGCTATCGGCGAGCAATCGCGGAACATTAAGAGGGGAGTGGGTCGAGTCGACTCTAGCTCACGGAATTTGCAGTGTGCGAACCTCGCCTGGTTTGATTGTTTTCACGGTTGTCTGAAGCACGTGAGCCGCTGCGATGATTCGACGCAGCTTGTTTGTCGAAAGCTGTATGATGGCTATTTTTCGACCAGTGAGATTCTGTTGATATCGAAGATTTTGGTCTGATGTGATGAACAACTCAAACTCGGACTCCGCTCGTTGAAGCAGTTCCCCATTCTTAAGACCGGCCCATCCAGAGCGTTGAGCGGAGGAGCATGTGTGATCAGCCAGAACACGGTTGATCGGCCACGGAACGCATTCATCCAACAGAATCTTCATGCCGCGGCCGGCGGAAGCAACTGAGCTTCACAGCACTCAAGAATGTTGCGAGCCATTTCCCGCGATACGGTCGGAAAGCACTCCACGAATTCATCCAGCGTGTAATTGTCTTCCAAGTAATCGAAAAGCGACTTGACGGGAACCCGAGTCCCTTTGAATACGGGGGTTCCGCCAAGAATATCCGAGTCAGACGTGATGAGTTCGCGAATGTCCATTAGGTCGTGACCTCTCCTAAATAATATCGTTCCCGTTCGTTCCTGTCTTGTTATTCCCCACGGCGCTCTTAGAATGGGGGTGCGCCGTCGTTGTATCGGATTCTACGAATCATGGCCTCCGTCTGCTTCTACTTTCAGGTTCACCAGCCGTTCCGGCTTCGGAAATACTCCGTCTTCGATACGACGCACCATTATTTCGACGACGTCAAGAACGCCGAGATTTGCCGGAAGGTGGCGAACAAGTGCTACCTGCCGACCAACCAGTGCATCTACGATTTGATCAAGCTGCACCAGGGGCGCTTCAGGGTTTCGTACTCGCTGACGGGCGTGGTGCTCGATCAGTTCGCCGAGTATGCGCCGGAGGTGATGGACAGCTTCAAGCGGCTGGCGGAGACGGGGTGCGTCGAGTTCCTCGCCGAAACATATTATCACAGCCTGTCGTTCCTCTACTCGCGCAGCGAGTTTGCCGAGCAGGTGCGGATGCAGCAGGAGCGGATTCTCGATTTGTTCGGCTATCGCAGCACGACGTTCCGCAATACCGAGCTGATCTATAACAACGAAGTGGCGCGGGCCGCTCAGGAGATGGGCTTTACGGCGATCATCGCCGAGGGGGCCGATCATCTGCTGGGGTATCGCTCGCCGAATTTTGTCTATCAACCGCCGAACGCAACGATCAAGGTGCTGTTGAAGAACTTCCGTCTTTCGGACGACATCGCGTTTCGCTTCGGCAATCGCGGTTGGGCAGAGTGGCCGCTGACGGCGGAGAAGTTTGCCGGCTGGGTGAACCAGGTGAACGGCAACGGCTACACCGTCAACCTGTTCATGGACTACGAGACATTCGGCGAGCACCAGTGGGCGGACACGGGAATTTTTGATTTTCTGTATCACCTGCCCGGGCAGGTTCTGAAGCACCCGGACAACGACTTCAAAACGCCGGCGGAAGTCGCGGCGGCCCATGAGGCGGTCGGGGAATACGACGCGCATCACCTCATCAGTTGGGCGGACACGGAGCGCGATCTGTCGGCCTGGCTGGGCAACGCGATGCAGTCCAACGCGCTGCAGGAAGCGTACAATCTGGAAAAGGCAATCAAGGTGACGGGCAATCCGGAGTTGATGCGGGATTGGCGAAAGCTTTTGACCTCCGACCATTACTACTACATGTGTACGAAGTATTTCGCGGATGGCGACGTACACAAGTATTTCAATCCGTACGATTCGCCCTACGACAGCTACATCAATTTCATGAACGTGCTCGACAACCTGGCGGCTCGGACCAGGCCACGGGCGGCCCAACCGGCCACCGCCCCGGCGTCTGCCAAACCCCTCTCCAGCGTCACCCAATAAAATCCGATCAGATAGAGGCTTCGTCGCCATTCCTTGCGATCCTGGCGAGAATCTCCGTAAGTGAATCGTTTTACTGAGAAACACCGACATGAGTAATCGAAACAAGCTTGCCATCATCGTCGCGGGCGGTCCGGCGCCGGGGATCAATGCCGTCATCGGAGCCGCCACCATCGAGGCGATCAATCGCGGGATGAGTGTGGTCGGCATCTACGACGGGTTCAAGTGGCTGGCGTCGGACAAGTTCGTGGCCGAGAGGCACACGCTCAATCTGGAAATCAAGGACGTCGGTCGCATTCATTTCAGCGGCGGCTCGATCCTGCGCATTTCGCGCGAGACGCTGCTGGACGAAACGCGGCTGCAGAAGACCACGGTGGTCGCGTCAAACACCGAGAAAATCGGCTGGGTGCTGAAGAATTTCACCGAGCTGGGCGTCACGCACGTCATGACGATCGGAGGGGACGACACGGCGCTGAGCGCTCGATTCGTCGCGGAGAAATCCAAGGGGCGCATTCGCGTGGTGCACGTGCCCAAGACGATCGACAACGATCTGCCCCTGCCGGGCGAGATGCCGACGTTCGGATTCAACACCGCGCGCGATCTTGGCTCGAAGCTGGTGGCCAACCTGATGGAGGATGCGCGCACGACCGGGAGGTGGTATGCAGTAGTGGTCATGGGCCGGCACTCCGGGTTCCTGGCGCTGGGCATCGGCAAGGCCACGGGCGCGACACTGACGCTGATCCCCGAGGCGTTTCCTGAGAATATCAGCTTTCAACATCTTGCGGACGTAGTGGAAGGGTCGATCATCAAGCGGCGCTCGATGAATCGGCCGTATGGGGTGGTGATACTGGCGGAGGGCCTGGCGTATCGGCTGGGCAATCGCGACGAGTTGGAGCACCTGCTCGGCAAAAAAGTTCCGCTCGATGCGGCGGGTCATCTACGGCTGGCGGAGGTGCCGCTGGCTCGGATGGTGACGGACGAGACGACGCGGCGCTTCGCGGAGCGCGGCGATAGTGTCGCCATCGTGCCACAGACGCTCGGGTACATGCTGCGGTGCGCGCCGCCCGTGCCTTTCGACATGGAATACTGCCGCGACCTGGGCAACGGGGCCGTGCGGCTGCTGCTGGACG
>Ga0190265_10001132_pt1 | contig 17400 bp, 16 predicted proteins | sample Popmic124T_FD_133135 | JGI IMG/M metagenome (GOLD analysis project Ga0190265, IMG submission 133135) | Populus adjacent soil microbial communities from riparian zone of Indian Creek, Utah, USA - 124 T | ecosystem: Environmental > Terrestrial > Soil > Riparian zone | place: USA: Utah | collected...
CTCGGTGTTCTTCTTGCGGTCGGCGATGTTGACGCCGTTGATCGTCGCCTTGCCCGCCTTCACGCGCGCGTCGTAGCGCACCGAATTCGGGTCGTCGATGAACATGTTGAGCGTGATGATCGGGTCGTCGTGCATGTTGTCCGACGTGCCTTCCTTGACGCCCTGGCCTTCCATGTACTTCGACACGCTGCCGTAGTCGTAGTACTCGCCGATGTGCAGCGCCAGCGCCTTGCCGGCCCACTTGGTGGTGAGCTTCTCCGCCACCGCCGCCTGGCCCTTCTGGTTGCCGCCGCTGTCGCCGATGAAGATCACGTTCTTGAAGCCGTGCGCCTGCAGGCTCTCGGCAATGTCGGTCAGCAACGCCTGGTAGGTCTCTTCGCGCGTGGTGATGGTGCCCGGCGAGGTCATGTGGCCGGTCTTGGGTTCGATGCCGCCCTCGGGCACGAACTTGACGATCGGCGCGCACAACGCGTTGCCCATCTTGCGGGCAATGGCCTCGCAATTCGCGTGCAGCACGTAGTTGTGCTTGCCGGTGACCAGCCACACACCGTTGGGCTCCATGCCGCCGGTCGGGACAATGATGTTGGTCTTGCCGGCCTTGAGCGCATCACGCACGTCGATCCACGTCATCTCCTCGAGCCACACCGTGTTGGCGGCAGGGAGCGGATTGGCCACGTCGTTGCAGTTGTACGGATTCTCGCGGCAATCACCGCCGCCCATCGATCGTGGATCGGGAGCGGGGCGCTGGCGCCCTGGCGCGGCAGCGGCAGGCTGCTGCGCGGCCGCGTACGTGCCGGCCAGAACGAACAAGCTCAGTGCAACAAGAGCGGTCTTTTTCATATGTCCTCTTTTAGCCTGCAGTTTTGATGCGGAACGTGCCGTCGTCCATGCGTTCGCGAAACTTGCCGTGGCACGATGCGCACGTGGCGCCCAGCGGCGTGATGGAGGTCTTCGCGGCGTCGAGGTGACCGAGTCCGACGTTCATCAGGATGCCGTCGGCGTGCTTCTTGCCCTCAGTAGCGATGTTCATCGCCTCGGTGTTGCCCTTGGTCTTCCAGAACAGCTCGATGTCGGTGAACGCCGTCTTCAGGATGGTGGCCTGCTCCTTGACGAGGTTCAGGTCCTTGCCATCGAGGGCTTTGCGCAGCGCCGCCTGTGCCGGCGGCAGCTTGGTCATAATCTTCTGCAGCACGAGGTCGTCGGCGCTCATCGCCGGGATCGGCTTCTTGGCAATGTCGACGCCGGCCGTGTTGATCACGGCGGTGGCGAGCACCACCGGCTTGCCGCGGAACTTCGCGAGGTCGGCAGCCGACAGATCGATTTGGTAGTCCTTGAGCTTCTCCGCCACTTCCTTTTCGTCGAACTTGATCAGCTGGCCGATCACGGTGACATAGCCGTTGAGATCGGCGGGCTTCTGCAGGTTCGGCGCGAGCACGAGCACGTCTTTGCCGGTGGGCTTGTTCTTGTCCTGGTCCACCGAGAACGACGTCTTCGACAGGTTCGCCTCAACGGCGCCGGTCATGGTCACGAACTCGCCGACATACGTGTCGGGATTGGATGCCACGGAACTGGCGGCCACCGGCACGAGCGGCTTCGGCGGCGTCGCCGCCGGTGCGGCCGGTGCCGCAGGGACCGGCTTGGCGGGCGTGGCATTCGCGGGCGTTTGTCCGGCCTGGCCGGCGTTGAGCACGGTCAGCGAGAGCAGGAACGAGGCCAGCGCAACGCTGCCTGCGGAAAGGGTGACTCGGGTCGAACGCTGCATGTTTGAAGACTCCTGAAAGGTGCCGAACCGTCACATTGTAACTGGGTACGGCTAGTATTAGCGGGACCGTGACGTCTCTGTTTGTAACCCCTCGTCGCTGATGCCCGTCTTTGCCCTGCGCACGATCGAGCCGACGCGATTTGGCTCGGGATGGGTCAGTGGCGTCCTGTCGGCGGCGCTCGGTCTGATCGGCCTCGGCGCGGTGCTCTGCTTTCACTTTCCCGAACTTCTCACTACGCCTGAGGCTCGCGCGCTCTACCCGGTGCCGTGGGTGCGCGGCCTGCTGCATCTCGTGCTGGTCGGCGCGTTCGTGCTCGGCGTGACCAGCCTGGTGCTGCGCCGCAACAAGATGCTCGGCACCGTCGCCGTTCTCTGCACGCTGGCGGCGGCGCTGCTCGGCGGATCGCGGGTGCCGATCGAAGGGGAGTTGCGGCAGGGCCCATTCCTGGGCCTCGACTGGTTCCTGCTGAACCTGATCATCTACTCGGTGATCTTCATCCCGCTCGAGCGCCTGTTTGCCCGGCTGCCCGAGCAGGGCATCTTCCGACCGAGCTGGCGCACCGACCTCACCTATTTCTTCGTGAGCGCACTGCTCGTACAGCTCACGACCATCCTCACGCTGAAGCCGGCGATGGTGTTGTTCGACTGGGCCGCGATCCCTGCCGCGCAGCAGTGGATCCGCGGCGTGCCGGGCGTGATCCAGTTTGCGCTGCTGATGCTGGTGGCCGACTTCACGCAGTATTGGGTGCATCGCGCCTTTCACGCGGTGCCGGCGCTCTGGCGGTTTCACGCCATCCACCATTCGGCGGATCACATGGATTGGCTGGCCGGCTCGCGCCTGCACCTGGTGGATGTGGCCGTGACGCGCGGGCTGACCTACGTGCCGATCTACCTGCTCGGCTTTGCCGACGGACCGCTGTTTGCCTACCTGGTGGTGGTCAGCGCGCAGGCCACGTTCATCCACGCCAACGTGCGGTTCACTTTCGGTCCGTTGCGGTACGTGGTGGCCACGCCGCAGTTCCATCACTGGCATCACGCCGCGGAGGCCGAAGCTGTCGACAAGAACTTTGCCGTGCACCTTCCCATCCTCGACGTCGTCTTTGGGACGGCGCACCTGCCCGATCGCTGGCCCAGCGCGTATGGCATAGCCGGCGGCGAACCGCCGCCCAGCGGCTACTTTCGTCAACTGTTGTGGCCCTTCAGGGCGCGTAAATGATGCACATCACTCGATTCGTTTCGTGCCTCGTGCTGATCACGGCGATCGCCGTGTCGGCGCAGGGAACACTGCCGAAGCCGGCCGGCCGCATCACGGACCTCGCCAATGTGATCGACGCCGGCACCGAGGCCGATCTCGATCGGCGGATCGACGGGCTCGAACAGAAAACGTCGTCCGAAATCGCCGTGGTGACCGTGCCGTCGCTCGACGGCGTTCCGGTCGAGGACTACGCGGTTCGCCTGTTCAAGGAGTGGGGCGTCGGGCAGGCCAGGCAGGACAACGGCGTGCTGGTGCTGGTGGCGCCGAACGAACGCGAGATGCGCATCGAGGTCGGCTACGGTCTCGAAGGCATCCTGCCCGATGGCCTCGCGGGACAAATCATCCGCGAACAGTTCATTCCGCGCTTTCGAGAAGACGATTACAACGGCGGCATCCGCGACGGCGTGGTGCGCGTCATCGAGATCGTCGAACGGCAGCAGGTGCTGACCGCGGAAGAGCTCGCGACGTTCAACGAGACGAACTCGGACGAGCCGCCCGCGTGGATCATCATCCCGTTCCTCGGCTTGTTCGTGACAATCGGCTTCACCATGGTCGGCGTCGGGCTGCGGACGAAAACCGGGTTCCCGCTGCTGTTCGGGAGTTTTTTCGGCGGCATGCCGTTGTTGATGGCGCTGGCGATTCTTCCCGGCCTGGCGTCGGTCACGCTGCTGCCGCTCGCGTTGGGCATGGCGGTAGTGGGCTATCGCCTCGGCGGGCGAGAGTCGTGGAAGAACGCGTTTCGCAACACCGGCGGTAAAGGCGGCGGCAAGGGTTCGAGCGGTGGCTGGATGATGGGAGGCGGATCCGGCTCGTCCTCGTCGGGATCGAGCTCCGGTGGATCATCAGGCAGTTTTGGCGGCGGATCTTCGGGCGGTGGAGGAGCGAGCGGCAGATGGTAACCAGCCGCACCCTGTGCACCTTGTGCACCCTGTGCATCCTGATCTCGTGTTCTTACACCCCCGCGGGTCGTGAGCGTGCGCACGTTGATGAGACCCTGCGCGCGATGGGGGAAGTGACGCAGACAACCGTTGGGTGCGAGGGCGCGATCTTCGCGAGCGACTCGCTCTGTGCGGACGTGATCACCAAAGAAGGCGCGGAGCTGCGATTCGAGCGCGTCGGGATGAAGTCGTTCGGATCAGCGGCGGTGAACGTGGTGGTGGCCGAGGCGAGCGGGTTAGTGCCGAGAATCGCATCGTGCAGCGAGATTGGGCCGCCGAATTTCCATCCCGACGCCGCACTCGGCCATCACTTTTCGCCGACCCTGTTCGACCTGAAGGACGCGATCGCGAGGTCGCGTGAGCTCCTCGAAGAGATCCAGTACTGGCCGCAGTGTCCCATGTCCTGGGAAGTGCAGGACAAGTTCGGCGTCAACTACCGCTACTGCGCCCACAAGAAAGATGCGCCGGCGGATCCGCCGAGGCCGTCGAACTGTACGGCCGAAGGAGCCAGCCGATGAGAAGCACGCTGTTCGCACTACTACTCCTGGCTCCGGTTGTCGCCGCCCAGAGCGCGCCGCCGCGCGCCGATGCGTTCGACGGCGTGCGCGCGCTGATTCGGCAGCAGATGACCGAACGGCAGGTGCCATCGGTGGCGGTGGCCGTGGCTCGCGACGGCCGCATCGTCTGGGAGGAAGGGTTCGGTTGGGCGGATCGCGAGAACCGCGTGCCCGCGACCGCGCATACGCTGTACTCGCTTGCGTCGATCTCCAAGCCGATCACCGCGACGGCCCTGATGATCCTGAAGGAGCGCGGCCTGATCGATCTCGATCGGCCGATCAACCACTACCTCGGCGACGCGAAGGTCAACGTCCGGATCGGCGATCCCGCGGCGGCCACCGTGCGGAAAGTCGCGAATCATACCGCCGGCCTGCCGCTGCACTACCAGTTCTTCTACGAGGACGAGCCGTATCGCGCGCCCTCACGGGACGAGACGATCCTGCGTTACGGCAACACCGTGACGGCGCCCGGCGAACGCTACTACTACTCGAATCTCGGCTACGGCATTCTCGATTACGTCATCTCGCGCGCGTCGGGGAAGAGCTATCCCGATTTCATGCGCGCCGAAGTGTTCGTGCCGCTGGGTCTCACGCACATGTCGGTCGACGTCGATGCGGCGATGCAGAAGCAGCAGGCCGTGCGCTATGGCACCGACGGGCTGCCCATTCCGTTCTATGGCTTCGACCATCCGGGCGGATCGGCCATCTACGCGAGCGCGCACGACCTGGCCAGGTTCGGGATGTTCCACCTGAAGTCCCATCTGCCCGATCAGAAGCCGATCTTGAGCGATCGCGCGATCGACGACATGCAGCAGCCGACCGCCGACGCCGGCAACGGTCAGGGTTACGGCATCGGCTGGGCCACCAACGAGTATGCGGGCGGACGCCGCAGCGTCTCGCACACCGGCGGCATGGGTGGCGTGTCCACCGCGCTGCGCCTGTTCCCGGCGGAGAAGGTCGCCATCGTCGTTCTCACGAACGCGGGTTCGCATCCGGTGACGGGGCAGGTCATGAACGAAATCGTGGGCACGCTGTTTCCTGGCGCGGCTCCCAGACCATCGGCGCCGGCCATTGCCGGTGCGTCCCGATTCGAGCCGCCCGGCGAGCTGATCGGGACCTGGTCGGGACAGGTGCATACGGGGCGTACACCCGTGCCGTTCGCGCTGGAGATCAAGAGCGACGGTGATGTGCACGCTCGGCTCGGCACGCAGTTGCAGACGCTGCTCAACCGCGTGTCCCTGGCGAACGGGTATCTCACCGGAACGATGATGGGTGATATCGCGACGGAGGATGCCAGCCGCACGCCGCACACGCTGAGCGTCACGCTGAAGTTGCGCGGCAGCGCGCTGGTCGGTGGGATGACGGCGCTGTCGTTGCCTGCCCGGCGGGTGGGCAATGCGCTGACGCACTGGGTCGAACTGAAGAAGGAGTAGTATGCGCAAACTTTCGATGACGCTGATCGCCGCGCTGCTGGCGATTGTTTCCCTGAGCGGGCAACCGCCCGCGGTGGATACGTTCATCGCGGCCATCGAAGGTCCGCAGTCCGGACGAACCGGAGACTTCGTCGCGCTGACGCTCGACGCGGCGATGCAGAAGCTCGCGGTGCCTGGGATGAGCATTGCCGTGATCCGCGACTTCGACATTCACTGGTCGAAGGGCTACGGCATCGCCGACACGGTGAGCGGCGCGCGGGTGTCGCCCGACACGCTGTTCCAGGCCGCATCGATCAGCAAGCCCGTGGCGGCGATGGCGGTACTGAAAGCGGTGCAGGACGGCCGCTTCACGCTCGACCAGGACGTCAACACCGTTCTCAAATCGTGGAAGGTGCCGGCCAGCGAGATGACCGCGCAGCAGCCGGTGACGTTACGCGGCCTGCTGAGCCACACCTCCGGTACCGACGATGGGTTCGGATTTCCTGGATACAAGCCGGACGCGCCGCGGCCGTCGCTGGCGCAGATTCTCGACGGCGCGCCACCGTCGAACGTCGGTAAGGTGATCGTGGCCCGTCCGCCGCTCACGGCATTCAAGTATTCAGGCGGCGGCGTCACGCTCGTGCAGTTGCTGATGACCGACGCGATGAAGCGGCCGTTCGACGAGATGATGCGAGACACGGTGCTCAAGCCCCTCGGGATGAGCCACAGTGCCTACGAGCAGCCGCTCTCGGCTGAGCGCGACCGGAACGCCGCCCGCGCGCACGATCGTGCCGGCGCCGCGCGCGACGTGAAGTGGCACGTCTATCCGGAGCTCGCCGCGGCCGGTTTGTGGACTACCTCGCCGGATCTCGCGCGCTTCGGCATCGAGCTGCAGAAGTCGCTGCACGGCAAGTCCAACCGCGTCTTGAATCGCGCGATGGCGAACGAGATGGCCAGCCCGGTCGGCGTCGGACCGTTTGCCATCGGCATGCAGATGAACAAGGCCGGCGAGGGCTGGTATCTCAATCACGGCGGATCGAACTGGGGTTTTCAGTGCCTGCTGTTCGTCCACAAGATCAAAGGCTACGGCTTTGCCGCGATGACCAACGGCGACGCCGGCGGCCGCCTGCTCGCGGAACTCCAGCAGCGCGTGGCTGCCGCCTACAAGTGGGACATGCTCGATCAGCCGTTACGGCGCTAATAATGTTGAATTGGTGCCAGCCCCCGCTTTTCAACATTCGCTAGCTTGAACCAGCGGCCAGCTCGGAAAATGTTGAAAAGCGGGGGCTGGCACCAATTCAACATTCTGATTGTGCGTTAATCGTCAGACAACGCGAAATACAGCGCCAGCGGCGCGACCACCAAAATCGCCGCGCCGATCAAGCCGAGCATCGCGCTCAGGCGCAATCCGTTCGCCACGGCGTTGGCCACATCCGCGCTCGGAAAATAGCCCGCGACCATTGCCCACACGCGCTCCACGACCGGCATCAGCATCGGCCATGCGGCGCCCATCACGGCGAGCATCACACCCACCGCCACGGCCGCGGTGATGCCGTGCAGCCACGTCATGGGCCGCATCGACGCCTGCGTCGAGTCGAGCCGGGCGCGCACGGCGGCGCGCCACCAGACTTGTCCCGACGCCGGGACCTGCACCTCATAGCGCGCGCGATCGTGATCGTCGTGCATCAGCGTGGCGATGGCCGACACCTCGCGACACACCTCGCACTCGCGGGCGTGGGCGACCAGCGCCTCATCGCAGCCGCGCGGAAACTGACCCGACAACACCGCGGTGACCACGGCCGGTTCGTACGTGCAGTCGATGCCGCTCACGATCGACCTCCTGTTTTCAACAGCCCGGCGAGCCGTTGCCGCGCGCGATGCAACAGCGGCTTGAGGCTGCCGGTCTTGACGCCGATCGACGCCGCAATCTCTTCGTGCGACCAGCCGAGCGCGTAGGCCAGCCACAGCATGCTGCGCTCGCGCGGCTTGAGGCGCGCCATCGCGCGCTGCAGGTCGATGCGGCGCGCGGCCCGCTCGGCGAGCGTGGGTTCGGTGAATCGCGGCGCCGGCTCCGGGAGCACGGCCGACGGGATCTCCACGTGCGGCTTGCGGCGATGGTCGTGCACCAGGTTGGTGGCGATGCGATAGAGGTAACGCCGGCGATGGTCGTCGTTCTCGAAGGGCACGTTCGACCGCAGGAAACGGTAGTAGGTTTCCTGCAGCAGGTCGTCGGCGAGCCGATCGTCGTTCGTCATGCGCCCCAGATACACGCGCACCGGCCGCGCCGTCAGCTCGTAGAACGTGCGGAACGCCTCCTCGGTCATCTGGAACGTCCGTTCGGCTTCGTCGAAGGCGCCGAGGCGTTCCATGTCAGTGAGCGTGAACTCACGCATGGCCGGAATCCGACTGCGGGACCTGGCGCGGCGGGAACAGGCCGAGCCGCGACGACACGACGAAGGCCATCAATGCGGCAAGCAGAAAGCCGATGCCCAGCGAGAACAAGATCACGCCGACCACCGTGAAGGCCCGCTGCACATCGTCGCCGATGGTGCCGGCGGCCACGCGGAACCCGGCGCCGACCGTGGCGAAGACAATGCCGGCCATCATCGACCAGAGGATCGAGCCGACCGGCGCGCTGAAGCCCGGCGCTTCCGCTTCGGTCTTCGGGGGCACGGCCTCGAGGAAGCGCCGCCCGGCCGGACTCTGGATATAGGCGAGCAGCTCCTCATTCGTGGTCATGCGGTCCATCAGCTTCGAGTGCACGTCGGCCTGCACCTGCGAAGACTTGAGCCACCGGCGATGCTGGATGACCGCGCGGACCAGCCAGACCAGCACGCTGATGACTGCGCTGACAAACAGGAATCCGGCCAGGCCGCCCAGCAGTACCCCGAGCGCCTCGTATTCCGGATCGAGCTGGTGGCGTCTCTGCCAGGAACCGTAGCCGTCGAAGTAGTACGCGACGTTGCGGGGAATCTCGGGATGCTGCTCGAGGAACTGCGCGAGTTGCGGATACGAGGCCATGTAGTCCGCGCGAGCCAGCAGGCTCGGGTCCCGGCTCAGCACTTCGGCCACCGCATCCGGCTAGATCCGCAGAATGGCGCGCAGCTGGTCGCGGGTGCTCTCGGCGTCCTGGACGACGCGCACGTTGTCGGGCGACGGCGTCGTAGCCGCCGGCGTCGTAGCCGCCGGTGCCGGCGGTTGGGCGGCGGCCGGCACCGGGCTGCAGAAGCCGACGACGGCCAGGAGCACCGGGATGAGGAGGCGCTGTTTCATACCCATCAATACGGCCCGGCCGGGAAAAGGTTAACGGTGCTAGGCTCGATACGTGGCCGAAAAGCGCCGGCATATGTCCATGCTCAGGTCGTATACCTGGGCCGACCTCCTCACCATCGCCAACGCGGCGTCCGGCACCATCGCGATCTTCCTGTGCCTGGACTACCTCGCCACCGACCGCCCGCGCTTTCTGTGGGCGGCCTTCATCCTGCTGCCTGCCGCCCTCGTCTTCGACGTGCTCGATGGCTACGTCGCGCGGCTGAACAAGAAGCGCCAGTCGGTGCTCGGCGCGGATCTGGATTCCCTTGCCGACGTGATCTCCTTCGGCGTCGCGCCCGCGGTGCTGGGCTTCACGCTGGGCATGCGCGGCGGCTGGGACATGCTGATCCTGACCTACTTTGTGGTGTGCGGCGTCAGCCGCCTGGCGCGGTTCAACGTCACCTCGTCGGCGCTGGCGGATGAGAAGACCGGCAAGGTGAAGTACTTCGAAGGCACGCCGATCCCGACGAGCGTCGTGCTCGTGATCATCCTCGGCATCGCGCAATACACGGGGAACGTCGACGACAGCCTCTGGTTCGGCGTGACACGCATCGGGCCGGCGGAACTCCACCCGCTGGCCTTGATGTTCGCGGCGAGCGGCAGCGCGATGATCAGCGCGACCCTGCGGATTCCAAAACCGTAGTTTCGTGCGCTTCGTGGTTGGCGTACGTGAAGGATGACTGTGACGAAGCTGTATAGCGAGTTAGCTGACTGGTGGCCGCTGATGTCCGCGCCCGCGGATTATGCGGAGGAAGCTGCGTTCTACTTCGACACGATGGGGAAGGCGGTGTCGTCGCCGATCGAGACGATGTTGGAGCTTGGTGCGGGTGGCGGGAACAACGCCTTCCACATGAAGCACCGTGTGAAGTCGCTCGTGCTGACCGACCTGTCCGACGGCATGCTCGCGCACAGCCGTTCGATCAATGCCGAATGCGAGCATCACGTCGGCGACATGCGCACGGTCCGCTTGAATAGCGAGTTCGACGCGGTGTTCGTCCACGACGCTGTGTCGTATATGACCAGCGAAGCCGATCTGGCCCAGGCCATCGCGACCGCCTTTGTGCATTGCAAACCCGGAGGGGTGGCGCTGTTCGCGCCGGATCACGTGCGTGAGAATTTCACGCCGGGCACCGACTGCGGCGGTCACGATGGCGTGACGCGCGCGCTGCGTTATCTCGAATGGTCGTGGGATCCGGATCCGAACGACACGGTGTGCACCACCGACTACACCTACGTGCTGCGCGAGTCGGACGGAACGATCAAGGTGGTCCACGATCGGCACATCGAGGGCCTCTATCCTCGCGACACCTGGCTGCGGCTGTTTCGGAAGGCCGGCTTCGAGCCGCGGGTCGTCGCCTTTGACCATTCGGAGCTCGAGCCCGGCTCGTACGAGCTCTTCGTCTGCGTCAAGCCTGGCTGATCGCTGATTCATTAACAAGGTACGAAGGACACGAAGGGTACGGCGCGGTTCGCGGCGGCGCTTCGCGCCGCGAGTCGGATGGCGCGCCGCGACAAAATGAGTCCGCCCGGAATACTCGCGGACTCATTTGTCGCGGCACGCCATCCGACGTGCGGGCCGGCCGCAGGCCGGCCCAGCGAACCGCGCCCGTCTGCTGTCTTCTTCGTGATCTTCGTGATCTTCGTGATCTTCGTGTGAGCGTTTGTGACAGGATGCGCGCATGAAGTCCCTGTGCCTCCGTGTCTCGGTGGCCATCGTTGTTTCGATGCCTCTCCACGCGCAGTCGCCGGCGACGCTCTACGACGGGGCGCGCATCATTGTCGGGGACGGCTCGCCGGCGATTGAGCAGGGCGCCATCCTCGTCGAGCGAGGCGTAATCGCGCAGGTGGGCCGCCGCGATGCCGTCGAGATCCCGGCCGGCGTTCGTCGTGTCGATCTGACCGGCAAGACCGTGATGCCGGCGTTGATCGCCACGCACGTGCATCCGGGCTGCCAGCGCGGCACCACCTACGTCAAGAACAACTACACGCGCGACACCGTGATCAACGATCTCAATCGCGCGCTCTTCTTCGGTGTCTCCGTCGTGCAGTCGCAGGGCATCGAGACGGGCAATCTGCTGTATGACCTGCGCGCCGAGCAACAGCAAGGAAAGCTGAACACCGCGCGGTTGATGGTGGCCGGCCGCGGCATTGGCTCGCCCAACGCCGGCCCCGGCGGCGCGGCATATGCCGGCATGGCGTACGAAGTGACGACGCAGGACCAGTCACGAAAGGCGGTCCTGGAGCTCGTTGCCCACAAAGTCGACATGATCAAGATCTGGGTCGACGATCGGAACGGCCGCGCACCCAAGCTGCCGGCGCCGCTCTATCGCGTGATCATCGACGAAGCGCACGTCCGCGGCCTGCGCGTGATCGCGCACGTCTTCTATCACGATGATGCGGTTGCTCTGGTCGATGCGGGCGTCGATGGCTTTGCCCATCTCGTGCGCGACAAGGTGATGGATGACGCGTTGATCGCGACCATGGTGACGCGCGGCGTGTTCGCGATGGGCAACCTGTCGTTCCCGCGGCGCAGCACCTATGCCTCGGTGCCGCCCTGGATGGGCAGCGGCGACCCGATGATGCAACTGCTGACGCAATCGGTCGGCGCCCCGGTGCTCGACCGGATGCGCGGCTCCTTTGCGAAGCGTGACGCCAGGAGCGTCGAGGGCGCGCGCGAGCGCTACAAGATCCTCGAACAGAGCATTGCGAAGCTCAGCCAGGCGGGAGCAAAGCTGATCCTCGGCGCCGATACCGGGCTCGAAGATCACCTGTTCGGAATGGCCGAGCAACTCGAGCTGCAGGCCATGGTCGAGGCGGGCATGTCTCCCGCACAGGGGATCGTCGCGGCCACCAGCCGCGCCGCTGAGTTCCTCCGCTTGAAGAGTAAGGGCACGTTGCAGCAAGGGCTCGACGCGGACTTTCTCGTGCTCGACGCCAATCCGATCGACGACATCACCAACACCAGGCGCATTGCTCGTGTCGTGATCAACGGGACCGAAATCGATCGCGCGGCGCTGCGCGCAAGAATTCAATAGCCGTCCAATCAAACCGATCGCCCGATCCGGGCACTTGGAGGCGTTCGTCCCATCCCGCCGTTCGTCAGTGACGAGCCGCTGGGATGGGCTGAGCTGCGCCCTGTCGCGACGAACTATCGCGCACGCTGACCGCTAGTTACAGCGATTCGCCCCGTCGTCACACAGATTGTGACGAGTCGCGGTGATGACGGGATGAGTCGCCTCCAGCCGGTACCTTGGTTGCTCTCCTTTCTTCTCGCGAAGATCCGCATTGGGTCTCGTACAGAAGGAGAGCACGAATGAAGAGACTACTGACGGCTGCGTTGTTTACGCTGATCGCCGTCCTGCCCGCCTACGCGCAGATTGCCGGCGGCAGCATTTCAGGGACCGTCACCGACCAGCAGAAAGGCGTGCTGCCTGGTGTGACCGTCACTATCCAGGGTTCGGACCGCACGTTGACGGCTGTGACGGATGAAACCGGAAAGTTCCGCTTCCTCAATCAGCCGCCCGGCAATTACACCGTGTCGTTCGACCTCGCGGGGTTCCGCGGCGTCAAGCACGAAGGCGTGGTGGTGGCCGTGGGCCGCGATGCCGATTTATCGGTGTCGTTGAGTCTGGCCACGGTGGCCGAATCGATCACGGTGACCGGCGAGTCGCCGATCATCGATACCAAGGTCACCGGCACCGCCACCAACTTCACCACCGATGAACTCACCAAGATCCCGACCTCCCGCGATCCGTTCGCGCTGATGCGCAGCGTGCCGGGCGTGCTCGTCGATCGCGTCAACATCGGCGGCAACGAGACCGGGCAGCAGTCCAACTTCGCGTCGAAGGGCACCCGTCCCCAGGATGCAAGCTGGACGATGGACGGCATTGAGATCACCGACATGACCGCCACCGGCGCGTCGCCGTCGTATTTCAACTTCGACAACTTCGAGGAAATCCAGGTCTCCACCGCGGGCAACGACATCAAGTCGCGCACCGGCGGCATGGGCCTCAACCTCGTCGTCAAGCGCGGCACCAACTCGTTCAGCGGCATGTTCCGCGGCTACTACGACGACGAGAACATGGAATCAGACAACGTCCCCGACGAGCTGCGCGCTGCCGGCGTGACGCACGAGACTTCGGACCACAACAAGCAGATCTCGGATTACGGCTTCGACCTCGGCGGCCCGATCCTGCGCGACAAGGCGTGGTTCTTCGGCTCGTACTCGATCCAGGACGTCCGTCTCGTTCGCCGCGCCGGCGCGCTGGTCGATCGCACCGTGTTGAAGAATCCCACGGTGAAGTTGAACTGGCAGGCGACCAGGAACGACATGGTCAGCTTCCTCTACTTCGACGGCTTCAAGATCAAGGACGGCCGCAGCCCTGGCGTCTCAGGCATCCTGTTCGACGCGCCGACCGCGACGTTCCACCAGGACAACGCTTACACGGACAGCCCGTTCCACGGCCTGTGGAAGATCGGCAACGATCGCACGTTCGGCTCGAACATGTTCCTGTCGGCGAACTTCGGCTACTTCAACACCGGCTTCGTGCTGGATCCCCACGGCGGGCTCGACCAGCAGGCCGGCCGCAATTTCATCACCGCGCAGTCGTTCGGCTCGGTCAACCAGAGCCTGAACGTCCGCCCGCAGACGGTGGTCAACGTCAACGCCCAGTCGTTCCTGACGCGGTGGGGCGGTTCGCACGACATCAAGTACGGCCTGGGCTGGCGCACCACCGAAGCGGTGAGCGGCACGTTGTGGCCGGGCAACGGCATCCTGGCCAACGAGCGCGCCGGCAACCTGCAGGCGCAGGTGTTCCGCCAGGGTCTCGGCGGCAACAAGGCCAACTACCTGAACCTCTATGTTGGCGACACTATCGCGCTCAACCGCGTCACGATCGATTTGGGCGTGCGCTTCGATCGCCAGGACGGCGAGGCGCTGCCGAGCGAGATCGCGGCGAACCCGGCCTTCCCGAACGCCGTACCCGGCGTCAGCTTTGCCGGCTACAAGACGCCGTTCACCTGGAACAACTTCTCCCCGCGCGCCGGCGTCACGTTCGCGCTCGATGAAGCCCGCAAGACCGTGGCCCGCGCCAGCTTCAGCCGCTACGCCGGCCAGTTGAACACCGGCATTGTCGGCGTCCTGAATCCGAGCTCGGTGGCCGGGTCGGCGACGTATCGCTGGGTCGACACCAACGGCGACCACTTCGCGCAGGCGAGTGAAGTCGATCTCAATCAGTTCATCTCGTCGGCCGGCGGTTTCAATCCCGCCAACCCGACCTCGGTGACTTCGGCAAACGTGCTCGATCCGAACCTGAAGGCGCCGCGCACGACCAGCATCGTGCTTGGCATCGATCGCGAGCTCATCCCGAACCTCGCGGTGGTGGCCAACTACAGCATGACCAAGACGACCGACTTGTTCGGCAACTTCACGCAGACGGTGACCCCGCGCGTCGGCGTGACGCTGGCGGACTACACGCCGGGTTCCGGCTTCACCGGAACGCTGCCCGACGGCACCACCTACAACGTCCCGACCTGGATTCCGAACCAGGCCGCGATCAACGCCGGCGGCAACGGCTTCCTGACCACGAACATCCCCGGCTTCTCGACCAACTACCAGGGCGTCGAGATCGGCCTGAACAAGCGGCTCTCGAACAAGTGGATGGGGCGTGTCGGCTTCTCGTGGAACGACGCGACCGAAAACTTCGATGAGACGGCCGGCATCTACAACACCAACGGCAACCCGACGCCGACCGCGACCGAACCGTTGAAGAACGGCGGCCAGTTCGCGCCGCAGAGCGGCGGCAGCGGCTCGGGCACCATTTACATCAACGCCAAGTGGCAGTTCAACGCCAACGCGATGTACCAGGCGCCGTGGGGCCTCGAAGTGAGCGCCAACGTGTTCGGCCGCCAGGGCTACCCGTTCCCGATCGTCCAGTCGGGCACGGCCGCGGCGCTCGGCGCGGATTCGGCGCTGAGCGTGCTGGTGTCGCCGGAGATCGATACGTTCCGGTTCCCGAATCTGTGGAACACCGACCTGCGGCTGGCGCGCCAGTTCCGTACCGATCGCGTGAACTTCCGCGCGATTTTCGACGTGTTCAACGTGATGAACGCGAACACGGAGCTGGTCCGCGTCAACAACATCACCTCGACGACGTTCAACGCGCTGGCGCAGAACCTCAGCCCGCGCATTGCGCGGGTGGGCGTGGTGGTCGGGTTCTAACTGTCACGAACGTTAGCCACGGAGGTCACGGAGCACACGGAGAAAGTCTTTACAAATGCGTGGAGGATGCTAAGAAGCAGATCGCATTTCGAACATATTCTCCGTGAGCTTCGTGCAGTCCGTGGTTAGCGTCCGTGGACAGCAGGTTTAAGATGGCGGGATGAAGATCAGTCTTCGCCGCCAGTTGCGCGTCCTTCAGATTTACGCCGCCATGAGCTTTGCTCTGGCGGCGTTTCTTTCTGTCACCGCCTTCACCCAGCAGACCTCCACCCAGCGCATCGACGAGCTCACCGTGCAGCGGCTGAACGTCGTCGACGCCAACGGCACCCTGCGGTTCGTGTTGTCGAACAAGGACCGCATGCATCCGGGCGTCTTGGACGGCGTGACGATCAACCGGCCCCGGCCGGTGGCAGGGATGTTGTTCTTCAATGATGAAGGGGATGAGGTGGGCGGCCTCACGTATACCGGCACCGACGACGGGGGACGCCGCGCCAACGCCGGCATCATGTTCGATCAGCTGAAGCAGGATCAGACCATCGGCATCAGCTACAGCGAGAACAACGGCCAGCGATCGGCCGGGTTGCAGGTGTGGGATCGATCCGAACAACCGCTGAGCGAGTTGATTCGCGGCCTCAACGACGCCAACGCGCTCCCCGAGGGGCCGCAGCGGGACGCCGCCATCAAGGCGGTGCGCGCGAAGGCGCCGGCCGGTCCGCGGCGCTTGTTCGTCGGGAAGAACGCCGACAAATCGGCGACGGTGTCGCTGGCGGATGGCCAGGGCAAACCGCGGCTGGTGATGCGCGTGAATGAAGACGGCGCCTCGAGCATCGAGTTCCTCGATGCCGACGGCAAGACGGTCCAGCGGATTCCGGCGTCACGGTGATGTTGCCTGCGGACGCACACATCGGCCAGGTCAGCCTGACGGTTCGCGATCTCGATCGGTCGGTGTTGTTCTATCGCGACGTCCTCGGGTTTCAGGAAGCGAAACGCTCGGGCCGCACCTCGTGGCTTGGCCCGGAGGGCGGCCGCACGCTGCTCGAGTTGCACGAGAACAAGGGGGCGATCCCCAAGCCCAGCCGAAGCTCCGGCCTCTATCATTTCGCCATCCTCGTTCCCTCGCGTGCCGCGCTGGGCCGCTCGCTGCGACGCCTGTCGGCCAAACGCTGGCCCATGACCGGCGCCTCCGATCACCTTGTCAGCGAAGCCTTGTATCTCAACGATCCCGACGGGCTCGGCATCGAGATCTACCGCGATCGGCCGCGCGAGGAGTGGCGGACGCGGAACGGCCAGTTGATGATGGCCACCGATCCGCTGGATCTGCACAGCCTGCTCGAAGAGCCCGGTGCGGAGAGTGCGTGGAATGGGCTCGAGGCCGGGACGGTGATGGGCCACGTGCATTTACATGTGCCGCACCTCGACGCGGCCGAGGCGTTTTATTGCGGCCAGGTCGGGTTCGAACCCACGGTGCGAGGCTACCCTGGCGCGTTGTTTGCTGCGGCGGGCGGCTATCATCATCACCTGGGTATGAATACGTGGGTCGGTGTGGGCGCGCCACCACCGCCGGAACATGCCGTCGGACTACGATCGTTCACCATCGAATCCAGAGATCTTCAGCCGGCTGCACTCGATGACGTATCGACTCGCGTAGCCGTGTTGCTGTCACCGCGGTGAACGTCCGTGTCAGCGTAAAATCAAGACCGAAGTGGCGATCCTATTGATTACGATTTTGCTCGCACAGCAACCTGGTGCCGCCGAGGAGCGCGACGTGCAGCGCGTTGCGATGGCGGGGTGGACGGCGGCACGCGCGCTGGCGCCGAAAGGCGGCGCCGTGGAGTTGCTCGGCCCCGTGAACGTCCGCCTGCGCGAGCTCGATGCGCTGCCCAACACTTCGGCGCGGTACGCGGAAGTGGCCATTCGCGCCGCGGTGAGCGCCGCGCAGGAAGA
>Ga0190265_10001133_pt1 | contig 17390 bp, 13 predicted proteins | sample Popmic124T_FD_133135 | JGI IMG/M metagenome (GOLD analysis project Ga0190265, IMG submission 133135) | Populus adjacent soil microbial communities from riparian zone of Indian Creek, Utah, USA - 124 T | ecosystem: Environmental > Terrestrial > Soil > Riparian zone | place: USA: Utah | collected...
CCGCCGAGCTCGGCCTCGACGTCATCGAGCCGCGGGTGGGGGCTGACCCAGGTCGATGAGGCCAGCGGCCCGAACCCGAGCCACGTGAGCGTGCGGCGCAGTCGCTCCCGCTCGGGTCGGTCGGGTTCGGCGACGCCGTAGAGCACCATGCGCCACTCGCCGTCCCAAGGCTCCCGCCGGCGCTCGAAGATGCGGGTGCGGCCCTCGTCGAGCAGCTTCCAGGACTTCGGGGTGAGGGAGTAGACGGTGGGACGCCCGTCACGGCGCGTCTCGAACCAGCCCTCCTTGCGCATCCGGGCGAGGACGACGCGCGTCGTGCTCTCACCGATCCCGAACACGTCGAGCAGTTCACCGAGCGCCTGGAGCCGGGCCTCGCCGCCGAGGTATCGCAGGTGGTCGCCGAACAGGTCGAAGACGATGGAGCGCGGTTTCACGGCTAGCAGCTTGGCCGTCACAGGGAGCCATGTCCACGTCAGGGCTGTCGACCTCACCCCGCAGTGCTGGGGCGCCGGCCGGACGCTCCAGCGCCCATGATGGTGGCTTGTGTCACGGCCATGAGCGTGTCACTATTCTGCAATCCGTCGAAAGAATGACACACGTAGCACATGAGGTGAGAAGATGCGGATCGCGGTGCTCGGCGGAGGTCCCGGGGGACTGTTCGCGGCGGCGTTGGCGAAGAGCGCGGACCCGACCCGCGAGGTCGTCGTCTTCGAGCGGAACCGTGCGGAGGACACCTTCGGGTTCGGGGTCGTCTTCTCCGACGCCACGCTCGCCGGGATCCACGCCGCGGATCCGGTGCTCCGCACCGCGCTCACCGAGCACGGCATCCATTGGGATCCGATCGAGGTGCGGCTGCACGGAGAGCGCTTCTCCTGCGCCGGGAACGGCATGGCCGCCGTCGAACGCAAGACGCTGCTGTCCCTGATGCAGCGTCGGGCGCTCGGGGCGGGGGTGGACATCCGCTTCTCGACCGAGGTCGAACCGGACGATCTCCTGGCCGGCGACTTCGACGTGGTGCTCGCGGCGGACGGTGCGAACTCGCGTCTCCGTGACCGGTTCGTCGAGGTGTTCGAGCCGAGCGTCGAGACCGCGACGGCGAAGTTCATCTGGTTCGGCACCACCTATCCTTTCGACGGCCTGACGTTCGTGCACGAACGCAGCCCGCACGGCGTCTTCGCGGTCCACGGGTACCCCATCGGCAACGGGGTCTCGACGTTCATCGTCGAGACCGACGAGGAGTCGTGGCGCGCTGCCGGGCTCGACGAGTTCGACGTGACCCGACCTCCTGGTCCCAGCGACGAGAAGACCAGGCGGTACCTGGAAGCGCTCTTCGCCGAGCAGATCGACGGCCACCCGCTCCTGGTCAACAACTCCCGGTGGGGCAACTTCCGGACCCGACGGGCCCGCCGCTGGCACCACCGCGTGGGGAGCACGGCGATCGCTCTGCTCGGCGACGCCGCCCACACGGCTCACTTCTCGGTCGGGTCGGGCACCAAGATGGCCATGGAGGACGCCGTGGTCCTCGTCGCCGCCCTGGACGCCCACCCCGGTGATGTCGACGCCGCGCTGGCCGAGTACGAGGACGTCCGCCAACCGCAGGTGGCGAAGATCCAGGACTCCGCGCGGCCCAGCCTCTCGTGGTGGGAGCACTTCGGTCGGTTCTACGAGGCCCTGCCGCCCTGGCAGTTCGCCTACCACTTCTTCACGCGGTCGCTCACCGACGGCAGGCTGCGTCGGCGCGACGACGCGTTCGTCGAGTCGGTGCACGAGCGCTGGCGGTCCCTGTACGGCGCTGAGCCGCTGGACAGCCCGCTCGTCGTGGCCGACCACCGGCTCACCGGCCGCGTGGTCACCGTCGACGCGTACACCGTTCGCCTGCCCGACGGGCCGCTGGCGCTGCGGGCCGACCCTTCGGAGCACGGCGCCTGGGGACTGCGGGTCGACGCCCCGGCCGACGAGGCCGACCTGCCGTCATCCCTGCAGGCCCTTGCGAAAGGAGTGGCGGCGGGCGCAGCTCTCGTGGCCGTGGGCGGGGGGACGGCGGTGACCCGGAGGTTGCTCTGCGAGGAGGCGCGCCTCGCCCTCGGGATGGTCACCCTCGAGCTCGCGCCCGAGCGATCGGACGATGAAGCCACCACCGCGGTGCTCTCGGGCCGCGCGGACCTGATCGGGGCGCGGATATGACCGCCGGCACGGAGATCGAGACGACCGCACCCGCGCTGGACGGCGCAGCCGAGGGGCGATTGGGCCCGTTGTTCGCACCGCGGGGGATCGTCGTCATAGGGGCGTCCCGCAATCCCGGGAAGCTCGGCGCGGTGATGGCCCGCTCCCTCGCAGGCTTCCCCGGCCCCGTCGTGGGTGTCAATGCCCGGGACGTCGACCCGGCGACCGGGCGGTACGGCACCGTGGCGGACGCCGTCGCGGCGGCTGGGGCGCCGGTCGACCTCGCCGTGCTGTGCGTGCCTGCGGCGGCCTCGGCCGCCGCCCTCACCGAGGCGGCAGCAGCGGGGGTGCGGGCGGCACTGGTCTGCTCCGGCGGGTATGCCGAAGCCGGCGGCCCGGGCGTCGGCCTCCAGGAAGACCTCGTATCAGCGGCGCGCGAGGCCGGCGTGGCGCTGCTGGGACCCAACACCTCCGGTTTTCTGGTCCCTGCCCGGCAGCTCACCGCCACCTTCGTCCCGGGCGCGGCCGTGGTCGGCGCCGGACCGGTGGCCGTCGTCGCCGCGAGCGGCGGGGTCAACCACGCGCTCGCATTCCTCCTCGCCGACGCCGGGATCGGGGTCTCCCTGGCGGTGGGGTTGGGCAACGCGGTGGACATCACCGCCGCGGACGTCCTCCAGCACCTGGCGACCGATCCGGCCACGCGTGCGGTCGCGCTGCACGTCGAGTCGGTCGCGGACGGCCCCGCGCTCGTGGCCGCCGTCAGGGCGGTGACCGCACGGATCCCGGTCGTCGCACTGGTCGTCGGCCGCAACGACGTCGCGGAGTTCGCCCGCTCGCACACCGGCGCGCTGGCCACCTCCTGGCGCACGACGCGGGCGGCCCTCCGCCAGGCAGGTGCCGTCCTCGTCGACGACGAGCGCCAGCTCGTCGATGCCGTCACGGCGCTCTCCGCGCTCCGGCTGACCCCGTCGGCTGCCCCCGGGGTCGGCATCGTGACGGCGCAGGCCGGCCCGGGCCTCCTGCACGTGGACGGTCTGCGGGGGAGGGGTGTCGTCGTGCCCCCCTTCGAGGCGGCCACACGGGAGCGGCTCACGGAGCTGCTGCCGCCGCTCACCTTCCAGGCCAACCCGGTCGACACCGGGCGGCCGGGTGAGGACTTCGGCGAGGTGCTCTCGGCCGTCTCCGCCGACCCGGGAGTCGCCCTGGTGAGCACCTACGCCCTGGCGGAGCCGGACGCGTTCGACCTGGTCGCCGCTGTCGAGGCCGCCGGTGCGGGTCCGCTCGTCGTCGGCCTGGGAGGTCCTCCGGACCAGGTGGAACCGCAACGGGCGGCGCTACGCCGGATCGGCGTGCCGTCGTCGACCAGCCCGGCGGCGTTGACGGCCGCGGTCGCCGCACTCGTGGAGGACGCCCAGGCGCAGCACCGTGCCGGGGCCGGCGAACCGGTCCCGGCAGGGGCGGTTCCGCTGCTGGACCTCGCGGGGGACCTCGACGAGGACGAGGCGAAGTCGTTGCTCGGGCGGCTGGGCGTGCCCACGCCGCCGCGCGCGGCCTGCGACGACCGGGCCGCGGCCCACCGGGCCCTCGCTCAGCTGCCCGGGCCCGTGGCGGTGAAGCTGCTCGATGCCGCGGTCACGCACAAGTCCGACGTCGGCGGCGTGCACCTCGGCATCCGCGATGCAGCGGAACTCGACGCCGCGCTGGACGCGTTGCAGCGGGCCGGCGCCCGACGCTTCCTCGTGGAGTCGATGGCGCCTCCGGGCATCGACCTGCTCGTCGGGGCGTCGCGGGACCCCGTGTTCGGCCCGACGGTGCTCGTCGGCCTCGGCGGTGTGGTCGCCGAGGCCCTGGCCGACGTCGCCGTGGCGCCGGCGCCACTGTCCGCCGAGCACGCGGGCGCGCTCGCCGACGAGCTGGCCGGCCGGGCACTGCTCGACGGTTTCCGGGGCGGGCCGGTGGCGGACAGGTCGGCGCTCGGTGCCGTGCTGTCCGCTCTGGGGGACCTCCTGGTCCGCAACCACGGCATCGATGCGATCGAGGTCAACCCACTGCGAGTGACGGGGGAGGGCCTCGTCGCCCTCGATGCCGTGCTCACGCTCGCCGTCCCCCATTCGCGCGAGGAGGCGCAGTAGACATGGCCGAGCACCGCAGCACGTCACCGATCTCCGAGGGCGTCGTCCCGTGGCCGGAGGACCTCGTCCGGGAGTACACCGCGCAGGGGTGGTGGCGCGGGTCGTCCCTCGGCGGTGAGCTCTGGGCCGCCGCCGACGCGCGACCCTCGTCACGGGCACTGGTGGACGGCGGCACGGAGCTGACCTACGAGCAGCTGACCGCCCGGGCGGATGCGCTCGCCGGCCGGCTGCACGACGAGCTCGGCCTGGTGCCCGGCGACCGCGTCGTCGTGCAGCTGCACAACTGCTGGGAGTTCGTCGTCCTCACGCTCGCGTGCCTGCGAGCGGGGGTCGTGCCTGTCATGGCGCTGCCCGCGCACCGCCGGCACGAGCTCGCGTACCTGGTCGACCACAGCGAAGCGGCAGCGCTCGTCGTCCCGGCCGAGCTGCGGGGGTTCGACCACCAGGAGATGGCCGTCGAGCTGGCGGCGGGGTCCGAGACGCTCGAGCACGTGCTGGTCGTCGGTGACGACGTACGCCCCGGGTTCGTCGACCTGACCGCGCTCTGCGCGGCGCCGGACGACGCGGCAGCGACCCGTGCCCGGTGGGACGCCCGGCAGCCGGGCAGTCACGAGGTCGCGGTCTTCCTGCTCTCCGGCGGGACGACGGGCCTGCCCAAGCTGATCGCCCGGACGCACGACGACTACGCGTACAACGCCCGCGCCAGCGCCGAGCTCTGCGGACTCGACGACGGAACGGTCTACCTCGTGTCCCTCCCCGCCTCGCACAACTTCCCGCTGGCCTGCCCCGGCATCCTGGGGACCCTGCTCGCCGGCGGGCAGGTGGTCATGCTCGCCTCGCCGGAGCCCGAGCGGGCGTTCGAGACGATCGAGAAGGAGGGCGTCACCGTGACGGCGGCCGTGCCGGCCGTGGCGCAGCGGTGGTTGCTGCACGCCGCCGATCACGGGGCCGACCAGCTGCGGAGCCTGCAGCTGCTCCAGGTGGGCGGGGCGCGGCTCGCCGACGAGGTCGCCCGCCAGGTGCGCCCGGTCCTCGGCGCGACGCTGCAGCAGGTCTTCGGCATGGCCGAGGGCCTGCTGAACTACACCCGGCTCGACGATCCCGACGACGTCGTCTGCACCACCCAGGGCCGGCCCATGAGCCCGGGTGACGAGGTGCGGATCGTCGACGAGCTGGACCGGGACGTGCCGGACGGGGAGCCCGGCTCGCTGCTCACCCGCGGCCCGTACACGCCGAGGGGCTACTACCGGGCGGCCGAGCAGAACTCCCGCGCGTTCACCGCCGACGGTTGGTACCGCAGCGGTGACATCGTCCGGCTCCGGCCCGACGGGAACCTCGTCGTCGAGGGCCGCGACAAGGACATGATCAATCGCGGCGGGGAGAAGATCAGCGCCGAGGAGGTGGAGAACCTCGTCTACCAGCTGCCACAGGTGGCGCAGGTCGCCGCCGTGGCGATGCCCGACCAGGGGCTGGGCGAGAAGGTCTGCCTCTACGTCGTCCTCAAGCCGGGGACCTCCCTGACTCTGTCACAGGTCCGGGACTCGATGGCAGACGCGGGGGTCGCCCGCTACAAGTGGCCCGAACGCATCGAGATCGTCGACGAGCTGCTCACGACGAAGGTCGGGAAGATCGACAAGAAGGCGCTGCGTGCGGACATCACCGCACGTCTGACCCCGGCATCGTCCTGAGGGCGGGCCGGCTCCCCGCAGCACGTGCGCGTGGCCGTCGCCGCGGAGTCCGCGGCGCGACGGGACACGTCTGCGGGGTCCGTGCCCGGCACACCGTCCGACCCACCGACCGAAGGGGCCCTTGATGTCTTCCGAGATCTCGTTCGCGACCACACCGTCGGCCGACGGCACCGAGATCGGCTACATCCGCCGCGGGTCCGGGCCCCCGCTGGTCATCACCCACGGGAGCATGGGCACCTCGGAGCAGTGGATCCCGGCCACGGAGCACCTCGCCGAGCACTTCACCTGCTTCGTCCACGACCGGCGCGGTCGCGGGCTGAGCGGAGACTCCGGGGACTACGACCTCTCCAGCGAGGTCGCCGACATCGCCGCCGTGATGGAGGTCGCCGGGGCGGGTGCGCACCTGCTGGGCCACTCGTACGGGGCGCTGTGCGCGCTCGCGTACGCCCAGCGCGAAGGGCTCGACGGCACGCTGCTGCTGTTCGAACCGCCCCTCGCCGTCGACGGGCCGGTCGCGGGCGACCGGCTGCCCGGGTACCGCGAGCTGATCGCCGCGGGGGAGCTCGAGCAGGCCGTCGAGCACGGGCTCGTCCACTTCGTCCGCATCCCGGCCGCCGAGATCCCGCTCATCCGGCAGACACCGCTGTGGCCCGGCCTCGTGGAACTGAGCCCGACCTGGGTGCGCGAGCTCGAGCAGATCGACGGACTGGGCGCCGACCTGGGCCACTACGCATCGATCAGTGCCGACACCCACCTGATCGCCGGTACGGCGACGACGCCCTTCCTGCGCACGTCGGCCCGGACGCTGGCCGACGTCATCCCCGGCGCAGGCCTCACCGAGCTGGCCGGCCTCGACCACTTCGCCCACGTGATGGATCCGGTCGGTTTCGCCGCAGCGGTGCGGGCGGCCGTTCGCTGAGCCTTGTGCGATCCCCAGGGCCCCGGGGTCAGTCGTCGATCGCCAGCACGACGCGCTCTCTCGTCCCGCTGTCGACGCGCTCGTGTGCCTCGGCCGCGCGCGAGAGCGGAAGCGGTCGGCCGACGGCGATCGACAGCGCACCCTCGCCCGCCGCGGTCGTCAGATCAGCCACGGCCAGCCTCTTGGCTTCCGCGGGGAAGTCGTCGCTGCCGAGCAGCCGGATGGTGATGTTGTCGAACAACATCGGCCAGAAGGGGAGGCTCGGCCGGTCGTCACGGGTGGCATATGCGGCGATGACCGTGCCCACCGTGGCGACCGCCGCGTCGAGGTCGACGTTGTCCGAGAACGCGACCTCGACGATCCGGTCCAGGCCGTCGGGTGCGAGGGCGCGGATGGCGGCAGCTGGATCGGCCTCGTCCAGGGCGACGGCGTGCGCGACGGCCGGTCCCACGAGCGTCAGGTCGCCGGTGCGCCGGACCGTGCCGATGACCTGGGCGCCGCCCCAGTGGGCGAGTTGGGCGGCCAGTGCCCCGACCCCTCCGAGGACACCCTGCACGAGGACTGTGGCGCCTTCGACGGGACCGTCGCCGAAAACGGCGCGATGAGCGGTGATGCCCGGGATGCCGAGGCAGGCGCCGAGCTCGTCGGGCACTCCGTCCGGCAGGTCGACGGCCTGCGCCTGGGGTACCACGGTGTACTGGGCCGCCGTACCGAACGGACGGTAGGACTGAGCGCCGTGAACCCACACCCGGGTGCCGAGACGTGCCCGGTCGACGCCCTCGCCGACCGCGTCGACGACCCCCGCGGCATCGCTGTGCGGGATCACCCGGGGGTACGGCATCGAGGAGCCGAGCCAACCGCGGCGCTTCTTCGTGTCGCCCGGGTTCACGCCCGAGAACCGGTTCCGGACGCGGACCTCGCCGTGTCCCGGCTGAGGGTCGGGCAGCTCCCCTGTCTGCAGCACGTCTCCTGCGGGCCCCTGCCGCTCGTACCACACCGCGCGCATGTCAGCCGGCCACCTCTCCGTCGAGGACCTCGCGCAGCCAGGAGCGCTCGGCCCGGCTCGTCGCCCGGGCGACGAGCAGCATGCCCCGACGGTACGGATCGCCGACGTCGCTCGCCGCGAGCGGGCGACCGTTCTCGTAGAAGAAGCTCGACGGCTCCTCCAGGAACGCCAGCCGCCGGCGGAGGACTGCGTGCTGCTCGACGACGTCCGGGAGGAGGGAGAGGAACGCCAGGACGGTGAACCACCGGGTGGGGTCGGTGATGTCGCTCTCCGCCGGCTGACGGAGTCGCTGCAGGAGTTCGACACGACCGGCGGAGGTCAGGCTGAGCACCTGACGCCTGGCCGCCGCCGTGCCCTCGTCGGAGGCGCGGCGGTCGAGGAGGCCCGCACGGACCAGACGGTCGATCGCGGGGTACAGGCTCCCGTCGCTCACCGGGCGGGCGTACCCGGACAGCTGTGCGACACGACCACGCAGGACGTAGCCGTGCACCGGGCCGTCGACGAGGAAGCCGAGGATGGCGAGTTCCAGCACGCCCGACAGTTTGCCCAATCGAACCGATATATGTCGATTCGAAGCACCTGTCTGTCGACGCCGGTGTCGCCACCCGTGCCGGCGTGCCCGCCCGGGTCGGGGCCTGTCCAGTACCGGGGCTGCCCGACGTCGGCGGCGCGGATGCCTTGTCCGGTGGCTGGCTCAGTGCCACCCTGGCGCCCATCGTCAGCCGAGTGACACATCCGTGACCTCTGCAGGCACGACCTCGACGAAGGGGCGGCCCGACATGGCAGCGCTCTCCACCCGGACCCACACGACCGTGCACCCGCTCGACCCGTTGACGGCCGAGGAGGTCGAGCTCGCTGCTGCGGTGCTGCGCGACAGCGACCCGTCGCTCGACGGCCTCCGCTTCGTGAGCACTGCGCTGGACGAGCCGACCAAGGATCAGGTCTCCGCGTACGCCGAGGGCGACGAGGTCGATCGCCGGGCGTCGTTGGTGGTGCGGAACCCCGCCGCGCGCAAGACCTATGAAGCGGTGGTGTCCCTGTCGGAGCGGCGGGTCGTGTCGCTGGAACACGTGCCGGAGGCCCAGACCGCGCTGACCGAGGAGGACTTCCTCGCCGTCGAGCGGCTCCTCAAGGCGGATCAGCGCTGGCAGCAGGCGATGCGCAGGCGTGGGGTCACCGACTTCGAGCACGTGATGGTCGACCCATGGCCGGCTGCCTATCTGGCCGATGACGACGCCCCCAGCCGACGGCTGAACCGCCCGCTCACCTTCGTGCGTCGTACGGCTGACGAGAACGGCTACGCGCACCCCGTGGAGGGGCTCCTGGCGTTGGTCGACCTCGACGCCGGCGCGGTGCTCGACGTCGTCGACCACGGCGTCGTGGACATCCCGTGGGCTCCGGGGGAGTACACCGAGGACGGGATGCTGGTCCCCGGCAACGTCCCGCACTTCGAGGGGCCCCGGACGGACCTCAAGCCGCTCGAGATCTCCCAGCCGGAGGGGCCCAGTTTCCAGGTCGAGGGTCACGAGGTCCGCTGGCAGAAGTGGCGGTTCCGGGTGGGGTTCACCCCCCGCGAGGGACTGGTGCTCCACACCGTCGGCTACGAGGACCGCGGCGTGCTGCGCCCCATCCTCCACCGCGCCTCCATCTGCGAGATGGTGGTCCCGTACGGCGACCCCGCGCCCACCCACGTGCGGAAGAGCGTGTTCGACGGGGGGGAGGACGGTCTCGGCGTCAACGTCAACAGCCTCATGCTGGGCTGCGACTGCCTCGGGGAGATCCACTACTTCGACGCCGTGCTCAGCGATCTCGACGGTCGCGCGAACGTGGTGCAGAACGCTGTCTGCATGCACGAGGAGGACTACGGCGTCCTCTGGAAGCACACGGACTTCCGCACCGGCAAGGTCGAGGTGCGCCGCTCCCGCCGGCTGGTCGTCTCGAACTTCATGACGCTGGCGAACTACGACTACGGGTTCTTCTGGTACCTCTACCAGGACGGCAGCATCGAGTGCGAGGTCAAGCTCACCGGCATCATGTCGATGGGCGCACATCGACCCGGCGAGGACCCGCAGTACGGGGTGAAGTGCGCCCCTGGTCTCTACGCACCGCACCACCAGCACTTCTTCAGCGCCCGACTGGACATGGCGGTCGACGGCCCCCGGAACACGGTGGTCGAGGTCGACAGTGTGCCCGCACCGCTGGGGCCGGAGAATCCGTACGGCAACGCCTGGCGGGCGGTAGCCGCCCCGCTCGCGCGCGAGTCCGAGGCCCAGCGTGACATCGATGCCCGCCGGGCGCGCTACTGGAAGATCGTCAACGAGGAGAAGAGGAACCACGTCGGCGACCCGGTCGGCTACAAGCTCCTGCCGGGCGAGAACGTCCACCACATGTTCCACGAGGACGCGCCCGCGCTCAGGCGCGCCGGATTCGTCGCGCACCACCTGTGGGTCACGCAGTACGCGCCGCGGGAACGTTTCGCGGCGGGTGACTACCCCTACCAGAGCCGCGGCGGGGCCGGCCTGCCCGAGTACGTCGCGCAGGACCGGCCGCTTCGGAACGAGGACGTCGTCGTCTGGTACACGTTCGGCGCCCACCACGTGGCGCGTCCCGAGGACTGGCCGGTGATGCCGGTCTCGTACGTCGGGTTCCACCTGAAGCCGAGCGGATTCTTCGACGGCAACCCGGCGCTCGACGTGCCGGCGCCGGCGCACGGCTGCCACGCCGGCTGACCGGCGCGGCGCACTCCAGCAGGTCCACACATCGAGCGGCCCGCACCTGCGCCCCCCCTCTCCATCTGCCGTCTCCTGCGGCGAGTGGAGGTGCCGCCCTTCTCGGAGGTCCCCATGGACAGCCAGCCACCCCCACCGCCGGCCACCCGGCTCCTCCACCCGTCGGACGCTCATCGCCTGCGGGGTCGGCTCGGAAGTCGTTCGATCGTCTTCATGGTCGTCGCGGCGGCCGCCCCCCTGAGCATCATCGCCGGGGTGGTGCCGATCGGCGTCCTGGTCGGCAACGGGCCCGGCTTCCCGGCGATGTACGTCGTCGCGGCCGTCGTCCTGTTCTTCTTCGCCGTCGGCTTCACCGCCATGACCAGGCACGTGCCGAACGCGGGCGCCTTCTACTCCTACATCGGCACGGCGCTCGGCCGGGGAGCAGGACTCGGGGCCGCGCTCGTCGCCCTGCTCAGCTACATCGCCCTGCAGGTCGGGGTGTACGGCTACATCGGCTTCCAGACCGGCAACCTGGTCGACCGGTACGGCGGGCCGGAGCTCCCCTGGTGGCTGTGGGCTGCTGTGCTCCTCGCCGTCACGGGCGTCCTCGGCTACCGGCGCATCGAACTGTCGAGCACGGTGCTCGCCGTCCTGCTGATGGCCGAGGTCGCCGTCGTCGTGGTCCTGGACGCGGCGGTCGTCGCGCAAGGCGGGGGAGCGGAGGGTCTGTCATCGGCCCTGGTGACACCGGACGACATCCTCTCGGGTGCGCCCGGGATCGGCCTCATGTTCGCCATCTCCGGGTTCATCGGCTTCGAGGCGACGGCGATCTTCCGGGACGAGGCCCGCGATCCCGACCGGACGGTCCCGCGGGCCACCTTCGCCGCCCTCCTGCTCATCGCCGTGCTGTACACGGTCTCGTCCTGGGCCTTCGTCAGTGCCTGGGGGGACAGCCAGGTCGTCGAGGCGACCGCCGCGGATCCCGGCGGCATCGTCGTCACCACGGCGGAGAACTACGTGGGGACGCTGTTCGCCGATGTCATGCAGGTGCTGTTCGTGACCAGCCTGTTCGCCGCCATCCTGGCCTTCCACAACGTCCTGTCGCGGTACATGTTCTCGCTGGCCAACACCGGCGTCCTCCCGGTCGCCCTGGGTCGCAGCCACGAGCGGCAGGCCTCGCCGTACGTGGCCTCGCTGGTCACCACGGCGATCGGTGCCGTGCTCATCAGCGTGTTCGCCGTCGCCGGCCTCGATCCGGTCCTCGAGATCTTCACCTGGCTGCCCGGCCTCGCCACCGTCGGCGTCGTCCTGCTCATGCTGCTGACCTGCATCGCGGTGCTGGTGTTCTTCCGTCGACACCCCGTCGACCCCCGGCCATGGCCGACCCTGGTCGCACCGGCGCTCGGCCTTCTCGGCCTGGCGGGTGTGCTCGTCCTCCTGGTCGACAACCTGCCCCTGCTCATGGGTGGCTCGACGGTCCTCGGCGTCGGCGCAGGCGTGCTGCTCGCCCTCGCCCTCGCCGGCGGGTGGGCCCTGGCAGCAGTGCGACCCGGGGCGGCGCGCTCCTTCGCGAGGACGACACCGGAGGACGCCCCAGGCATCTGATCGCCGTGCCTGACGGCTCCGTTCTCGGCGGATCCCCGCGCCGCTACAGCCAGGGCGGCAGGTCGGGGACGGTGCCCGAAGGCGTGGTCAGGCCGGTGCGTCCGCGGCCGGTGAGATAGGCGGCGACGCCCCCCAGGGAGCCGTGCACCTCGGTCGTCTCGCCGGTGCCGTCGACGGTCCAGGTGTGACGGCCGCCGTCGGCACGCAGGGCGAGCGCAGGGCCGTCGGTTCCGGAGCGCCGGGCGACCACCTCGCCGACGAGCGCCTGCAGGAACTCCTCGGGGAGGGCGTCGAACGTCAGGGCCGGGTCGAGGTCGACCGAGTGGATCATCACCTCGCGCGCCCGCAACCACGGGATCTCGCCCGCAGGGACGAGACGTCCCTGGGCAGTGCGGACCGTCCGAGCCCACTGCTCCGCGGAGAGCTGTGCCAGCGCGGCGGACAGTCGGCGCGCGGAGTCCTCCACCCACCTGCGCAGCTCGGCGGGCGCTCGTTGGCCACCCGCCGAGATGTCGGCGTCCCTCTGACCGGGGGAGGCGTACATCGGCGTCTCCTCACCGGTCGCGGCCCAGTGCGTCAGGTTGAGCAGCGCCTCGGCGTTGGCGGCCACGTGCGCGACGAGGTGCCGGCCGGTCCACCCCGGGAGCGAGGTGGGTCCGGACATGGCGTGATCGGTGGTGCGGCCCAGAGCGGCGAAGAAGAGATCGGTGCCCTGGGCCATCCACTGCCTGCTCGCCGCGAGGTCGCGGAGACCCGTCATGTCGCGGGGTCGGCGACGACCGGGTTCTCGCAGCGGCCGAGCCCGCTGATCTCCGTCGTCAGCACCTGGCCGGCCTCGAGGTAGCGGGCCGGTGTGCGGGCGTGCCCGACCCCGCCCGGGGTGCCCGTGGCGATGACGTCTCCCGGGCGCAGGGTGGTCATCGTCGAGACGTACTCGACGAGCGCGACGGGGTCGAAGAGCAGGTCACCGGTGGTGTCCTTCTGCACGGTCTCGCCGTCGATTCGGGTGCTGATCTCCAAAGTCGGACGCACACCACCGGGTAGCTCGTCCGGGGTCACCAGGTACGGGCCCAGGGGCGTGGTGGCCTCCCAGTTCTTGCCCTGCAGCCACTCCCGTGTCCGGAACTGCCAGTCGCGGCAGGTCACGTCGTTGAGGACCGCGAAGCCGGCGATCGCCCGCTCGGCCTCGGCGCCGCGGACCCGGCGTGCCGTCGTCCCGATGACGACGGCGAGCTCGCACTCCCAGTCGAACGCCGTCGTCTCGGGTGGCTTGACGATGTCGTCGGTGGCGCCGACGAGGGTGTCGGCGAACTTGCTGAACAACGTCGGGTACTCCGGCAGGTCGCGGCCCATCTCCAGGATGTGGGTGCGGTAGTTGAGCCCGACGCAGACGATCTTGCCCGGCCGCGGAACGACCGGAGCGAAGGAGGCGCCCCTCAGGTGCGCCGCCGGCTCGGAGGCGGCGGCGGCCCGCTCGGACCAGTCGTCGTGTGTCAGGAGGACCCCGAGGTCCCGCTCGCCGAGGTCGAACAGGGCGTCGTCCTCGACCCGGACCGCACGCGTGTCGCCGTCGAGCGTCCGGATGGTCCCGAGCTTCACCGACCCTCCGCCACGCGGTCGAGCCCGAGGGCTTCGAAGATCGGGCTGTCGCTGAACCGGAACAGATCCAGGGCGCCGGAGTCCGAGTCGGAGCCGCCGGCCTCCGACACGACCGACAGCGGCTGCCACGACGGGACGACGAAGAGATCGCCGCGGCTCACGCGCCAGGAGTGGTCGCCGACGGTGACCGTGCCGGAGCCGTCGAACACCTGGTAGACCGAGGAGCCGGCCTCGCGGCGGGGGGCGGTCTCGCTTCCGCGGCGGATGCGGTGCATCTCGGCGCGGATGGTGGGCAGGACGTCGCCGCCCGTGGTCGGGTTGGCGTACCGCACCGCGGCGTGCCCGGGCTCGACGGTGCCCGCGTACCCCTCGCTCTCGAGCTCGAGCTGATCGGCCAGGGCGGCGTCGGTGTCGGCCCAGCGATAGTTCAGCAGCGGGGTGCCGACCGTCGCGCCGGGCGCCGACACCGGCCGCAGGCCGGGGTGACCCCAGAGCCGCTGGGAGCGCGAGCGCTCCGGTGTCGTCCGCTCCTGCTCGCTGATCTGATCGCGCCCGAACTCGAAGAACTGGGCCTCGGAGTTGTACTGGAAGGGGATGTCCAAACCGTCGATCCAGGCCATCGGCTTGTCCGCGGCGTTGTGGTGGGCGTGCCAGTTCCACCCGGCCTGCGGCAGGAAGTCACCGCGGTTCATCGGGACCGGGTCGCGACCGACCACGGTCCAGACGCCCTCGCCCTCGACGACGAAGCGGAACGCGTGCTGCGTGTGCCGGTGCTCGGGGGCGTCCTCGCCGGGCATCAGGTACTGGATCGCGGCCCATAGCGTGGGAGTGGCGTAGGGCTTCCCGCCCAGTGCGGGGTTGGCCAGCGCGATCGCCCGGCGCTCCCCACCTCGACCGACAGGGACCAGGTGCCCGGCCTGGTCCGCCAGCTCCAGGAGGTTCTGCCAACGCCACACGTGCGGGACAGCGCGGGAGCGGGGGTGCAGCGGCATGAGGTCGCCGATCTCGGTCCACAGCGGGACGAGCAGCTCGCGCTCGAAGCCGCGGTACAACTGCTCGAGTTGAGGCGTCGGGGTGGGCTGGTCGGGCGCGTCGACGGCGGTCAGCGAGACCGGCGAGGCCAGCTGCTGGGTCATCGGGACTCCTCCTCGGGTGACAGGCAGGACTACCCACCATGCTGGTCGCCTCCCGGGCTGGGGGATAGCCTTTTCCGCTATGCGGAATCAGCCACCTGACGGCTTGCGGTCGGTCGACTCGGCCCTCCTGTTGGCGACCGTCCTGGAGCAGGAAGGGCCGATGCGGGTGACCGACGCGGCTGCACGTCTCGGGGTGTCCGCGTCGACGGCGCACCGTCTGCTGAGCGCGCTCGTCCACCGGGACTTCGCCGTGCAGTTGCCGGACCGCAGTTACGGACCCGGGAAACTCGTGCAGCGCAGCCCGGCTGCGCCCGATGCGGTCGCCCAGCTCCGCGATGCGGCTCTGCCGCACATGCGCCGGCTCGTCGAACGGCTGGGGGAGACGGTCAACCTGACCATCCTGGTCGACGGCGCGGTGCGCTTCGTCGCGACGGTCGAGTGCGGACACGTCCTGCGGGTCGGAGACCGGACCGGGCGGAGCCTGCCCGCGCACCTCAGCTCGGGCGGCAAGGCGATGCTGGCGACGCAGTCACAGTCGGAGCTGGAGACCGTGCTGGCCGGCCTCGACGACGAAGCGGCGGCTCACCTCCGGCGCGAGCTGCCGGGTGTCCGCCGGCGCGGGTACGCGGTCAACGACCAGCGGACGGAGGCCGGCCTGACCGCTGTCGGGGTCGCCCTGCCCCGCGTGGCCGGCATGCCACTCGCGAGCATCGCGCTGGCCATGCCCACGGCCCGCTACTCACGTCACTCGCTGGCCGCGTGGGCCGCAGACCTCTCGGATGCAGCGGAGGGGATCGCGGTGGACCTGCGACTGCCCGTGGTTCCGGTGACGGATGGCCCGTGACCGGCTCTCGGGTGTCCCGTGCCGCGCCGTCGTGACGCACCCTGCTGCCCTTGCCGTCGGTGCCACAGCAGGCATGGGCAGGCCGCGATGACCGACCCGCCATCGCTGCACGTCGGGCCGGGCCGAACTGCTGGACCTGGGGCACCGTCGTCACCACGTGAACGACCGCACCCTCGCCGTGGGTGGCCGGCATCGCGTGCGGCACGTCCCCGGCGAAGCGGATGAAGCTCCGGAGCACCCCGGTGGGCTTCTGGTCGCCGCGCGGACGGGCGACGACTGGTCGCACACGACCTGGGGCGAGCTGCGCGCCCTTGTCGACTTGTCGACCGGTCGGCCCGGGGGATGCTGGACCGTGGTCTCGCCGACCGCCCGGTCATGGTGCTGTCGGGAACAGCGTCTCCACCTGGCAGTCATGCTCGCCGGGATGACCGTGCGAGCACCCGTCGTGCCGACCAGCGTGGCCCACTCCCCGCAACACATGCCGCCCGGCCGGTCGACGGGCGACGTCGGCTTCGTGCCGGCCCACGGTGATGGCCCCGCCTCGGCGGTCAGCCCGCGGTGGCGGACTCGGTGATGACCTGGGCGGATCGTGCGGGATCGTCGATCATGGGTACATGGCCCACGCCGGCCAGGACGAGAGACCGGGCCCCGGGGATCCGCTCGCGGGCGACGGCGTCGTGGACGGCCGGTGGGAAGAGGCGGTCCTGCTCGGACCAGGCGATCGTGACCGGGCACGGCAGCGGGTCGAGCGGGGCCACCTGCTCCCGGATGGCGAGGAGGTCGTCGGCCACCGAGCACTCGACCATGTCACGCATGCCTTCGACGGGTTGGTCCTGGGTCAGGCGATCGGCATGCTCGGCCGCGTCCCGCAGCACAGCCCGGCGGACGGCGCCGAAGCGCAGCAGGGGAGGCATCACCTTCTGCGTCCGGATCGCCCGCTGGCGCGCGCGGGCGACCGTGGCGGTGGCCCGGGTCTCATCAGGTTCCCCCACCGTCCAGAAGCCGGCGGGCGCGAGGGCGCACACCGACCGCGCCCGCCCCCGTCGGGCGAGCTCGATGGCCATCCAGCCGCCCATCGAGTTACCGGACACGTGCACGGTGTCGAGACCGCGTTCGTCCCGGAGTCTTTCGGTGCGATCGATGAGAGCGCTGATCGTCGCCCTGCCGGACAACGCCGGACCACCCCGGTGCCCGGGGGCCGTCGGGACGACCAGGTCGAAACGGTCGGCCAGCAGGGGCAACACCGGTCGTGCCGGTTGCGGTGTACCGGCGGCTCGGCGTCACGGAGGCTCCTCTGGCGACGTTGGCGGAGAGTTCGACGCAGCGGGTGGTGGCCGAAGCGCGAGGGGGCGGGCACGTCAGCGCGAGATACGTGAGAACGCCAACGACCGAGGTCCGCACGAGGTGGAGAGCTTCCGCGAGCGGGATCGACCTTGCGCACTCCGGCGCCGACCGACCGGCGGCGCGCACATCCTGTGACCGACGCCTGCGCCGCCGCGACGCACGATCCCGGAGCGCCCGCCAGGCGTTCGGTGCGGGCAGTCTGTCCAGGTCGCTCGTCCGGCCGAAGTCGGCTACGAACGCGAC
>Ga0190265_10001134_pt1 | contig 17379 bp, 13 predicted proteins | sample Popmic124T_FD_133135 | JGI IMG/M metagenome (GOLD analysis project Ga0190265, IMG submission 133135) | Populus adjacent soil microbial communities from riparian zone of Indian Creek, Utah, USA - 124 T | ecosystem: Environmental > Terrestrial > Soil > Riparian zone | place: USA: Utah | collected...
CTGCTGGATCCGCGACGCTTATTATACCGTGCAGGCGCTCAACCGGCTCGGCGCGCTCGACGTGCTCGAAGGCTATCTCTCCTATCTGCGCAACATCGTCGACCAGGCCAAGGGCGGCCACATCCAGCCGCTCTACGCCGTGTCCGGCGAGACGAAGCTGGAGGAAGGGATCGCCGAGGCGCTGGCCGGCTATCGCGGCATGGGGCCGGTCCGGGTCGGCAATGCCGCCTACAAGCAGATCCAGCACGACGCCTATGGCCAGATCATCCTCTCCAACGCCCAGGCCTTTTTCGACGAGCGACTGTTCCGTTCGGCGACGCCCGAGGATTTCGTGTCGCTGGAACGGGTCGGCGAGCTGGCCTGGAAGATGCACCACAAGCCCGATGCCGGGCTGTGGGAGTTCCGTACCCGCACCTCGGTCCACACCTACAGCGCGGTGATGAGCTGGGCGGCGTGCGACCGGCTCGCCAACATCGCCGAGGCGATCGGCCTCGGCGGCCGCGCCGCGATCTGGCGCCGCCGCGCCGACAAGGTGCGCGCCACGATCGAGGCGAAGGCCTGGCATGAAAAGGGCCGGCGGTTCGCCGCGACCTTCGGCGGCGACGATCTCGACGCCAGCCTGCTCCAGCTCCTCGACATGCGCTTCCTGGAGCCCGACGATCCGCGCTTCCTCGCCACGTTCGAGGCGGTCGAAAAGGGCTTGAGGCGCGGCGAGCACATGCTGCGCTATGCCGCCGAGGACGATTTCGGCCTGCCCGAGACCGCGTTCAACTTCTGCACCTTCTGGTTGATCGAGGCGCTCCATCTGGTCGGGCGCAGCGGCGAGGCGCGGGCGCTCTACGAAAGGATGCTGGAACGGCTGACGCCGGCCGGCCTGCTCTCCGAGGATACGGACTTCGAAACGGGCGAGCTTTGGGGCAACTATCCGCAGACTTATTCGCTTGTCGGACTGATCAATTGCGCGGGGCTCCTGTCCCGACCCTGGAGTAGTGTTCGTTAGATGAGCCGGCTGATCGTCATCTCGAACCGCGTCTCGACGCCCAAGCCGCGCAGCGAAGGCGCGCAGGGCGGGCTCGCGGTCGCGCTCGAGGCGGCGCTGCGCGAATCGCGCGGCATCTGGTTCGGCTGGTCGGGCGAGAAGACCGAGGAATATAGCGGCCAGATCAACCTGCAGCGCCACGACGGCGTTACCACCGCGACGATCGACCTCGAGGAGCAGGACGTCGACGAATATTATAACGGCTATGCCAACCGGACCTTGTGGCCGCTCTTCCACTACCGGATCGACCTCGCCGAATATGACCGCAGCTTCGGCAGCGGCTACGAGCGGGTCAACGAGCGCTTCGCCGAGACGGTCGCGCCGCTGATCGAGCCCGACGATCTGGTCTGGGTCCACGATTACCATCTCGTCCCGCTCGGCCAGCAGCTGCGCCAGCGCGGGCTCAGGAACCGGATCGGCTTCTTCCTCCACATTCCCTGGCCGCCGCACCGGTTGATGGTGTCGATGCCCTATCACCAGCGGCTGGTCCGCTCGATGCTGGCCTACGATCTGATCGGCTTCCAGACCGGGGAATGGCTGGAAAGCTTCCACCATTATGTCGAGCGCGAACTGGGCGGCACGGTGGCGGCGGACGGCACTATCCGGGTCGGCGACCGCGAGGTGCGGACCGCGGCCTTCCCGATCGGCATCGACGTCGCCGAGTTCGAGAACGTGATGACCAGCGAAGACGCGCGCAACGCCTATGAGACTCTGCGCCGGAGCGCCGAGGGCAAGAAGGTGATCATCGGCGTCGACCGGCTCGATTATTCCAAGGGGCTGGCCGAGCGCTTCAACGGCTATCGCCGCTTCTTAGAGGAGCATGACGATTGGCGCGGCCGGGTCTCGCTGCTCCAGATCGCGCCGCCGTCGCGCGGCGAGGTCCACACCTACGAGCATATCCGCGAGCATCTCGACGAGCTTTCCGGGCGGATCAACGGCGAGTTCGCCCATGTCGACTGGGTGCCGATCCGCTACGTCAACCAAGGCTATCCGCGCGCCGGCCTGGCCGGCTTCTACCGCGCCGCCGACGTCGGCCTGGTGACGCCATTGAGGGACGGCATGAACCTCGTCGCCAAGGAATATGTCGCCTCGCAGGACCCCGAGGATCCCGGCGTGCTGATCCTGTCGCGCTTCGCCGGCGCGGCGCATCAGATGGGGGACGCGATCCTCGTCAACCCGTACAGCAAGGACGAGATTTCGGACGCGATCCGCAAGGCGCTCGACATGCCCAAAGCGGAGCGGGTGAAGCGCTGGGAAAAGCTGGTCGAGACGGTGCGCGGGGAGGACGTCGTCGCCTGGCGCAAGGGCTTCGTCGCCGCGCTGGCCGGCGAGACGGCAGCGCCCGCGGCGGCGCCCGCGGCGAGCGTGCCGGCCTGAAAAGGGGACACGTACTTTTTCGCGAAAAAAGTACGTGTCCCTATCCCGCTAGCGGCAGCGCATGTCCTGGCTGCGCTCGACCTCGCGGCCGACCAGCGCGCCCAGCACGCCGCCGACGACGGTGCCGGTGGTGCGCTCGCCGCGCGAGTCGATGCCGCGGCCGATCAGGGCGCCGGCGCCGGCACCGATGACGAGGCCGGTGGTGCCGTCGCTGCGCCGGCAATAATAGCGGCCGTCCGAGCCGCGATAGACTTCGTCCTCGGCGCTCAGTTGCCGCTCCTCATAGCGCGGGTCTTCGCGATAATAGCGGGACGGCTCCCAATCGCGCGAGTCATCGCGGCGCCAGCTGTAACGCTCGTCATAGCCGCCGCGATTATAGCGGTCGCGAGAACCGTAGCCGCCGCGCCGCCGCGTCGACGCTTCGTAGCGCTCGCGCTCGCGTTCGTAGATCGCCCGTTCCTCCTCGAAGCGCCGCTGCGCCTGCTCCCAGCGCGCCTCGTCGGCGCCGGACTGGGCCCAGGCGGGGGCGGTAAGCGCGCTCGCCGCGACGAGCGCCAAAGCGAATAAGCCGGTTCTCATGATCGTTTTTCTCCCTGTGGCAAAAGCTTTCTGCCCGGTCCGACATGTCCCGGAGATGAAGAAAGCGAAGCAAGGGCCGGCATTGTTCCGGCCCCGGCGCGAAACATGTGGCCGGCGCCCTGTCCCCCGGCGGCACAGCCGATTCTGAGCGCTTGCGCCGAGGCGATTCAGGCGTGAAAGCCGGCGCCTGACGGGCGAGCGAGGCACGGGCGATGGCGAACAGAGCGACGATCGGAGTGCTGGCGAGGCTGACCATCGGCGCCGGCGCCGCTTTAGCGCTGCTGCAGACGGCGCCGTCCCTGGTCTCTGCGCGAGACGACTCGCCGGCCGCCGCTCCCGTGCGCCCGACGGCTTCCGCTCCGGCGCGGGCGACGGCCTCGGTGGCGACGCCGACCGCGACCCTTTCGACGATCCGAGTCACCCGCGAGCTCGCCGTCCCGCATTGGCTGCAGCCGGGGCAATTTGTCTGGGACGACGAAGGCGCACCGGCAGCCGGGCCGACGATCGTCGTCGTCAACATCCGCGCGCGGGTGCTCTCCGTCTACCGCGCCGGGGTCGAGATCGGCCGCTCCAGCCTGATCTACGGCGCCGACAACAAGCCGACGCCATTGGGCACCTTCCCGATCCTCGAAAAGGACGCCGACCATTGGTCCAACCTTTACGACGCGCCGATGCCGCACATGCTGCGCCTGACCTGGGACGGCGTCGCCGTGCACGGCTCGCCGACGCTCGAGGAGGCGCTGGCGACGCGCGGCTGCGTCGGCCTGCCGACCGCGTTCGCCGAGCTGCTCTACGGCGCGGTGCGGGTCGGCGACCGGGTGGTGATCTGGGACGGCGTGACCTCCGCCTGAGCTGGACAAAGTGGACATTAAGGGAGGCAATCGCCCCGCCGCGGCGGCCCTTGTCCGCGTGAATGCGACGGGCCGCGGAACAAGCGTTCTTGATTCAGGTTAAGGAGGGCAGAGGGAATGCCGAGTGGCGAAGAAGGTGACGGACGACAGCTTCGTTGAGATCGAGCAGACCCAGGCCGCGCTCAGGAATTGCATTGTCCAGGCGCGCGAGCTGGCCGAGGATTCGGAGCGGCTGGTCCGCAAGCACCGCGCCAAGGCGTCCGAGACGAAACCCGCCGATCCGGAGCGCTAGCGGCGGCGGGGACGACAGGCTCTCATCTCACCCGTCTATCCAGCGAAAGCCGGAATCTCCCTTTTTACCCGTGCCGAGTCCGCCGCCTCAAGAGGATGAGGTTTCAGACGGCTGAAAGGGCAAGGCGCTTGACGCCGCGCCATTTCTAATACAATGTAGGACAAATGGCGGATCCGTCCTCTCTCGGCCAGTTCGAGCAGCTCGTTCTCACGGCCATATTGACGCTCGGCGACAACGCCTATGGCGTCACCATCCATGCCAAGGCGGAAGCGCTGGCGGCGCCGAAGAAGGCGGCGCTGGGCGCGGTCTATGCGACGCTCGACCGGATGGAGGACAAGGGGCTGGTCGCCTCCTGGCTGTCCGATCCGACGCCGGAGCGGGGCGGGCGGGCCAAGCGCCATTACCGGCTCGAGCCCGCGGGCGAGCGGGCGCTGCGCGACTCCGCCGTGACTGCCAAGCGTATCTGCGACGCCGTCCAACAAAGCTGGGGAGAGGGAATATGGATCCCGAATTGAGAAAAGGCGGACCGCCCGCCCCCATCGCCGCCCTCATTCGGCTGCTCATCCCCCCGCCGGCGCGCGAGGCGGTGATGGGCGACCTGGAGGAGCGCTACCGCTCGCCGATCCAATATGCGTCAGAAGGGATACGAACCATGCCTTATCTCATCGCCAGCCGCGCCCGCCGGACCTCCAGCGTCGCGATCGTCGGGCTGCAGGCCTTCGCCCTCGTCGCCTGCCTCGGCGTCACCCTGCCGGACCTGCCCGGCCAGACCGTGCCGAGCTGGGCGCAGGGCGGCGTTCCGGCCGCGGCGGCCTTGCTCGCGCTCATCCTGCGCGCCGTCTATCGGGCTGAGGAGACGCCGCTGCGGAGCGGCCTGCTCGACGCCGCCGCCGCGGCCGTCGCGATGCTGCTGTCGCAAGGCGTGCTCGTGGCCCTGGTCTCGGCCGGCCAGATCGGGCCGGACTGGATGCTGCCGAGGGGGCTCACCATGCTGGCATTCTTCGCTCTGCCGGTGCTCGCCGTCCTCGGCGCCGCCGAGGGCAGAGACGAAAGCCCCCGTCCGGCCGTGTCCCGGCCGGACGAGGCGGTGATTCAGGATTATCTGCGCTTCGAGCGGCGGGTGCGGCTCAGGAACCGCGCCGAGATCTTCGCGCTCGGACTGATCGTCATCCTCTCCTCGGCGATCCTGCTTCGCTTCGAGCCGCCGATGGCGCCGTTCGCCTGGCCGTTCATGGGCCTGTTCGCCGCTTTGATCGTCTATCTCGCGGCGCGCGGCGCGGCGCCGCCGGCCGGCGCGGCGAGCGGCTTCGCGGCGGTGCGGGCGCTCTACCAGCGCGAGCTCGCCCGCCAGCACGGCATCCGCCGGTTGATGTGGTGGTTCTGGCTTGGCCCCTTGTTCATCGGCCTCGCCGCCAACCTCGTCCTCGCCGGCCTCGCCGCCGACGAGCCGCTGCGGGCGGCGGCGGGCGGCGCCGCGATCCTGCTGCTCGCCGCCTGCATCATCGCCCTCAACCGCGACCGCGGCCGCGAGGTGCGCGACAAGGCCGCGGCGCTGTCGGCGATGGCGGAGCCGGCCTGAGGGCCAGCGGCAGGACCAGCAGGATTGACGGGCCACTCCGCCGTGCCCAATGTCTTGATGATGTTTGCGTTCCTGATCGCCGCCGCCCTTCAGATCCCGCTGCCGCCGCCGCCGCGCCCGACCGAAACCGCGATGCGGAGGGCGAACGAGGCGTGGGCGGACTGCATGGTCGCCGCGGCGTTGCGGGGCGAGCCGTCCGACCGGCCGGTGGACGCTGCGGTCGAGGCCTCGCGCGCCGCCTGCGCCCAGCGGGAAGCGGATTTCTGGCGGAGCTGGGAAGCCGACATGGAGGCCGCCGCGGTCGGCCCGGCGGAGCGGCGGCAGATGCGTGCGATGATGGCAGCCGAAATCGGCCCGGGCTTGAGGACGATCATCCTCCAGAACCGCCCGGCCCATCTGCTGGCGCAGCTGCAGGAGCAAATGCGGGCGCGCGAGGCGCTCGAGGCGAGCCTGGCGGCGGCGCCGCCCGGCGACGCCTCCGCCCGGCACCGCGCGCTGCTCGCCGCGGTCGACGCTTTGGGGGGCTCGTGCTGGAACCAGCTGACCGCCGCCAACGCCCGGACCGAGGCCGCGCCCGACGCGATCGTCGCGCTCGCCCGCGACCGCTGCGCACCCTATCGCGCCGAGATGCGCGCCTTGTTCATGGTCGGCCGGGCGATCGACGGCCGCGCGCCCGATCCCGGCGCCGCCGATCTGGAGGCGGAGATGATCGAGCAGCGGCGGGCGGAGCGGATGCGGCGCGGCATCGCCAATATCCGGGCGGAGCGGCGCTAGGCGGCGCCTTCGCTTACGATAGGCGGCCTGTGTCCGCCACTTTTTGCGGGACCGGGCCGACAATGCTATGAAGTTGGCATGAAGTCGGAAAAGAGCCTGTTCGATTCTCCCGAAGCCGAGGCGAAGTCCGAGGCGCGCGCCGAAGCCGACGTTCGGGAGGGCAGGGTAATTTCTCACGAGGCGGTACGCCGCTGGCTCTCCTCGTGGGGCAGCGCGAGACGGCTGGCGAGACCGCGCGTCGGCTAGGAAGAAAAGAGGAACTGTCCCTATTTTTCCTACAGCATAGGGCTCGGCTGGAAGAAGCGGGGGAGCTAGGCATTGCATCCCCGAAACTCTGATGGCGGCCGTTACAGTCGCCTGAGAGGCCGACTTCGAATCCGAGTGACTGAATTACAAGCCCTTCGCTCACCCCGGATGGCAATCGGCCAAGTTATGCAGGAGACGGTCAAGCAGATTGCACAAAGCACAATTGCAGTGATGTCAGTGCCGGCCAGTTGGCTTGTTCCAACCCGATCCAGTGCACCGACAACTAAGACCGCCAAGCCCAGAAATCCGCCGGTGGCCGTGCCCGCGACCGCCATAGACAGCGGCCGCGACAGTTTTGTCAGAGCCTCTAACTCGTGATCTTCGATCCTGTGAAAAGTGATATCCGTCGGGCTCCTTTCGTAAAGAGCGATGGGCAAACCCCCTTCGGACGCGTCATTCGCGCCGTTGGCAGCAGAGCCAGCAGATTTCTGGGCAACCACACTCATTTCCCTTGCTCCTACGAACATGGCGGGCCTCTTCCGAAAGAGACGGCCCTCTTCAATGTCGTTACAAGAGTAGTTTGCACGCCGAGCGGCGGCTGAGAGTAGTTACCTAGTTACATGCGCCGGCGAGCTTACGGCCCGGCTCCGGCTGTCAGTTAGGTTGGATGGGATATCCAAGATTGCAAGTGTTATTTTGCGTTTATCCCCGAGAGTCCCGGAATAACCGTGGAAAACGCGTGTCAAGAGGCTGCATTCTCAGCGTTCCAACCTAGTCCACCAGCTCCACCGCCATCGCCGTCGCCTCGCCGCCGCCTATACAGAGGCTCGCGACGCCCTTCCTGCCGCCATGGGTTTCGAGGGCGCTGAGCAGGGTGGCCAGCACACGCGCCCCGCTGGCGCCGATGGGGTGGCCCAAGGCGGTGGCGCCGCCGTGGACGTTGATCTTGTCGTGCGGGATATCGAGGTCGCGCATCGCGATCATCGCGACGCAGGCGAAGGCCTCGTTGACTTCGTAGAGGTCGACCTCGGCGGCGTCCCAGCCGGCGAGCTTCAACGCCTTGGTCATCGCCGCGACCGGGGCGGTGGTGAACTTGGCGGGCTCGTGGGCGAAAGCGGCGTGGCTCACCACGCGGGCGACGGGCTTCAGGCCGAGCCGGTCGGCGACGCTCTGGCGGGTGAGGACGAGGGCCGCGGCGCCGTCGGAGATGCTCGACGCGTTGGCGGCGGTGATCGTGCCGTCCTTTGCGAAGGCGGGTTTGAGAGTTGGGATCTTGGACGCGTCGCCCTTGGCGGGCTGCTCGTCCTTGTCGACGACCGTCGGGCCCTTGCGGCCGGATATCTCGACGGCGACGATCTCGCGGTCGAAGGCGCCCGAATTCTGCGCCGCTTGGGCGCGGGTCAGCGAGGCGATCGCGTAATCGTCCTGCGCCTCGCGGGTGAATTGGTAGTCGCGCGCCGAATCCTCGGCGAAGCTGCCCATCAGCCGGCCCTGCTCATAGGCGTCCTCGAGGCCGTCGAAGAACATCGAATCGACGATCCTGTCGTGGCCAATTCGGGCGCCGGCGCGATGCTTGGGGAGGAGATAGGGCGCGTTGGTCATGCTCTCCATGCCGCCGGCGACGATTATGTCGGCCGAGCCCGCCTGAAGCGTGTCGGCGGCCATGATCGCGGCCTGCATGCCCGAGCCGCACATCTTGTTCACCGTCGTCGCCTCGATATGGCGGGGCAGGCCGGCCTTGAGCGCCGCCTGCCGGGCCGGCGCCTGGCCCAAGCCGGCGGGCAGGACGCAGCCCATGTAGATCTTGTCGATCGACTCCGGGGCGACGCCGGCGCGCTTCACCGCCTCGCCGACCGCGGCGGCGCCCAATTCGGTCGCGCTGGCGCCCGAGAGCGAGCCCTGGAAGCTGCCCATCGGGGTGCGGGCGTAGGAGAGGATGACGATCGGATCGGATGCAGACATGGTCGGCCTTTTCTTCGTCATTCCAGCGAAAGCTGGAATCCATGCGGCGCTCGTGCGGGGCGCCGAAGCGGCATGGACCCCAGCCTTCGCTGGGGTGACGGTTGATGTTGAACGCGCCACATAGGCGCGGGCGCGTGCTTGTTCAAATCCTCGGGGCTCTGCTAGGGGCGCTGGCAACAGGAGACGCGCAGCCATGTCGGAACTCGGCCTCGACTTCGAACTCGGCGAGATGGCCGACGCGATCCGCGACACCACCCGCCGCTTCGCGTCCGAGAAGATCGCGCCGCTCGCCGCGCGGATCGACGCCGAGGACTGGTTTCCGAAGGAGCTGTGGCCGGAAATGGGCGCGCTCGGGCTGCACGGCATCACCGTCGCCGAGGAGGATGGCGGGCTCGGCCTCGGCTATCTCGAACATGTCGTCGCTCAGGAGGAGGTCGCGCGCGCCTCGGCTTCGATCGGCCTTTCCTACGGCGCCCATTCCAACCTTTGCGTCAACCAGATCAGGCGCTGGGCGTCCCCTGAGCAGAAGGCGAAATACCTGCCCAAATTGATCTCGGGCGAGCATGTCGGAAGCCTCGCCATGTCGGAGGCCGGGGCCGGCTCCGACGTCGTCTCGATGAAGTTGAAGGCCGAAGCGGTGCAGGGGGGCTACGTCCTCAACGGCACCAAATTCTGGATCACCAACGCGGCCTGTGCCGATACGCTCGTCGTCTACGCCAGGACCGGCGAAGGCTCGCGCGGGATCACCACCTTCCTGATCGAGAAGGACATGGCGGGCTTTTCGATCGGCCAGAAGCTCGACAAGATGGGAATGCGGGGCTCGCCCACCGCCGAGCTGATCTTCGACGATTGCGAGGTCCCGGAAGAGAATGTGATGGGCCCGGTCAACGGCGGCGTCGGCGTTCTGATGTCGGGGCTCGATTACGAGCGGACCGTGCTCGCCGGAATCCAGCTCGGAATCATGCAGGCGTGCCTCGACGTCGTGCTGCCCTACGTCCGCGAGCGCAAGCAGTTCGGCAAGCCGATCGGCTCGTTCCAGCTGATCCAGGCCAAGGTCGCCGACATGTATGTCGCTCTCAATTCGGCCCGAGCCTATGTCTACCAGGTCGCCCGCGCCTGCGACGCCGGCAAGACGACGCGGTTCGACGCCGCCGGCGCGATCCTGCTGGCGAGCGAGAATGCGGTGAAGGTGTCGCTCGAGGCGATCCAGGCGCTGGGCGGCGCCGGCTACACCAAGGACTGGCCGGTCGAACGCTACATGCGCGACGCCAAGTTGCTCGATATCGGGGCGGGGACCAACGAGATCCGGCGCATGCTGATCGGGCGCGAGCTGATCGGGGCTTAGCCGCTTGAAATCTTCGCCAGCGTTTCGACGAACTGCTCGAAGGGTAGTCGCCTAGCATCAAGCGCTTTGCGACTGCGCGGCCGATCCCGTTCTCCCTTCGGGGAGCGGGCCGGCCTTTTTTTATTCGCTAGGCGCAGCGGGTGGTTCGAGGAGTGGCTTCGGGGTTGGTCCAGACGTGCCGACTTTGACGCCCCATGCTTCGGCAATCTGCTGCAGTGGAAATGGCGCCGTTTCGGTTTTCCATTCGTGATAAGGCGCCGCCGTCTGGCTGAAGGGTGAGGGGTCGGGACGGTCGAATTGGACCCGCGTTGGAATGTGGAAAGCGCTTCCGAAAACGATAGCCTCGCCCGAAGCCAAAATAGTTACCTGATCGAGCAGGCGGCGCGCCTGCATTGGGATGATCCGCCTGAAATGATCGATATCGTCCGGGTTCTGAAGCCGATGACTTATAAAGTTTGCACACTGGCTGATAATGGTGGCGCTGATTTCACTTGGGCGCTGGCTGGCGATAATCAGCGATAGGCCGAACTTGCGACCCTCCTTGGCGATGCGTTCAAACGCGAGGCGGGACAGCGTCTGGCCCCGCTGCTCATCCGAGCGTGGCGGCCGCGCGTAGTTATGCGCTTCCTCAAGAACCAGCACCCATGGATGTTTGTAGCGCCGTAGCGCTGGCAGATTCTCTCGCGTCTCTAGGAGGATACGGCCGATCACGGTGCAGGCGTAGGGCAGCACTTCGTGGCTAAGCATTGAGAGGTCGAGCACCGAAACGCGCGGTCCACCCAGCCTGCCCAGTGCGAAGCGGTCGAACCATGCTTCGAGCGAGGGAAACAGGGTGCCAGCTTCCTCGTAGTTGAAAAACGCCTTCCATCGCGGATCGTCGATCCGCGTCTTGAGGCGAAGTTTAAGCGTCGTGAGATGGGCTTCGATCCTCGCGACGTCCTCGGGTGCGGTGGCACTGTCGATAAGCGTCGGGTCGATCAACCGGTTCTTGGCGATATGCAGCGGACTATCGGCCGTTGTCGCGCTTAACGTCGCGACCACTGCATCGCTCGCAATGGCGGCCTTGAGACTCTCAACCAGGGTGATCGCCGCGGCGCGGATGGCCGCCTCGTTTTCGGGGGGATTCCAGTCGATATCCCGGCCAGTGGCATTGTACTGCTTGGCATAGGGCAAGAGGCTATCTCTCAGCTCATCCATGCCAGAGATCGCCCGCTCGCCGACGTAGTCCTTAAGTATCTTGAATTGCCGACAGCAGATTTGCTTGGTCGGTCGTCCCTGCGCATCGAGTGCGTGAAGAATAGCCGTCGCCTTGCTGATGGCGTGGCGCAGCAAGTTCGCCCCGCCCAGCGCCGAGCTGCCCGCTTCGTCAGCCTTTGCGATTGCCCACCAATCCTTCAGGACTGGCTCTTGAGTCTGCTCCGCCGCACTCAGCCACGCGCAGACTTCGCCAGCGTTAAAAAACCAGATCGGGAGCCCGAATTCCGCATCGTTGAGGTAGATGCGATCAGGCCTGCGTTCGGCTGCGGCTCCCGTTCCCGGGAAGGCGCGGCTGTATTCACCATTGATATCGAGAATGAAGACATGCGGCTCCTCGCTGGCCTCGCCCAAGGCCCTCATTGCCTTCTGAATCAGGCTCGAAACCGAGTAGGATTTTCCCGAACCTGTGTTCCCAACGATGGCAAGCGGGCGAGAGAACAGATCGTTGTAGGAGGCCCGCACCAGATTAGCCGGCTGCCCGGTCGGGCATCCTATCGGCAGGTCGCAGTCGTAGCCTTCACCCTTGAATCCTTCCGGTCTGTTGCGGCGGGGAGGTGTCTCGAAAACCGCCTTTAGGATATCCGGAGCGCCAATTTCGGCCGGCGTGTCGAGCGTCGGCAGAATCGTGATTGCCGGGCTGAACCCACTCCCATCGTCAATCCGTTCGATAGTGCCCAGCAGTTGCACACTCGCCACGCGACGCGGCTTCATAAGCTCGAGCCTGAGCTCGTCGCCATCGCTCGGATCGTAGCTCTCGCGCGCCTCAAGATCGGTAATGATGCCGATAACAACCTGGCCGGCACCAATCGAGAAAGTGAGATAGGCATTGATTGCGACGGCGGCCTGCACGCCATCAAGCGTTGCCCGCAATGCCGACTTCGTTTCCGGCAGCAGCTCGACCTTGACCCGGAACCCTTGAACGGCGGCGATGTGACCGATGACGCGCGGGTTATCCATCGGCACCGCCCGGAGGCGCCCCGATTGAGGCTTGTATCTGCTTCTCGAAGCGGCGCAGCTTCAGGAAATCATTCAGCCACTGGACGTCCGGCATCACCGAGCGCGAAAAATCATCAAAAGTGGCATGGGTCCATTTGCTGCCGGCGAACGCGGCGTCGGTCGGTGTCAGCACGAAGGCCCGCTTGCCGAGATCCTTGTATCCGCGGATGCGGGCAATCGTCGGGCTGTCGGGCTTCGGCTCTACGACCAGCATCACAAGCGACGGGTTAAGAAGGGCAGTCTCGATTACCCGCGTCACGTGATCGTCGCCGAATCCATAGCCCAGCACCAGCAGGAAGGTCTGTGGCGCGCTCAGCCTGATCTGGAAGGACCGGAACAGGTGAGCGAAGGGCATGGTAAGCGTTTGCGCGAATTTGTTCGCCGTGGGCAGGATGCCCAACGCGGGTATCTTCGAGCCGTTTTCATGCAACCACGCCGCCTTTTCCGTCGACTGGTCCGGCTTGAGCGCCCGGTATCCCTCGAAGAGCGACAAGTCGGGATGCCTGGCCCGAAGCTCCTTCTGGTCGACGTGCCAGTGGATCGAGCCATGCAGCTTATAGAAATGCAGGAACTTGTCGAAGCGCCGCACCCGCCCTTCGGCGATCTCGCCCGGATAATATACGTCCAGCCCATAGACCGACGGATCGAAGCGGGCATTGGCGCGCCCGCTGAACCCGTCGAAATACTGGATACCAAGCAGCTCAAGCGCCTGCTCGAACAGGGTATCGTAGTTGAGCGTGAACAGGTGCGCCCGCCCAAGATTGCTGTCGCGCGCCACCAGTTTGGCGAGAAACGCCAGATGCGGAGCAAGCCCCTCCATGGTCGAGCTGCCGGCGCTTGCGCTCGGCAGCACAAGGGAACATTCGGCAAAGATCGCCCTGCCACACCAGTCGATCAGCCATTTCAACTCGGCTGCGGACGGGCTGGTATCGCCCTTCCATTGCACACCGTTAAAGGGCGACGTGCTATTGGTGGAGAGCGCGTGGGCGTTGACCACGAAGGAAAGCCACTCCTCGAAGCTCGGCCCTCCCCCTGAACCGAGAGCCACATCGGCAAGGCGCAGGTTTAGAATAGTCGTAAGCGCGGGAGAAATGCCGGGAAGATGTGCAACAGTTGAAAGTACGGCGGTTTCGAGATCCGCCATGGTCTTGCCATTGGCCGAGACCGAGCAGCCGCTGCCCGTCAGAACGACCAGATTTTCCATGCCGAGCCATTCGGCGATCAGTGCTTGGAGTCGCTGCCGCGCTTCCTTGGTCGCCAGCCCATGAAGCAGGTCGCCATCCGGCGCCTCCTCCGAGGCGCCTATCAGCCGGTAAAGAAGCGGTTCGGTCATTGGTCCGAACCTAGCCTATCCGGCAGGATTGGCCTAGCTACACAGCAGGGACGCTGTACATCGTGACGGATACGGAAACTCAGGCCGCGGAAGACAAACAGCCTGAAATCCGCCCGTGCATTCTCGGCATGCTCGACGTGCTCGGCTTTTCGAAATGGGTCGAAGGCGCGAAAGACGTAAAGAAAGACAGAAGGAAAGGGCTGCGCGAAGCGGGCGGCGTTTGGGCGAATGGCACCCGAGCGGTCACGCGAGTGAATCGCGTGACGTCAGTCCTCGCTTCGCGAGGCTGGCCGGCTTTCGCCGTCTCTCCGTGCTGTTCCGGCGACGCTTCGCGTCGGCGTCACTGCACTCGGCGGCTCAAGGCGGCACCCGAGCCGTCACGCGAGTGAATCGCGTGACGTCAGTCCTCGCTTCGCGAGGCTGGCCGGCTTTCGCCGGCTCTTCGCGCTGTTCCGGCGACGCTTCGCGTCGGCGTCGCTGCGCTCGGCGGCTCAAGGCGGCGCCCGGGCCGTCACGCGAGTGAATCGCGTGACGTCAGTCCTCGCTTTGCGAGGCTGGCCGGCTTTCGCCGTCTCTTCGTGCTGTTCCGGCGACGCTTCGCGTCGGCGTCACTTCACTCGGCGGCTCAAGCTTACCAGACGCGCACCCTGTCCGCCGGGGCCAGATAAAGCCGCTGGCCGGGCCTGACGTCGAACGCGGGGTACCAGGCGTCGAGATTGCGCACCGTTTCGGCGCGCCAGCGGCCGAGCGAGTGGCCGTCGGTGGCGATCAGGTTGCGCATCGTCGCCTCGCGGGTGTGCTCGCGGCGGCTCTGCGCATAGCCCAGGAAGAAGCGCTGGTCGCCGGTGAGGCCGCCGATCACCGGCGCCTCCCTCCCGTTCAGCGAGGCGCGCCAGGCGTCGTAGGCGGCGGCGAGGCCGGCAAGGTCGGACAGGTCCTCGCCCAGAGTCAGCTCGCCGTTGAGGGTGAGATCGGGGAAGGCGCGATAGGCATTGTACTGGCGCACCAGGGCCTGGCTGGCCGTGCGGAAATGGGCGCTGTCCTCGGCGGTCCACCAGTTGCGCAGGCGCCCTTCGGAGTCGAACTCGGCGCCGAGATTGTCGAAGCTGTGGCTGATCTCGTGGCCGATCACCGAGCCGATCGCGCCGTAATTGTAGGCGGGGTCGGCATTGCGGTCGTAGAAAGGCGGCTCGAGGATGCCGGCCGGGAAGTTCATCGCGTTCTGAAGCGGCAGGAAGACGGCGTTGACCGTGTGCGCGCCGAGCCACCATTCGCCGCGCTCGACCGGCCGGCCCAGTTTGGCGAGCTGGTGGCGATATTCGAATTCCTGCGCGCGCCAGGCATTGCCGAAGGCGTCGCCGGGGCGGACCTCGAGGCTGGCATAATCGCGCCAATGATCGGGATAGCCGATGCCGACGGTGACCGTTTCGACCTTGCGGCGCGCCTCGGCGAGGGTCGCGGGCGCCATCCAGTCGAGCCGCTGCAGGCGGCGATCGAAGGCCTGGACGATGTTCCGGACCATCGCGTCGACGTCGGCCTTGGCCGAGGCCGGGAAATGGCGCTCGACATAGATCCGCCCGACCGCGTCGATCAGCGCGCTGCCGGTCGCCTGGATGGCGCGGCGCTCGCGCGGGCGCTGCTGCTGCTGGCCCGAGAGGGTGCGGCCGTAGAAGCTGAAGCGCAGATCGTCATAGGCCGAGGGCAATACGGCGGCGAAGCGGCTGGCGGTGTGGAAGGCGAGCCAGTCCTTCCAGACCTCGAGCGGCTCGCTGGCGACGAGCGCGGCGATGCCGCGCACGGGCTCCGCATGCCAGGCGATGATCCGCTCCTCGCCGGAGAGCCGGGCGGCGGTGAAGAAGGCGTCCCATTCGATGCCGGGCGCGCGGGCCGCGAATTCGGTCCGGGCCCAGGTCTGGACCCGGTGCGGGTCCTGCGCGGCGACCGCCTCGGCATGGGCGCGGGCGATCTTCGTTTCGAGCTCGAAGATGCGCGCGGCGCGGGCCTCGGCGTCGGGCCGGCCCATCAGGGTCAGCATCTGGCCGATATAGGCCCGGTAGCCGTCGCGGACTCGGGCGATGGCCGGCGCCTCGGAGAGATAATAGTCGCGGTCGGGGAGGCCGAGGCCGCCCTGGAGCAGATAGGCCATGTTGCGGTCCGGCTCCTGCAGCCCTTGCGCGACGAAGACGCCGAACAGATTCTCGGTCCAGAAATTGGTCGCGTTGAGCGGATCGACGTCGGCGCGCATCGAGGCGCCGAGCGCGGCGGAGAGATCGCGGCGGCTGGCGATGGCGTCGATCCGGGCGAGGACGGGCTGGAGCGGGGCGGTGCCGGCGCGGTCGATCGCGGCGCGATCGAGCCAGGCATTGTAATAGTCGCCGATCCGGCGTGCGTCGGTCCCGGCCGCCGCATTGCTGCGCGCGGCGCCGGCGATGATGTCGACATTGCGCTGCTCGACGAGCAGGGCCGCGGTCAGGAACGCGCCGATCGAGGAGCGGTCGGCCGGAATCTCGGTCCGGCTGCGCCAGCCGCCATTAGCGTAATGATCGAAACCGTCGCCGGGGGCGGCGGCCTTGTCGATTCCGGCGACGTCGACGCCGACCCCGGCGGGTCCTGCGGGCTGGGCGACGGCGGTGGCGGCGGCGAGCAGGGCGGTGGCGGCGAGGAGCAGGAAACGGGGCATGGCTTTGTCCGGAGCTGTGGTGGTCGGATAGGACGCCCTAAAGGCTCGCCGGCCCGGTGCCTAGCCCGTTCGACGGAGGGCCACTTCCCATCGACGGGCGACGCGGCTAGGCGGTCGTGAAGACTTTTAGGGGAGCCGAATGAGCGCTGACATGCTTTTCGTGCTGCAATGGTATGGCGCGATCGCGGCCGCCATCGCGGCGCTGACGGTCGCGTTGGACCTGGGACGGCGGCCGACGGGCTGGGCCTTCGTTCTCTTCGTCTCGTCGTCGGTCGCATTCATTCTCTACGGTTTCCTCGATCCGCGCCCCGAGGAAGCCATTGCGAGCCTCAACGTGGTGCTGTTCTTCATCAACCTGTTCGGCGTCTACCGCTACCTGATCCGCAAGAAGCCGCCGCAGCCGGCGGGGGCGGCGGCGTGAGCGGCTCCCCGGGCATGAACACTTTCCCCGTCATGCCAGCGCAAGCTGGCATCCATGCGGCCTCGGTTACTGTCCCGGACTCGGCTTGGACCCCAGCCTTCGCTGGGGTGACGGGGATGCCATGAGCCAGCTCACCTCCAGGGTCGACGAGGGTTCGGACGAATTCCGCCGTCATGCCGCGCACAATCGCGGCCTCGCCGAGGAGCTTCGCGCCCGCGTCGCCGATGCCGCCAAGGGCGGGCCGGAGAAGCATCGCGAGCGGCACGTCAGCCGCGGCAAATTGCTGCCCCGCGAACGGGTCGAACGGCTGCTCGATCCCGGCGCGCCCTTCCTCGAGATCGGCCAGCTCGCCGCCTGCGACATGTACAAGCACGAGGTGCCCGGCGCGGGGCTGATCGCGGGAATCGGCCGAGTCTCTGGCCGAGAGACGATGATCGTCTGCAACGATGCGACGGTGAAGGGCGGCACTTATTATCCGATGACGGTGAAGAAGCATCTGCGCGCCCAGGAGATCGCGCTGCAGAACCGGCTGCCTTCCGTCTACCTGGTCGATTCGGGCGGCGCCAACCTGCCGCACCAGGCCGAGGTCTTCCCCGACCGCGACCATTTCGGGCGGATCTTCTACAACCAGGCGCAGATGTCGGCCGA
>Ga0190265_10001135_pt1 | contig 17376 bp, 18 predicted proteins | sample Popmic124T_FD_133135 | JGI IMG/M metagenome (GOLD analysis project Ga0190265, IMG submission 133135) | Populus adjacent soil microbial communities from riparian zone of Indian Creek, Utah, USA - 124 T | ecosystem: Environmental > Terrestrial > Soil > Riparian zone | place: USA: Utah | collected...
GAGAAGATCAGCGTCGTGGCGCCGACCACCGCGGTGCCGATGAGCACCGGCTTGGCCGTGGCCTTGAAGGTGTTGCCGGCGCCGTCGTTCGCCTCCAGGTGGTGCTTGGCGCGGTCGAAGTCGGCGTCGAAGCCGTAGTCCCTCTTGAGCTCCTGCTTGATGTTGGGCAGGGTCTCGATCATGGAGAGCTCGTAGACCGACTGGGCGTTGTCCGTAACCGGGCCGTAGGAGTCGACCGCGATGGTCACCGGGCCCATGCCGAGGAAGCCGAACGCGATCAGGCCGAACGCGAAGACCGCCGGGGCGATCATCAGGGCTTCGGGACCGACCGGCAGGGTGCCGGCCACGCCGGCTCCGATAGCCATCAGGGCGACGATGGTCAGGCCCATCCAGTAGCCGCTGAAGTTGCCGGCGACCAGGCCGGAGAGGATGTTGAGCGACGCGCCGCCCTCGCGGGACGCGGTCACGACCTCTTTCACATGGCCGGACTCGACCGAGGTGAAGACTTTCACGAACTCGGGGATCAGCGCGCCGGCCAAGGTGCCGCACGAGATGATCGTGGATAGCTTCCACCACAGGGTGGGGTCGCCGTTGAGCTCGGGGATCAGCAGGTACGAGACGATGTAGGTGATCGCGATGTAGAGCACCGAGGTCAGCCAGACCAGCGAGGTCAGCGGCGTCTCGAAGTTCATCGAGTCGGCGTTGCCGAAGCGCGACTTCGCGATGGCCTCGTTGATCCCGTAGGACACGGCGCTGGTGATGACCATCATGATGCGCATGACGAAGATCAGACCAGGAGTTGGATCTGGTTGGCCGGATCCGCCACCGCGAGGAGGATGAAGGTGATGAGCGCCACGCCGGTCACGCCGTAGGTCTCGAACCCGTCAGCGGTCGGGCCGACCGAGTCGCCGGCGTTGTCACCGACGCAGTCGGCGATCACGCCGGGGTTGCGGGCGTCGTCTTCCTTGATGTTGAAGACGATCTTCATCAGGTCGGAGCCGATGTCGGCGATCTTGGTGAAGATGCCGCCCGCGATGCGCAGGGCCGCGGCGCCGAGCGACTCGCCGATGGCGAAGCCGATGAAGCAGGGGCCGGCGTAGTCCCGCGGCACGTAGAGCAGGATCGCCAGCATGATGAGAAGCTCGGTGCTGATCAGGAGCATGCCGATGCTGATGCCGGCCTTGAGCGGGATGGCGTAGGTCGGGAACGGCTTGCCCTGGAGGCTGGCGAACGCGGAGCGCGAGTTCGCGAAGGTGTTGACCCGGATGCCGAACCAGGCCACGAAGTAGCTGCCGGCGATGCCCACCAGGCTGAAGAGCAGGATGGCCACCACCTTGGTGGCCTCGAAGTCGCGCAGCCACCCGAAGTAGAAGATCATCACTGCCCCGATGAAGACCTCAAGGAGCAGAATGAACTTGCCCTGCGTGACCAGGTAGGTCTTGCAGGTCTCGAAGATCAGCTCGGAGATCTCCCGCATGGAGCGGTGCACCGGCAGGTTCTTGAGCTGGACGTACATCATCAGCCCGAAGAGCAGTCCGAGCACGCAGACGAGGAGGCCTGCCTGCAGGAGGGCGGAGCCGGTGATGCCCCCGAGGAACGAGACGTTGTCGAAGTCAGGTAGGACGAGGTCGGCCTCGCTGGCCGCGGCGGGCGCCGCGGTCATGGCCGCGAGGAGCGCCATCACTCCGAAGAGCAGGAGCTTCTTGCGGGCCGGACTCGTCCGGTCGAGAAGTCTGGATACGAACATGGTATTCCTCCGAATCCTCCGGTAACGAGAAAGGCGCAGCGCGAGCCGAGAGCCGCCGGCGGTCGACGCCGGAGGGCAGGAAGGCTGCACTGGCCGGGCAATTCCTCAGGTTCGAGGCCCGCCGGCCGGCTCCATGGTCCTCCCGGAGGAGAGGCGGAGCCGCGCGGGCCGATTCGATCCGTGGGAAGGTATCACAAAAGGACCCAAAGGATAGAAGGGACAGGAGAAGAGGCGGGGACGGCCCGGGGAACGCCTCCTTCCTTTCCACCCCCATAGACCCTCCTCTATACTAGGCGCAACTGAAAGTCTGTTCCCCAGGGAAGCGAGGAGCCGCCATGGAATTCCGGGAGCTCACCGAGCGCTACGACCTCGCCAGGATCCTTCACTCCGGACGCTCCGCCACGGTGATGCGGGCCGCGGACAAGCGATCCGGCCAGGCCGTCGCGGTCAAGCTGATGCAGGCGTCGCCGGTCGGCTTCGAGGAGGCTGCCTCGCGCTTCGAGGCCTATGCCGCGGCGCTGGGCGTGCTCCGGCACCCCTCGCTTCCGGCGGTGCTCGATTCCGGCCTCACGCAGGATGGCGGCGCCTTCCTGGTCCTCGAGCTGCTGGAGGGACGCGGGCTCGATACCCTCGCCGGGAAGCTGCCCACCGATGCCGCCATGGCGCTTCTGGGCCAGACGCTCGGCGCGCTGGAGTTCATGGCGTCGCGGGGCCTCGCCCACGGCAATATCTCGCCGGACAACCTTTTCGTCCTTTCGGAGCCCGGTCCGGACGGCGGCCAGCGGGTCAAGGTGCTGGGCCTGGGCAGCGCGATCTTCCGTCCAGCCTCCTCGGCAGGGTCCGGAGCGTCTCCGGAGCCGACGCGCTTTCTCGCCCCCGAGCTGGCCCACGGAGGACTGGCCACGACCCGCTCGGATGCCTTCTCCTTCGCCGTCGCCGCCTGCCACCTGCTCGGCGCCACGGTCGAGCCCGGGGACTCCTCCTCGGTGCAGCTCCCCTTTTCGCTCGCACTGGAGGTGGAGAACGACGACGCCTTGCGTTCGGTCCTGGAGCGGATGCTGCGGCGCGATCCGGCCGAGCGGCCCGCCTTCCGCGAGGTCCGGGCCGAGCTCCGCAAGGCGCTCGGGCAGGCGGCTTCGGCGCCGGCAGCGCCGGTCCCTGAGCCTCCGGCCATCCCTCCGCCTTCAGAAATCCTGAGCCCGCCGCCGGTCATCCCTCCGCCTTCCGATCCCGAGCCGATCCCGGACGGGGATCTGCTGCCGGATATCAACGACGAGGTCCTGTTTGCCCTGGGGACGCCTTCGTCCTCGCCGACACCTTCTCCGCAACAGCAGCCGGCGGCAGCGGCGAGGACCGCGACAGCGGCTCCCCCCGACCGCTCGCGCCTGGCGATCGTCTTCGGCGCCTTGGCCGGGGTGCTCCTGGTCGCGATCCTCATCGGGCTGTGGATGCTCCGGAAGCCGTCCGAGCAGGCGGGGTCGTCCGGTCCCCCGCCCCCGCCGATCCCGCCGCCAGCCTCGGCTCAGGCCGTGATGGCGAAGCTGGACGAGGCTCGGATGCTCCTGGCCGAAGGCGAGGACCTGCGGGCGCAAGATGTGATCCGGGCGCTCTCCTTCGCGGAGCAGAGCGCGCTCCCGCCCGAGGGCTGCGCCCGCCTGGCCGATCTGGAGGGGACGCTCGCCCTCCTCGCGGTGGAGCGGCTGCCCGCCGACCTCGCGCGCGGTCTCGAGGAGGGGGACCTGGAACTGTTGCGGTCCGTGGTCGCCACCGGCTCGGGCCACGAGGAGACCCTTCCCGCGGAGATCTCAGCGGACTTCGACCGGGCGCGGCGGCTGGTGGAGCTCCACCGTCTCATCGAGGCCGACGCCGCCGAGAGCCGGCACGCCGCAGTCCTGCGGGGGTTCGCCGACCTTGAGGCCATCTCTCCCGGGATCGGCGACCCGATGAAGCTGCGCGACAAGGCGGCGGCGGCGATCGAGGCCGAGGCCGAAGCCCTGGCCACGCAGGCGCGCTACGACGAGGCCCTGGCAAAGCTGGAGCCGCTGGAGCGCACCTGGAGCCGCAGGGACGGGCTGGCCGCCCGGGCCGCCACCTACCGCAAGTCGAGGGAGAACGAGCCGAAGCAGCAGGCGCTGCTCGCCTCGATTCCTGCCTGGGAGCGGCGCAAGAAGCCGCATGAGGCCCTGGCCCTGCTCCGGAACGTAGAGCCCACACCGCACCTCCGGCCACAGATCGAAGAGGCGCGCAAGCGCCTGGAAGCGCAGCTCTCCGAGATCGACGGGGCTCCCCCACAAGTCATGCTCCGGGATGGCTACCATCTGGAGTACTCCCGCGGCACCGTGGCCGAGCTCAGCTTCCGGGTCACGGACGACCACGAGGTCCGCAGCGTCAAGCTGATGGCCCGTCCGCCGGGAGGAAAGATGCGGGAGTATCCGCTGGAGGTGGCCCGCAACGCGGGCTACTACACGGCGGAGCTGCCGTCGAGCTTCCACCAGAACGGAACCGTGGAGCTCTACGTGGTGGCCAGGGACCTCTCCGGCAACGAGGGCTTCTTCGGCACCCCGGACAAACCGATGCAGCTCACGCGGATCGGCAGCAATCGGATGTAGGGACTACATTCCCCCCCGCCCGCCTCCCGACATCAGCGGCATCCGGGCCACCCCGGCATCCGCCTGGGAGACCGGCTTCTCCTCTTCCTCCTCGGGCTCGGCCTCGCCGGGGTTCCGGAAGAGGTTCGATTCGAGGTTGTACTGGCGGGTGTAGAGCGCGTGATAGCGGCCTCCGAGGGCGAGCAGCTCCTCGTGCCGGCCACGCTCCACGATCTCACCGTGCTCCAGCACCAGGATCGTGTCGGCCCGCCGGATGGTCGACAGGCGGTGGGCGATGACGAAGGTCGTGCGCCCGCGCATCAGCTCGGCCAGACCCTCCTGGATCAGGGCCTCGCTCTCGCTGTCCAGGGACGAGGTCGCCTCGTCGAGGATCAGGATCCGGGGGTCCGCGAGGATGGCCCGGGCGATGGCCACGCGCTGGCGCTCGCCGCCCGAGAGCTTCACCCCGCGCTCGCCGACAATCGTGTTGTATCCGTCTGGAAGCCGCTGCACGAAGTCGTCGCAGTGGGCGATCCGGGAGGCCCGGAGGATCTCCTCGTCCGAGGCATGGGGACGGGCGTAGGCGATGTTCTCCAGCACGGTCCCGTCGAAGAGGAAGTTATCCTGGAACACGACCCCGAGGTGGGAGCGGTAGTCGTGGAGACGGGTCTGGGAGAGGTCCTGGCCATCGACCAGGATCGTGCCGGAGGTCGGACGGTGGAAGGCGGCCACGAGGCTGATCAGCGTGCTCTTGCCCGACCCTGAGGAGCCCACCAGGGCGGTGGAGGTGCCGGGCCGGGAGACGAAGGAGATGCCGCGCAGCACCGGGAGGTCCGACTTGTACTCGAACCAGACGTCCCGGAACTCGATCTGCCCGTCCACCCGGGGCATGGGCTTGCGCTCCATCTCGCCGGAGTCCTCGGGGACCTCGTTGCGGATCTCCCGGATTCGCTCCAGGCCCGCGAAAGCCTCGGTGAGCTGGCTGCCGATGTTGACCACCTGCATGACCGGGCCGACGAGCAGGCCCAGGTAGAGGGTGAACGCAAAGAAGGAGCCGATCGTCATCCGGCCCGAGAGCACCTCGTTGGCCCCGACCGCCATCATGGTCACGCTGATGATGCCGAGGAGCAGGGTTGAGGCGGCGCCGATCAGGGAGAAGCTGGTGATCGTCTTGGCGATGTTGCGGAACAGGCGGTGCGCCCCCTTGGCGAAGACGAGGTTCTCCCGGCGCTGGGCGCCATAGGCCTTGACCACCCGGACGCCGGAGAACGACTCGGTGAGCCGGCCGGCGATCTCCGCGTTGATCTTCGAGCGCTCGCGGAACAGGGGGCGCAGGGTCTTGAACGCCCAGAGCATGATGAGCGCGAACAGGGAGAGGACGCCGACTGCGATCAAGGTCAGCTTGACGCTCAAGTAGAGGAGAAGGCCAAACGCCAGCACGGCGGTGACGCCGCCGCCCACCAACTCGACGAGGCCGGTCCCCACCAGGTTGCGCACCCCTTCGGCGTCGTTCATGACCCGGGAGAGGAGGGCGCCGGACTTGGTCTGCTCGAAGTAGCCGACGGACAGCCGGCCCACGTGGCGCTGAACCGTGCGGCGCATCTCGGTGATGGAGCGCTGCGCGGCCTTGCCCAGGACCTGAGACAGGGCGAAGGAGGTGATCCCCTGGATGAGCGTGGCCGCCCCCGCAGCGAAGAGGATCCGGGTGAGCATCTCGCGGTCGCCCTTGCCGATGACCTCGTCGAGAAGGAACTTCGTGGTGCCCGGGAGCACGAGCCCGCAGATCCGGTTGATCAGCATCAGGCCCAAGCCGAGGGCGAGGCGGCCCTTGCGGGCGCGGACCAGCTCGGCCGCGTCGGGGAGGATCGCCCGGAAGCTCAGCGGCTTCTTGGCCTTCTTCTTGTCCCCGGAGCCCTCCATCTCGCCGGGCTCCTGGCCGGAGCGGCCCTGCTTGGAGGAGACGAGGCCTCCGAAAAGGCCGGAGCGCGTGGCTCGGGGAGGAGGAGAGGAAGGAGACGGCGGTGCGGAGGCGGGCTCGGCAGACATGAAGTCAGGATAGCACCGGGGGCCTCACCACCCGGGCGCCATCCTTCGTGCTCTACCGTCTCGGCCGCACCTCGATCCCGTCGTCCAGCTTGAGGTCAAGCCTCGTCCCTTCCGGGATGACGACCTCTTCGCCGGGGGTCCGGGAGGCGAGGACGGCACCGGCCGCCGCGCCGATGACGGCGCCGATCACCGCGCCCTTGGAGCGGTCCTTCTTGTTGAGGACCCGGCCCAGGATGGCGCCGCCAGCCGCCGCGCCGCCGATCGTCGCCGCGTCCTTGCCGGTCTCGTTGCGCCCCTGCTGCACGAGGGAGGCCTGGATCGGGACGGTCTTGCCGGACGGGAGGATCAGGTCGGTGAACTTCAGGGCGAGCTTCGCCCGGCCGCCCACCTTGCCCAGCGGGACCGCCTCGGTGACTACGCCGACCACCTCGGAGCCGGCCGGGATGCCGACCGAGCCGTCCGAGCCCACGTTCGACGCGATGCGGGCGCGGAAGATCTCGCCCGGCTCGCTGGTCTGGCTGGAGAGGCCTTCGAGGAGCTCGACCTCCATCACGGTCCCGGCCGGGACCTCCACGACCAGAGGGGCCGGGGCCTCGCGCTCGGTCCGCTGTTCCTCTTCCTCGCGGGCTTCACGCTCATCGCCGGCTTCGTTCTCCGCCCGCTCCTCCCGCTCCCGGGCCCGGCGCTCCTCGGCGAGCTCCGCTGCCTCGCGGTCCTCCTCATCCTCATTGGTGCTCCGGCGAGGCTCCTCGGCAATTTCCTCGGTTTCCTCGGTCTCTACCGGCTCCGGCTCGACGGGCCGCTCGACCCGCGGCTGAGGCTGGGGTTGGGGCTGAGGCCGCGGAGCGCGAGCCTGCCGCTCGGGCTCCGGCTGGCGGAGGCGCTCCTCCCGCTGGGTGAGCTCCTCGCCCCGGAGGCGCTCCTCGCGGGCGTCCAACTCGGCCCGGCGCTCGGCCAGCCGTTGCTCCCGCTCCTCCAGGTCGCTCTGCACGCCCGGGTCCTCGCCGGTCTCGGGCTCGACGACCACGACCCGCTGCTCGGGCTGGATCTCGGGGTCCTCGGAAACGATCTCGTCCTGCTGAGCGGCAATCCGGTCTTCCTCCCCCTCTCCGGCGTCGCGCCCGCAGCCGAACGCCGAGAGGCCCAGGAAGAGGGCCAGAAAGAGTGTCTGAGACTTCAGGTTACGCATGGTGATACCTCCATCCGACCCGGGTAACAGCAAGGCCGGTGCCAGATGGACAAGTCTCTGCGGGAGAGGGACTTACCGCTGCGGCCCCTGCGCTGATCCGTCCTCTCCGGAGGACGGGCGGTTCACTTTCTTCGCTTGGGATCGAACTGGATGACGCTGCCGGGCTTGGGCGGCTCGGCTGGCTCCGGCTCGGCCTCGGGCTCAGGCGGAGCCCCGGCCTCCCTCTCCGGATCGAAGGCCATGACGAGGTTGGCGGTGGGGTCGTGGAACTCCAGGAGGGCGGCGAAGGGGACGGTCAGCCGCTGGCGCGCGGCCGCGAAGTTGAGCGAGACGGAGAAGGCGGTCTCATCCACCTCCAGGTCCCAGTACTGGTTCTGCAGGACGATCCGGATCGCCTCCGGGTACTGATCACGAAGGAAGGGCGGCATGCGGACGCCCGGATGGCGGGTCTGGAAGGTGATGTAGAAGTAGTGCTCCCCGGGCAGGCCGTTCTCGGCCACATGCGCGAGCACGCGGCGGACCATGTCGCGCAAGGCATCCTGGAGGAACCCCGGGTAGTCGAGGGTCTCTGTGGCGTCCGCCATTCCCCGAGCATACTACGGAGGGTCTACGGTCCCTGCCGGGGTCCACGGCCCGCAGCGGAGGATCCTCCAGACCGCCTTGCCGCTCCCCTTCAGCGCTCCAAACCCGCGGATGGCCCCTTCAGCGTAGTGGCTGCACGTTGGCTTGAAGCGGCAGCGCACCCCTATGTTTCGGTTCACCTTCGAGAAGGTGGCCTGGTAGATATCGATGGCGCCGATCAGGACCCGCGCGGAGACCTGGGCTGAGGCTGGACGGGAGAGGTCCAGGACCAGAAGGACGAGAATCACGAGCGCGGCGATCGCCGCCTTCTTTTTGCGGCTCACCAGGGCCTCACCAGGGAAGACTGCCCGTGGAGAGGCGTCCCAGCCAGAGGGCGCAGAGCACGGCGAGGTGGGCGATCACGGCCCGCTCCAGCCACGCTGGCCTGGGAAGCGGAAGGCCGCGCAGCGCAGCCCGGCCCCAGGCGATCCAGATCAGGAGGAATTCGGCCGCGAGGACCGGAGAGAGCGGGTGGGCCGCCAGAGCGGCGGCCCAATCCCCCTTGGCCAGATGAGCGAAGGCGCGTGTCATGCCGCAGCCCGGGCAGGGGATGCCGAGGAAGCGGCGGGTGAAGCAGATCGAGCTTTCCGGCCCGGCGGCGGGGACCCAGACGTGGAGGAAGACCGCGCCGGCCAGGCCAGCGAGCCCCGCCAGAGCCCAGATCCAGGCGCTCCGGCGGGAACCCATGTCAGCTCCCCATCATGCCCGAGAGGATCGCCATGCCGCCCGCGAAGAAGATCCAGAGCAGCGTGAGCACCAGGAGGATCGTCCCGATGATCCCAAGGATCACACCGGCCTGGGCAAAGCCCTGGCCGGCCGCGGGCGAGCGCCCCTCCCGGATCGCCTGTTGCTCCTGGTTCCCGAGGTACCACGCGATCGGCGCGAGCAATCCACAGCAAATGACGCCCAGGATGCCCACGACCAGCGCGGTGATCGCCTGGGTGCTGGCGGACTGCGGTTGTCCCGGTGTGGTCATCACGATCTCCTTAGAAACGGTTCGCGAAGTCGCTCAGGCCCGGGATGATCAGCCGCTGCCCGTTCAGGCCCTTCATGATGGCCATGATGTGGACAATCAGGATCACGACCATGAGGATCCATTGCAGGACGCAGCCCGTGCAGCCGATGTCCACGAACGCCAGCATTCCGCCGAGGATGCCGATGATGAAGCTGAGCGCGATCCACGCGACCGTCAGGACGAGCCCGTGCTTGGCGTGCCACTGCACCTCGCGGTCTTCCTTCTCAGCGAGCAGCGGGATCAGCGCGAAGATCCCGAGATAGGAGAGGACGATCATCAGCGTCCGGTTCGGGCTGACAGAGCCCGGCCCCGCGGGTCCGGGTCCTCCGGAGGACGGCGGCGGTGGCGGCGGCGGGTTGTAAGACGGCGGAGGCGGGACGGTCGGCTCGCTCATCGAGGCCTCTCCTTTCGGAAAGAGATATTCGGGTTCATGCCCGGGCAGTCTACACAACGATACCCAGGTCCGCCAGAGCCTCCCGCAGGCCGTCCCGGCGCTCTTCGTGGACGGCCAGCACCAGCCGCGCCGACTCGCCGTACTCCTCGTCCTCCAGCTCGACCTCCGGGGGATGGATCAGCCGCTTGACCGCCCCCACCCGCTCGTAGGGAACCTGGAGCGCGATCCGCACCGTGGGTACCCGCTGCACCACCGGCAGACCGGCCAGAGCCTCCCGGGCCGCGGCGGCATAGGCCCGGGCAAGGCCCCCCTTGCCCAGCTTCGTGCCGCCGAACCAGCGCACCACCACGGCCAGCACATCGGAGAGGCCCGCGCCGCGGAGGACCTGGAGGATGGGGACCCCGGCCGTTCCGGACGGCTCGCCTGCGTCCGAGCTCCGCTCCCGGGGGGGAGAGCCGAGCCGCCAGGCCCAACAGTGGTGAGTGGCGTCAGGGTAGCGGCGGGCGATGCCGTCCAGGGCTTCCCGGGCGGCCTCCTCTCCGGCCGCGGGTCCGATCCAGGCGAGGAAGCGCGAGCCCTTCTCGCGGACCTCGCCCCACGACTCGCCGGCGGGGGACGGGTACGAGGTCATCCCCCCCGGGCCTGTTCGGCGACCCGCTCGTAGATCGAGCGGTAGCGCGCCACGATCGGCCCTTGGCCGAAGACCTCAACGGCCCGGCGCCGGCCCGCTTCCCCGAACGCCTTCCGCATCGGCTCGTCCGCGAGCAGCATGGCGGCGGACCCGGCCATGCCCTCCACGTCCCCCACCGGGTGGAGGAAGCCGTTCTCACCGTGGACCACCACCTCGGGGAGACCGCCGACGGCCGTGGCGATGACCGGCACCTCGCAGCTCAGCGCCTCCAGCGCGGCGAGGCCGAACGACTCGGTCTCCGAGGGGAGGAAGAAGAGGTCGGCCCCCACCAGCACCTCCTCGATCAGGGGGAGGCTGCCGATGAAGGTGATCGAGTTGCAGGCGTCGGTGTCGCGGCAGTGCTGCTCCACCCGGCCGCGCTCGGGGCCGTCGCCCACCATCAGCAGCCGGCAGGGGAATCGGGAGCGCAGGCGCAGGAAGACGTCCACCACGTCGATCACCCGCTTCAGGGGGCGGAAGTTCGAGATGTGGACCAGGGTGCGCTCGCCCGGCTTTGCCCACTTTCGGGCGCCCGGCAAGCCCTTCGCCTGCTCGTAGCGGCTCGGGTCGATGAAGTTGGGCACCACGTCGATGTGGTTCCGGATGCCGAGCTGCTGCATGGTGGTCTGACGCAGCGACTCGGACACCGCAGTCACCGCGTCGCTCTGGACGATCCCCCAGCGCGTGGTCTCCAGGTAGGCGGGGTCGTTGCCGACCAGGGTCACATCCGTGCCGTGCAGGGTGGTCACCACGGCCAGCGGATGAGGCGCCACGATCTGCCGGGCCATGACCGCCGAGACGGCGTTGGGGATCGCATAGTGGACGTGCAGGACGTCGAGCTGCTGGTGGCGCGCCACCTCGACCATCTTGGTCGAGAGAGCCAGCGAGTAGGGCGGGTACTCCGCGAACAGCGGGTAGGTCGGAGTGACCACCTGGTGGAAGAAGATCCGCGAGCTGTTCAGCGACAGGCGCGAGGGCAGGGCGTAGCTGATCACGTGGACCTCGTCGCCGCCATCTGCCAGGGCCATGGCCAGCTCGGTGGCCACGATGCCCGATCCGCCGTAGGTTGGATAGCAACTGATGCCGATCCTCACCGCAGCCCTCCGGGGACGATGGTGGAGAGGTCGCTCACCGCCAGGGGGAGGCGGCTCCAGAACGGCTCGCCCAGCTCCACGTTGATCATGAGGCCGAAGTGGCGGGCGCGCCCCTCGACTGCCAACCAGAACTCCCGCGACGCCACTTTGGTCTCAGCCTTCTTCTCCGCCCCGGTCTGGTAGAGCTGGCTGCGGTAGGCGCGCAGGGCCTCGAGCTTGGTCTCCCAGACGGAGGAGACGTCGACGATGAAGCTCGGCTCGAAGGAGTCGTGCTGCATGTAGGCGAAGACCGCTCCCGGCCGGAAGGGAGGGCCGCCCTCGGGATGGCGGTTCCTGAGCCCGGCATAGAAGCTCGCCGACTGGACGAGCTGCCAGGAGCGGTGGTGGTCCGGGTGGCGGTCGCTCATGCTGGGCGCCAGGACCAGGTCGGGACGCCAAGCGCGGAGCCGCTCGATCAGCGCGTCCTCCTCGGCCTCCCCGGTGCGGAAGGCGCCGTCGCCGCAGTCGAGAAAGCCGAGCTCCACCGCGCCCAGGGCCTTGGCCGCTTCCTCGGCCTCCTGCCGGCGCTCCTCGGCCGTGCCGCGGGTCCCCCGCTCGCCCCGGGTCAGGTGGAGGATGCCCACCTGGCGTCCCTGCTTCGCGAGCAGGGCCAGGGTGCCGCCGCACCCCAGCTCCACGTCGTCCGGGTGGGAGCCGATCGCCAGAACATCCAGCTTCATTCTTTTCTCTCCATGCAGTCGGGACAGACGATCTGGAGCACCCTCGGATCGAGGCCCATCTGCTGCCAGAAGCTCTCCACGAGACGGTCGCCGTACTTGCCCTGGAAGTGGGCGGAAGCGACGACCCGCTCCTGCGGCTTGCCCAGGGGGAGGCAGCTTTCCCTGAGCTGATGTACGCGACGGTTGAGGGTTTCGTTGCGCCGGGCCGCCGACTGCGTGACCTTGTCCGCGAAGGTCTCCAGGGCGCGGAGGATCTGCTCGCGGGTCTTGTCCAGCGGCCGCTCCAGGTTCGGATCGGCCGCCAGGGCCGGCTCGCGCAGCTCGCCCAGGGCCTCCTCGATCCGCTGCCGCACGGGCTCGACGAAGCCGTCCCCCTGCAGCTCGGCCAAGGCGCGGTCGAGCTCCCGTTGCTCTCCGAGAAGGGTCGCGAGCGGAAGCCCCATCTCGGCCAGCCGGTCCATCTGCTTGGGCTCCACGACCAGGGCCTGGGGGCGGAGCGCCACCCAGGGGGACTCCACCTCCAGCACCTCGTGGACCGCGGCGGCCTGGCCGATGTAGGAGAGCTCGCCCGGTCCCAGCAGGTGGAGGAAGGTGCCCAGGACCGCATCCTGGATCGCGGGGCGGGCGAGCACGCCCGGGGAGAGGACGCCTGGGTTCTCGTCCGCGATCCGGAGGAGGTCTCCGGCGCTGCCTCCATCCTCCCTGCCTCTCAGGAGGTAGCCGTCCTCGCCGCGCCACTCGATCCGCCGTCGCTCGCCGCGGGAAAGAAGGAACAGCGGGCTCGCTCCGCGTTGTGGGTGGACCTGAAGAGGGTAGCCGCGCCGCTCGATCTCCGCGTCCCGGCGCTCCAGGGCCTGTTCGACCTCCTTCCGGCGCTCGACGAGCTTTCTGAGCCAGGGGCGCTGGGCGGACTTGAGGGCGGGGCTCATGGCGTCGAGGAGGAGGGGGCAGTGGTCGCCGAGAAGACAGGCCATGAGCCGGCAGAACGCCTCCCCGAAGCGGGCGTCGGGCCGGTACCACTGGCCGAGCGTCCGCACCCACTCGGCATAACGGTCTCCGGGAACGGCTTCGGCCAGGCTGCGAAGAACGCCGTCCACGGCGGGACCGAGCGTGCGCATGCCCACCGGCATGAGCGGCTCGGGATCGGGGCCGAGGTCGAAGGTGCGCGGCCCCTCGGGGGTGAGCACGGTGGAGGAGGAGACCTCGGCCCAGTCGTGGTCCTCGGTGGCGACCCAGAAGACGGCCACGGCGGGCTCGCCCTCGGCTTCCAGGGCGGCGGCCCAGCGCGAAGCGGCCACCATCTTGGAGAAGGCGTAGAGGGGGCCGCCCAGGAGACCCGGCTGCTGCCCGGTCGCGATCACCCGGGTGGCCGGGTCGGCCAGCCGGCGGGCGAGGTCGTCGGCGCGCGGGTTGCCATAGCTGCGGTTCGCCACGGCGAGGGCCTCGGCCAGCTCCCGCCGCGCTCCGGGCAGGGCTGGACCGGATGGCGGTATCTCCCCCGAAGGCCCGGGCGGCAGGAAGCGCAGCGGCGCGAGCAGGTCCAGGTCGCGGTTCGCGAGAAACGCGGAGGGCAGCGACGGCAGCAGCCCGGTCGCGGCGAGATCGACCCGCAGCTCAGGCCGGCTTGTGGCCGAGGATGATGAGGCGTTCGCGGTCACGCTCGTAGGGGTCTCCTTGGAAGTTGCCGTAGAGGCCGTCGACCTCCAGGCCTGCCCAGCGCAGGCCGATGGTCACCTCTTCGGGCCGGTAGAGGCGCACGCTCTCGAGGAACGTACGCGGATGCTCCCCAGCGGAATCGGCGGGGTTGACGACGATCCGCTTGTTGAGCCGCTGGGTCTCGGGATCGTACCAGCGCTCGATCTCCACCCGGCGGCCGTCGAGGTCCCGGGTTTCCCGGGGCTTCAGGTTGGCGAGCACCGGCCCGGGGTTCATGAGGTCGATCAGGAAGCGTCCGCCCGGGATGAGGACGCGCACGATCTCCTCCAGGACCTGGAAGTTCTCCCGCTCGCGTCCGAAGTAGCCGAAGGACGTGAAGAAGTTGAGGATCCAGTCGAAGCTCTCATCCACGAAGGGGAGGCGGCGCATGTCCCCGGCCACGGGCGGCAGGCCTCGGGCCTTCATCCGGGCGAGCAGGGTGAGAGAGAGGTCGATGCCCAGCACCCTGTAGCCTCGCCGGCGGAGCACCGCCGTGTGCCGGCCGGACCCGCAGGCGAGGTCGAGCACCGCCCTGGGGCGCGGTCTTCCTTCCTGGCCGCAGGCGCTTCTGTCCTGGCCGCAGGCGCTTCCTCCCAGCTCGCGATCGACGAAGTCGACGTGCTCCTCGGCCTCCGACTCGTCGCGGTGGGAGTACAGCTCGAGGTACTCCTCGCCGAACCATTCCTTGTACCAGGACATGAGGGGTCTCTCACCGCGCGGGCAGCGGTATGCTACAGGAGATGATCTCCGATTGGATTGACATCCCCGGCGGGACCTTCTGGATGGGGGGCGGACCCCGGGACAACGAGAACCCCCGGCATCCCGTGCGCGTGCGCCCGTTCCGCCTGGCGCGGACCCAGGTGACGCGGGAGGAGTACCAGCGCTTCCTCGACGACAGCGGGCATCCGGCCCCCCCGTTCTGGGACGAGCCCGCCTTCGCCCACCCCCGCATGCCCGCAGTCGGACCCTCCTGGGAGGACGCGATGGCCTACTGCGCCTGGCTGGGAGTCAGACTGCCGACCGAAGCCGAGTGGGAAAGAGCAGCCAAGCTGGATCGCGAGGTCCTCTACCCCTGGGGGGACGATCCCCCCGAGTCGCTCCCCGACTACGACCGCCGATGGAAGGAAGGCCCGGAGCCCGTGGACGCCTATCCCTCCCGCCATCCCCTGGCCCTCCTCGGCCTGGGCGAGAACGTCCACGAGTGGTGCTCGGACTGGTACAACGCCGGTTATTACGAGGTCTCTCCCGTGGACGATCCGCGGGGAGCCGCAGACGGCACCCGGCGTTCCTCCCGGGGGGGCTCGTGGCGCCATCAGATCAAGGTGAGCCGGTGCGCAGCCCGCTCGGCGATCCCGCCCCACATGCGATATTCCGATTACGGCTTCCGGGTGGCCGAGCTGGCCGAGGTGACTGCGCCGTGAGCCTGCGGCCCTCCCGCCGGGCGGTCCTGACCGCCGCGGTGATCGCGTCGATCCTCCACACCGCCACCGCCCTCTGGATCTGGCGCACCTGGGACGACTTCTGGCGGGCGAACGTGCTGTCCTGGATGGATTTCCCCATCTCCGTGACCTTCTTTCATCTGGAGGGGGACGCGCTGCTCGGCTGGAGCCTGGTGGCTGGCGGGCTCCAGTGGGCGGCCATCGCCGCGCTGCTCACGCTATGGGTGGGGAGCACGACCCATCGGAGGAGGATTCCGTGACTCCCGGCGGCCAGCGGAATTGATCCCCGGAAGCTCCGGTTAAAATACCCGCCATGGTGCAAGTGGGCTCCGTCCTCGTCGATCCCCCTCTCTGGCTCGCGCCGATGGCGGGGGTGACCGACCGCGATTTCCGCCTGATCGTGCGGCGGATCGGCGGTGTGGGCGTGGTGTCCATGGAGTTCATCTCCTCCAGGGCCATCGTCCACGGCAACCAGAAGACCCGGGAGCTCATGCACTTCGCCGAAGAGGAGCGCCCGCTGGCCATCCAGATCTACGGCTCCGATCCCGAGACCATGCGCGAGGCCGCCGTGGTCGTCGAGGGGCTCGGCGCCGACATCTGCGACATCAACATGGGCTGTCCGGCCAACAAGGTCCTCAAGGGTTGCGCTGGCGCCGCCCTCATGGGCGACCTCGAGCTCGCCGAGCGGATCGTCCGCACGGTGCGCGGCGCGATCAGTATCCCCCTCACGGTCAAGTTCCGCCTGGGGCTGGACGACTGCCGGCGCAACTACCTGGAGCTGGGCCGGATGTGCGAGGCCAACGGCGTGGCCGCCGTGGCCATGCATGCCCGCACCGCCCGCCAGATGTTCGACGGCCAGGCCGACTGGTCGCACCTGGCCCGGCTCAAGGAGTCGCTCTCCATCCCCGTGATCGGCAACGGCGACGTGCGCGAGCCCGAGGACGCCCTGCGCATGATGGCCGAGACCGGCTGCGACGGCGTCATGGTCGGCCGCGGCGCCACCCGCAACCCCTGGCTCTTCCGCCAGATCTCGGCGCGCATGGCGGGCAGCCGGATGAGCGAGCCCACCCTGGAAGACCGCCGCGACCTCATCCTCGAGCACTTCCGGATGGTGGCCGGGCGCGAGTCCTCCACGTTCGCCCTCCACAAGCTGCGCAAGTTCACCGGCTGGTACACCCACGGCCTGCCGAACGGCCGGAAGCTCCGCCAGGCGATCAACCAGATCCCGGACGTGGAGAGCTTCCTGGTCACCGTCGAGTCCTTCCTCGCCGAGCTGCTGGTCGAGCAGGCGGCCTGATCGGCGGATGATGCCCGAGTACACACTCGACGTCCCGGATCGTCCCGATGCGGCCCTGGCAGCCCTGCGCCGGGCGGCGGACGATTGGGGAGCGGAGCTGCGGAAAGAACCGGGCTCAGGCTTGTGGCTCTACCTGCCGGTGATCCACGGCCTGCGCAGAGGGATGGTCTCCGGACCGGTGCGGGTCGAGCCGGCCGAGGACGGCGCCCGGGTGGTCTTCGATCCCGCGGAGTCGGACCTCTACGTCCAGATGGCCTCGGTGATGATCCTCCTGATCGCGGTGGCCGGTGCGCTGCTCACCGTGCTCTGGCCGTTCTTCCCCTGGCTCCTGCCCATCTCCGCCTTTGGCGCGATCCTGGCGTTGGGCGGCTGGTTCCTGGTCGTCACCCGGCTGCGCACCAGCGGCCCGGAAGAGTTCCTGGCGATGGTCGGGATGCAGGCGGAGGCGGGCCTGGAGGAAGACGGATAAGATCCCCTCCGCGGAATCATCCCGCCCCGTCTGCGGTTATACTGAGGGCAGCACGGTTCTTTCAAAACTTGGGGGCGTACCGGTTTCGACGGGGAACAAAGCGGAGCGAGGGTAGCGTGTCGATCACCGCTCGTAAAGCGGAAAAGTAACTGCGAACGATAACTTCGCCCTCGCGGCCTAAATAACCGCGACGTCCAGGTGGGGAGCCCTGATCCACGGCGCTCTTCCAGGACGACACTTGTAGTGGATCTAAGGTCGCGGCAGCCTCGGGCCGCTTCCGGATAACTTAGAGGCTGGCCGCCGCGTCGGAGTGCCCTGCTCCAAAACGCGAACGGCGAGAACCAAAACATCAGGGATACGCACGTAGAAGCCTTCGATACGCGTTTCTCGGAC
>Ga0190265_10001136_pt1 | contig 17370 bp, 14 predicted proteins | sample Popmic124T_FD_133135 | JGI IMG/M metagenome (GOLD analysis project Ga0190265, IMG submission 133135) | Populus adjacent soil microbial communities from riparian zone of Indian Creek, Utah, USA - 124 T | ecosystem: Environmental > Terrestrial > Soil > Riparian zone | place: USA: Utah | collected...
AGTCCTCCTGCGGCGTGCAGTACGCCTGTCCACCTTTTTCATCCGGGCAGGATCCTTCACCGCCGCGCAGAGTGCCCTTGATCCGCTTGGGATCCTTGCCGTCGAGCGCGACGACAACGCTGTCGAGGCCGTTCCAGGTGCTCAGCATCTCCGTGTTGACCTGACCGTTGGCCGGACAGAGGAAGTAGAGGTCGACCGCGCCCTGGGCGTCCAGCTTCACGGCGACGAACGAAGCCCTTTCTTTCTCGCACCAGAGACGGCGGGCCTCGGCGAGATCCTTCATCCCCGCCCAGCTCTTCAGGGGCGGCTCCTTTTCCGTGAGAACGATCCATTGGGACCGATCAGTCCCCGTTCCCTCGGTGTAGGTGTAGGAAAACCGAGGCGAGAAGCTGACCTGTTCGATCACGGCTTCCTTGGTCTCGTCGTTCCACCCGGTCTGGCGGGAGATCGTGCCGCGGCCGCCCGCCGTTCCGATCTCCTGGGCGGCAAGGGGTGCGGACAACAGGCAGAGCGCGAGGAAGACGGAAGACTGGGACATCGGTTCTCTCCTCTTCGATTAGGGAAGGATCCGCGAGAGGCGGCAGCGTTCAGGGTACCCAGCCGGCGAGCGTCTCGTCAATCGAACATCCCCATCGCGCCCTCCCTCCCGCCCAGGGAGAGGAACCCCTCCTACCGCGAGGCCTGACCAACTTGCATCACACCGACACCAAAGTGATGCAACGCATCGCTGAGCCGGAAGCTCACTCGGCAGTCGGCACCAACAGCAAATCTACGGGATGCAAGCTGGCCCTAGCTTGCCGCAACCTCAACCACACTTGCAGCATACAGCACTACACATCAGCCAGACATGCAGTAACTTGCATCAAATCGATACCTAGTTGGATCAGACGAGCCTCCGTACGCTGCAGAGTAGCCGCCGCAGGCATGAGTCCATGCTCCGCGGGCCGGAGCAACGCTCCACTTGCATCAAAATATTGGGACGAGCACGAAGCGAAGCTTCACTTGCATGCCGTTTTTCTTGCTTATCGCACAGGGGCGGCCACGTTGCAGCAGACAGGTGGCCAGACGAGGCACATTCCTCTTCGCTGGGAGCGCCGCCATCTTGGCGGCACAAGGCCGGCTGGAAGCCGGCGCTCCCAGCAAAAAGCGGTGTCCTAGGAGGCCGCACACTTCTGACGCACTACTCCAGCTAACGGCCGGCGGGCCGCGCCCCCCGGTGTAGGGGATATGATCGTCCCGATGACATGGCAGGGACTCGACGCGGTGCTGGCCAGCCGGGCGGCCAAGGCTCCTGACGCTATGGTCTTCACTGAAGGCGGCGAGAGCTTGAGCTATGGCCGGCTCAGGGAGGAATCCGAGGCCCTGGCGGGCGGGCTGGCCATGCTGGGCGTCGGCCATGGCGACCGGGTTGCCCTCCTGCTGCCGGCGGGCCTGGATTTCATCCGCGTCTTCTTCTCCCTCCAGCGCCTCGGGGCGGTGCCCTGCGCTTTCGATCCCGGGGCTCCTCCCGCCGCCGCCGCGCGGCGAGCCGCTCGGATACGGCCTTGCCTGACGCTGGTGGGCGGCGGGCCGGGGCTAGCGGCAGCGCTGGACGAAGCGGGATTGCGCCATGCGGCGCTCTCGGAGGTGCCCCGGACGGCGGCACCTCCTCCGGTCGAGACCGGCGGGGAGGACGTCGCGTTCCTGCAGCCCACCTCGGGAACCTTGGGCGCGCCGCGCGCCGCCGTCATCCTCCAGCGCAACGTGCTCGCCTCGCTGGAGGCCGCTCGCGAGCTGCTCGAGATCGACCCTGGCGACGTGCTGGTGAGCTGGGTGCCGCCCTGGCACGACCTGGGCCTGCTCCGGTTCGTGCTGGGGCCGGTGTACTTCGGCGTGCCCTGCCACCTGGTGACGCCTGCCATCCGGACCCTGCCGCTCTGGCTCGAGACGGCGGCGCGCGTCCGCGCCACCATCCTCGGCGCGCCGGACTTTGCCTACCGCCTCGCGGTGCGGATGGTCGATCCCCACGGGCTGGACCTTTCAGCGCTCCGCTATGCGACCAACGGCGGCGAGCCGGTGCGGCAGAGCACGATCCTCTCCTTCGAGGAGCGCTTCGGCGTGCCGGGTGTCGTCCGGCCCGGCTACGGGCTCGCGGAGGCGACCCTGGGAGTGACCTGCCTGCGGCCTGGCGAGCCCCTGCGCGTGGACGCCCGGGGGAATGTCTCCTGCGGCCGGCCGCTCCCCGGGGTGGAGGTGCGGATCGATGGCGGAGAGGGTGGCGGCGCGGGCGAGATCCTGGTCCACGGCCCCGCCGTGTTCGCGGGCTATTTCGAAGCGGAGGAAGCGACCCGCGAGGTGCTCCGCGGCGGCTGGCTCCACACCGGCGACGTCGGCACGCTCGATTCCGAAGGGCATCTGTACGTCCTGGGCCGCGAGCGGGCCCTGATCAAGCGGGGCGGAGCCCCCCTTGCACCGCGGGAGCTCGAGGAGCCGGCGGGGCGGGTGCCCGGAGTACGGCTCGCCGCCGCGGTCGGCCTGCCGCCTGCTCCCGGGGGTGTCACCGAGGAGATCGTCGTCGCCGTCGAGGCCGATCCTACAACCCCGTCAATGGCTTCGACCCTCGCCGCGGCGGTGGCCGCCGCGATCGAGTCCGCGGTCGGCTTTGCTCCGGACCGGGTGCTGGTGCTGGCGCCGCGGACGATCCCGCGCACGGCGAACGGCAAGGTCCGCCATCACGAATTGCGCCGCGAGCTGATCGAGGGCGGGGCCGAAGCGTTCGCCAGCAGGATGCGGAGCAGTCCCAAGCTCAGCTCGGAAGGCGAATCCAGCAGGTAGCGCTCCAACCACCGCCCGGCGGATACGGCCAGGGCTGCCTCCCGGTCGGCGGGATCGAGCGTGGGATCGACGGCGAGCTCCTCGCCGGCCTCGGCCTCCACCCCACCCCGGCGCCAGCGTGCCACGAGCGGCACGAGCGGAGTGCCCGCGAGCCGCGCCAACGCGAAGGGACCCCGTGCCAGCGCGAGCGTACGGCCTAGGCAGGGAACCTGGAAGCCGGCGCCCTGCACGACGTCCAACGCCAGGACGACGAAGCCGCCTCCGGCGAGGTGTGCGAGCGCGCGCTGGAACGAGGCCGCCCGGCTCTGGTCGTCGCCGTCCGTCGAGACGATCTCCACCGGTGGACGGGGTGTATGGAGCAGGCCCTGGCGCAGGATGAGCACCGGGCCGGGCAGCCGCTCGACGACCGCGCCGAGGGCCTGCACGGCCCCGACGTGGAACGTGCCCAGGACGAGAGGCGGACGGAGCGCGGCGAAGGCATCCTGGGACGTCCGCACCAGCGGCCGCACCGGATCGAGCCCCGCCCGCCCGATGCAGGAGATGAGGAGCCGGTTGCGGGCCTCCAAGGCGCCGAGGCTCCAGGCGACGCGCGCCGTAGCGCGCCGATCCAAGTGAGGGAAGAGAAGGTGGACCTGCTCCGGGCTGGGCCAGCGGCGGGAGAGCCGGTTCCGCAGCCGCCCGAGGGCGTCCGCACCGGAGAGCGCCAACCCCGGGCGCCGCGTCGCGAGCAGAGCAAGCCCCCTCTCCAGAGCGTCGAAGGTCTTGCGGGCGCCAATCACCCGTCGATCACCGGACGGCTTCGCGCACGTGGGCGGCGAGGCGGCCCACCGTGAGGGGGGCACCTTCCAACAGCTCCGTCGCCTTGATGCCGAAGCGCTGCTCGCAATCGAGGAGTAGCTCCACCATTGCGATCGAATCCAACCCCAGACCACCCGCGCCAACCCGCAGATCGCCGGGTAGATCCGAGAGGCCCTGAGCGAGGGGAGCCCGCGAGCGCAGGAGGTCTCGGACCGCTTCCTCGATCGTCGTGTCGGCGCTCATCGACAGGCAGTCTATTCGCGATGAGGAGGTGAAGGAATAGGGAGAGTGGAGCCCAGCAGCACCGTGGCGGCGCGGCCTTGACGAACCTGCCGGCAACGCGTACGTTCTCAGGCCGTGAAGAAAGATCGAGTTGTGAAGGCCATCAAGCCGTGGAGCTGCCCGGCGTGTCACCGCAGGCTGTCCACACGCTATTGTCCGGATTGCGGGGAAAGTCCGCCGAGCACGCGCGATCTCAAGCTCCGCGGCCTTTTCCGTCAACTTTTCCATGCGTTGAGCAGCATCGATGGCCGTCTGCTTCGCAGCCTTCGCTGTTTGGTGACGCGTCCGGGCGCGCTGACCGTGGCGTATGTGCAGGGCCGGCGGCTGAGATACCTGGGGCCGTTTCAATTGCTCCTCGTCGCCAACGTGCTGTTCTTCGCGATGCAGTCTCTGACCAGCACGAACATCGTCTCGTCGACCCTGGATTCTCACCTTCACCATCAGGATTGGAGCGGCGTCGCGCAACGTTTGGTATCTCACCGATTGGAGACGACGGGCACGACTCTCGATCTGTATACCCCGCTGTTCGATCAAGCCAACGTGTTGCACGCGAAATCGTTCATCATTGTAATGGCGCTGCCTTTTGCCCTCCTGCTGCCCGTCTTGTTCTATCGCAGCCGGCAGCCATTCGTGGCCTACGCGGTATTCTCGCTCCACTTCTATGCCTTCCTGCTGCTGCTGTTTTGTGTTTTGTTGGCGGTTGCGGCGGTCGATGCCTGGCGGGGCGGCACCGGTTTGAATTCTACTCGCATGGACAACGTGTTGACCTTCGTCAACCTGGCAGCCTGCGCAACGTATCTGTACGTGGCAACCGGCAGGGTCTACGGCGCCAAGGGTGCGCTACGGATCGCTAAGGCGCTGGCTCTTTCCCTGGCCGTCGCCGGCATTCTGTTGGGTTATCGATTCGTGCTTTTTCTCTTTACGTTGTACACCACGTAGCCGCCGTTTCCAGGTCACTCGCTCAGGGTGAGGACGCCGCGCTCGGCAGTCTCGCCGTTGACACGGATCTCATAGCGGTAGCGGCCGGGGACGGCTTCGGCCGGGCTGAACTCGTCGGGAAAGCGGACGCAGGTCCACTCGGCGTCCGGAGGAGCGATCTTCTGGGACTCGAAGCGCTGTCCCGCGGGTCCGGTGACGAGAAAGACGGTCTGGACCCCCTCGCCCCTGCCGCGATCGGCATCCTGGCTCCGGGCACAGAGCCGCAGGGAGAAGGAGACGCTGGTCTGGAAACCAGTGGCGGGGAGATTGCCCTCCGGTTCCTCGTCGTCCGGGAAGGGCGGATCGTCGAGCGCTGCCCGGGCCGGGTCGCCGGGATCGTAACGGACGGCGACGATCCGGCCCGGCTGGAACTGCGGGATGACGAGACGGGAGATCCAGGTCCGTGGGATGACCGCCCGGAAGGGATCGCCGCCGGAGGGGAGCACCTCGACCTCCATCCCGATCACCGGATCGTCGTTGACCGTCGTCCCGGTGTCCCAGATCCGCAGGATCTCGGCCTCGGCCCGCACGCCGGTCTGCTGCAGGAGCCGGGCCTCGTCGCCACCCGTGGCCTGGTCGACGACCTTTCCAAGGAGAGAGCAGCCTGAGCTCGCGATGAGCAGCGTCCCTAAAAACATGGCGACCACGGCGCGCATCGGAATCTCCTTCGACGGTGTGACGCCAAGTCTAGGAGGGAGGCTCGGGAGAGTCAACGGCCGTCTGCCCGGGCCGGCAATCCCGGGCAGACGGAGAAAAGAGGCTACGGAGGGGTCCAGGACGCGCCCGGGATGATGCAGCCTCCGAACCCAACCACGTTGCTGAAGCAGTGGCATTTGGTATCGCTGGTGTTGTCGTTGCAAAAAACCGTGAGGCAGATCCAGACTTCATTGGTGCCGGCGGGGAAGCTGTGGCTCGTCTGGTGCGGAGGAGGTGTCCGGAAAAACGAGGTGCCGTCCCCGAAGTCCCAGAAATACCTCCTGATGGTCGAGGGAGCGCACGATGTACCAGGCTGACCGGCCGGCGCCCGCTGCGGATCGAACACGCAGTCGTTCGGAGTTGCGGCGGTGCAGTTGGCCTGGAAGTTCGCGGTCGCCGCCTCGGCGGGAGCCGAAGAGGCAGCGGCGAGCAACAGCAGGAAGCCAAGGAACAGAAGCCTTTTCATACCGATCCTCCTCCACAGTTGGTTTAGTGGACTCCACCGTTTGGTGGTGGAACGTGCGATTCATTCCCTCCGGTGCTCGGCAGCACGATTACGATCTCCCGGTCTTCCTTTATTTCCAGATTTTGATCGAGCCGCAGGCCGCTGCGAGGATGAAGCGCCATGACCGCGTAGGCGCCGGGACGCAGGCCCTCGACGCGAAAGCGGCCGTCAAGCCCCGTCACGGCGTCCCCTCCCAGCCCTTCGGCATCGGCGACAGAAACCACGGCGCTCGCGACCGGGGCGCCCGCCCTCTCCACCCTTCCGGAGAGGGTGAGCCCGGAGCCGAGCTCCAGGTCGAGAGAGGCTTCTTTCTGGCCGCGGCCAAGAGTGACCCGGCCGTTGACCTCGCGTCCTTTGGAAGGCAGCGAGGCGGTGATGGTCCAGTCACCTGGGCCAAGGCCCTCGACGCGGTATCTCCCGGCGTGGTCCACCCGCCCCGCCTGCCCCGGGGACTCGGGGGAGCTGGCCACCACCTCGGCCTGGGCGAGGTCGGCAGAATCGAGACCGAGGAGGCGTCCGGCAATGGCCCCTCCAGGGTCGAGACGCACCGTGAGGTCGGTCACCGGGGCGCCGGCGACCTGAATGCCGTCCTGGAGCCCCGCGGCGTAGCCGGGCTTTTCGGCTTGCAGGCGATAGCGGCCGCTCGACACGGCGTCGAAACGGAAGGCGCCGTCCGGCCCGCTGAGCACGGGAACTGGGAGGGTGGCGCCGCCGTCAGGGACCAGGAGGATGCTCGCTCCTTCCACCGGCCCGTCCGCGGCGACGATCCGACCGGAGACTTCGAAGGCGCCTTCCAATTGGAAATCGAGACGGTTCGTGCCCGAATGGACAAGGAGGTCTCGCCTGGCCGGCGCGAGCTTCGGATGCCCGGCAACCACCGCGCGCTGCCCCTCGGCCACGCCTTCGAGGATGTATCCGCCCTCGGTATCGGTGAACGCCTGGGGGCGGCCCACGAGCTCCAACCCTGGCGTGCCGCCGTTGTCGACGAGCATCACCTTGGCTCCCGCCACCGGGTTGCCGTCGGGATCCGAGACCCGTCCTTCCACGGTGGCGCCTCGGGAGAGGACAACCTCGATGTCCTCCAGCTCGGAGCCGCTCTGCACGGAGAGCCCGCCCCTGGTCCTCTGCATGAATCCAGGCGCGGCGACGGTGAGCCGCAGGATGCCCGGCTCCAGGTCCTCGGCGGCGAACCGTCCCTGGGCGTCGGTCTCGGCGGCTCGGAGGAGCTGGCCCACCCCGGAGGGACCGGGGCCCGGGGAGTCCTCGGAGATGAGGATCTTCGCCTCGGCCACCGAGGCGCCGGTTTCGTCCACCACCGTGCCGGTGAGGCGTGCCGCTGGCTCGAGCACAACGGTGAGCGGCTCCGGGCTCGGGACCGAGAGGCCGGAGAGGGTGCGCGCCGAGTAGCCGCGGCGAACCAACCGAAGGGTCACATCGTCGCCAGGCCGGAATCCCTCGAGGGCAAACTCCCCGTTGCCGTCGCTCACCACCTCCCAGCCGGGAGCCTGTCCTTCGAGCGGCGCATCCCAGGGCGACAGGCCGCCGGCCGGCGTCACATAGACGGTGGCCATCTGGATCGGGCTGCCCGCGGGGTCTACGATCCGCCCCTCGACAGCCACCCCGGGCTCAAGGACGATCGTCCCGAGATCGGCCGCGCCCTGACCCGGCTGTAGCCGGATCCCTCGGACGAGGGTCGGCGAGTAGCCCCTGGCCTTCGCCCGCAGGTCGAATACACCCTGAGCGAGGCGAGCGATCGAGAAGCGGCCGTCTTGATCGGTGACGGTCTGAACCATGGCCTCGCGGGCGCCCGTCAAACCTCCGGACCCTTGAGCGACGGAGGCGGGGAGGAGCCGTACGTCAGCGTCCACCACGGGCCGGTTGTTGCGGTCCACCACACGGCCGGCAGCGCCCCGCCCGCGATGGAGGGCTATCCGTGCCTCCTGCCGGGCTGGCACGAGTGAGGCTTCAAAGTACCCGGCGGCCGCGGCTCGCAGGGTGGGGGAGAGGGAGAAGGGGATGCGCAGGGTGTATCGACCCTGGGAATCGGAGCGGATGGCGGTGACCGGAAGGCCCTCGGCCCACACCAGTGCGCCGGGCAGGGGCAGTCCCGTGACGCCGTCCACCACCTGGCCCCGCAGCTCCTTCGTGGCGGTGACCGTCGCGCCGGAGACGGGTCTCCCCGTCGCGTCTCGTGCCTCCAGAGCGACGGGCACCCCCGCCCGCAGCCGGAAGACAACCGGAGCCTGATCGGCCTCGATCGTCTCCGGACCGAATCCGGGAGCGGCGACAGTGAGCCGCAGGGGAGCGGACGCGGCGAGTTGCAGGGAGGCGGTGCCGTCCTGCCCGGTCGTGGTCACGACGGGCGCCGGCTGCCAAGTACCAGCCTTGCCGGAGACCGGCACGGCGCGGACCTCTGCCCCGGCAACGGGCTTGCCGTGCGGATCGGTGACCCGCACGGCGAGGGAGCGGGCGGGAGAGAAAAGCAGGAGAGGCAGCTTCGTGGCTTCCACCAGTGGGATCAGGTCAAGGGTCATCGGAGCCGCGCCCTCGGCGCGGGCGACGACGCGCCACAGCCCCGGTGCAGGAGCCCTCAGCAGAAAGCCGCCGCTCGGCGGTACAGTGACGGTTGCGGACGGTGGGGGGGAATCGGCCAGGAGGCTCAGCTCGACCGCGGCGTTGGCCAGCGGCCGGCCTTCTTGGCCGGCAAGGCGGCCTTCGATCGCGATGAAGCTCTCCACCCCCCTGAGCACGGGGACCACGAACAGAGCCAAGAGGGTGGCAAGCAGGGAGACGGAACGAAGTCCGCTCGTCAAGCCGTTCATGCTTCCCTTATTATATTCCAGTATTCGGGCAAGCAGCAGACCTAGCGGGCTTGGTCCGTATCCAAAGTCCGCGGCCAACCTCCGCCCGAGCCTGCACCGGTACTGTTTACGGATGACCGGGGCGGCCCGGGAGGGTTCCTTCCCGAGTGCTTCCGCTTCATGCGTCCAACGGCATTCCTTTAAGGTCTTGCTTTGGACAATCGAGAATCACTACACTCCGGCCATGAAAAATCCTCAGCGTTTCGCACTGGCCCTGCTGCTCTTGCTGTCCACCTTCCCCGCATGGGCCCAGGACACCGGCCGGTGCCCGGCGAACGGCCGGCCGTTACCCACGGCCGAAGAACGCCAGTTCCTCGCCCCCTCCAAGCTGCTTCGTTGCTTCCTGACGGTCGCGGAGATCAGCCTCGTTCGCAGCTCCATCGACCATGACGCGCAGACGACGGTGAGCGATCCGGCGTTCGAAAGCGGCAAGCTGAATCCGGACGGATCGCCGCGGCCGCCGCTCACCGACGAGCAGATCGACAGCTTGACGAAGATGCATTCGATCCTCGACGAGGACATGCGGGCGGGAGCGATCATCCGCAAGTTCATCCCCAACTCAGACGTCGGTGGCTTCCTCTATGGCAGGACGGTGATCGGCTCTCCGGACTCGCCGATCGTGGTCTCCACCAACACCGTGCGTGGTTTCGTGGGCTTGGAGCGCAACACCCAAGGGCTCGACGCGGCCGAGACGGTGGGCGCCCTGGGGCTCGATTTCGAACCGGGCGCTACCGGGCAGTTCACCGACGACAGCCCGATCCCCTTCCGCCGTCAGGTCTCGCGGGAAGTCCAGAAGAACGGGCTGCACTCGATCCGCCACCGCATGTCCGCCCAGGGAGCGATCGATGCCCAGATCCCCTTGGCCAAAGACCTCAACGATTCCGTCGAGTCTTCCACTCCGAGCCTCGAAGACCGCTCTTTCGAGATGAACCGTCAGGGCCAGGACAATCCCTATACGGGCTTGGGGATGTCGGACAATATCGGGCTCCTGACGCTCACCACCCGGGATGCCGCGGACGCGACCTACCCGCTCCACTTGAACCAGGAGAACGTCATGACGGTGCCCACGCCGCTGGCCCCGGGAGATCAACTCTGGCGCCGCGGCCTGGGAAGCGGCAAGGAGACGCTGATCGCCAAGTATGTCCGGGTGACCCTGCCGGACGGCACCGTTTTGTCTCGTTGGCGTCTCTCGCGCGACCTGTCCCTCGAGGACGAGGACTATTACAAAAGGCTCATCCGGCTGGCGGCGGAAAGGGTTGCTGCCGCGGGCGGCTGATGCCTCTCACCCGCCGCGATACTCCGAACGGGCCGGTCTGGGTGCGCCCTCCCTTCCGGCCCGAGGACTACTCCGCGCCCGCTACGGCGCTCCGGCTGTTCGAGCGCTGGCGCGGGGATATCGAAAGCTCTGAAGGGATCCTCGCCATGCGCGACGGCCCGTTCGGCAACTACGTCGAGGTGGGCCGCGAGATACGCGACGGCAAGACATGGATCGTGCTGCTGGAGGCGAGCCGCGAATTTGCGGTCGAAGTCGAAGCCGTTAGCATGGGTTTTGGAGAGGTGCTGACGCTGCCTCCCCATCAAGCCTACGAGCTCGCCCGCGCCCGGGATCCCTTCCGCTCGCACCCTGTGATACTCGGTGGAAGCGAGTGAGCCTGCCGGCCGAGATCAAGGAATCTGAAGCTCTTCGAGAGAAGAAACCGTCGCGGAGCGGGCGATCAGCCGGCCCAGATCCTCGATCGAGTCGATAGCGGCAAGCTTCTCGTGTACTTGAGGAGCTAGAGCGCCGAAGCGCGCCTCCAGGCTCTCCCGTGCGATCTGCTGTAGTGCCTGGAGAGCCTCTCTCCTTTCCTGCTCGCGGCCTTCCTCGCGGCCTTCCTCGCGGCCTTCCTCGCGGCCTTGTTCGAGGCCCTGCTCGCGGCCGAGGTCCTTCCATTCCTGGGTCCAGTCTATGGCGTGTTCGGCGAGCATCGTCTTCACCTCCAGTAGATCCGCAATCCTCGGTACCGCCACCCCCGGCAGCCGCGCCGGCAGCAGCACCTGCGTCAGCCAGGCACCCAGAGCCCTCCGCAGCTCGGCCTGCTCCGGACCTTCCAGCCAAGCCGCCAGCGTCGCCAGAACCTCTTCGACGTCTGACAGCCTCCGGCCCTGTTCCAGTCGAAACACGGCGGCCGCCACGTTGCGCACGGATTCAAGGTCCGCTTCGCCCAGCCGCCTCTCGTCCAGCAGGAAATACCGCAGCCGGGGCAAGTACCGCTCCAAGCCGCCGGGCACCGCCTCCACCAACTCCACCGTGTCCTGAGCGGCATCCCAGGACACGACTCCATTATAGAGAACCAGTGGCAGCACCGGCGGCAGCTTGTTCGAAGGCGTGAGCAGGCGCTGCCGCAGGAGGTCCTGCCAGAGCAGGCCGACGTAGGTCATCACCCGCAACGCCATGAAAGGGTCGACGGTGGACTGGAACTCCAGCAGCAGGTAGACGTAGAGCCAGCGCTCCGAGCCCGAGCGGACGCGCCAGACCAGGTCGCTCTCGCGGTCCCGCAGCCGATCGCTCACGTAGCTGGCGTTGACTTTCTCCAGGGTCTCGAAGTCGAGGCGGTCAACCCAGTCCTCATGGACGAACCCCCGCAGCAGGTCCGCCATCATCTCGGGATGAGAGAAGAGAAGCTTGTATCCGTTGTCGTGATCGGCCACTCCGCCTCCGTCGCGCCCTGGTAGAAGAAAGACCGGCGAGTTGTACCGGAAATCGCCGCCCAGGGCAAGATGGAAGAGGACAGTGGCTGGACTAGCCCGGCCCGCCCGCCGAGGTGACCCGCCAGATGACGTTGCCCACGTCGTCCGCCAGCAGCAGGGCGCCGCGCTTGTCGATCGCTACTCCCACGGGACGGCCCATCGCATCTCCGTTGTCCTTCACGAAGCCGGTCAACACGTCGATGGGCTCGCCGGAGGGGGTGCCGCCGGTGAAGGGCACGAAGATGACTTTGTAGCCGCTTCGCGGCTTGCGGTTCCAGGAACCGTGCTGGCCCACGAACATGCCGTGGCGGAACCGGTCGGGCAGGGAGGTTCCTTCGGCGGAGGCGAGGCCCAGGGAGGCGGTGTGGGGGCCCAGGGCGTAGTCAGGCGCCAGGGCCTTGGCGACGAGATCGGGCCTTGGCGGCTTCACTCGGGTGTCGAGGTGCTGGCCGTAGTAGCTGTAGGGCCAGCCGTAGAAGCCGCCGTCGCGCACGGAGGTCATGTAGTCGGGCACGAGATCGCTGCCGAGCTCGTCGCGTTCGTTGACCGCCGTCCACAATGCGCCGCTCTCGGGAGCCCAGGCCATCCCCACCGGATTGCGCAGGCCGGAGGCGAAGACGCGGTGGTTGCCGGTCGCGGCATCCACTTCCCAGATGGCCGCGCGCCCCTCCTCTTCCTCCATTCCATGCTCGGCCACGTTGCTGTTGGAACCGATGGCCACGTAGAGCTTGGAGCCATCCTTGGAGGCGATGACGTTTTTCGTCCAGTGGTGGTTGCGCGGACCCGCCGGGAGGTCGACGACCTTGGTGGCAGGGGCCGTGATCCGGGTCTCGCCCTCTTGATAGGGGAACCGCACAACGGCGTCGCTGTTCGCCACGTAGAGGGTATCTCCCACGAGGGTCATGCCGAAGGGTGAGTTGAGCCCGGTCAGAAACGCCGAACGGGTCTCCGCGACACCGTCCCCATCCGCGTCCCTGAGGAGCGTGATGCGGTTGGCGCTGGGTACGGCGCCGCCGGCTTTCTTCTGAAAGAGTTTGAAGAACCAGCCCTTGATCCCCTTGTTGTCCTTCGGCCGGGGGGGTGCGTTGGTCTCGGCCACGAGCACGTCACCATTCGGAAGCACGTAGAGCCATCGCGGGTGCACCAGGTCGCGGGCGAAGGCGTCCACCGCCGTCCCGTCGGCGGCCACCGGCTTGGCTCCTTCCGGCCAGCCCTTCGCCGTCACCACATGCACCACGGGGATCAGCGCTTTGTCGGGGGGAGGCAGGGTGGGGTTGGGGCCGGTGCCGGCGGAGACGGGGAGCCGAGCCGAGGAAGCACATCCCGCAGCGCCCAGGGCGGCCGCGACGAGCACGGAGCACATGACTTTCGCTGGTTGGATCATGGTGGCCCTTCTGAGGAGTAAAAGGTTGACAGCATCCGTCGCCTGACCGTTCAGCCAATTTTTGACAACAGCAAAAATCAGGCCTGCGAGCCAACCCCGGAGGTCCCGGAGCCGATCCCGCGGTCCGAGAGGCTCACCAAGGGTGAGGAATGGGTCACAATGACGAGGCAATCCTGGCAGGCGAGCACACGGAGGGAGGGACTGATCGGTCATGAGACAGATCCAGCAGGCCGCCGAGGCGGTCATCCAGCAGTTGGAAGGGGCGATCTTCGGGAAGCGGCCGGTTCTGGAGCTGGTGCTCACGTGCCTCCTGGCCGAGGGGCACCTGCTTTTGGAAGACGTGCCCGGCACCGCCAAGACGCTCCTCGCCAAGGCGCTGGCGCGGACTCTCGGCGGCTCGTTCCGCCGACTCCAGTGCACGCCGGACCTCCTGCCGGGCGACGTGACCGGCTCTTCGGTGTTCAATCAGAAGACGGGCGAGTTCGACTTCCTGCCCGGCCCGGTGTTCACCCAAGTCCTGCTCGCGGACGAGGTCAACCGTGCCACGCCGCGGGCGCAGGCGGCCCTCCTCGAATGCATGGCCGAGCGGCAGGTGAGCGTGGACAACCGCACCTATGTCTTGAAGCGCCCGTTTTTCGTGATCGCCACCCAGAACCCGGTCGAGCACGAGGGGACCTTCCCGCTCCCCGAGGCGCAACTCGACCGTTTCCTGATGCGCCTGTCGATCGGCTATCCGAGCCTCCAGGCCGAGGAGCAGATGCTCACCCGGGGCGAGCGCGGCGACCCGCTCGATCAGGTGGTCCAGGTGCTCAGCCTGGAGGTACTGGCGAAGCTCCAGGAGAGGGTACGGGAGGTCCACGTCCATCCCGAGGTGCGGCGCTACATCGTGCAGGTGACCTCGGCCACCCGCAACACCAAGGAGCTGGTGCTGGGCGCCGGGCCCCGTGCCACCCAGGGGCTCTACCGCGCCTGCCAGGCGTGGGCGGCCGTGACGGGGCGCGCGTTCGTGCTGCCCGACGACGTGAAGCGCCTCTATCCGGCGATCTTCTACCATCGCGTGATCCTGGGGGCCGAGGGGCGGCTCTCGAAGCGCACCGTGCAGCAGACGGTCGATCAGGCGGTCGGCCTGGTGCCGGCGCCGCTCGTCGACCTGGCGGCGGCCGGCGGCGGCGGCGTGGGATGACCCGGGAGGCGGCCGATCCCGGGGAGGCGCGGCGCGAGGTGGGCCGGCTGCGCCGCCGCCAAGGGCTCGCCTGGGCCTTGACGATCGCCGGCCTCGCCTTCCTCCTCTCCCTGTTCTCGGCCGGCTTCTTTCTTTACGCCGCCGCGGTGACGCTGACCGTGCTGGCTCTGGCGGCCGTGCTGCCCGCGGCGAGCCTCGCGGGTGTCGAGGTCCGGCGCAGCCTCGGCGCGAGCGAGATCGAACTCGGGGAGACGATCGAGGCGCGGATCGTGCTCCACAACCGCAAGCTCCTGCCCGCCCTCTGGATCTTCTGGCGCGACGAGGTGGATTCGGGGCTCGACGTCCAGGGCGCCTCGTGCGGCTTCCAGACCTTGAGGCAGGAGGAGACCTCGCGCACGGCCTACCTCCTCCGCGGCACGCGCCGGGGACTCTTCCGGGTGGGTCCGGCGGTCGTCGAGGCGAGCGACCCCTTCGGCCTGGTGCGGCGCTTCCGGCTGGACCCGGACGTACGTTTCGTGACGGTCTACCCGAAGACCGTGCCGCTCGGGCCCGGATGGCCCTTGGGCCACCGGCCGATCCACGAGGTGCCCCGGCGCAGGAGCTTCGTCGAAGACCCTTCGCGTTTTCTGGGCCTGCGCGACTACCGGCCGGGAGACAGCCTGCGGCGCATCCACTGGCGGGCCACGGCGCGCTCGGGCCGGCTGCAGGTGAAGCTCTTCGAGCCGGCCGTGCTCGAAGGCGTGATCCTGGCGGTCGAAATGGGGCGGGCGGCCCACCCCGGCGCTCCCGAGGAGGCCGGCGCGGACCCGACCGTGGAGCTGACGGTGACGGCGGCGGCCTCGCTCGCCGAGCTCGTGCTCGCCGGCGGGCAGGCCGTGGGGCTCTTCTCGAACGGCGGCGACGCCGCCGAGCGCTACCCGGCCGATTGGACCGGCGGCAGCTTTCGCCGCCTGGAGGACGCCCTGGAGGAGGCCGGCGCCCGCCGACGGATCTCGGCCCATCGGCCTCTCGAAGTGGAGCCCGGCCGGGATAGCTGGCAGCGGGACCGCCTGCGCACCGCTCTCGCAAGGCTGACTCCCGCCCCGGGCCTCACGCTACCCGCCCTCCTCATGGCCGAGGCCGCGCGCCTGCCCCGCTCGCTCGTGGTGCTGGTAATCACGCCCGATCTGGACGAAGCCCTGGGGACCGCGGTCGGAGTGCTCCGGCGGTCGGGCTTCGAGGTGGGAGTGGTCTGGATCCGGCGACCGGACGCGGACCCGGCCATGGCGGCCGTACTCTCCGGCGTGCCGGTCTACACGGTGGGAGAGGAGGCCGACCTGGCAGCCCTCGGAGCCCACCCGCTGTGACCCTCTACGACCCGGCCGCGCTCCCGCCGCCCGGCAGGGGGAACCCGCCGGGGCCCCGGACCTATCCTGAGGAAGGCCTTGCCGCGCTCGTGACGCACCACGTCGTGATACCCATGGCGATCATCGCCATGGTGGCGGCTCTCCTCTTCTACCTGGTGGACGTACGCTCGGCCTTCCTCGGCGGCGGCCCCTCGCTCAAGTGGATCGGCCTCTGCTTTGCCACCGCGACGGTGCTGACGGAGCGCTACCGCCGGAGCTCCGACCTGGCGGACCTCGAAGGCTGCTACAAGATGGCGCTCGCCGGCGCCACGGTCCTGGCGCTGCTGATCGAGCCGTGGGAGACGAGGTCTTCCGGCCTCCTGGCCAAGCTCGCCAACCTGCTGATCATCGCCGCGGTCTGGCGCTTCGCGACCGGCATCACGGGGAGCCTGAGCCCGGAAGCGGAGCCGGATGGCGAGCTCCGGTTCCTTCGTCGCCTACACCTTGAAACCTCGCTACGTGCAAACCGGGGAGTGCGTCCCGAGCCGACGGAAAAGAGGGCCAGTGCGGTCCCTCCCAACCCGGCCGCCGCCGTGGCGCGCTTGGCCGCGGTCGCGCTTCTGGCCTTCGCCCTGGGCGAGCCGATCCTGCTCGAAGCCGCGCCGCACGTGGGAGAGCGTGCGCTCGCGGCGGTGATCGTCTTCCTTCTCGCGACGGGTGTCACCCTGGCGGCCGGCTCCTCGATGGGCACGCTGCGCCGCGTCGAGCGGGCCGGGGGGAGCTTCTCGCCGAATCTGGTGGCCGGCCGGGTTGGCCTCGCGGCCGTCCTCATGGTGATCGTGCTCGCCGCCGCTCTGGCCGTTCCGGGAATTGAGGTGCGGGGGACCGGGCGCCTACGCCCACCCGCGCCTCCGGGCACCGCCACCGATTCGGACGGTGTCTACCTCGAGGGGGAGACGCCGGGCGGCACCTCCGCCAGCCCAACCGGGGAACAGCCTGGAAATCCTCGAGCCTGGAACCGGGGCCCGCTCGGACCCCCCCGGGAACTTCTGGGAGAGACCGGCCTCGGGTCGACCTCTCCCTTCCTCGGTGGGCTCACGTCGCTCGGCAAGTGGTTGCTCGTCCCTTTGATCCTGGCTCTCGTGGCGGCCGGCCTCTATGCCTTGGTACGCCTCGCGCCCCGCCTCAAGGGATGGGCCGGCAAGGCGGCGGAACGCTGGCGCGCCTTCCTTGCGAGGATCACCGAGCGGTTCCGCAGCCGTGATCCTCGAAGCACGTCCAAGCCGGGGCCGGACCCGCTGGAGCATCTGGACCACTTAGCGAGCCTCCCTGCCCGCGAAGCCGTCCTCGCCGCCTACCACGCGCTCCTCGCCACCTGTGGACGCCTCGGCCACCCGCGCCCCGAACGCTCCACCCCCTACGAGTTCCTCCACGCCCTGCCCTCAGGGCTGCGCTCCCTTGAAAGCCCGGCGCGCACCCTGACCGACCTCTACGTGAACGCCGCCTACGGCCCCGGCCCGGTGCCGCCGGAAGATCGCGACACCGCTCTGGGGGCTTTGGCCATCATCAAGGCGGGGCTCGGCTAGCCGGAGAGGAAGAGCCCCTGGATGGTGCCCTGGATCTGGAGCGCCGCCTGGTAGGGGTCGGGAGCGTTGCGGATGGGGCGGCCGACGACGATGTAGTCGGCGCCATTACGGAAGGCGTCTTCGACGGTGACCACGCGCTTCTGATCGTCCACCGGGCGGTTCTCGACGGGGCGGATCCCCGGGGTGACGATCAGCAGCTTCTCGCCGAGGCTCTCGCGTAGGGCCCGG
>Ga0190265_10001137_pt1 | contig 17363 bp, 19 predicted proteins | sample Popmic124T_FD_133135 | JGI IMG/M metagenome (GOLD analysis project Ga0190265, IMG submission 133135) | Populus adjacent soil microbial communities from riparian zone of Indian Creek, Utah, USA - 124 T | ecosystem: Environmental > Terrestrial > Soil > Riparian zone | place: USA: Utah | collected...
CCCAGCGCTTCCCCCGTAGCAAGATCCTGCTCGCCCATGGAGGCGGTGCCCTCACCTACATCCTCGGTCGTCTGCAACGCAACTTCGAGCTGGACCCTTCGGTGGGGGATCCCGCTGGGGGGATCGGGCGGCTCTACTACGACACCGTGGTCTTCGACCCCGATGCTCTCTGCTACCTGGTGGCCAAGGCCGGCTCCTCCCATGCCCTCCTCGGATCGGACTACCCGTTCCCCATCGGAGATCCCGCGCCCAGGAAGGTGGTCGAATTCGCGAGCTGTCTCTCCGCAGAGGACCGGCATCTCATCCTCGGCGGCGCCGCCGAATCCCTGCTCGGGATCGGCAGCTAGGTGTCAGGGTTGGAGCGGGGTGCCGAATATGACGCTTCTCGACTCGAGCAGATCCCAGGCGCCGTTGCGGATGTGCTCCTCGAAATGAGGGCTGGCGGCATGGGCCTGGAACGCCTCCTCGTCACGGTAGATCTCGAAGAGGAGGAAGGTGCGGGGGTCGTCGTTGGAGTTGACCGCCCGGTATTCCTCGCATCCATCCTCGGCGCGGGTGGGCTCGATCATCGCGGAGAGGTGTTCCCGCAGCTCGTCGTCGGCGTCGGGTTTGCTGACGTAGGTCGCAGCTACCACATATGACATTTCGTCCTCCCTCGAGGTGCTGGTCCGGTTGGGCCAGCACCGTAATGGACCCGGGTTTCGGCCGGTGGAAACGGAGTCCCTAGTGTCGATCCGGCGAGGAGGTAATGGATGACGCAGGTTGAGGGCCGACCCAACATCGACGACGTGAGGCGGATCGCGATCAAAGTATCCAACTGGGGCCGGTGGGGGCCTGACGACGAGCTGGGAACGCTCAACTTCCTCACCCCGGACAAGGTGGCCGCGGCGGCGGCCCTGGTCAAACGGGGCGAGCTGTTCTCCCTGGCCGTCCCCTACGACGAGAAGGGCCCGCAGCAGGGAGGCTGGGGGCGGTTCAACCCGATCCATCTGATGATGCGCGACGGCAACGACGCGGTGACCGGGACCACGGTGCGCGACTTCTACGGCGGTTTCGACGGTTACGTTCGGGGCACCGACGACCTGCTGATCATGCCTCTCCAGGCGGGCACCCAGTGGGATGCGCTGGGGCACATGGTGTTCGAGGACAAGATCTACAACGGCTACGACGCCACCGAGGTGAGCAGTCTCGGGGCGTTGAAGAACGACATCGCCAAGGCCGGGGAGAAGTTGATCGGCCGGGGGGTGCTCCTCGACGTGGCTCGTTGGAAGGGCAAGGACTGGCTGGAAGGGGGAGAGGCGATCAGCGGCGACGACCTGGAGGAGTGCGCCGCTGCCCAGGGAGTCGAGGTGGGCACCGGGGACATCGTGCTGGTCCGCACCGGTCGGATGGGCCGGGTGAAGGCGGAAGGGACCTGGGGCGACTACGCCGCCGGCTACTCCTCCAAGGCGCCCGGGTTGGGCCTTGCCAGCGCCGAGTGGATCCACGCCAAAGAGGTGGCCGCGGTGGCCACCGATACCTGGGGCGCCGAGGTCCTCCCCACCGAGACCCCCGACGTGAGCATGCCAATGCACATCATCCTCATCGTCCACATGGGGCTGACCCTCGGGGAGATCTTCGACCTGGAGGCGCTGGCCACCGATTGTGCCGGCGACGGGGTGTACGAGTTCTTGTTCTCGGCCCCGCCGCTTCCTATCACCCGGGCGGTCGGCTCGCCGATCAACCCGGTCGCCGTCAAGTAGCGCCCATGGCAGCGACCGTCGCCGTGGTCGGTGCCGGGTCCGTCGGCGGTTTCTTCGCTGCCCAGGCCCGGCAATCGGGGAACCAGATCACCTTGTGTGTCCGGACCGGGTTCGACAAGTTGATCGTCGAGACCGGCGGCGAGGAGATCACGGTCGACGCCACGGTTCACACCGACCCATCCCAGGTGGGTGTACACGACTGGGTGTTGCTGGCGGTGAAGGCCCATCAGACGGGGACGACCGCCGAATGGTTGAAGGCGTTATGCGGTGCTTCGACCGTGATAGTCGTGCTTCAGAACGGGGTGGAGCATCGGGAACGGGTCGAGCCTCTTGCTGAGGGCGCCGAGGTGCTTCCTGCGGTGGTCCGCTACGGCGGCGAGGCGATCGAGCCGGGCCGGGTGCGGCACTACACCTACGGCGTACTCACCGTCCCCGAAGGGGCGGCGGGTTGGCGGCTGGCAGACCTCTTCGAGGGGAGCGCGGCGCAGGTGCAGCTGACCGAGGACTTCGAACAGGAGGCATGGTCGAAGCTGGTGACCAATGTCGCCGCCAACGCCATCCCCGCCATCACCTTGCAGCGCTTCCCCGTGTTCCGCCGGCTCGAGGTGGCTGAGCTCGCCGAAGCGTTGATGGTGGAGTGCATCACCGTGGCCGAAGCGGCCGGGATCGAAGTCCCCAACGAACTGGCCCGATCCGAAGTGGAACGGCTCGCTGGGCTGCCCGACCATGTGGGCAGCTCGATGCTCTATGACCGTCTCGCCGGGCGCAGTCTGGAATACGACGCCTTGAACGGGGCGGTGGTGAGGATCGGGGAGCGGCACGGGGTCCCCACCCCGCTGAACCGGGCGATGGTGGCTCTGCTCGGTGCGATCAGTGACGGGGGCTACGAGTGACCCCTTCAGTACCGCTGCGAGAGGTGTCCGGCCGGGTGGCGAAAGCGCTGGATTCGTTCGGAGCCGAGCCCAGTGACCTCTACCGTGCCCTGGCCAACAACGAGGTGGTTGCCGACCTATGGATCCGGTTCGCCTGGGGGCTGCGCCAGGGCTCCAGTACTCCACGGGCGTTGAGGGAATTGATGATCCTCAGGGCCGCCCAACTACAGAAGGCCCAATACGTCTCGCGGGACCACACCGACATGGCCCTTGCCGCCGAGGTGTCCGAGGAGCAGATCGCTGCCCTCACCTCCTGGCAGTCCTCCGACCAGTTCGACGAGCCGACCCGAGTCTGCCTTGCCCTCATCGAGGAGATGGTGACCGGTCAGGTCAGCGACGAGACCCTGGATCTTCTCGCCAGATTGTTCTCGGCGGAGGAGCGGATCGAGCTGATCGTCACCGCCGGCTTGTACTGCATGGTGCCTCGGGTGCTTGACGCCCTCCGGCTCGCCCCGCAAGAGACCGCCGAATAGTCACTCGCCGAAGTTGTCCAGCTGCTCGGGGGCAATGGCCGGGTCGTGGGCGGGGAAGATCCGGTCGGAGCGCACCCTGATGTCGTCGATGGCGCGGCGCATCGCCTCCAGGTCATAGAAGAGCCCGGGCGGGATGCAGCGGTCCACGTTGAGCTCGACCTTGCGCACCATGTCCCCGACGATGGACACCATCCCTTCTTCGGTCTCCACGTAGACGCATTGGCTGCCCGGGGTGTGGCTGTTGGGATAGACGACACAGTGGATACCGGGGAGGATCTCGGTGTCACCTTCGATGAGGTCGACCCGGTCCCAGAGGTCGTCGACCAGCCCGGCGACGTCTTTGCGGTCGAAGAAGAGGTCCTTGCCCCCGATGTCGAGGTCCTTGGGTCCCATCGGCGCGGCAGCCGCCATCAGCTCGGTCCGCTGCATGACGAATCGGGCCGAGGGGAGTTGGTCACATCCTCCGGCGTGGTCGTAGTGAAGGTGGGTGAGGATCACCGTGGGGACGTCGGAGAGCTCCAGCCCGTGGTTGCGGAGCTGCGCCTCGAGTGTCCACCCGTCGCGGATCCGGTGTGGCCCCAGCCCGTGGATGTCCATTGCTCGGGCCGGATCCCGCATACCCGTGTCGACGAGGATCGGGTGGGGTCCACCTTCGATCAGGAAGGCGAGGATGGGGACCGCCACCCGCCCCGACTCCTTGGTCAGGCTCCAGAACACGTCGAGGGAGAGGGCTACCTCTGCCTCACCGACGAGTAGTGGATGGACCCGGTACGTCATCGATCGACGCTATCAATCGGCAGACCGGTCATGTAGGTTCGCCCTCGGCTTTGTCTGCCGCTCACTCCCAGCGCCGATAGAGGCCGTGGGCGATGCCGAACTGGTCGAGGACCTTCCCTGCGGTGTGGTCGAGGAGGTCGTCGATGGTCTCCGGGCCGTGATAGAAGGCCGGAACCGGGGGGAGCACTGTGGCTCCGGCGAGGGTGACCGTTTCCATGTTCCGGATGTGGATCAGGTTCAGCGGCGTCTCCCGCGGGACCAGCACGAGCCGGCGTCGCTCCTTGAGGCACACGTCGGCGGCTCGGGTGATCAGGTCCGAGGCATGTCCCGAGGCGATGGCGGCCAGGGTGCGCATCGAACACGGGACGACCACCATGCCCATGGTGAGGAACGAGCCCGAGGACACTGAGGCGGCGAGGTCATCGGCTCGATAGACCACGTCGCCGAGCGCTTCGATCTCAGATGGATCGGTGTTCATCTCGAGTTTGATCGTCTGACGCGCTCCCTCGGAGAGGATCAAATGGGTCTCAAGGTCCTCGATCCGGTGTAGCGCCCGCAGCACCGCCCGGCCCAGTTGGGGTGCGCTCGAGCCGCTCATGGCAACTATCAGTCGGCGTGGCGTCATGTCTTGCCTCCACGTGTTGCCGCCGCGGTATTGGCAGCTTTCCACACCGCCAGCAGGTCTTGCAGCCGACGTTCTCTGCCCCCCGAGAGCAGGGAGACCGTCACCCGATCGGCGCCGACGTCGACGATCTCCCTGATCCGAGCCGCACATTCTTCGACGTCTCCGGCGATTGCGAGGGCAGTGGCCAGCTCGTTGGAGACCACCGCGGCATGTTGGGCCGATATCGAGAGATGCCGTTCGAAATCGTAGGCCTCCGCCGCTTGCTTCATCTCCTCCTCGAAGCGGCGCAGTCCCGGCGGCAGCTCCGCCCACTTGGTCAGCCAGCGAGCTTGAGCAGAAGCCCACGAACGCACCGCATCCACACCGGGTTCCTCGCCATCCACGGCCATGGTGACCCAGATGTCACGGAACACGTTTGTGGGCGATCGCCCTGCCTTCTCCGCTCCGAGGTCGACGTGTTCCATCTGGGCACGCTGCACCTCGGGGTTGGCGGGGCCCATGATGATCACACCGTCGGCGACCGCGCCGGCCAACCGGAGCATCCGGGTTTGGCTAGCGGCGAGGAAGATCGGCTCGGCACGCCCCTCGACCCCGCTGAGCCGGATATCGCCGCTGGGACCGTCGACGGTGTCGCCGGCGAGGAGGGCGCGGAGATTGGTGATGCCCTCACCCAGCCGGTCCACCGACTGGGGCTTGAGACCCAACGGATAGACGGCGCTGTCCCCAGCGCCGACGCCGGCGAGCACCCGCCCTGGAGCCAACGACCGCAGGGTGACCAGGGAATTGGCCACCACAGTGGGATGCCGGGTGATCAGGTTGGTCACACCCGGACCGAGTCGGATCGCGCTGGTCTCACTGGCGACTAAACCCAGCAGCACGAAGGCGTCACGCATCGCCAGCTGGGAGTCGATCACCCAGCACGCCTCGACGCCGGCGCTCTCCGCCGCCTGGATCAGTGAGACGACCCGGTCGGCCGGCTCCCGGTGGCTCCAGCCCAGGGAGATGCCCAGTTCAGTCATCGAGCGGGTCGACCGACAATGAGCCGAACACAGAAGCCGGTGCGCTCAAGGGCTGGTACAGCTCAGGACGCCGGTCCCGCATCACCGGGAACACATCGGAAGCGGCGTCCAGGTCGGAGCCGGGCAAGGTGGCCACCACCACGCCCTCCGATCCGTCCGCCTCGGCGACCACCTCTCCGGTGGCGGTGACCGCCCGGCTCCCTCCGTACAAGCTGAACCGATGGCCACGAGCCTCCAGGTCACCCACCCCGTTGACGAACAGGACATGGGCATGGGACTCGAGCGCCCGCGCCACCGGCAGCACCTCGCCGAGACGGCGGAGATGGGCGATGTCGAGCCAGTTGGAAACCATGACGATGATCTCGGCGCCACGCAGCGCGGCGATCCGGGTCACCTCGGGGAAGAGCAGGTCGTAGCAGATCATCGGAGCGATCAGCCCCGCCCTGGTCTCGGCCAGCACGACCTCGTCCCCCGGCAAGAAGTAGTGGTTCTCCTCGACCGGGAGATGGATCTTGCGAAAAACCGCGGCGACCCTCCCGTCGTCGAGAACGGCCACCGAGTTGTAGAACTCATGACGCATCGCCGCCGGCTCCATCAGACCGACCACCATCACTGCCCGTCTGCCCTTCGTGGCTTCGAGCAAGTCGGGCAGCGACGACGCGGCCGCCTGCTCGGCTGCCTCAGAGAGGATCCGCTTGCGCCGCTGGTCGTACCCCTTGAGCGGGATGTAGCCGGTCAGCGCCAGCTCGGGAAACACCACCAGGTCGGATTCGTCGGCGTGCATGTCGTAGAGGGAGCGAACGGTCTTGGTGTTGGCCTCGACCGCGGTGTCGTCGGCCCATGCCTGCCGGGCTGGGATCTGGGCCAATGCAACGACCAGGTCGCGGGGCGGGCGGGTGCTCGGGTCAGGCATCGACCGACTCGAGGAGGAGGGCGTCGGTCTGGCCGAACCCGCCGCAGATGGCAACCGCCGCCCATCGGCCACCGGTCTCGCGCAGCTGCCGGGCCGCGGTGAGGACGAGTCGGGCACCGCTGGCTCCGACAGGGTGACCCATCGCCACCGCGCCCCCATTCACGTTGGTCCGCTGCAGCAGCTTCTCCTCCAGCGCCAGGTCGTTGTCGGCCAGACGCCGGATGCTGACCAAAGGTGTCGCCGCATAGGCTTCGTTGATCTCGATCACGTCGAGGTCCTCCGGCTTCAGCTCATGTTCCTCGAGAAGGCGGCGAATAGCCAGCCCGGGCAGATACGCCGAGGAGATCGGCGACTCGGCGGTCTGCAGATAGGCGGCCACCCGGGCCAGCGGCACTCGATCCTCGGACCAGGCCGAGGCGCGATCGGCGACCACCAGGGCGACGGCACCGTCGTTCAAGCCGGGGGCGTTGCCGGCGGTGACGGTTGGGCTGTTGCGCACGGTGGGGAGCTGCCCCAACGCCTCCAGGGTGGTGTTGGTACGGGGATGCTCGTCTTTCGAGAACGGCCCGTCCGGGGTTTCCACCGGAGTGATCTCGTCGGAGAAGTAGCCACGTGCCGTCGCCTCGGCGTGCCGCTGTTGGCTGGTCAACGCCCAGCGGTCTTGCTCCTCGCGACCGACGCCGTGCTCCTGGGCGACCCTGCCCACATAGGAGGCGATCGGCTCGTCAACAACGGGGGAATGCATCAACAACAGGTCCTCCACGTCGAGAGACCCCAGCCGAGCGCCCCAGCGGGTCCCGTGGAGCAGGCGGGGAGTGCGGCTCATGTTCTCCACGCCGGCGCACAACACCGACCCAGCGCCACGGTCGATGGCTCGGGCGGCGAGACCGACCGTGGTGGCCCCGGAACAACAAGCCCGGTCGACGGTCAATGAGGGGAGATGCTCGGGGAGACCGGCGGCGAGGGCGATCTGCCGGGCAGGGACCATCATCCCCGCCTCGATCATCCCGATCCCGACGTACATCTCGTCGAGGGAGTCCGGGGACCATTCCAACCGATCGAGGGCGGCTCCGATCACCTGGCCGGCCAGGTACACCACCGGTACCTCGCGCAGGGCGCCGCCGAAGCGACCGAAGGCGCTGCGAACGCCCCCGACCAGCCATACGTCCTGGAATGTCTCCGGTCGCAACGTGCTCAATCCCTTCCGGTCACGTGTAGGAGTCCATTCTCTCGTCTTTGGAATACTCGAAGCGGGGCATGATCACGCAGATGTGCACATACGGCTCGTCCCCGATCTCGAAACGGACCCGGGCCCCGTCGGGGATGACATAGGTGTCGCCTGCCTGAAACGTCTTGGTCACCTGCTTCCGATGGTTCGGGCCCAGGGTGTAGGTCACTTCGGCCCTGCCCCGGGTAACGATATGGACCTCGTCGTGCCAGAAGGCCCAGTTGACCACGGTATTGGGGAGAAATGCCTCGTGGGCGATCACGCCTCTCGGGTCATTGACGGCGAACTCGACCTGGAAGCGCTCCTCGTCGCCCACCCGGGGGCCGCCGAAGCTCCGGATCTCGGAGGAGAGGAGGGCCGGTTCGTCGAGTCTCACGTTGTTCATTCGCTCACCTCAATGTCTCTACCTGGAACCGTTTGATCTTGACGAAACCCTCGGGGACCTCACGCGCCAGTGTGCCCGGAGGTTCCATCCTGACCTCGACCCGGAGACCGGTGACTCGGTGAATCGAGACGGACAGGGCCTCGGCCAGGGAATCGGGATCGCCGCCGCCCTCGGCCCGGATCTCGACCCGCTCGCTCCCATCTTTGTCCACCCAGACGGTTCCCCGGTAGTCGTTCACCGCTTCGACGGCGAAAACTGCCTCGTCGAATGAAGCCGGCCAAACGTTCACTCCCCGGATTTTCATCATGTCGTCGTAGCGCTCCACGGCGCCGGCCGCGATTCCGGCCAGCGGGCGTTCACAGGGGCAGCTTCCCGGAGCCATCCAACTGACCCGATCCCCAGTTGCGTAACGGACCAGTGGGGAGACATCGGCTCCGAAAGGGGTGATGATCAGCTCGCCCGTCTCACCATGGCCGACCGGCTCGCCCGACTCGGGGTCGATCACCTCGTAGTACCCGGCCTCGGGGGGGAAGTGGAGCACACCCAGCGAATCCCCCTTGACCACTCCGCCGGGGCAGGTCCAGGCGATCGCCCGCTCGGTGCATCCGTATTGCTCGTAGAGGGTGGCTCCCCATCGGGTCTCGATGGCCCGTGCCCAGGGGAGTGAGAAGGCTTGACCGGCCACGATCAGGGTCTCCACCGAGCTGCTCTCGGGTGGGAGGCCGGCGTCGTCGCAGGCGACGGCGAGACGTTGGACGTAAGTAGGGGTCCCGACCACCACCTCCGGCTGGAACTGGCGGAGCAGCTCGACCTTGCGCTCTGTTGGATACGGGCCTACCGAGAACACGTTCGCCCCGATGCTTCGCAAAGCACTCGAGTACCAGAGACCGGCGGCGGTCATCCCGATCGGAAGGGTGAAGAGGACCCTGGTCCCTTCCCCGATCCCGGCCCAGAGGAAGCCGACCGCCTCGGTGCGGATGATGGCCGCGAGGTCGTCCGCGTCGAGTGCGTAGACCGCCATGCCCCGGCCGCTGGTGCCGCTGGTGTGTACCACCATCCGGATGTCCGCCGGTTGGGCCACGGTGCGGGACCCGTACGGTGGATGGCCTTCGCAGTCCTCGACGACATCCTGCTTCGTTGTCACCCACAGCGAGCAAAATGCTTTCGGATCGCGGTCGTGGGGCGGCTCGAGCCGGTCGCGGTAGAAGGGATTGTCCCGGTCGACGGTCTCCACCAGGCTCCAGGCCTGGTCCAGCTGCCATGAAGTCAGCTTGTCCGCATCTCGCGGGGTCGACGATGACCAGGCCCCCGTCCACTCGTCGAAGGTCCCCAGGTCGACGAGGTGGCCGCCCGCCAGGGTGGTCATCGGCTCATCAGGCGATCCCGCAGAACCTGAGGGCGGTGCGGGCGTAGACCCGGGCCGTCGCTCCCAACTCGGCCACTCCGACACTGAAGTTGCCTCCCCCGGTCGACGACGAGGGGCCGTAGGTGAGACTGGGAATCCCCGCCTCGTTGAAAGGTGTGATGTCCCGCCACATCGACGTGACCGGCGGGGCAGGGTCGCCCGGCTCGTCGCCGAACTCGTCCACATGCGACTCCCGGGTCGCCGCGGCCAGAGGTTCGATGTTCTCCGCTTCGTAGCCACGGCGATGGAGGAAACACTCCAGCTCGAAGGGGATCCCGATGGTGGACAAGTTCTTGGTCAATTCCCGCTGGAGGTCCATCGGGCTCTGGTCGGGGGTGGTCCGGATGTCGAGGTAGAGGATGGCCAGCTCGGTCGACTTGGTGATCTTGTCCGGCCGACCGGAGCGGACCGCACCGATCACTGCCTTGGGGACCACCGTTCCTCCAGGACAGCGGTAGACCCGCTCCGAGTAGCCCGCTGCCCACTCGTTGAAGGCAGTGATTATCGGGGCGAGGCGGACGATCGCGTTGGGGTTCTTCACCGGGTCGGGCTCGGGCGGGGTGAACGGGGTGTACAAGGGCTCGTCGCCGAACACGGTCAGCTTGAAGAACGCCTTCCCTGCCTGCACCCACCCGATGGTGTTCCCGGTCGCCTCGGCTACCAGGGCGGCGTCCCCGACGACACCGTGGGCGATGGCGTAGCGGGCGCCGAGGTCCTTGCCCAGATGCGCCGGTCCCTGGAACTCGTCCACAGGCTCCAGGCCGATCTCGCCGGGCACCGCGTGGAGAACCAGGTCGCCCGCGAGCTCCATCCCGCTGCGGGCGATTGCGGCGGCCGCAACCAGGAAAGCGGCCATCGGGCCCTTGTCGTTGACCACCCCATTGCCGTACACCCGGTCGCCCTCCCGCCACGCCGAGATGTACTTCGGTTGGGCCGGGTCGATGTAGGTGAGGGTGTCCTCACGTCCGATGGCGGTGTCGAGATGGGCGTTGAACACCAGGGTCGGTCCGTCTCCCCGACCCGGGATCCGGGCCACGATCGAAGGTCGCTCCTCGACCAAGCCGATCCGGCGGGGGCGGAAACCTTGCTCGATCATCCAGGCTTCGACCGCATCGGCGGCAGGGCCCTCGGCCCCAGCCGGGGCCTCGATGGCGCCGAGCTGGAAGGCGAGCTCCGCCACCTCCTCGTCGTCGACGAGCTCGATCACCTTCCCGAAAAGGTCGGCGCTCACCCGGCCTCCCCCGGTTCCCAGATGGTCACCTCGACGTTGGCGTTGGTCACCTGCGCCACCGTCTTGGAGCGCGGGGAGTCGGCCGGCTCGAAGTAGAAGCCGCAGTTGGTGCATCGCAGCCGGACGGTCCCGATCTCGAACAGCCCGCCGTCGACGACGGACAACTTCTCGCAGCGGGGGCAGGTCACCTCCTTGATGTGCATCAGGGCTTTTCCAGGGTGTAACGGTCGAGAGGGAACCGGGCCACGGCCTCCGTGGGGACCCGGGCGACGGCGGGGCGGGGCTGGCCGACCCGCCAGGTGGCGTCGATGACGAATCCGGTGGTGGTCCCGAACCCGGGGTGAGACGGGTCGAGCAGCGACCCCTGCAGCCCTTTGAGCATGGTCACATCCTCGTCGGCCCGGACCCGGGTGGAGATGGCCCACATGACACTTTGTGCGTCGAAGACGTCGATGTCGTCGTCGACAACGATCACCTGTTTGATCAGGTTACCGGCGGAGAGGATTGCCATGGCTGCCCTCATCGCCTGGCCGTCGGCCGACTTGTCGAGGGCGACGACCACGGTGGTCGGGCCGCCACCCTGGAACCAGCCGACCCGGGTGACCTGTGGCACCGAGGTCCGGGCAGCGGCGAGCAGGCTGGCGTGGATCGAGACGTGGGCGTTGAGGTGGTCGCGGTGGCCGGCGAATATCTCGAGGATGATGGGATCGGGGCGGAAGGTGATGGCGTCGGCCTCGAAAAAGTGGGACAGCTTCTGCGGGCCCAGATAGCGCATGTATTCACCGAAGGGCCCTTCCACCACCCGATGGGCGGCGATCAGCCGGCCTTCGATGATCATTTCGGCGCCGGCTGGGATCATGAGATCGTCCCCGAACCGGACCGAGGGGGCGACCTGGAGCGGCTGGCCCATCAAAGCTCCGGCCACGTGGTACTCGTCGATCTCCATCGCGGTGAGGGCCGCCGCGGCCAAGTTGAAGGCAGGATGATGACCGAGGACCATGGCCACCGGGAGGTCCTCGCCGGCCTGTTCCGCTTCCCGCTGGAACGACCACAGCTGGCGTGGCGAGATGTGGACCCCGGCATGGGTCGGGTCGAGGTACATGACCCGGTTCCAGGAGAGGTTGTACCGATCGGAGCCGGGCTGCTTGGCGGCCAGGATCGGGGTGAAGTAGAGACCTCCCTCCATCTCGACGTGTTTGGTCCAGGGGAGGATCCTCAGGTCGAGGCCACCGCCCTCGATGACCGTGTCCTGTACCGGCGCATCGGTCGCTGCGACCGGCTTCTGCAAGTTCACCGAGATCCGGGGAAGCGCCTCGAGCAGGTCGTTCCAACTCTCGGTCTCGACCCCCAGGGCTAGACCGACACTGCGGCGCTTCGAGTACGTGTTGAACAGCATCCTCGCCGGGGAGCGCTCCCCGTTGAGGTTGCGCAGATTGGCGAAAAGGACAGGGGGCCCTCCGCTCGGGCTCTCCAACTGATGCAGGATGGCGGTCGCCTCGTAGACGCCCGGGTCGACCATGTCTTCGACTGTGAGAACGCCGGTGGCGGCAGAGTGCCGTCGGAGCCAGTCGCCGAGGGACGTTGGAGCTTCGACACTCAACGGAGTCGCTCCGCACCGCCGTCAACGCCACGATCGGCGGGAGGGGGTGATCCTGGTCGACACCGGGCCGGCGACATATGGTATACCATAGCCGTCGGTGGCGTCCCGCCACCTGCCTGAACAGGGAGGAAGAGGAATGAGAACCCGATCGACCGCGGCCCTCTTGATTGTGATGGCGCTGTTGGCGGCGGGATGTGGCGGTGACGGTGGAGGCGCCACTTCCACCGCAGCACCCGACACCACGCAAGTGACAGGTGAGGAGCCGACGACCACCGCCGGTGAGGAGCCCGCTCCCACTACAACCGCCGCTGCCGAGCCAGTCGAGCTGACCGCGGTGCACGGGAGCAGCCCCGACTACATCGCACTGGTCCCCGCCGCGGGCTGGGACGCCTGTGCCGAACAGGGCATCACCGTCGATCAGCAATACGTCGAAGATGGCTCGATCGCGATACAGGCCATCGCCCAAGGGGAAGGTCAGATCGCGACCAACATCGGGGTCAACGTCGGCCTGCTCGCAGTCGACGAGGGCGCCCCGATCGTCGATGTGATGGCGACGCAAAGGCCGACCTGGGCCCTGGTCAGCCGCAACGAGATCGGGACCATCGAAGAGCTCGCCGGGCTGACCATGGCGGTGCATGGCGAGACCTCGTTCACCAAGGCCATCGCCGACTTCTACGACGCCGAGTACGAGCTGGGCATGACCCAGGTAATCATCCCCGGGAGCGAGGTGAGGGCGGAGGCTCTGGCCAACGACCAGATCGATGCCTCGGTGATCGACCTACCCGACATCGTGGCTCTGGAGGCAACCTATCCGGACTCGTTCGTCGTCCTCGACACCATCGGCGAGAACCTGCCCGACCTCATCGAGCAGGACATCTGGATGGACCGGACCTGGGTCGAGGAGAACCCCGAGCTCGCCCAGCAGGTGACCACCTGCCTGGTCCAGGGTTTGCGCAACCTGATCGACGACCCGGCCTACGCGCTCGAGCTCGCCTCCGAGCTGCTCCCCGACGTCGACCCCGCCATCCTCGAGGAACTGATCGCCGAGTACAACGAGCGGGGCATCTGGGACCCGAACGGTGTCCTCAATGAGGAGACCGCCCAGTACACGGTCGAGTTCTTCGCCGACCTGGGTGAGATCGACGTCGATCCCGCCACCGTCAACCTCGAGGACTACTTCAACTTCGACCTGCTCGCCAACGCCGTACAGGAGTTGGGCGAGCGGTGATCGTCGACCACATGGCGCCGGCCCATCTGCCACGATGGGCCGGCGCCATGGCCGAAATGGAAGAAGCCCGCGCCGGAGAGGATGGGTCGCGGCGGTGAGTCCGCAGGCCGAGGGAGCGGTGGGCAACGAGGCCGCCGTGGCCGAGGTCGCCGCCCCGGGTGGAGGGGCGAGCCCGTGGACACCCTGGGTATTCCGCATCGGGTCGGTGGGCCTGGTGCTGCTGATCTGGGAGCTGTACGGACGGGCACAGGAGACCACCTTGTTCTTCGTCCCCTTCTCGTCGGTCGTCGGCGCTCTGTGGGACCTGGCCGGGACCTCGGAGTTCTGGAACGCGTTCGGTCAGACCTTCATCCCTTTCATCTGGGGCTGGCTGCTCTCCCTGGCGGTCGGGATCCTGCTCGGGCTCCTCATCGGGAGGTTCCGCACGTTCGACGCGTTGACCAAGCCGTACGTCACCTTCCTCAACGCCCTGCCGGTGTCGACCCTGGTTCCGATCGCAGTGATCCTGTTCGGCATCGGCTACGCCTCGCGGATCCTGGTCGTCTTCCTGTTCGGGGTGGTCGAGGTGACGCTCAACACCGCCGCCGGGGTGCGCTACGTGAGCCGGGACCTGGTCGAGATGGGCGAGTCGTTCAATGCAAAACAGACGAGGCTCTTCCGCAAGGTGATCCTCCCCGCTTCCCTGCCCGGGATCATGGCAGGGATAAGGATCGGCACCGGGCGCGCCGTGGTCGGGATGGTGGTGGTGGAGATCCTCCTCGTGGCGGTGGGAATGGGTCGGCTCATCCTCCGTTACCGGGGTCGGTTCCAGAGCGCCGAGCTCTATGCGGTGGTGCTGGCGTTGATCATCTTCGGGATCCTCCTCCAGGTGATCGCCCGGCGATTCGAGCACCGGGTGTCGAGGTGGAAGTACGAGATGGAGAAGGTGGCTTGATCGAGATCAACGGAATCGGGCGGCGGTTCAACACCCGTGACGGCGGAAGTTTCGAAGCGCTGAAAGACGTCAACTTCTCGGTGAATGACAAGGAGTTCTTCTCGATCATCGGACCTAGTGGATGCGGGAAGACCACCTTGCTCAAGATGGTCGCCGGCCTGGTCAAGCCGACGGCGGGCAGCATCGAGGTCGACGGCACCCCAGTCGTCGGGCCGGGTGACGATCGGGCCATGGTGTTCCAGTCCTTCGTCTTGCTGCCGTGGGCGGACGTCCTCACCAATGTCGGCTTCGGCCTCGAGCTGAGGGGGAGGAGCCGCAAGGAGAGCCGCGAGGCAGCTGCGCCGTTCCTGGAAAGAGTGGGCCTGACCCGGTTCTCCGAGCACTATCCCCATGAGCTGTCCGGTGGTATGCAGCAGCGGGTCGGGCTGGCCCGGGCCCTAGCGGTCGGGCCCGACATCCTGCTCATGGACGAGCCGTTTGGAGCGCTCGATGCCCAGACTCGCCAGCTGATGCAAGAGGACCTGATGCGGCTGTGGGACCAGGAGCAGAAGACCGTGATCTTCGTGACCCACTCGATGGACGAGGCCGCCTACCTGTCGGATCGGGTTCTGGTCATGGACACCCATCCAGGCAGGGTCCGGGAAATCCTCGATGTGCCCATTCCCCGGCCCCGGGACGAGAGTGTCCGGCGAGAGTCCGTGTTCACCGAGCTCACCGCCCACATGTGGCATGAGCTTCGGGGCATGATGGGCGATCCCACCGCCCCCGCCCCGGAGTAGCCCGATGCGAGGAATGAGCGCCAAGAATCGAAACCGGGTCATCTCCACAGTTGGCCTGGTCGGCGGTCTGGCGATCTGGGAGCTGATCGGGCAGCTCGAGTTGTCGCCGGCGTTCCCTCCGGTGAGCGCCGTCCTCGCCGCCATCGTCGAGGTGTGGACCAGTCCCCGTTTCCTCGACGCATTACGGGAGAGCCTGATCAGCATCGCGATCGCACTCCCCCCTTCGCTCGTCTTCGGGATCGGGCTCGGCTTGGTGGTCGGCCGCTACAAGCCGGCGGAGTGGGCCCTCGATCCGCTGATCAACACCTTTCTCTCCCTGCCACTGGTGGCGTTGATCCCGGTGCTCTTCCTCATCTTCGGGCTGGGGCGGGGCAGCATCCTCGCCACCATCATCATCTACACATTCTTCATCGTGGTGGTGAACACGGCCGCCGGGGTGCGGACCACGGACCAAGAGGTCGTCGAGATGGCCACTTCTTTCGGCGCTGGCGAGAGCCAGATCATGCGGCGGGTGGTCCTGCCCTCCGCCCTTCCCCTCATGTTCGCCGGCGTGCGGATCGCCACCGGCCGGGCGATAAGGGGAGTGATCATCGCCGAGCAGGTGATCGGGCTGATCGGGCTGGGCGGGCTGGTGCAGCGTCTCGGTGGTGCCTTCGCAGTCGAGGACCTCTATGCTGTCATCCTGTTCATCGGCCTGTTCGGGCTGGTCAGCATGGAGGCGGTGACCACGGTGGAGCGAAGGGCGCTGCCGTGGGTCGCGGCACCCGAGGACAACGAACCGGCTTTCTCGGGAGCCTGAGATGACCAGGTCCGGTTCGGACATCGTCGATCTTCATGTCCACTACTACACCGACGCCTATCTGAGGGCCGTCGAGTCTGCTCCGAGCACCAGCGTCTACCGGAGGGAGCACGACGGCCGGTTCGTGTGCAGCTGGCGAAGCGGTATCGCGCTCACCGTGCCCCAGCCCCATCCCGGCATCGAGCAACGTCTCGAGTTGATGGACCAATCGGGCATCGATACCCAGGTCCTGTCGATCCCGTCCCCGAGCACGTACTTCCTCGACCCAGCGGCGGCCGACACCCTGTCTCGTCAGGTGAACGAGGAGCTGACCGAATTGTGCCGGGCGCACCCGGGGCGGTTCGAGGCGCTGGCCGCGCTGCCCATGCACGACGGCGACCGTGCCATCGCCGTCCTCGACCACGCCCTCGTCGACCTGGAAATGGCCGGTGTGATGATCCTGACCAACATCGACGGCGTCCCACTCGATGACGAGCGTTTCGAGCCTTTCTGGGCGGTAGCCGATGAGAAGGCCCTGTTGATTTACGTGCATCCCACCGTTCCCGATGCGGAGCATCTCGACGACTACGCCCTGGCGATCGGCGTGGGCTTTCTCGGTGACACCAACCTGGCCTTGGCCCGGCTCGCCTACTCCGGCGTGTTCGAGCGCTACCCGCGGATCCGCTGGGTGTTCTCTCATCTCGGTGGCACCCTTCCTTTCATGCTGCCCCGGCTCGACAACTACTACCGGCAGTTTCCCGAATGCAGGGAGAAGGCGCCCCGCACTCCGACCGAATACATCAAGGAGCTCACCTTCGACACGGCGAGCAGCCATCGCCCGGCAATCAGGTGCGCTGTGGACACGCTCGGTCTCGACCGGCTGGTCTTCGGCAGCGATTACCCGCATGTCCCCGGCGGAGTGGGCCCGTTCATCGAAGCACTGAACGAGGTCACCGGTGGCCAGGACGGAGACGAGGTCATGGCGGGAAGGGCACGCCGCCTACTCTCCGGCGAGAGGATCTGAAGCACATGTGCGGGCCGGCGTTGATCGACGAGGAGACTAAAGGCCGGATAGCCGCGTTCACGTCGGTATTGGGCGAGCCCACGGCGAGCCCCTTCGGTCCCGATGACGAAATCGGGATGTTGAACCTCCTCACTCCCGACCTGGCCCGTGACCAGCTGGCTCGGGCAGACGGCAGCAAGATGTTCGACCTGTCTGTGGACCTGTTCATGGGGATGCCGACCTGGACCGCAGGAGGAGAGCCCCCATACAGCATCTGGATGGTGCACACCCCGCGGGGATCGGTGGTCGAC
>Ga0190265_10001138_pt1 | contig 17362 bp, 15 predicted proteins | sample Popmic124T_FD_133135 | JGI IMG/M metagenome (GOLD analysis project Ga0190265, IMG submission 133135) | Populus adjacent soil microbial communities from riparian zone of Indian Creek, Utah, USA - 124 T | ecosystem: Environmental > Terrestrial > Soil > Riparian zone | place: USA: Utah | collected...
CATCTACTCGGAGAGCACGGGCGTGATCGCCAGCCATCCGAAGGCGTTCATGCTGTTCCGCAAGATCGCGGATGAGAACGCGGAAGTCGATCCCGGGGAGAGCGAGCGCGCTCCGTTTGTTGCAAAGGCGCTGATCGCGCTCGCCGGCTATACGCGCGTCGGTCTGCGCGAGATGGATTTGTCGCCCAATCCAAGGCGCGCCGCCGACTACCTCAACCATGCAGCGACCTATTTCGGCGACCGGGAAGCGCAAGTCGAGCTTGCCAAAGCGTACCTGAGCGGGGAACCGTCCCGCGACGACGTGCGGCGGGGGATGCACTTTCTCTCGACGCTGAGCGAGGAAGGCAATCCGGCGGCGCAGGCGCTTCTCGCTGAGCTGTTCTGGCGTGGCCGGCATGTACGCCAGGACGAGCAGCGGGCGCTCGCGCTCATCACGATGGCGGTTGAGAATGCTCCTCTCCATGATCGCATGTGGATCGAGGAAAGCTATCAAAGCTTCTTCTGCTCTGCGACGGAGGCCACGCGCACGGGCGCGGAGACTTTCGTCGCCCGGTGGCGGAATTTCTTTGCGCGTCCGGTGCAGCCGGCCGATCGCTCTGGATTGAGCGGCCGCGAAATGATGCCGGAGCGCCAGTGCGCCAACGGCGAGGTTGCTGTTCGCCCTAGCGATATACGCACGGGCACGATTGCGGCGGCTCCGACAGCCGCCCCAAAGGACGCCGTCCAAGGCAGCGCAACCTCTCTCGGCTTCCGCTCGAAGTAGAGGCTCGGCGGCGCTGGCGGGCCGGGCTCAGGCCGCCAGCTCGACCCAGACGGGGACGTGGTCCGACGGCTTCTCCCAGCCCCGCGTGAAGCCATCGACGCCCGCTGCGGCGATGAGATCGGCGGCCTGCGGGGAGGCAAGCATGTGGTCGATGCGGATGCCGTGGTCCTTCTGCCAGGCGCCCGCCTGGTAATCCCAGAACGTATAGACGCCCGGATCCGGATGGCAGGCGCGCAGCGCGTTGGTGAATCCGAGGTTCAGCAGGGAACGAAAGGCGGCGCGCGTTTCGGGCTGGAATAACGCATCGTCCGTCCAGGCGCCGGGGTTCTTTGCGTCAACGGGCTCGGGGATGACGTTGAAGTCTCCGACCAGCAGGAAGGGTTCCTCCAGTTCGAGAAGGCCGTGCGCGCGCGCCTGCAAGCGCTTCATCCAGGCGAGCTTGTAAGTGAACTTGTCGGTGCCGACGGGGTTGCCGTTGGGCAGGTAGAGATTGCCGACGCGAACGATGCCGCCGCCGGGGCGGGAGACCACAACCTCGATGTAGCGGGCATGGGCGTCGCTCTCGTCGCCCGGCAGGCCGCGAACGGCGATCTCGTCGAAGGGGCGCTTGGAGAGGATTGCAACGCCGTTGAAGCCTTTCTGGCCGTGCACGGCGGCGTTGTAGCCGAGGTCCTGGAAGGCCTCCGTTGGAAAGCCCTCATCGACTGATTTGATCTCCTGGAAGCACGCGACGTCGGGCTGGGTCTCCTTCAGCCATGTCAGGGCGCCGTCCAGGCGCGCTTTCACGCCGTTGATGTTCCAGGTCGCGATGCGCATGGCCGTCCATTCGTGGAGAGTGCCGGAGTGGCTTACGCGAGCAGGAGCCCCGGTCAAGTCCGCTCAGCGAAGCAGGCGGGTCACATGGAAAAGCTGGTGCCGCAGCCGCAGGAGGCCGTCGCCTGCGGATTGTTGATCTTGAAGGCGGCTCCGATCAGGTCGTCGACGAAATCGATCTCCGAACCGGTCAGGAAGCCGAGGGAGACGGGGTCGATCAGCACCCGCGCGCCGGATTTCTCGATCACCAGGTCATCGGCGTCGCCGCTGCCGACGAGGTCGAACTTGTACTGGAAGCCGGAGCAGCCGCCGCCTTCGACGCTCACGCGCAGCATGGGTGTCGCCGGTTCGCCCGCAACGATCTCCGCGATGCGGCGGGCGGCGCGCTCTGTGAGCTGAACGGATGGTTCGGTCATGCTACGTCGGGTCAGCCTTGATCGACTATATTGGGCCTTCGAGAAGGTTTAGGCTCTCGACGCCCGATTCCCCTCTCAACATAGGAGGGGACAGCCCCTTGTCAAACCCGGCCTGGAACATGGCAGACGGTACGGTAAAGCCAGGATACGAGGCGACCGACACGCCGGATACCGGCGTTGCGCGGACGCTGGCATGCTACGCGGCCCATGCACGCGAAAGCGCGGGCCGCGTGCATGCCGAGCCCGGCTGCCCCATGCGGACCTGCTACCAGCGCGATCGAGACCGTATTATCCATGCTACGGCGTTCCGGCGTCTCACCTACAAGACGCAGGTATTCGTGTTCCACGAGGGCGACCATTACAGGACCCGTCTGACCCATAGCCTCGAGGTCGCCCAGATTGCCCGCGCCATCGCCCGCATGCTGGCGCTGGACGAGGACCTGGCCGAAGCCCTGGCGCTGGCTCACGACCTTGGCCATCCGCCGTTCGGCCATGCGGGCGAACGGGCATTGGCGGAAGCCATGTCGGCCTTCGGCGGCTTCGACCACAACGCGCAGAGCTTCACGGTGGTGACGCGGCTGGAGCGCAAGTATGCGGGCTTCGACGGTCTCAACCTGACGCTCGAGACGCTTGAGGGGTTGGCCAAGCACAACGGCCCACTCGATGGAAAAACACCGGGTGAGGCTGTGCTGCGCACTGCGATCGAGGCGGCGGGAGTGGGCGATCGCCTTCATCTCGACTGGTATGCCCCGGCTGAGGCGCAGGCTGCTGCTGCGGCCGACGACATCGCCTACAACAGCCATGATCTCGACGACGGCTTGAGGGCTGGCCTGCTGAAGCTGGAAGAGCTTGCCGATGTGCCGCTCGCGGGCCAGTTCGTGCGCGAGGCGCTGCAACGAGGCTACGACAAGGAGCGCGTGATCTACGAGGTCCACCGCCGCATCATCACGGTGATGATCGATGACGTCGTTCGCGAGTCCCGCATCCGCCTGGGGCGGCTGAACCCGCAAAGCCTCGCCGGCGTGCGTGCGGCCGGACACGCTGTCATCGCGATGTCCGAGGCGCGCGCGGGGGAGATCGCAGGTCTCAAATCCTACCTGTTTGCCAACGTCTACAGGCACCCGAGGGTGATGAAGGTCGTTGCCGGTGCAGAAGCGGTCGTGCACGACCTGTTCGCCCGCTACATGGAGGACGCTGCGCAGTTGCCCCCCGCTTGGTACGCGGCAGCCGAAGGGGCGGGGAGCGCGCGAGCCCGGGCGTCGGTCGTTGCCGATTTCGTGGCCGGGATGACGGATCGCTATGCCGTCGGCGAGCATCGGCGCTTGTTTGACGCCACTCCGGAATTACGTTAGCCCGCCACAACGACAAGATTTCCGGCAAAGAACCAATGAACGTCCACGCGATCGTGCATGCCCATGTCATCGGCGGCCTGGAGGCCCTCCAGCGCGACGGCACGCTCCCGGCCGGGCTCGATTTCCGCAGTGTCGAGGTGTCGCCGCCACGGGAGGCTGCGCACGGCGATCTTGCGAGCAACGCCGGGCTGGTGCTGGCGAAGCAGGCGCAGATGAAGCCGCGCGACATCGCAGACCGCCTTGCCGAAAAGCTGAGGGCGCTGCCGGAGATTGCGAGCGTCGAGGTTGCGGGCGCAGGTTTCCTGAACATGCGCTTTGTTCCGCCCTTCTGGCACCGTGTCGTGGACGCGATCCTGAAGGATGGGGACGGCTACGGCCGCGCGAACCAGGGCAACGGCGAGCGCATCAACGTGGAGTTCGTTTCCGCCAATCCGACCGGCCCGATGCACGTGGGCCATTGCCGCGGCGCGGTGTTCGGCGACGCGCTGGCCAATCTGCTCAAGTTCACCGGATATGACGTGACGGCGGAATACTACATCAACGATGCCGGTGCGCAGGTCGATGCGCTGGCACGCTCGGCCTACCTGCGTTACCGCGAGGCGTTGGGCGAGGACATCGGCGAAATCCCCGCGGGCCTGTACCCCGGCGACTACGTGAAAGCGGTCGGCCAGGCGCTGGTGACGGAGCACGACCACGCACTCCTCAACTATCCGGAGGAGCGGTGGCTGCCGCTGGTGCGGGACACCGCCATTGCGGCGATGCTGGTACAGATCAAGGAGGATCTGGCGGCGCTCAACATCACGCACGATGTGTTCTTCTCCGAGCGCTCGCTCACTTCCCCGCAAGACCAGGTGAGCCTCACCATCGAGGAGCTCAGGAAAAAGGGCCTGGTGTTCGAGGGGCGCCTCCCCCAGCCCAAGGGTCACGACGACGGCGAATGGGAGGACCGCGAGCAGACGCTGTTCCGGGCCACCGCCTTCGGCGACGACGTCGACCGCGCGCTGATGAAATCGGACGGCAGCTACACCTATTTCGCCGCCGACATGGCCTATCACCGCAACAAGCTGGCGCGCGGGTTCCTGAATCTCATCAACGTTTTCGGGGCGGATCACGCAGGCTACATCACGCGCATGAAAGCCGCCGTCGCCGCGCTCTCTGACGGGAAAGCAAGCCTCGACATCAAGGTGTGCCAGCTCGTGAAGCTGTTCCGGGCGGGCGAGCCGGTGCGCATGTCGAAGCGGGCCGGCACGTTCGTGACGCTGCGCGAGGTCGTCGACGAGGTTGGCCGCGACCCGGTGCGCTTCATGATGCTCTACCGGAAGAACGATGCGCCGCTGGATTTCGACCTGGCCAAGGTGCTGGAGCAGTCGAAGGACAATCCGGTGTTCTATGTGCAATACGCTCACGCGCGGGCAACGTCGGTCTTCCGCAATGCGCGGGAGACCTTCCCCAACCTGACGGAGGAGTCGCCCGAAGTTCTGAACGCCGACCTTTCGCGTTTGGACGACAGCGGGGAGATCGATCTGATCAAGCGGCTGGCGGCCTACCCGGTCGTTGTTCAGGGTGCTGCAAGAGCCCACGAGCCCCACCGGCTGGCCTTCTACCTCTATGATTTAGCTTCAGCTTTTCACTCGCAATGGACGCGAGGCAACGATTCGCCACATTTGCGCTTTATCCAACCAGACGACGGGCGTCTAACTGCAGCGCGCTTGGGCCTGATCAGAGCCAATAAGTATGTATTGGCCTCGGGCTTGGCGCTTCTCGGGGTGCGGTCACCGGACGAGATGCGATAGACTCCATCGAATCGGGGGAAGCATGGGCGCAGCGAGTAGGGGATAGCTATGGCGCGGCAGAATGGTCCATTCGGACCCTCTGGGACACGGGTGCCGCCGCGGCGACCTTCAGCCGACGATGTCTTTGCAGGCCCGCCCGCCCACCAGAACGGACAGTGGCCTCCGCGCGACTATCAGGATGGCGCGCAAGCTGGGCAGGGCTTCCATTTCCCGCCGCCCGAACCCGATCCCAACTATCCGTATCAGGGCCAGGCCCCGCAGCAGTGGGGACAGCAGCCCGGCGCGCAGGGGTACGACCTCGGCAACTACATGCCGAACGGAAACCAGCAGCAGCAATATCCCGCGCACGGCGACCAATATCAGCAGGGTCAGTATCCAGCCGAATACGGTCATCCCGACCAGGGATATGCCGACAACGAGGCCGGTTACGGTGAATACGAAGAAGAGGAAGAGGAGCCGCGCCGCGGCCGCAGATGGATTTTTGTTGTGGCGGCGCTGGTCGGGGCCATCGGGCTCGGCGGTGCGCTCGCCTACACCTACAAGTCGGTCATCGCACCGAACGCGGGCCGGGTGCCGCTGGTGAAGGCCGGCGATGCGAACGTAAAGGTGCGTCCGGACGGCCGGAAGATCGCGCGCAATGAAGAGAGCGTGCCGCCTGCCCGACCCGCCGCGGCTTCCGATTCCGGAGACACCCCGGCGGATGAGGGCGGAGGCCCGCGCAGGGTCAGGACAATTCCGATTGTTCCGGGCGGCTTGCCGGCGGCGGCCGAAACCGCAGCGCCTGAGGCCGTGCCTGGCATAACACTGGCCATGCCGCGTGCGGCTCCGCAGGCGCCACCTTCTCCGCCGCCTGGCAGAGTTGTCATCGGGCAGCCTCCACCGGGCGTGAACGAGCCTCCGCCGCAGGTAAGGCGGCCACCCGCACAGGCGCCGATCGTCGTAGCCCAGCCGGCAGAGCCGGCGGTGGTGGCGAGGCCGGCTCCACCGCCCAGGGCTCCCGCGGCTCCGGCCAGGACCAAGGAAGCCTCGCCGCCGCCTGCAGTCGTCGCGACCACAGGTGCCGGCTATGTGGCGGTGCTGACCTCACAGAAGACGCGCGTGGGCGCGCTGAGCGTGTTCGCGGACCTGCGGCAGAAGTATCGTGACGTCCTGGAGAACAAGACCCCGGATGTGCAGGAGGCCGATCTCAGCGCCCGTGGGCTGGGCACGATGTACCGCCTCGTTGTCGGGCCGCCCGGCTCGAGGGATGCAGCAAGCAGCGTGTGCAGTCAGCTCAAGACGGCCGGCTACCTGAGCTGCTGGGTGACCGAATACTGAGGCGCATTTTCCCTCAGGTGAGAGCCTGCTTCGGGGCGCGCGCCCAGTGTTGCTCGCCTGACCATCGCTGGCTCTCGGCGGAAGGCTCCTGATCCATGCACTCGGCGTTCATCACAGCCCTGGCCGGGACGGAGCTGAACGCACGGGAAGCGACCGTACTGCGCGATGCGAAGCCGTGCGGGATCATCCTGTTCGCCAGGAACGTTGCGACGCCCGAGCAGGTCCGCCGTCTCATTGGATCGGCTGGCGATGCGATCGGCTCCGACATCCTGGTGCTGATCGACCAGGAAGGCGGCCGCGTGCGCAGGCTTTTGCCGCCGCATTGGCGGGAATTGCCGCCGGCGGCAGCCTATGGCCGGCTTTACGAGCGTGACCCCGAGGAGGCGGGCCGCGCCGCGCGTCTGGCAGCCCGGCTCACCGCTGCGGAGTTGCGAGCGGTGGGCATCAACACCAACTGTGCACCCGTTCTGGATGTGCCGGCCAAGGGCGGGCACGACATTATCGGCGACCGTGCCTACGGCAGACAGGTGAAGCAGGTCGTGGCGCTCGGGCGCGCCGTCGCGGATGGGTATGCGGCGGGCGGCGTGCTGCCCGTGATCAAGCACATGCCGGGACACGGCAGGGCGACGAAGGACAGCCACCTGGAACTGCCGGTCGTCGCGGCATCGCGCGCCGCGCTCAGCCGCACGGATTTTGCCACGTTCCGCGCGTTGGCCGATATGCCGGCGGCGATGACGGCGCATGTGGTGTTCAGCGCCATCGACGCGCACGGCCCGGCCAGCACGTCGCAGCGTGTCACGCAGGAGATCATGCGGGATGCGATCGGTTTCGACGGCTTGCTGATGAGCGATGACCTGGGAATGAAGGCCCTGTCCGGCACCATGCAGGAGCGGGCGAAGGCTGTCATCGAAGCGGGGTCGGACCTGGCGCTGGTCTGTAGCGGGGACCTCTCCGATACGGAGGCGGTAGCGGAGGCGGTGCCACACCTGGCGGGGGATTCGTTGGCGCGGTTCCAGCGGGCCTGCGGCATTTTTCGGCAACAGGAACCGTTCGACGTGGCCGAAGCCCGCTCCAGCCTGGAGCACGCGTTGCGTGCCGGGGCCTGAATCGGTGTAGGGTCCGGCCGAATCCACAGGTTATCCACGGCCTGGGCGAGGCAGGCGACAATTATGATCATGGAGAACGAGTCGGCACCCCCGGCCCTGGAGGGCTGGGAAAGCGTGGACGAGCGTCCGCGCGCGGCCGACGCGCTCATCGTCAATCTCACCGGGTTCGAGGGGCCGCTGGACCTCTTGCTGGCGCTCGCCCGTACGCAGAAGGTTGACCTCGCCAAGATCTCGGTGCTGGAGCTGGCCGAGCAGTACCTCATTTTCATCAACCAGGCCCTGAAGCTCAGGCTGGCGCTTGCGGCCGACTACCTGGTGATGGCGGCGTGGCTCGCGTTCCTGAAGTCGAAGCTGCTGCTGCCGCTGGACAAGTCCACCGACGACCAGCCGAGCGGGGAGGAGCTGGCGGCGCGCCTGGCTTTCCGCCTGATGCGGCTGGAAGCGATGCGCACGGCGGCCGGCCACCTGGTCACGCGCAAGAGGCTCGGCCGTGACGTCTTCCCGCGCGGCCGCCCTGAGGGCGTCCGCACCATTCGCGCGCGCAAGTACTCCGCCATGATATTCGACCTGCTGAAGGCCTACGCGGACCAGCGCAAGCGCACCGTGAAGCGTGTGCATGTGGTTGCCCGGCGCACGGTTTGGTCCATCAAGGAGGCGCGCGAGCGGCTCGAGGCGTTGCTGGGGAAAGGCGCTGCGGACTGGGTGCAGCTCGATTTCTTCCTGAGGCAGTATGGCGGCGTGCCAGACGTCGCGCGCACGGCCAAGGCAAGCTCCTTCGGCGCGACCCTGGAAATGGCGCGCGAGGGACTGATCGAGCTGTCGCAAGCCGAACCTTTCGCGCCCATCTATATGCGCAAGCGGGATGACGCCGGTGCCGAGTGGCAGCGGGTGACCTGAGTGAGTGGCCGGAGCTAGACACTGCCTAAGGACAAGGGGAAAGGGATGGTTCCGCCCAAGCTCAGCGCTGTGCCTCAGGGCGAGCGCGATGCGCCGGAGGAGATGCCCGAGGGCGCCGACCCGAGCGAGGTGTTGGCGCACGAGGGTTGGCGCGGCTTGCCTTCCAACGTGGCGCAGCTTCCGTCGGCTGACCGGCGCGAGCAGCTTCGCATCCTGGAGGCGTTGCTGTTTGCGGCTTCCGAGCCGATCGACGAGGCCTATCTCCGGCAGCACCTGAAATCGAACGATGACGTCGCGGCGCTGCTGGAGGAGCTCATGGGCTTCTACGCCAGCCGCGGCGTGAACCTGGTGAAGGTTGCGGACAAGTGGACCTTCCGCACGGCCGAGGACCTTTCCTACCTGCTGGAGCGCCACGCCAGCGAGCAGCGCCGGCTGTCCAAGGCCGCACTGGAGACGCTCGCGATCGTGGCCTACCACCAGCCCGTCACGCGCGCCGAGATCGAGGAAATACGCGGGGTGTCCGCATCTGCAGGCACGCTCGACGTGCTGATGGAGATCAGCTGGGTGCGCCCCCGTGGCCGCCGCCGCGCGCCGGGAAGGCCCATCACGTACGGGACGACGGACGAGTTCCTCGTCCACTTCGGGCTGGAGTCCATCAAGGATCTTCCCGGACTAGCGGAGTTGAAAGGCGCGGGACTGCTGGACAGCAACCTGCCGCCCGACTTCACGGTGCCCGAGCCGACCGATTCCACCGCGCTGATGGCAAACGAATTGCCGCTCGACGCCGGGGATGACGAAGACAATCCGACGCTGTTTGCCCGCGATGAGGGCTCCGATGGCGACGGTCCGGATGCAGCGTAGCTGCCGCGTGCCGCGAGGCGCCTTGGGCGAAAGTAGCCGTGCGTTTCCTAGATAGCATCCGGGGCAAGCGATCCACCGCAGGAGATGAACTCGTGCGGCGGCCGCAGGTGCGCGCGGCGGCGACGATCGCGGCGCGGCTGACGTTCGAAAAGGTCGAGCGGCGTTACGGCAACTCCTATGCGCTCGAGGCATTCTCGCTCGATATCGCGCCGGCGGAAGTCGTGTGCCTGCTGGGCCCGTCCGGCAGCGGCAAGACCACGCTTCTGCGTATTGCGGCCGGCATCGAGCGGCCGACAGGCGGGCGGGTTCTGATCAACGAGTCGGAGGTTGCCGGGCCGGCGCGCTTCGTGCCGCCGGAGAAGCGCAACGTCGGGCTCATGTTCCAGGACTTCGCGCTGTTTCCGCATCTCACCATTCGCGACAACGTCGCCTTCGGGCTGAAGTCGCTGCCGCGGGAGGACGCGACGCGGGAGGCCGTGGCCGCGCTCGCGCGCGTAGGGCTGGAACGTTATGTGGACGCCTATCCGCACATCCTGTCCGGCGGCGAGCAGCAGCGTGTCGCGCTGGCCCGCGCGGTCGTGCCGCGGCCGTCGGTGATGCTCATGGACGAGCCCTTCTCGGGCCTGGATGTACAACTCCGCGAGAAGCTGCAGGAGGAGACACTGCAGCTGCTGCGGGAGACGCGGGCAACCTGCCTGATCGTGACGCACTTGCCGTCCGAAGCGGTGCGGCTCGGCGACCGCATCGCGGTGATGCGCGGCGGTCGTATGGTGCAGACCGGGAAGGCGCAAGAGCTTTATCGCAATCCGGCCGATCTGTTTGTGGCGCGGCTGTTCTCCGAGATCAACGAGGTCCCGTTCACTGTCGAAGGCGGCGCGCTGAGGACGCCAATCGGCACGTTCGTCGTTCCCGAACTCGGCGACGGCGATGCGGCGACGCTTTGCATCCGCCGGCGGTCGATCCGTGTCGGGAAGCCGGGACAGGGCCTGCCCGGACGCGTACTGCACGTGAAGTTCATGGGCGACCAGGCGGTGCTCGAGATCGCTGCACAGGGGTTCGAGCGGCCGCTGATGGCGCTGGTGCCGGAAGGAGAGGAACCGGCGCGCGGCGCCGAGGTCGGCATCGCCGTCGATCCTGCGAGCGTGCTTGTTTTTCCAGCGGAAGCGACCGGTAACAATGACGGGAGTTTAATCTTGCCGGCGCCGGAAAGGCCCTGAAATCCAAACGATTTACGAAAGCGCCGTCGGGGCGCAAACTTGCTCCATGCCTGCCTTTCTGCAATAGTGCAAAAAATGTGCAGGGCAGCCCCGGCTGCAAACGGAGCGATGGCGAAATGGGTGGCTTGAGCGTCTGGCACTGGCTCATTTTCCTGGTCGTGGCCCTGCTGCTGTTCGGCGGCAGCGGCAAGATCTCGTCGATCATGGGCGACGTGGCCAAAGGCATTAAGAGCTTCAAGAAGGGGATGACCGAGGACGATGCGGCAGCGGCGCCCGCCCCCGCCCAGGACCCCTTCAAGAAAGACGAGCCGCGCGTGATCGATAACGCGGCAGCGCCGCAGTCTGCCCCGACCCAGCAGGCCAACAAGGTCAGTTGATCGCCGGCTGAGCCGGTCTAGATTGAGTGCGAGATTGCCGGGTCGGCCGTTGCATGGCCGACCTGAAGGTGCTCGCAGGTGTCCACTGCCAGGTAGGCGATGTTCGACATAACCTCCAGCAAGCTTCTGCTGCTCGGCATCGTCGCTCTGCTCGTCATCGGGCCGAAGGACTTCCCTGCACTCCTGCGCACGATCGGCAAGTACTTGGGCATCATCCGCGGCCACGCCAAAGAGTTCCGCGCGCAGTTCGACGAGGCAATGCGCGAGACCGAGCTCGACCAGCTCAAGAAAGACGTCGAGACCATCGCCCACGAGACCGAGTCATCGATGAACGAGGCCGGCCGGTCCGTGGAAGCCTCGATCGACGAGGCCCGCCGCACCGTCGACACTCCGGCACACGATCCGTTTGCGCACGACGCGGACGGCTTGCCGATCGCGCAGCCGACAGAGCCCACCATCGCTCCGCCGGAACCCGTCGCTCGTACCGAGCCATCACATGAATTGACGCCGCCGACCTCCGGCACGCCTGTGGCAGAAGGGCGTGAACCGCCCTCACAGGATCGTGCGTCCGAGAGAAGCGGAGCCTGACGAGGGGCAGGGGCCGCATGCTCGACAAGACCAAACCGCCGCCGCCCGCGGGCGCGCCGCCCGAGGAACCTCTTCGGGACGGGCACGATGATATCGAGGCGTCGAAGGCGCCGCTGATCGAGCACCTCATCGAGCTGCGGACGCGCCTGATCCATGCACTGATCGGCGTGGGTATCGGTTTCGTCATCTGCTTCTACTTCGCCACGCAGATTTACAACCTGCTGGTCTGGCCCTATCAGATCGCGCGCGGCGAGGGCCAGAAGATCGAGATGATCTATACCGCCCCGCACGAGTTCTTCTTCACCAAGCTGAAGCTGGCGCTGTTCGGCGCGGTGTTCCTCGCGTTCCCGATCATCGCCTTTCAGATCTTCAAGTTCGTGGCGCCGGGCCTCTACAAGAACGAGAGGGAAGCCTTCCGGCCCTACCTGCTGTGGACCTTCCTCCTGTTCATTCTCGGTGCGCTGGTCGTCTATTTCATCGTCATGCCACTGGCGATGATGTTCTTCCTGTCGATGGAGCAGACCGGCGGTCAGGTGGAAATCCATCTGCAGGCGAAGGTGAGCGAGTATCTCTCCCTGATCATGACGCTGATCCTGGGCTTCGGGATCATGTTCCAGCTGCCGGTGGTGGTGGCGCTGCTGGCGCAGGCCGGGATCGTGAACGGGGCGCAGCTCCGGGGCTTCCGCCGCTATGCCATCGTCGCCATCACGGCCGTGGCGGGTGTCCTGTCGCCGCCTGATCCGTTCAGCATGGTGGCCATGGCACTGCCGACGATCCTGCTCTACGAGTTCGGAATTCTTGCGGTGGATCGCGTGGAGAAGACGCGTGCCGCGCGAAATGCAGCGGACCAGGCTGCGGCCGGAGAAACATGACGGACGGGACCGATGCCCGCCCGATCGCAACCCGCAGCGCATTCTCACGACCCTGAATCTGGCCTGAATTGAGCAGCCCTTCCCGAAAAAAGCGCACTGTCGTCGTCAACGACAAGATGCAGCGGAACTACCGCTACGAACTCAGCGAGCCGGCGGGCCGCAACTTCGATCCCGGGTTCCACCCCGAGCTGACGCCCGCGGAGATGCTGCGGCTGGGCGTGTTCGCCGGCAAATACATGACCGACTGCGGCCGCGAGTTTCCCAAGAGCTGGTTCAAGGGCGCCAAGCTGGCGACAGGGCGCCGCGATCCCAAGCTCAACTATTTCGGGGTCGACGCCAGCCAGCCGCTGTCGGAGTGGCGGCGCAAGGGCTGGATCCATCGCGGCGATCCGCGCGGCTGGTTCCAGTGGTACTGCCGCTACTACATGGGCCGGCGCGAGTCCGACGAGGACGCGCGGCAGATCAAGCGGTGGAAGGCGATCCGCCGCCACATCCGCCAGATCGAGCGCAACTGCGAGCGGGGCGACATGGCGTGCCGCCGCCGCCAGCGCCAAGCGGTGCTGCACTGGGCTTACGACAGCCGGAGGATTTGAGTTTGCGTGTTCACGCGGAGCACGGCGGCGTACGTGGCCAGCTTGCTGGACCAATCCGGCCCGGCGACGTATAGCACCCGTCAATTGGATTTGACGTCATTCCGGCGAAGCCGGAACCTAGTTGACCGTGCCGCGCAGGCTCGCTTGGTTGTCGAATTGCGACCGCGCCATTGCGGAGACGTGCATGGGTCCCGGCCTTCGCCGGGATGACGGTAGAGCGAGAGGCGCTAGGGCCGTGTTCGATATCAGGTGGATACGCGACAATCCCGAGGCGTTCGACGCGGGGCTGAAGAAGCGCGGGATTGCGCCCGGCGGAGAGGTGAAGTTTTCTGGGGACCTGATCGCGCTCGACGAGGTGCGGCGCAAGGTCATCACGCGGCTGCAGGAGGCGCAGGCGCGGCGCAACGCGGCGTCCAAGGAAATCGGCAAGGCGAAGGCTGCCAAGGACGAGGCCAAGGCGTCGGTGCTGATGGCCGAAGTGAACGCGCTCAAGGATGCGCTGGCCAAGGGTGAGGACGAGCAGAAGGCGGCTGAAAAGGCGCTTGCCGAGGTCCTCTCCGTTATCCCGAACTTGCCGCTGGACGAGGTGCCGATCGGCAAGGACGAGCACGACAACAAGGAAGTGCGCCGCGTCGGCGAGCCGCCGAGCCTCGCGGGCATCAATCAGCCGCTGCACCACTTCGAGATCGGCGAGCGGCTCGGCCTCATGAATTTCGAGACGGCAGCCAAGCTGTCGGGCGCGCGCTTCGTGGTGCTGAAGGGCGCGATGGCGCGTCTGGAGCGGGCGCTTGCCGCCTTCATGCTCGACCTGCACACGGCGCCGGAGAAGGATGGCGTGGGCGGCTACACGGAGATCATGCCGCCGTATCTCGTGCGCGACGACGTGATGTTTGGCACCGCGCAGCTGCCGAAGTTCGCCGACGACCAGTTCCTGGCGACGCGCACCATCACGCGCCACGAGATGATGCACGATGCGCTGAAATATGCGTCGGAAGCGGATCAGGAAGCCTACCGCGCGGGAAAGATCGACCTGACGGCGCTGGTGGATCGCACGCTGGAGAGCGCGCCGTTCAAGGAGGACTACTGGCTCATTCCCACCGCCGAGGTACCGCTGACCAATCTCGTGCGCGAGAAGATCACGGATGAGGCGGAGCTGCCGATCCGGGTGACGGCCTACTCGCCGTGTTTCAGGGCGGAGGCCGGCGCGGCGGGCAAGGACACGCGCGGCATGATCCGCCAGCACCAGTTCTCCAAGGTGGAGCTGGTGTCGATCACGACGCCGGAGCAGGCGATGGCCGAGCACGAGCGCATGACGGCGTGCGCGGAGGAAGTGCTGAAGCGGCTGGGGCTCGCGTATCGCACCATGCTGCTGTGTACGGGCGATATGGGGTTTGCATCGCGCAAGACCTACGACATCGAGGTGTGGCTGCCGGGGCAGAACGCCTATCGCGAGATTTCGTCGTGCTCGGTGTGCGGCGATTTCCAGGCGCGGCGCATGAATGCGCGCTACAGACCCAAGGGCGGCAAGGGCCCCGAGTTCGTGCACACGCTGAACGGCTCGGGGCTGGCGGTGGGGCGCACGCTGATCGCGATCCTGGAGAACTACCAGCAGCCCGACGGCTCAGTCGCCATTCCCGACGCGCTGGTGCCCTACATGGGCGGCCTGAAGAAGATCGAGAAGATGTAAAGGTGTCATCCTTGGGCCTGTCCTTGGCCTGTCCCGAGGATCCATCTCTCAACGCACGCCGGCACGTGCTGATGGCTGGATGGTCGGGCCAAGCCCGACCATGACAGTGTATTGTTGCACGGGGCTCGTGTGGAGAAATTGTCCGGCACAGCCAAGCCACGGATCTGACGTGCGATTCGGCATCAGTGGTGCGCATCGGCCGCGACGGGATTGGAACGGCGGGCGCGTTTGTGAGTTGCTGGCACGGGGATTCCCAGCCGAAATTACGGTTTTCAGCGGTCGGAGCGATCGGGGCAGGCTATGCGACGAAATACGATGGCGGCGGCGGTCGGCCTTTTGGCGCTGGGCGGCTTGATCCTGTGGACGACCACGCGCGCGCGCGAGTCGCAGCCCGTGCAGATCAACAATGCCGGCAAGATCGAGCCCGGCAAGACGGTCGAGAAAGGCCGCGGGAAGGGCAAAGGCGGGGGCGGCGCGGTCGCCGTCGAGGCAGCCCAGGCGCGCGGCGCGACCACGACCACAGACATTCGCGCCATCGGCAGCCTGCGCTCCGACGAGGGCGTGCAGATTGCTTCCGAGACCGCGGGACGTGTCGCCGACGTGCCGTTCCTGGAAGGCGGGCTGGTCAGCGCTGGCGACATCCTGGTGAAACTCGACGATTCGCTGGCGCAGGCGGAGCTGTCGGATGCAAAGGCGCGCTACGATCTGGCCGAATCCAACAACGACCGCGCCAAGCAGCTCTCGCGCACCGGCAACGTCACCGAGAAGGCCATCGACGAGGCGTCGGCGAACTTCGAGATCGCGCGCGCCGCACTCGAGCTGCAACGCGTGCGCGTATCCAAGCACGTGATCGTGGCGCCTTTTGCCGGGCGGGTCGGGCTGCGCAAGGTATCGCCCGGTGGGTTTATTGCCGTCGGCACGCCGATCGTGAACCTGGAGAAGATCGATTTCCTGAAGGTCGACTTCAAGCTGCCGGAGCTGTTCCTGGCATCTGTTGCCGTCGGGCAGAAGGTCGACGTCGTGGTGGATGCGCATCCTGCCAAGACGTTTGAGGGCGAAATCTACGCGATCGATCCGCAGGTGGATGTGAACGGGCGTGCCCTTTCGTTGCGGGCGCGATTGCCGAACCCCGACCTGCTGCTGCGGCCGGGCCTGTTCGCCCGCGTGCTCGTGAAGGGCAAACAGACGCGCGAGGTGGTGCTGGTGCCGGAAAGCGCCATCGTGCCGCGCGGCGGCGAAACCTTCGTGTTTCGCATCGAGAACGGCAAGGCGATGGAGACCAAGGTCAAGCTCGGCGAGCGCCGCGGCGCGGAGGTCGAGATTGTCGAGGGCGTGATTCCCAACACGCAGCTCGTGACCGCCGGCCAGCTCAAGCTGCGCAACGGCATCGGCGTGGAGGTGATCGAAAGCGCGCCGACACCGGTTGAGAAGACGTCTGCCGCCAAGAAGGACGGCACATGAGCCTGTTCGAATTCTGCATCCGCCGGCCGGTCTTTTCCACCGTGCTGAGCCTGGTACTGGTGCTGCTGGGCATCGTCTCCTACAGCCGCCTGACCGTGCGGGAGTACCCCAACGTCGATGAGCCGGTGGTGTCGGTGTCGACCACGTATCCCGGCGCGTCGGCCACCATCATCGAGAGCCAGATCACGCAGGTGCTGGAGGGCTCGATTGCCGGCATTGCGGGCATCGACGTGCTGGAATCGACCAGCCGGGCCGAGTCGAGCCGCATCACCATCCGCTTCCTGTCCGATGTCGATCCGGACGTGGCCGCCAGCGATGTGCGCGACCGGGTCAGCCGCGTGCGCCGGCGGCTGCCGGTGGAGGTGCAGGAGCCGACGATTGCCAAGGTGGAGGCGGACGCGCAGGCGATCATGAACCTGGTGTTCACCTCTGACCGCATGAACGCGCTGGAGATCACCGATTACGTCGACCGCTTCGTGCTGGACCGCCTGAAGAATCTCAACGGCGTTGCCGACGTGACGATCTACGGCGAGCGCCGCTACGCCATGCGCATCTTCATCGATCGCGAACGGCTGGCGGCGTTCAACCTGACGATCCAGGATCTGGAAAATTCGCTGCGGCAGCAGAACGTGGAGCTGCCCTCGGGTCGCATCGAAAGCCGCGACCGCGAGTTCGCGGTGCTGTCGCGCACGGGGCTCGTTACCCCCGAACAGTTCCGCGACATCATCGTCAAGATCGCCGACGGGCATCAGGTGAAGCTCGGCGAGGTGGCACGGGTGGAGCTGGGCGCGGCCGACGAGCGGCGCGACAGCCGCTACAACGGCCAGCCCGCCATCGCCGTCGGTATCATCAAGCAGGCGGTGGCCAATCCGCTCGACGTCTCCAAGGCCGTGCGCGCGGTGATGCCGCAGATCAACCAGTCGCTGCCGGAGGGGCTGTCGGCGACCATCGGCAACGACAGCTCCGTTTTCATCGATCGTTCGATCACGGCCGTCTACCACACCATCGGCGAGGCCATCCTCCTCGTCGTGCTGGTGATCGTGTTCTTCCTGCGCTCGATACGCGCCTCGCTGATCCCCATCGTCACCATTCCCATTTCGCTGATCGCGACCTTCACGTTGCTGTATGCGATGGGCTTCACCATCAACACGCTGACGCTGCTGGCGATGGTGCTCGCCATCGGCCTCGTCGTGGATGATGCCATCGTCGTGCTTGAGAACATCTACCGGCGTATCGAGCATGGCATGCA
>Ga0190265_10001139_pt1 | contig 17356 bp, 21 predicted proteins | sample Popmic124T_FD_133135 | JGI IMG/M metagenome (GOLD analysis project Ga0190265, IMG submission 133135) | Populus adjacent soil microbial communities from riparian zone of Indian Creek, Utah, USA - 124 T | ecosystem: Environmental > Terrestrial > Soil > Riparian zone | place: USA: Utah | collected...
CCCGGCTTCACCGGCGGTCCGTCCGGGTAGCCGCTGATGCTCATCACGCCGCCGGTTGCCTGCGCGATCATGTCGAAGGCCAGGTTGTTCTGGTGCGGGCTGCCCTCGCCGAAGCCCTTTACCTGCGCGTAGATGAGGCGCGGGTTGACCTTCGAGAGCACGTCCCAGCCGAGCCCCAGCCGCTCGATGGCGCCAGGCGCGAAGTTCTCCACGAACACATCGGCCTTCTTGGCCAGGTCGAGCACGAGCTGCTTGCCGGATGCGCTCTTCAGGTCGACGGTGATCGACTTCTTGTTGGCGTTGAAGCTCAGGAAATAGAAGGAGTCGTGCCCCGGATCGGCAAAGATGCCGCGTCCCGGATCGCCGCCTTTGGGATTCTCGACCTTCACCACCTCGGCGCCGAGCCAAGCCAGCGCCTCCGTGCACGATGGCCCCGCCTCGAACTGCGACAGGTCCAGCACCCGCACGCCATTCAGGCAGGCGAGCGACTTGGCATTGGCTTGCATGCGGTGTTGCCTCCCGAAGCATGTTCGTTTTTCTTTTGCGCCATTAAAGCGCCAACGCGACCCGCCACGCAATCGCGCGCTGCGCAGGGCTGCCTTTCCGCCGCGGTCGGCGCGTCCCCCTCTCCCCATTCTGAAGGAGAATGGGAGAGGGAACAGTCTACACCGTCGCCACCGGTGTCGCCGGCGAGCCGACCGCACCAGGCAACCGTAGCGGCGGCGCGGTCAGCAGGAAGCGGCTGCGGTTGTTGGCGCGGAGCCAGTCGGCCAGCTCGGACAGCCGCCAGATCTCGCCCAGGTTTACACCGGTCTTGAACAGGCAATGCTGATGCAGGGGCAGCATCGCGCATTGGCCCGGCCGCAGCGGCCCGTTGTGGATTTCCACCGCGTAGTTGTCGGAGATCAGCGCCACCAGCTTGGACTCCGTGACCCACTGCTGGAGTCGCGTATCTCCCCCGTCCAGCCCCGTGCAGCTCGTTTCCAGGGTCTCCTTATCGGGCTTCTTGTTGCCCTCGAAGATCACCTCGTCGAAGCCCGTGCGCAGCAGAACGAAGTCGCCCGGCTCCACCTTGGTGCCATCCGCAGCCATGATGCGCATCAGGTCGTCGTAGCCGACCGCATGCCGCTTGCGCCCGTAGTGGGCGAACAGGTCGATCATCACGCCGCGCCCTTGCAGGCACTTCACCGCCATGTTCTCCGCGCCGAGCGCGTTGGCCGATGACGTGCCCTTCGCCTCCACCATGGTGCCCGGTACAGCGCCTGCGCTCTTGGCGTCGGCAGGGCCCACCAGATCTACGCCGCCGCGATAGCCGTTATAAAAGACAGGCTCGGCCTTGCCGTCGCCGTCGGCATCGAACAGCGCGCCGACGTGGGCGAGCGTGTCCCACTGCGTGGAATACTGCAGGTGCATGATGACGACGTCGTCGTTGATGACATCGGTCATGCCGGGGTTCTCCCACTCGGTGCGGTAGAGCCAGTTCGGCTTGTCGGTTCGCACGCTGGGACGCAGCTGCGGCGGATGCCGGCGCGGGTTCAGCACGTTGCCGCCGGGATAGTCGAGCGGCATGGAGAGGCAGAAGGTCTTGCCCTCCTTAACCTCGGCGACGCCCTGCTTGACCTTCTCCGTCGTGAGCTCGTTCATGCGCCCGAGCTGATCGTTGGGGCCGTAATCGCCCCAGGTCGAATTCTCGGGTCGATTCTTCCAGCGCTTTGCCTCGGTCACGTGCGTCCCCTCGCTCGTTGTGCGCCTTGCCGGTCGCAATGAGGGGATACGATACAGCCGCGCGCGCGATTGGGCATCAGCCGGTTTCGGACCGCGCCGCCGCCGCGTGCGAAGCGTCTCGCGCTAGCGGCCGGATCTCCAGGAACCGGAATAGTGGCTGCCGCCGAACAGGCCCCTGCCGCCCTTGCCCTTGATGATGGCGTCGGCAATCACCGAGCCGATCACGGTGACAATCACACCGATGACGATCTGCGAGAACCAGGTGCGCATTGGGACGGTGCCCGCTCGAGCCGGTAATGGATCGTCGATAGCGCAGGTTGGCGGCGAAAATGGGACGCCGATCCAAGTCGGGCAATTCGCCTGAAGCGCCAGCCTATTGCCGCGTCGGCGCCTTGGCGCGGGAGACGGCTTCCGCCTCCTCGCGCAGGCCGCGCCACAGGCTTTCAGCCTCGTCCAAATCGAGACCGTAGGGCGGCTCGTCGTCGAAGCGGATGAGGATCAGCCGTTCGTGCGTCGCGCTGCCGATCGCGGTTTGCCGAGGCTTCCTCGTGAATTCGGCTCTGCCTTTGCCATTGCTTTCGGAAGAGACGGCCTTCAGCACGGCGGCGAGATCCGATGCAACGATTGAAGGCAGGCTGACAACATGCTGCTTGCCGTTAGCGTCGACGAAGGTCATCTCGAGCGTGCGCTCGTCCGCCTTGAGCCTGGTGCCGCTGACGGTCTGTGCCTTGAAGCTTGTAGCCATGTGCCCCCCCAACAATGAGCAAGTAGCACGATGCCCGCCAGCGGCGGTCGTGCACAGGGGGGTGCGCTGACGGGTCCGATATCTATCGGTGGGAAGCCGCCGATAAGCGGCGATCATGCAACCAAAATGTCACACAAAAATGCCCGCGGCTGAGGAGCCGCGGGCGGTAAATCAAAGGCGAGATCACATCCGGCCCAACCAGTCGTCGACGTCCTTCTTGACCTGATCCTTTGCGTAGCCGTAGCGCGCCTGGATCTTGCCTTCCAGCTGCTCGCGGTTGCCGTTGATCTGGGTCATGTCATCATCCGTGAGTTTGCCCCACTGCTCCTTGACCTTGCCGGTGACTTGCTTCCAGTTGCCCTCTACGCGATCCCAGTTCATTTGCGAACTCCTCATTGTTAGCTTGTTGAAGCCGCGACAGGCGTGAGGCCGCGCGGCATCCGCAAAGACAACGCAGAAGAGTGGGCGTCGTTCCGCTGAAGCTCTCTCTATTCGTCAAGCGTAAAGACCGCTGGAACGAAGCGATCTCTGCGCGGTTCTCGAAGCGAGAGCGCGCAACCCGCAGCCCCACCTAAAGCTTCAGCGGAAGGAGAATTGTCCCATGATCGATGCATCGCACGTGCGCGAGCACATGGAAGTCAAAGGCGCCGATGGCGGTCACGTCGGCACAGTCGATCGGGTGGAGGGAAACCGTATCAAGCTCACGCGGTCGGACCCGGCATCGGGCGGCCAGCACCACTACATCGATCTCGGCATGGTCGACTCGATCGAAGGCGGTGCGGTCCGTCTCAGCAAGAAGGCGGACGAGGCCCGGCGTTCCTGGAACTGACGTTAGCGAAGAATCAGCGGGCGGTGGCGGCGATCACTGCTTCCGCCCGGATTTCTTCCGTCAGCCGCGCCTTGAGTGCGGAGAAGGCCGCTTCGGTCTTGATGGTGTAGTGCCGGGGGTAGGGCAGGTCGATAGGGACCTCGGCCTTAATGCGACCGGGCCGCGCCGAAACGACGATCACGCGGGACGCCAGGAATATGGCCTCCTCGATGTCGTGCGTGACGAAGAGGACGGTCTTGCGCTCCCGCTCCCAGATCCCCAGCAGCGTTTCCTGCATGAGCGCACGCGTCTGATTGTCGAGCGCACCGAACGGCTCGTCGAGCAGCATGATCGACGGGTCGTTGGCGAGCACGCGCGCTATCGCCGTGCGCTGCTGCATGCCGCCGGAGAGCTGCTTGGGATAGTGGTGTTCGAACCCGGCTAACCCCACGCGCTCGCACCAGCTTTGCGCAATCTTCTGGCGCTGGTCCACGGGCATGCCGCGCTCACGCAGGCCGAAGGCGATGTTTTCGATCACCGACAGCCACGGAAACAGCGTGTAGGACTGGAAGACCATGCCGCGATCAGGGCCCGGTCCCGTCACCGGCTTGCCGTCGAGCAGCACGCGACCGGTCGAAGCGCGGTCGAGCCCGGCGACGATCCTGAGCAGCGTGGATTTCCCGCAACCCGAAGGCCCGAGGATGGTGATGAAGTCATTCTCCGCAACGGAGAGGTTGACGGGCAACAGCGCGCGCGTCGGTTCCGCTCCCGCACGCGCCGGCGGAAAGGTGCGGCTGACGTCCTCGATGCGGAGCTTGCTCAAGCCAGGCTCCAGGGGAAGAACCGGCGGTTGGCGGCCTTGAACAGGAAGTCGGAGATCAGGCCAATGAGGCCGATGATGATGATGCCGAAAATGATCTGCCCGGTGTTGAGGAGCGCCTGGCTGTCGGTGATCATGTGGCCGATGCCGGACGAGGAGCCGATCAGCTCCGCCACGATCACGTAGGTCCACGCCCAACCCAGCACCAGGCGCAGGATCTCGGCGATACCAGGCGCGCTCATCGGTATGAGCACGCGCCGGACGATCCCCCAATCGTTGGCGCCGAGCGTGTAGGCCGCCTCGACCAGGTCGCGCCGCGTGTTCCCGACCGTGACGGCCACCATCAGGATGAGCTGGAACACCGAGCCGATGAAGATGACGAGCAGCTTCTGCGTCTCGCCGATGCCGGCCCACAGGATCAGCAGCGGAATGAACGCGGAGGCCGGGAGATAGCGGGCGAACGAGACGAACGGCTCGAGGAACGCCTCGATGGGCTTGTAGGTGCCCATTGCCACGCCCAGCGGCACCGCAACGATGGCCGCCAGCACGAAGCCGCCGACCACGCGCCACACGGTCATGCCGATGTCATGCAGGAAGCCATGCACCGTGAGCAGCTGCCAGCCCTCCTGCACCATCGTCACCGGATCGGCGAGGAAGGTGGGGGAGACGTAGCCGCCGAGCGTGGCCCACGCCCAGCCGGCAACGAACAGCACAAAGAAGAGAACGCCGAGCCAAATTCGCGCGGGTGCGCTTACTGGCTCGAGCGGTTGCAACATGGGGCGTGCAGCCTCAACGAGCTATTTTATGAAGCTCGTATCGATGATGGTGGAGATGTCGGGTGCCTTCTTGATGATGCCGATCTCCAGAAGCAGGTCGCTGGCCTCTTTAGAGAAGGCCTGCAGCGGGCCGGCGAAAAATTTCTGGTTGGCCGCCCTGTCCTGCCAGCGCAGATATTTGGCCGAATTCCCGAACTGCTCGCCGGTCTGCTTCACGTCGGCGCCCATGATCTCGTAGGCTTTCGCCTGGTCCTTGGCGATGAAATCGAGGGCTTGGAAGTAGCTGTCGGTAAGAGCCTTCGCGGCCTTGGGATTGTCGGCGATGAACTTCGGCGTGCAGCCGAAGGTGTCCATGACCATGGGATAGTCGAGCGTCGTGGCGATGATCTTGCCCTTGTCGGGCGCCGCGCGAACGGTGGAGAGATAGGGCTCGTAGGTCATGGCCGCGTCGTTCTGGCCGGCGAGGAAGGCTTGCGCTGCCGCTGCCGGCTCCAGGTTCACGACCGTCACATCTTTCTTCACGGACAGCCCGTTCTTCTTCAGGAACCAGGCGAGCGTGAAATAAGGCGCGGTGCCCGGCGAGGATGCACCGATCGTCTTGCCCTTCAGCTCCTGGATCGAGGTGACGTTGTTGCGCACGACCATTCCATCGGCGCCGTAGGACTTGTCGAGCTGGAAGAGCTGCTTGGTGGCGACCCCGTTCGCGTTCCACACGATCCAGGTCTCGACCGTCGTTGCCGCGCACTGGATGTCGCCCGATGCGATCGCCAGATGGCGATCCTTCTGCGGGATCTTCTTTATGGAAACGTCGAGACCGTTCTTCTTGTAGATGCCAGCTTCCTTGGCAAGGGTGAGGGGGGCAAAGCCCGTCCACCCGGAGATGCCGATCGCGACGCGCGTCTCTTGCGCAGACAACTGGACGGATGAGCTGATGAGAACGAGAGAGGCGGCAAGCGCCGATAGTCGAGCACGCATGACTGTTCACTCCTGATCTTCACTCATTCTGGCCCGATCGCGCAGCAAAGTCACTCGCAGGCTGAGCCGGCGAGCAGCACACGACGACGCAGTAGAAGTTCGCGGTGGGGCTTTCGAGTCACGCTCGGCTTTCGAAATGGGCAAACCGCCTAGCGCAATGGCTTGTGCGGGCCCGTCGGCTGCAAGCGTCAGTTGACGAAGCGAATCTGCACACGTAGGGCCAAACACGAACAACGATCAATGCGATTCGGGGGATATCCAATGATCGTTATTGTGGATGATCGCGACACTGTATCAGAGGGGTACTCGGCCTGGTTCGATCGCGAAGGTGTTTCCGCGACCGGCCTGAGTCCTGCCGATTTCGGTAACTGGGTAACCACCGTATCCGATCCGGACATCCTGGCCGTCGAGGCTTTTCTACTCGGCGACTGCAGCCAGCGGCATGTCTTTCCGCGATTGATCAAGGGGCGTTCGCGTGCCGCGATCATCGCCATGAACGACAACAAGTCGCTGGAGGAGACGCTGGACCTTTTTGCCGCGGGCGTCGATGACGTCGTGCGCAAGCCCATCCACGTGCGCGAGATTCTGGCCCGCATAAAGGCCATTCGCGCCCGCACGAGGGGCCGAAGCGAAGGCACCGTCGTGGGCGACTTGCGCGTGTTCTCGGATGGCCGGGACCCTGAAGTGCTCGGGGGGGTTTTGCCGCTGCCGCGCCGCGAGCGCCGCATCCTCGAATACTTAGTGAACAATATGGGTTGCAGGGTTACGAAGACGCAGATCTTCAACTCCGTTTATGGCCTCTTCAGCGAGGACATCGACGAGAACGTCATCGAGAGCCACATCAGCAAGCTGCGCAAGCGTCTGCGCCATCGTCTCGGGCATGACCCGATCGATTCGCAGCGCTACCTCGGCTACCGGCTGATCGGCTCGGAGCCTATGCAAGGCGGCGAAACGGCGGCAGCTACATCCAGCCTCGCACAAGCTGAAACTGGTTTACTCCGCGTCGGGGACTAGCTCGACGCGGGGACTGCCCAATGGGCCTTTATGGAATGATGCGGACCAGTGTGTCCGGTATGTCAGCTCAGGCCAATCGTCTGAGTACAGTCGCAGACAACATCGCGAATTCGAACACGACGGGCTACAAGAAAGCCTCGACGGAGTTCTCCAGCTTGATCCTGGAATCGGGCGGCTCGGCCTACGAGTCGGGCAGCGTCGAAACGCGCGTGCGCTATGCCATCAGTGAGCAGGGCACCTTCCGCTTCACGACGTCGGTGACCGACCTTTCGGTCAAGGGCAACGGCTTCTTCCTCGTCGGCAACGAGTCCGGCCAGATTTCTCTTACGCGTGCTGGTTCATTCGTGAAGAACGGCGACGGCGATCTCATCAACGCCGCCGGGTTCACGTTGATGGGCTACAGCCTCGCGCCAGGAGCGCCTCCACCCGTGGCTAACGGCACGGCCGGACTGCAGGTCGTCAACATCGGCGCCCTTGCCATGCAGTCCGACCCGTCGACCGCGGGCAATTTGTTCGTCAACCTGAACTCCAACGCGACGGATGTCGCCGGCAATACGGCGGGCGCCAACGATCCCACCTCCGAGTACACCTCGAAGACATCGCTCGTGACCTACGACAATCTCGGCAACGAGGTGACACTCGACGTTTATTACACGAAGACGGCGCCCGAGACCTGGGAAGTCGCCGTGTTCGATCAGTCCGAATCAACGGGTGGCGGGTTCCCCTATGGTTCGGGTCCGCTGGTGACTGGTGCACTGGCGTTTGACCCGTCCAACGGCCAAGTCGATACCGGCACCAGCGATTTGTCGGTTGACGTTCCCATCCCCGGCGGCTCCACCATGACGCTGGATTTATCGCAGTCGAGCCAGCTCGCCGCGAACTACACCGTGCTCGACGCGGCCGTGAACGGCAACGCGCCCAGCGAGGTGGAGCGCGTTGAAATCGCGGACGACGGCACACTCTTTGCGGTGTTCCAAAACGGCGCCCGCGTTCCAACCTATCGCATTCCGCTCGCCACGGTCGCGAGCATCGACAACCTGCAGCCGCTCGCCGGCAACGTATTCGTGCCGAGCGTTGATTCCGGCGATCTCCAGGTGGGCTTCGCCGGCGAGGGTGGCTTCGGCAACATGGTTTCGAGCGCGCTCGAGCAGTCGACCGTCGATCTCGCGTCCGAGTTGAAGGCGATGATCGAGTCCGAGCGCAACTACACGGCCAATTCAAAGGTGTTCCAGACGGGTTCCGAGTTGATGGAGGTGGTGGTCAACCTCAAGCGCTGAGGCTAGGCCCACCACCGTTGGAAGGGCAGGGGGATGTCGCTTTCCGTAGGCCTGGACGTCGCTTTGTCCGGCCTGTCGACGACGGCCGAGCAGACCAGCATCGTCTCTCGCAACGTCGCGAGAGCGAACGACCCCAATGCGACCAGAAAGATCGCCAATCTGGTCACGGCCAATGGCGGCGGCGTGCGGCTCGCTTCCATTACGCGCGCGGCCAACGCCTCGCTTCTGGAAAAGATGCTGGGCGCCACGTCCACAGCGGCCGCGCAAAACGCAATCGTGGAGGCGCTCGGCCGCCTGAACCAGACGGCGGAAGATCCGGAGCTGGACAGGTCGCCCGCGGCCATGATCCAGAAGCTCACCGACGCGATCCAGCAGTACGCGTCGGCCCCGCACGATGCCATCCGCGCCCAGTCCGCCGTGACCGCTGCGCAGAATCTTGCCGTGTCGCTGAACGACGCGACCACTGCGGTGCAGAATGTCCGCGCCCAGGCCGATGCCGGCATTGCCGACTCGGTGGATCGCCTCAACACGCTTCTCGCGCGCTTCGAAGTGCTCAACAACGAGATCATAAAGGGCACGCGCATCGGCGCCGACGTTACTGACTATCTCGACCAGCGCGACGGCCTGCTCGCCGAGATGTCCGAGGACGTCGGCATCCGGACCATGGTTCGGTCCAACAATGACATGGCCATATTCACCGACAGCGGCGTGACGCTGTTCGACGTCAAGGCGCGTTCGCTGACCTTCGAACGCACGCTGTTCTATACGCCGACCAGCGCGGGCAATGCCGTGTATGCCGACGGCGTGCCGATCGTTGGCGGGTCCGGTCCCATGGACCTCGGTTCGGGCCGCCTGACGGGGCTTGCCGCCGCTCGCGACACATACGCCGTCCGGTATCAGAACCAGCTCGACGAGATCGCGCGCGGTCTGATCGAGGCTTTCGCCGAATCCGATCAGACCGGTGCGCCAACGCTGCCGGACGCTCCAGGGCTCTTCACTTATCCCGGCGCGCCGGGGATGCCGGCTTCCGGGACATTGATGGTGGGGCTCGCCGGCTCGATCAGGATCAGCGCGAGCGTGGATCCCGCCCAGGGCGGTGACCTCTCGCTGCTGCGCGACGGCGGCATGGCCGGCGATCCCGCCTACCTCTACAACACGTCCGGCGGTTCCGGTTACGTGGATCGGCTGGACCAGTACATCAGCGCGCTCAGCGCGCAGCGCTCGTTCGATCCCTCCGTCGGCCTTGCTCCAACGGCCACTTTGAACGGCTTCTCTTCGTCCTCGGTGGCCTGGCTCCAGGAAACCCGCCGGTCGAAGGGAGATGACGCGGCCTATGCGGAAACATTGCTGCAGCGCTCCTCCGACGCCTTGTCCAAGGAGACCGGCGTCAACATCGACGAGGAAATGACGACCCTGCTCGAGCTGGAGCGGTCCTACCAGGCGTCCAGCCGCCTGATTTCGAGCATCGACAACATGCTGCAGGCTCTTCTCGCGGTGGCTGGCCGATGAAAACGAACTACATCTCCACCAGCGCGATCTCGGCGGCCACGCGGCAATCGATCTTCAAGACGCAGGAGAAACTGGCCGCGGCACAGAAGGAGGTCACCACGGGCCGGTTTGCCGACGTGGGTGCGACCCTCGGCTACAAGACGGGCCAGACCATTTCGCTGCGCCAGGACCATGCGCGGCTGAAGACGATCATCGATACCAACTCGGTCGTGTCCACGCGCCTGTCGGCGAGCCAGGCGGCGCTGAAGTCGATATCGGACGATGCGCAGCTGTTCGTCGGCCAGTTGATCGGTGCGCGCAATACCGCTTCCGGCCCGACCGTGGTGCAGAACCAGGCGAAAACCTCGCTCGTATCGTTCACGAACACGCTCAACACGGCTCTCGATGGGGCGCACCTGTTCGCCGGCATCAACGCCGATGTGAAGCCGCTCACGGACTACTACTCCAGTCCGACCTCCGCTAACCGTCAGGCCGTCGCGGATGCCTTCTTCACCAACTTCGGCACCGACGCGACCGATCCTGCGATCTCGGCCATCAGCGCAGCCGACATGCAGACCTTCCTCGACGGGGATTTCGCTGCGCTGTTCGATGATCCGGCGTGGGGCACGGATTGGTCGGCGGCTGCCGACCAGAACGTCAAGAGCCGCATCTCGACATCGGAGCTGATCGAGACGTCCGCTAACACGAACACGCCCGCGATCCGCAAGCTTGCGAAGGCGCTCGCCATGGTCGCCGACCTCGGAGCGCAGAACCTGAACAGGGGCGCGTTCGAGGTCGTGGTGGACAACGCAATCCGCCTGGCCGGAGAAGCGGTGCAGGATCTCGCCAACGAACAAGCGCGCTTGGGAACGGCGCAGGAGCGCATCAAGAGCGCCAACGATCGCATGTCGATCCAGGTCGACATCATGGCGACGCAGATCAACGTGCTGGAGAGCGTCGACCCGTTCGAGGCGTCGACGCGCGTGGCCGCGCTGATGACACAGGTCGAGACGGCCTATGCGATGACGGCGCGCATACAAAACTTGAGTTTGCTGAAGTACCTGCCGCCGGGTTGATGGGGCAGATAGTTGGCGAGGCGTGAGCATTCGTTTGAGCCGAACGCAGATCGGATAGAGACGGAAGGTGCGGGATGTATCAATTTCCTTACGCCGAGGTGCTCGATGAGACACCCCAGGGTGCGCGAGCCCGCGAACAGCAAGAGATCGATCGCTAGATCGAACTGCTGCAGTCGGACGAGAAGGCTGGGCCGCAATCGCGTGAATAAATAGATGCCCTGCATTTCCTGCGCAGGCTCTGGAGCGTGTTGATCGAGGACCTGGCCAAGCCGGAGAACGATCTGCCTGAGCAGTTGCGGGCGGATCTCATCTCGATCGGGCTGTGGGTCATTCGCGAGGCCGAGGAGATCCGGCTCGAGAAGTCCACGAACTTCAAGGGCATCATCGAGGTGTCCGAAAACATCCGCGACGGCCTGGCGGCCTGAGCGGAGAACTGAGCGAACGGGAAAGATCGGCGCCATGGCCATCTCGACAGTCAATCCGACGCCTAATCCGACTGCCACGCTGCCAACCGCTGCGTCATCGGGGCCGGCGGCATCCGTCGACTACAACGCGTTCCTGAGATTGCTGATCGCGCAGATCAAGAACCAGGACCCGACCAAGCCGATGGATTCGGCGCAGCTCATGTCGCAGCTGGCGAGCTTCTCCAACGTCGAGCAGAGCATCAAGATCAACCAGAAGCTCGACTCGCTGATGACCTCGACGGCCCTGTCCCAGATCGACAGCATCGTGGGCCGCACCGTCATCTCCTCCGACGGTACGCAGGCCGGCACCGTGCTTGCGGTTCGCGTGGTCTCCGGCGGAACGGTGGCCATACTGGAAGACGGGCGCGAAATCCCGCTCGAGCCTGGCGTCACAATCGGCTAGTTCATGAACCAGGCGGACGCCCTCGACATCGTGCAGTCGGCCCTTTGGGCCGTGATCATCGCCTCCGGGCCGGCTGTCGGCGCGGCCATGGCGGTCGGTATCGTCATCGCTCTCCTGCAGGCGCTCACGCAGGTGCAGGAGATGACACTGACGTTCATCCCAAAGATCATCGCCATCCTGCTGATCAGTTCGTTGACGGCGCCCTTCATCGGGGCGGTCATCTACGGCTTTGCCGAGCAGGTCTATGCCCGCATTGAGGTCGGCTTCTAACGCGGGATAGCCCCTCCCAGGGCACCCTCACGCAAGGTTCACACGCCAAACTGGCGCCCCGGCTCATATCTCGGCGGCACCCATGGCTCTCGCAACCAGCGTCGCGCCTATCGAGCGCAAAAGCGCGCAGGATGTCGGCTTCGCAGTCGGCATCGTCTTCATATTGACGGTGCTGTTCCTGCCGCTGCCGGCCGTGATGATCGATCTCGGGCTGGCGTTCTCCATCGCGGTGTCGGTGCTGATCCTGATGGTGGCGCTGTGGATCCAGAAGCCGCTCGATTTCTCGGCCTTTCCTACCGTATTGCTGCTGGCGACGCTGCTGCGCCTGGCGCTGAACATCGCCACGACCCGGTTGATCCTCTCTGACGGTCACCAGGGGGTCGATGCCGCCGGACATGTGATCGCAGGCTTTGCCAGCTTCGTGATCGGAGGCAACTTCGTGATCGGCACGATCGTTTTCGTGATCCTGGTCACGGTGAACTTCCTCGTTATCACAAAGGGTGCAACGCGCATCGCCGAGGTCGGCGCGCGGTTCACCCTCGATGCCATCCCCGGCAAGCAGATGGCGATCGATGCCGATCTCAATGCCGGCCTGATTGACGACAAGGAGGCTACCCGCCGCCGCCGTGAGCTCGAGGAGGAAAGCGCCTTCTTTGGCTCCATGGACGGCGCGTCCAAGTTCGTGCGAGGCGATGCGATCGCCGGCCTCATCATCACGGCGGTGAACATCTTCGGCGGCATGATCATCGGCGTCACGCAGCACGACATGGCGCCCGCCGATGCTGCCAAGACATTCACGGTTCTGTCGATCGGCGATGGTCTCGTCACGCAGATCCCGGCGCTGATCGTGTCGCTCGCCGCCGGCCTTCTGGTCTCCAAGGGCGGCACGCGCGGTTCGACCGAGAAGGCAATTATTGCCCAGCTCGGAAATTATCCGCGCGCCCTGCTGATGGCGGGTTCGGTCATGTTCATGCTTTCATTGGCGCCGGGGTTGCCTTTCTTTCCCTTCGCAGCCCTCGGCGGCACCCTTGCCTTCGTTGCTTATCTCGTTCCCCGCCGCAGGGCGGAGGCCAAGGCGATGGAGGAAGCCAAGGTGCGCGACGCCGAAGCGGCTGCCGCGGATGAAAGCCGTCACTCGGTCAAAGAGTCCCTGCGGACGACGGAGATCGAGCTTTGCCTGGGCAAACAGATCTCGGCCTCGTTCCTGCGCCAGCATAACGAACTGGTGCAGCGCGTCGGCAAGATGCGCCGCAACTTCGCGAGCCAGTACGGGTTCATCGTGCCGGAGATCAAGCTGTCCGACGATCTCGGCATCCCGCCGAAGACCTATCAGATCAAGATCCATGGCACGATCGTCGCCAGCGAGGAGCTGCGCATCGGCGATGTGCTGGTCGTGGTGGGCGATGGCCCGCGGCCGGATGTTCCCGGCGATGAAACGCGGGAGCCCGCCTTCGGCATGAAGGCGATGTGGATCCCCGAGACGCTCGCTGGCAACGTCAAGCGCGAGGGCTTTGCACCGGTCGACAACATGTCGGTGCTGCTGACCCACCTGCGCGAGGTCATTCGCAGCAATCTTTCGCAGTTGCTGTCCTACAAGGACATGCGCACGCTTTTGGACCGGCTCGAGCCCGAGTACCGGCGTCTCATCGAGGAGATGATCCCCTCGCAGCTGTCCTACTCGGGCCTGCAAGCGGTCATGAAACTGCTTCTGGCCGAGCGCGTCTCGATCCGCAACCTGCACCTGGTGCTGGAAGCCATCGCCGAGGTGGCACCGCATGTGCGCAGGGCGGAACAACTCGCCGAGCACGTGCGCACGCGCATGGCCCAGCAGATCTGCGGGGATCTGGCAGACAACGGCGTGTTGAAGGTGCTGCGGCTCGGCAATCGCTGGGACCTCGCGTTCCACCAGAGCTTGAAGCGCGACGCAAAGGGAGAGGTGGTCGAGTTCGACATCGACCCGCGGCAGATCGAGCAGTTCAGCACCGAGTCCTCGAAAGTGATACGCGGCCACATGGACCAGGGGCATCAATTCGTCCTGGTGGCCGCCCCCGAAGCGCGCGCCTACGTGCGCATGGTGACAGAGCGCTTGTTCGCGACGCTGCCGGTGCTCAGCCACATCGAGATCGCGCGCGGGGTGCAGATCAAGTCGCTCGGCACGATCTCGTAATGCCGATTACTTCCGAAACGATCCTGGCGGTGTTCCTCTTGTTCTGCCGGATCGGCGGTTGCCTGATGCTGATGCCGGGCTTCTCGAGTACGCGCATTCCGCTGCAGGTCCGGCTTTTCCTCACCATGGCCGTGACGCTGGCGCTGAGCCCAGTGCTCTTGCCGACGATCAACGCGGTGCTGCTCCCGCAGGCGGCAACACCGCCGTTGGTGCTAGGCCTCATCTTCTCCGAGACCTTCGTTGGAGCGCTGATCGGGCTGATCGGCCGGCTGTTCTTCATAGCGCTGCAGTTCATGGCGACGGCGGCCGCGCAATTTGCCGGCTTCAGTCCGATGGGTGGGGCACCGATCGAGGATCCGGAGCCGGTACCGGTGCTCGCCACGTTTTTCACGCTGACCGCGACCGTCCTCCTGTTCGCAACCGACCAGCACTGGGAAATCCTGCGCGCGCTGGTGCAGTCCTATTCGGTCATTCCTTTGAACGAACCCGTCGCGACCCAGGCCGGGCTGGCGCGACTAGGAGATGCGTTCTCCAGCACCTTCCTGCTCGCACTCCAGATCAGCAGCCCTTTCATTGTCTATGCGCTGATCATCAATCTCATGGTCGGCATCGCCAACAAGCTGGTGCCGCAGGTCCCGGTCTACTTCATATCGATGCCGTTCGTGTTGGCAGGCGCTCTTCTGCTGCTCTACTTCACGATCGGCGAGGCGCTGAGCCTTTTCATCTCCGGCTTCATCGCCTGGCTTGCCGCCGGCTAGCGTCATGCAGACGCGGGCGGCAAAGGCAAAGCGCATCCTCGCGGCCCAGCAGAAGCTGCATCGCATGGAGCAATGGAAGCTTGCGGAGCTGCAGCAGCAGCTTGCTGCGCTGAAGGCCGCGCAGGTCGATCTCATCGGCGCTCTCAACGGCGAGAACGCCCTGCACGGCCTGTTCATCGATACGACGGCGCGGCGCCTCGGCCTGCTGGCGGAGGAGGAGCAGCACGTGGCGCGTGCGAGCCACGAACAGGCGATGAGAACGAAGGAGCATGCTGTACGCGAGCGCGTGTCGGAGCGCTTTGCTCACGCAACCGCCCAGGACCTGGAACGCGAACTCGAGCGCAAAGAACTCCTGGAAATCATTGACCAATTGCTGGCTACGGGACGCACAAGCCTCCCGTAAGTCTTCTCAGCCATAGTCGAGATGCAATTCCGAGGATTGCGCCAGTGGCGATCACCCCCCCGTCAGACATCATTCTCGACGTTTCGCGTGCCGCCGATCCTCAGCGGTATCGGGAGGCTGTCGAGAGGCTGGCCCGGCTTCGCGCAACGGGCGCAACAGCCGCGACCTCGTCGAGCACCGGGAGCCCGCCGGCAGAGCGCCCGACAGCTCCGAGCCTATCAGGCGCGACTCCTACAGCGAGGTCTCCGCGCCGCCGCCTGGATGCCTATGGGCAGTTCGAGGCCTTCATCCTGCAAACCTTCGTTCAATCGATGCTGCCTAAGAATGCGACCAACGTGTATGGGCGCGGGACGGCCGGCGAGGTCTGGAGGTCCATGCTCGCCGAAAAGATCGGCGAGGAACTCGCACGGAGCGGGCAGGTCGGTATCGCCCAGCGGCTTTCAGCAGCGGGAAACCGCACCCCACCTGCGAATGAGAATGAGCCACCTTCTGCCGCCGCGCCGATAGATCGGGAACGGAATTAGTACCATGTTCGGACAACAACAGCGCGCCTCTCCCACTGCATCCAAGCCTGCAGCGCCGCCGATAGAGGAGAATGCAGCGCTCGCCCCCGCTCTGCTCAAGAACGCCGTGGAGCGGCTGGAAGCCGTGATCGACCAGGAGACGGCCGCGCTCACGATGCGGCGCGCCGTCGACCTCAACGATTTCAACGACCGCAAGAGCCATGGTTTCGTGGAGCTGTCCCGGGCGATGCGGCATTTCGAGGGCGCAGCGCTCGATCAATCGCTGGTGTTGTGCCTTACCGGGCTGCGCACGAAGCTGGAAACGAACCGTGCCGTCCTGAAGATGCATCTCGAGGCGGTGAAGGAGGTTTCGACGGTGGTGGCGGACGCCATGCGCCACGCCGATTCCGACGGCACCTACGCACCGACCCTTCGCAAACCAGCCGGCTATGATTAAGACAATCCTTGCCGGCACGTGGGCCTGCGTGGTGACGCTGGGTGCTGCCTATGCCGCCGTTTCCTGGCAGTCATCAGCCGAGCCGGCGGTCGAGCACGAGCCCGAAAAGCTCTATGGCGGACTTGAAACGGTACGGACGAGAATGATCAGCGTGCCCGTCATCCGTGGCGGGGGCATCCAAGGCTATGTGATGGCGCAGTTCTCGTTCACGGCCGATGCCAAGATACTGAAGAAGCTCACCGTCAAAGCGGACGTGGTCGTGCTCGATGAAGCCTTCAAGGCTGTCTATGGCGAAGACAGCCTGGATTTTCGCACCGTGACCAAACAGGACCTGCCGGAGCTCGGAAAGCGGATCGTCGAGGGTTCCAACAAGCGGTTTGGAACCAAGATCATCCAGGACGTGTTCATCCAGGAGTTCGGATACGTCAACAAGGACGGTACCCGGGCAGCCGGCAAGCGCGGCACCTGACCGCGACGCCAGCCGAACGGCGCTACTTCCTTGCTTCGGCGGTCATGTCGGCCGCCAGCGCGCGCGCCACGTCCTGGAAGACATCCACGCTGGCAGGATCATCGGGGCCCTGGCGCATGACGTCGTAGATCCTCGGCACGAGCTGGATGGCCTTGTCGAGATCCGGCTCTGATCCCTGCTTGTAGCCGCCGATCAGCCGCAGGTCGCGCGTGTCCTCGTAGCGCGCGATCATCGCGCGTATTTTCGTCACCACCGCCCATTGCTCCGGCGTGCATCCTGCCTTTGCGAGCCGGGACACGGACGTCAGCGTGTTGACCGCGGGAAAGCGCCCCTGGTCGGCGATGGTGCGCTCGAGGACGATGTGGCCGTCGAGTGTCCCCCTGATGTTGTCTGCGACGGGATCGTTGTGATCGTCGCCGTCGACCAGCACGGAGAATACGCCGGTGATCGAGCCCGATCCTTCCGCTCCCGGACCGGCACGTTCAAGAAACCGCGGCAGGTCGCTGAAGACGCTCGGCGTGAAGCCGCGCGCCACCGGCGGTTCACCGGCTGCCAGGGCGACATCGCGCGTTGCATGCGCAAAGCGCGTGACGGAATCGACGATGAGCAGCACGTTCTCGCCCTTGTCGCGGAAGCTCTCGGCGACGCACATCGCGGTTTTCGGCGCGAGGCGGCGCATCATCGGGCTTTCATCGCCGGTGGCGACGACGGTGACGGCATGCTCCCGGCCTTGCTTGAGTGCGTCCTCCAGGAAATCG
>Ga0190265_10001140_pt1 | contig 17353 bp, 14 predicted proteins | sample Popmic124T_FD_133135 | JGI IMG/M metagenome (GOLD analysis project Ga0190265, IMG submission 133135) | Populus adjacent soil microbial communities from riparian zone of Indian Creek, Utah, USA - 124 T | ecosystem: Environmental > Terrestrial > Soil > Riparian zone | place: USA: Utah | collected...
ATCCCAATCGCCGGGTGGATGCGGAGCACGGGCGCGCTCATCAGTTCTTCCTCCTCGTGTTCTGGTTGGCCTACGAGGAGATCCAAAGCAACCGCTGTGCCACGGCCACGAGCAAGCGGTCCCAGCGAAAAAACCTTGTCTCTCAGTAATTTATGAGATCACTTGGACAACCGGCCGGCATCGTGCAGGCCTGGGGACGTGTCGCCGACATGTCGGCGACACGTTGGGCGGCCCGCGACTTCGTCCTCGCTACTTTTTCCGGTACCGCTACTTTTTCCGGTAATAGTGCGCCGTCATGAACTCGTGCCACTCTCCGTCGTCGCCCAGGTAGTTGGAGGTCAGCACCCGATGGTCGTCGCTCTTGATCTCGATCCTGTCCTTGTACCTCGCCATCTTGCCCTCGCCCACGAAACTAGGGCCTTCGGCGTCCAGCGTCAGCACCTTGCCCGATGGGTCCAGCTCACCTTCGTAGATCCACAGGTAGGTCATCATCGACCCGATGAAGGTGCCCACGAACCGCTGCTTCGCCGGGTCGTAGCCGAGCGTCATGATCGTCGTCCCGCCGTCCTCGCCGTCACCCCGCCCCTCGCCCATGGTCCAGACGCCCCCGAGCGAGCGCACGCTCTCCGTCCCCGTGAACTTCGACGGAGGCTGGCCGGGCTCCATGGGCGCCTCGGATTCGTACGTCCACTCTCCAACAAGCTTCTCCAGCCACTGGTGTTCCTTCTGCGGTTCTGCCTTCATCATCAATGCCTCCTTCGATTGTGACGTCTCGCTTGCCGCGCTCTGGTCCTTATGCCAAGCCCGCACTCACTCTCCGAAGTCACGCAAACTGCAAGCGCCTCCCCTTCGGCTCAGGAACCTGCCTTCCAAATTCCCTAGCTGTGTCGAGCCATAGCTCGATTGCACCCTGGCAATTGGCGAGCGCGCTGTCCGGCGAATCTCCATGCGCGGCACAGCCGGGGAGCTCTGGCACCTCAGCAATAAACGCTTGATCCTCGTCGCTCCAACGTACAAGAATCTGGGAAAGAAGTGTATCCCCTCTCGGCATCCTCAGAGTGTATCAAAGGGGGGTCTGTCGTGTCCAAGGGGAACATCCTGCAAGCTTCTCGACCTCGAAAGGAGCGGGGCGCTACTCCGTGCAGCGCGCCGAAGATTGCAGGCGCCCAATGAAACCGAGGTCGCCCAGGAAGCGCCGCAGCTTCTCGATCCCCTCGGCGCGGGCCTTCAGTTCCGGATCGAAGTCGCTCTCCTGGTTGGCCAGGTTGCGCGTGAGCAGGTGGCCCAGGCCTTTGTACGCGATGAGCTCGCAGACCTTCCCTGCCTGGACCAGCCGCTCGCAGAAGCGCCTGGCCCCGGAGACCGGCGCGAGGACGTCCTCCGCTCCGTGGACGATGATCGTAGGTGGTGTCGAAGCCCCCACGTGCTCCGCCGGAGAGTAGGCCGCAGCCGTGGCCCGGCCCTGGAGCTTCTTGTGGAACCAACTGTCTTTCGACAGGTCCAGCGCGGGCGACCACAGCAGGAGCGCGTCCGGCTCGGCGCGGACGCCGTCCGGGGCCCCCGGAGGGCAGCCCACCGTCGCCGCGCTGGCTACCAGGTGGCCTCCAGCCGAGACGCCGTAACCTGCCACGCGCTTCGGGTCGAGTCCCAATTCGCCAGCTTTTTGACGCGCCCATCGGAAGGCGGCGCATACGTCCGCCAGGGCTTCGATGGGCGTGACCTTGCCTTCTGAGAGGCGGTATTCGATAGGGATTGCCACCATGCCCAGCGCAGCAAAGCGGCCGGCGGCCTCGAACGTCCACTCCGGCGAGCCTGCGCTCCAGCCGCCGCCATGAAACAGCAGGATGGCGCTGGCCGGCGCGCGATCATTGCGCGTGTCGGGAGAGAACACGTAGGCGCGGAGAGCCTTGCCGTCGACCTCGCGATAGATGCGGGTCTCCGGTGATCCGCTTTTGTCTGCCGGACTTTCCGATTGCTGGGCCTGGATCGGGGTCGCGAGCACTGCAACCAGAGACAGGAGCAGCAGGATTCTTGGCTGGGCTGAGAGCTTCTTCACGGAACCCTCACTTTCTTCAAGGTCCACATCCAGCCCGATCTACGAGGGCCAAGTCCAGGAGGTTTCGGGGCCGCGATCGAGAACGCCGAGCCTCGCGCTACGATAGCCGCCTCAAGTCGAAGAAGGGAGGCTGGCGGCCATGACCGAGGTGAGCAACGAACAGCCGAGGCAAGACGCCGCGGCGCCCTCCCAGGCCGGGAGGGAACGTCTAGGCTCCCTCGACGTCTTCCGGGGAGTGACCATCGCCGCCATGATCCTGGTCAACAACGACGGGAACTGGAACAAGACCTATGCCCCGCTCCTCCACGCCGAGTGGCACGGCTGGACGCCGACCGACCTCGTCTTCCCCTTCTTCCTCTTCGCGGTCGGCATCGCCATTCCCTACGCCTTCGCCGGACGCCTCGAGCGTTCCGGAGGCGACCGCGGCTCGCTCCACCGGCAGATCCTGGGAAGGACCGCCGTCCTCTTCGCCCTCGGCCTCTTCCTCAACTGGTTCCCGTTCTACACCGTCGACTGGTCGAACGCCCGCATCCCCGGAGTCCTGCAACGAATCGCCGTCGTCTACCTGATCGCCGCGCTCGCCTGGCTCCACCTCAAAGCCCGCTCGCGGGCCCTCCTGGTGTTGGCCCTGCTCGCCGGCTACTGGCTCGCCATGGTGCTGGTGCCCGTGCCCGGCTACGACCCCGGAGACCTGAGCCAGGCCGGCAACCTCGCTGCCTGGGTTGATCATGAGCTCCTCGGCACCCACACCTGGAGGAAAGCCCCCGGCCCTGGCGATCCGGAAGGAATCCTGAGCACCCTCCCCGCCCTGGCCACCGCCCTCCTCGGCCTCTTCATCGGAGACTGGTTGCGCTCGCCACGAGGCCCACGAGAGAAACTCTCCGGCCTGCTCCTCTGGGGAGGCCTCGCCACCTACGCCGGGCTCACCCTCGGCTCCTGGTTTCCCATCAACAAGAACCTCTGGACGAGCACCTACGTAGTCTTCACCTGGGGTCTGGCAATGCTGCTGCTGGCCGCGATCTATCACCTTGTCGACATGAGAAAACGAGACGCCTGGGCGCGCCCCTTCACCGCCTTCGGAACCAACGCCATCCTCGCCTTCGTCGGCAGCACCCTCATGGCGAAGATTGCTTTCGTGATCCGTTGGAACGACGCAGGAGGCGAGACGGTGAGCCTGCAACAATGGCTCTACCGGCACCTCTTCGCCTCGTGGCTGCCGGACTATGTGGCTTCGCTTGGGTGGGCTGTGGCGGTTGTGGTGCTGTGGTGGGGGGTGGTGGCGGTTCTTTATAGGCGGCGGATCTTTATTAACGTCTAGGGTCATGGCGAGCTCACGACTGACTCGTCTGCTTTGACCCCCATCCTGTCCTTCCCCCTTCAGGTGGAGGAGGGTTGTATCCGTGTAAATACCTGCAAAAAATGATGGTATAGATTGGTCCCCCGGCGGATCTGGCGACCGAAGTCCGCGGAGTTTTCGACCAGATCGAGGTGGGCGGCCGCGTCGAGCTCGCCGCCACGGCCGGCCAGGAGATCGTCGCCGTCTATTCCGGCAGATTCCCCGGCAGATTCCCGGGGCACCGCCTTATCCGGAAATCCCGGCCCTCCACCTTTCAGAATCCCGGGCCTGCGAAGTCGTGCTCTTCTCCCGTTTCAAGATACTCTCGGCAGTGCCTGGATAACGCCGCAACGGAAGTATGCCTCTCTGGGGAAGCCGGAGGTCGCCGGTATGAGAAATTCCCGGACCTCCTGCAAAAGGGGCGGGTTTTGTCTTGTCCCCCTGCAATATTTCCGGTGTTTACTTCAAAAGTCATCAGAGTCTGAAAAAATAGCCTGAATCCTGTCTATTGATCCCTGATAAGGGGCTCGCTACGCTCCCCTCGATGTCGACCCGACGCAAGCGAAAGGACGAGATCTTCCCAAGTCTCAGGCCGTATTTTGGCAAGGCCCTGGCCAAGCTGCGTGGTAAGAAATCCCAGGAGGCGCTAGCCAAAAGCGCCGGCATGGACCCTGGAACCCTGAGACGTCTGGAACGGGGAGAGGCCCCTCTTCGGCAGGATTATATTTCGGGTCTCTGCAAGGCACTGGAGATCACACTTGCCGACCTCCTGAGGACGGTTGCTGACTGCTACGAGGACTCGGAGAAGGAGGGCGGGATTTCTTATTACCAGATGTCGAGCCAGGAGATTCTCGACCGCCTGCGTAGGGTTCACAACGCCAGAGCTCGCGTGGAACGGGAGGCCGCGGAGATCGATCTCGAGATCAAGCGCCGCCAGATCCCCAGGGTCGATGCATAGGAGCGGTCGATCGGGGATCTCTGGGATCTCTTCTCGAAGAGCCAGGAACCTATTCGGCCCAGAGAGGCTCCAGTACTGCCTGATCGGCGACATTGATAGGGAAGCTGTCGCCGCCAGAACCCGCACTGGGCATCCGCCTCTCGGTATCGGGGCGATCTTGGCCCAAGACCCCCAATACCGTCCTGGCAAGCTCGCCAAGTCGCCCGCTCCGTTCGTCCACGCGGCGAGCCAAGCGGCTCGCCTCGCCCTCTACGAAGCCTACGGCTGGTTCGTGGCCGCTTACCGCCAAGCGGCCGAGAAACTCCGAGGAGGAGACCGTACCGTCTGCTTCCCGGTCGGAAGCTTTCCTCCGACCTTGTCCCTTTGCCGAGGGATGAGCCTCGCATTTGGGAGGAAACATCATGCGAGGTCGGTCGAGAAGGCTCCTCTAGTCGTCGCCTCGAGGTCGGCAGCGGCGGAAAGGAATAGCGTTGGACGGTCGTCACGCCTGTGCCGCTCGCTGCCGCCCGCGACCTTGGACCTCCTGCCGGTGACGGCAGAAGTGATAGGAGAGGTAAGGCGGACCTGAAAGACCGTTCGATCCGGGAAATTGTCCCGTGCGTCCGTCTCAATCCATTCAGAAAGACCTGGTTGAGCTTTGGGCTCCCAAAGGAGATGACTATGAATGGGTTGTTGTCCCTGCCGGGCAGTATCCTTCGTTCGTTCCTGATTCTGAGTCTGGCCGTGTGCATCGCAGCCCCGTCTGTGACGGCGCAGACCTTCATGAAGACAATCCTCGACGCGCCTCCTGCGGAACAACCGGAGAACGAGGTGTCTCCGGCCACGGTTGAGGCGTCCCCGGAGACCCCGGGGGTCCTGAGGGCCCTTGCCAGCGACCCCAATCTTTCACAGGAGGCAAACGACGCGATCTCTGCAATAGAAGGGGGGCGCGAGCCATCTTTGAAAGCGTCCACCCGCGAGGCGCTCGCCGCCGTATTGATGAATCGGAAGCTCGCTGGTCTAGCCGACCTGAAGGAGGAAGACTTTGAAAAGGAATTCGAAGAGACGTGCAGTGAGGTAGCTCCGGCACTTGTGAACAACTTTCTTCCTACCCTCTGGAACTCAGGGCGGAGCGCCTGTTTCTGGGACCAGCGCGGTTTGGATGCGTTGCGTTCTGCGAGGCTGACTGGAACCTCCGATCAGGGAACGGCATCCTTCGAGCTGGCGTCCGACGTATTTTGGGGCCTGAGGGTCAAAATACAGGCCAGCGTCACCGCTTCGGAGGATGACGACGAGGACTCTGAGGACTCTCAAAAAGCCGAGGAGACGGAGGCGGAGAGCAACCTGCAACAGCTCCTGGCCAGTGGCGGCAACCTGAGCCTGAGCGCCACGTACCCATGGTACGCCCATCAATCGAGCAGCGCAAAGGTGCAGGCACTCTTCTCTTCGTTTGTAAGAGTCGGTGGGATCATTCCGGCGCTGGGGCAGGACGATGACTCGAGCACCGTTGGAGAAGATGACGTCAATGCCAGCCTGGAGCTCGGCCTCCTGGAAGCCGATGCCCGCATCGACTCCTTCAGGGGGAATATCACGTTCGTCGTGTTCGGCCGCGCAGGTCTGGCCGATGGAACGAAAAAGTTCCACGAGAGCATCTCGAATGAAGACGAAAAGCTGTTCGCTTATGGAGAGATCGGAGCCGGAGTTCGCCTGGCTGACCGTTTCTGGCTGCTGGGGTCCTGGAAAGGCTATTCTGCCGATGCGTTGCCGGGTGGGGAGTTTGCGCTCACGATAGGCATGGGCAAGTAAGTTTCGTCTCCAGATCGCTCGGTGCTTCCCGCCTTGGCGGTGGCACCGAGAGGCTTCTCCAAGATCTTCGTGGTGGCGCGCGCCGATCAACGTCCGATCAGGCTTCGCAGCGCGCTGATCGACGGCGCGAAGAAATAGCCGCCGCCCGTGGGGATCACCCAGTCGGCCATCGTCTTCAAGGAGGCCTCTCCACCAGGGGTGCGCAGCAGGCACTCGCGCCCCGCGCGATTCTGCCCCACGAGCAGATCGTGCCCGCCGTCCTGAGGCCCGTTCTGCCGGTTCATCCACTTGTTGTTCAGGACCTCGAACTGACCGCGGATCGAGGTCTGGTAGCAGAGGAAGAGCAGCCCCCGCTGCCCGTCCGCCGGATCGGCCACGCCCTCTTCCTGGGGGAAGGGGTCTCCCCAGGGGATCCCGCGGCGCAGGACCTGGAAAGTGAGGGTCTGGTGGAAGGCTCCGCCCTGATCGGTGGGCAGATCGCGCGGGTTGACCTTGCGGACGTGGGCGAACCGCGGACAGAGGTGCCCTAAAACGTCGGCCGGCGCCCCGGAGACGATGCGGGGCGGCGCGCCGGCCTCGGTGAGCACGGCGATTGGGTCCGCCGGAGCGTTGAACTGGAAGTGGTTGAGAGCGAAGGAATCGTCCACCATAGCCGGATCGTCCCGCTCCGGGCTGCGCGGGAGAGGCGCGCCGCTCGGCCACCGCCCCACCAGTTGTGCCGCCAGCCGGGCCTCCGTCATCTCCGCGAAAAGTGGATTCCTGACGAGTTCCGCGACCTTCTCGCGGAGGAAGGCGCGGAACGCCGCCACGTCCTGCCGCAGGCGGCGGAAGACCAGGAACGAGCCGTTCCTCATCCACTCCGGGCCGCCGTCGGCGATGGGGCCCGGGCCGCCCTCGTCGTCTTGCTGCGTGGCGTACCCGAAGACGAACTGCCCCGGCCAGACGAGCGGCTGCCCCGGCTTGCCGTGGGTCAGCGCCCGGGGATCTGCCGGATCGATGTAGCGCCGGGTGAGGAAGTGGAGCGGGAGGTCGGACAGCCGCCCCCGGGGCCCCACCTGCGAGATGCCGTCGCGGAACCCGAAGTGCTCCTTCTCGCCTTCGAGGACGAACGCCTCCTGGTCGTAGACCACCGAGAGCCCCGAAGCGGGCAGTCCCGAGAGCGACCTGCGAAGCCCCCCGGCCAGGTCGCGGAGCTGGCAGGCGTCCGCCGCTCCCAGGATCAGCAGCACGTCCGGCGTCGTCTCCGGGGTGCCGCCAACAATCCATCGCGAGGGGTGCCCCTCCTGGCCGGGACGGGCGGGATCTCCCAGGCTGCCGGAGAGCAGGGCCATGCCCTTCCGGAACGAGGGGTCGCGGACGGTGTCGGCGTCCGACGTCAGAAAGCGCAGGCCGCCAATCGAAAAGGCGATGTTGATCCACGGCGCCGAGGGCTCCGCGGGCAAGGCCGACTGGCGGCGCAGGAGCGACCGGCGGAGGTTCCGCAGGGTATTGACGTCGCGCAGACTTGCGATGGACGGCACCAGCCGGGCCAGCCAGGACCTGGCGTCCGCGGTCTGGCCCTCGTTGACTTTGAGCCCGAGGAGGACCTGGTGCCGAGAGCCGAACCCGGGCAGGATGTTGCCCTGGATCTCGTCGGCGTCGAGCACCGGCTCGACCGGCGCGCCCGGAATCTCCGGGCCCGTGATCACGTCCGAATCGGGATCGAAAGCCTGTGGGGGCTCCATCGTCGCCTCGCTCAGCGGCCGAGCTGCGAGCCGAGCCCGCTCTTGGCTTCCGGCTCCGCCGTCACCACACCCGCGGCTCCCTCCGCGAAATCCGCGGCTACGAAGGGCGCGGCGGCGAGCTCACCCGGGCCGGAGGGAGCCGGTGCCTCCGGCAGCACGGGAGCGACCTCGGCCCAGGCTTCCGGCGGCAAGTCCGCGCAGCTCACTGCCCTTCCGAAGAGGTGCTCGATCTCCCCCTTCTCGGGATGGGGGCAGCACTGCCCGATGCAGGCGCGCAGCGCCACCGGCTCGGCCACGAGCTGCTTGGCGATGCCGGTCAGCACCATCTGGATGCGGTCGGCGATCTGGCCGCCGAAGCGGATCCCGTCACCGTCGAGCAGCACCTGGTCGACCGTGAAGCCCAGCTCTTCCGGCACCTCGAAACGGGCTCGCAGGATCCTGCGGTCCTCCCGGCTCCCCCGGTCCACCTGCCAGGCCGCCGCCGTCTCCTCTCCCGCCGGCCCGGAAAAGCCGTCGAGCGCGAGCTCGGAGATGTAGAGGCCCACCGGATCCGCCAGGGAGACCGAAAGCCCGGAGCGGGCGAACCCATTGACGGCGGCGCCGATGATCGGGTCGCTCGACCGGTTGGGGTCGCCGAAGCCCGAGCAGCAGACCAGTTGCTCCGGGTCCACGACCGCCTGGCCGTTGCCGTCCCGCCGCTGCACCGAGGCACCGCCGCCCACGCGGAACTCTCCCCGCAGAGTGTTCGCCGGGTGGGTGAGGTGCATGATCCCGTCGGTCGTGGTCCACTTGTTGAACGGGTTGTAAGTCCCCTTGCGGGCATAGAAACGCCAGCCGAACGGCTCGCCGGTCCGAGAATCGGTTTCGTCGTCGAAGAAGGCCACATCGAAGGGCCAGACGAGGTCGGCGGCCGACACCTCGGGGCTCACGTGCTCTCTGTAGAGCTCCTCCACAAGCCCCAGGTCCCCCGCCACGAGGTCGCGCCGCGGGTCTCCCGCCGCGAAGAACGGCCGCGTCCCCCCGGCCAGGAACTCCCAGTACTCGGGAGCCTCGCTGGAGAAGCAGATGCGGGTGATCCGTCCCTCGCCGTCGCGCCGATCGCGGTCAACGTGCCACTCGCAGTATTCGTCCTGCTGGCGGTAGAACAGTTGGAGCTCCTCGCGCAGGACGCCCTGCTCGTCGACGCGGCGCAGGGCGCGCCCGTTGATCCGCAGCGGACGCAGCGTCTCGGCGGCCAGCCAGCGCTTCTTGTCCGGCTCGTCGTCGTCCCGGAACCAGCGGGTGAGGAACCGCGGAAAGGCATCCCAGGCGATCGACTCCGAGGCGGACTCGTCGGGCGTCTCATCCTTCAAGGGATTGAAGAACAGGCTGGGGACCTCCCGGCGTCCCGTACACCTCGGCGGCATTGTGTCCATCCAGGACGACACAATCGCGCTCCAGCCCTTGGCGCGGTCCTCCGCGCTACCGGGCCGGCGCGCAAAGTCCTCGAGGAATCCAGGGGGATGAAATCGGTCCACGTCTCCTCCTCGTCTTCGCGGTTGGATGGACGCCGGTTCCGCACCCGCGGCGTCCGGCGCAGGCAATTCTAACGCCCACTGCGCCGACGAGACTGTCTCGCCCTGTTGGATGGCGCACCGTGCGGATCGGGATCTGGACGTCGGGCTTGTCGAACGCGACCCCACATCCGAAGTCGTGGCTCAGGGCGACCACGTCGTCGACGTTCGGGTACCGCGGCAGGATCTCCCCCGGTGGACGGATGGGGACGTGGAAGGTGGCCTTGGTCCAGGTCCGGTGACGAGGGGGAAGCGCGTCTGTTAGACTGACCGCTGCGTGAGGAGGCTCAAGCCACTTGAAGGACAGAGTTTACGTCGAGACCACGATTGTGAGCTACCTGGCCGCCAGGTTAAGTCGGGATCTGATTGTCGCTGCCCACCAGCAACTGACCGAAGAGTGGTGGCTGCAGAGGCGGCCGTCTTTCGATCTCTTTACGTCTCAGATCGTCGTTCGAGAAGCGGCAGCAGGCGACCGGGATATGGCTCAGAGAAGGCTGGACCTTCTGACAGAGATTCCTCTCCTCGCGATCAACGAGACGGCTCTCGATCTCGCAAAACAGCTTATGCGCCGAGGCATGATCCCGGCTCGAGCCGCAGAAGATGCGACGCATATTGCGATCGCCACTATTCACGGGATGGATTACTTGCTGACGTGGAACTGCAAACACATAGCCAACGCGCGAATGCAAAAAGCCGTCGCAGAGATATGCCGCGCAGCAGGGTACGAGCCACCGACCATCTGCACCCCTGAAGAATTAATGGGAGAATGATCTCATGTGGAATGACCCGATCGTCGAAGAGGTCCGAAAAGTTCGTGAGGAGCATGCTGCTCGTTTCGACTATGACCTGGAGAGAATCTTCCAGGATCTCAAGGAGCAAGAACGGCAGAGCGGCCGGAAAGTAGTGTCGCTCCCGCCAAAGCGTCCGCTGGCGATCGACTCCGCTCGGTAAGGCGATGCCCTCGGCTTTATAGGAGGCCCGCCTCCTATGTACGTTCAACGGGCCTACACCCGCACGCAGATCTTCCCGAAATGCCTGCCCGCCGCCATCAGCCGCGAAGGCGGCGAGGCGGCAGGTGGATGGGCCTGGGGATGGCGGCATTTTTGGTGGTTCAGGGGCCGGGAGGAGGATGGAGCAGCGGTCGTCGTTGACATCAACCCGTCAGGGGGCGTAAGTTAGGCCCTATTCTGGACCTTGTAGATCTTCCGTGTCATTAGCCGCAGAGGGCAGGGGCCCGACTGGAATAGGATTGAGAACCCGATGGCGGAGAGGCGAGTAGATCGAATCGAGAGGCGGCTCCAGGCTCTTGGCGGGAGAGCGCGCCTCCAGGCACTTCTCGAAGAAATTCGGCACGAAGAGAAGTACCCCGACCTTCCCTACCAGTCCCTGTACCTGGCGATTCAATCGGAGAATCAGCGCCTCGAAGAGCTCGGCGAACGCACTCGGTTCATAACGTCCCGCGACGGAGAAGAGCGCGGATGGGTTCGGCTTCGCGAGGCGAGCGAATTCGCTCGAGGATCGACTGCAGGCGACATCGAAGCCCGTGTTCATCAGCAGAACGAGGCTGTCGGCGAGGAGATTCGAGCGTGGCTGCAGCGGATGGACTGGCGCACGTTCGAGTCCACATTCCTCACTCGCGTTCTCGATGTGCTGGGATTTCAGGACGTTCAGATCACGCAAGCTACTCGCGATGGTGGTGCAGATGCGCGTGTGGTATACCAGCGAGGTGTCGTGGGCGCCCGAGCCATCGTATCCGCAAAAAGATGGACCGCTCGAACTGTTCCTGTCGACGAGGTCCGCATGATGCGGGGCGTGAAGGGCGAGGAAGATACAGCGATCATTGTGACAACCGGCCGATTCAGTGCCGACGCCCAAAATGAGGCGAGACCAGGACAAAACCAGCGGGTGGTTTATCTGATTGACGGAGAAAATCTAGTCGACGTCTGCAAGCGCTACCAGATTGGTGTGAAGAAGGTAGAGCTCCCTGGGTTGCTGGTTTTGGACCCGGAGGTCACCCGGGAGGTGTCTGTTCGCGACGATTGGGAAGCGGTGGAGGATGAGGCTGATTTGGAAGATTTCTCCAGTCGGGATGTTCTCACCATCCACCGACTCGAAGACGAGATGCTTGGTGACCCTGAGCGCGGTCTGTCCATTGAGGAAGTGGCGGAGCTCTCGGGTTATAAGACCAGCACTGTCCGCGTTTATTTATATGATGGCCAGCGGCGAAAAGTGCTCGGCGATGCGATCCGAGGAGACCAGAAAACACACAGCCGTGCGTTAGCGTTGGTCGCAGGCAGGCGTGAGACCGAGCCATCTGAATAAACGTAGGAAGTCGGATCTCTCCTCACTCCTCGAAACTCCGCATAATCTCTTCCGGCAGCGGCGCGTCGAAGTCGTCCGGAATGGTGAGCTCTCCAGCACAGAGGCCGAACGGACATGGACCGGGTGGGGCGGCAGGGATGGGCCACAGCTCGGCGATCGGACGACCGCCACGGACCACGAGGAGGTGCTCCAACCGTGAAGCGCCAAAATAGATAGAACATGACCAACCCAATCTGCTACAGGTGCCAGCGAAAAGAGCAGGTCTCGCTAAAGAATCGGGGCCGACTCGGGAGCCGGCCCCCAAGGGCTCAAAGCTCGTATCTGCGCTGGCAGCACTAGAGGAGCCGGTTCACCGGTTCCCCCTCCCCCAATCGCGGGCGATCCAGGGGGTTGGCTTCAGGCGGAGGTGGATGTTCCGAATCTCCTGGAGGTCCGGCTCGATGACCTCTTCGGGGATGCAGTCAGGGTGACGGCTTCTTCTGAATGTTCCGGAGCAATCGTGGCGTTGCACGCAAGGTGGTTCGTTCCAGACGCTTCAGGGCATCTGCCAGATCCACTAACCCGTGGCGCCGGCTCGGTGCCGCCATTCGGCGGCATGACCGCCCGGCACCGGCACCAGGCTTCCCTCCGGCCCGACGGGCCGAGAGAGTGGAGCCCAGGGTTGAGGCCGAAGGCCAATACCCTGGGTCAACTCTCATCCCCGGGCTGGAATCCCGGCCCGTTGGGCCGGCCGACGCCACGACATATTTAGATAGAGGCTCCTCCCGGTTCGCCGGAAGCGGAGTCCGGCACAAACGCTGGGAGGTAGGTTCCGGTCCTTGCCGCGCTTTGCTTACGGAGCGCGTAGCTCCACGCTCGCCTCTCCGCAACGAAACTCCCACGACCTCCCGCCCAAGACCTCCATCGTCATCCTGACCAGGTACCGGCCCGCCGGAAGCTCTTTCAGCGGCCTCGCTGGCCGGCCGGATTCGTTGTCCCGTGTCCAAGCGAGATCGCCCAGCTTGACCGCGCGGCTCAGTTCGCTCCGCGGCGGAAGGTCGAGGTGGTCGGCTTGGTTCGCGGGAAGCGGCGCGGGGGGCTCGGAGAGTTGCAAGGGCGCCCAGAAGAGACTCTCGGGATCGCTCTCTGGCACCAATTCCAAAGAGGGGATCGCCGAGGCACGCCAGGCGGCCGCGGTAGGGTTGCGGATCGAGATCTCGACGCTCGGCCCCTCCTCGCCGGCAGTCGCGGAGAGGACGCAGGCGAGCACCGCGGGAGAAGCGGTCGGCGGCGAGGTCCCATGGAGACCAGGGCGACGGATGGAAACCCGGAGTGTCTTGTGGTCGATCTCGCCGGACCAGATACCCGGGCATTTGCGGCCATCGTCGGGGGCGTTGAAAGAGAGAGCGAACTTGGCGTCGCCTTCGATGCAGCGGCTGGGTGCCACGACGAGAGCCGTTAAAGGCAAGCTCGCGCCCGCGGGGAGCAGGAGGGTCTTGGGTGGATACGTGCGGCAGTAATGAGGATCCGCGGGATCCGGCTTGCTATCCGTTACGCCGCCCCAGACGCTGCCTTGGAGAGGGCTGACGGCCGCAATGTCCCATCGCCCCGGCGGACTCGTGGAGAGGCGGCAGGTGACGATGTAACTCAAGGCCGCGCCTTTCTCGAATTGAAGGTCCGTCTTCCCGGTGTTGATGAGGACTGCTTCCACGGGCCGCTCGCCGCCGGGCGTGAGGCTCAGGTCTCGCGTCAGGATACGAAGCTGCAAAGGGGACCGCGAGGTGACGCAGCCGCTCGCCAGCAGCGCAACCACGGCCAGCCCTACCAGCGGGAAAAGCATATCCCGGCGAATCCACTTGGTGCTGGAACCGGCGGGGTCCGTTGCGGAGGTCACCTCGAACATGATGCTGGTCATCCTGAAGCTGACCGCGCTCACCGTCAAGAGGGAGGTTCGCCGTGCTCGTCTTCGCGAACTGGAGCTACAGCTGCTCTCGGCCCTGCTCTTGACCCTGCGGCGGCAGCCGGAGGCTCATCGACGCTCCCCCGGCCGGATACGACGAGTCCCGTGACCCCGCCGCCGACCTGAAGGCCGCGGTCGCCCAGGCGCAGCGGGAGAACAAACGCATCCTTCTCGAGGTTGGCGGCGAGTGGTGACTCGCAGACTCCGGACGACTTCATGAAGGACGACAAGTACGTCCCGAACCTGATCCTGGCGTTCCTGGAGAAATGGGAACCGAAAAGGGGAGGCGCCAGCTAACGCTGGGTCTCGCAGTCCACCTTCTCGAATCTGCGCGCGCAGAGATTTCCGGCCGGTGCCGGATTTCTCCGTGCGCCGCCGGATCTTCCGCCCCAGGACCGAAAAATTCGCTCGGAGAATTGGAGAATTGAGTGTAGCCGCTGCACTACCGCGAGGCTCCCGCCTGCTCGGCTTTCCCTCTCCTCCGGGCAGCGGTTGGCGTATAATTCGGATGCCGGGCATTTTTCTCCTGCCGGGAAGACCGAGAGACGTTTCCAACGAGCCCCAGGACATCTAAAATGGAGTCGACAATGGGTGGCGAGTTTTCTGGAGAGGGTGCTGTGATGGTCGACAACCTTGAGCGGATCGGCGAGATCCTCGGCGCGGTCGGCTCGCCCGGGTGCTTCACCGCCCGGCGGACGGCGACGGCCGATGACCTGCAGTTGGAGGTGCAGGGGCTCGGGCGGCTCTGCCTTCCCGTCTCGCGGGCTCAGGCGGAGAGGCTCTGCCAACTCGCCCGGCCTGCTCGCTATGGACGGGGGGAGAAGACGCTTCTCGACCGGCGAGTCCGGGACACCTGGGAGATTCCCAGGAGCCGGGTGAAGATCGATCGCCGGCGGTGGAACCGGACGCTCCTGCCGGTGCTCGAAGAGCTGCGCGCCGATCTCGGGCTGGCCGACGGCTGCCGGCTCAAGGCCGAGCTCCACTCCTTCCTGGTCTATGGCCCAGGCCAGTTCTTCCTGCCGCACAAGGATTCGGAGAAGGCCGATGCCATGGTCGGCACCCTGGTCGTGACGTTGCCGGCCTCGTTCAAGGGCGGCGCCCTGGTCGTCGAGCACCAGGGCGAGAAGGTCGTCGACCGCGGCTCCCGCCGGCAGCTCTCCTTCGTCGCCTTCTATGCCGACTGCCGACACGAGGTCCAACCGGTCAAGGAGGGCTACCGGCTTGCCTTGACCTACAACCTGATCCTCGAGGGGGGCCAGACCGCGACCGAAGCGGCTGCCGCCGAGCCCGCGACGGTCGACGCCCTCGTCCGGTGCCTGCGCGATCATTTCGCGACACCACGCCCCTCCCGGAGGTATCGGGACGAGGGCCAGCCGGCGCAGCCACCGAACCGTCTGGTCTACCTCCTCGATCACGAGTACACCGCGCACGGCCTCGCCTGGCAGCGCCTCAAGGGGAACGACGGCGCCCGGGCGGCGGCGCTCCGGGCGGCGGCGGAGCGCTGCGGCTGCGAGCTGGTGCTCGCGCTCGCCGAAATCCATGAGACATGGGACTGCATGGAGCCGGGCTGGGACGAGCCCTGGCGCGGCCTGAACCGCCACTGGGAGCGCGACGAGGACGATGAGCAGTCGGAGGACGACGCCGCGCCGGACGATCCAGACGCCTACGAGCTCGGCGACTTCATCGAGGGCGAGATCACGCTGGCCCGCTGGGTCGACCCGGCAGGGGAGGAGGCCCTGCCGATCGTCTCGCAGGTGTCCGACGACGAGGTGTGCTGTTCGACCCCGTCGTCGGACCTCGCGCCCTATGCCTCCGAGTACGAGGGGTACATGGGCAACTACGGCAACACCATGGACCGCTGGTACCGGCGGGCGGCCCTCGGGCTGTGGCCGCGCGAGCGCGCGTTCGCCGTGCGGGCCGAAGCCTCGCCCGCCTGGGCGCTCCGGGCGCTCGAGCAGCGGATCCTGGCCGGTGGGGCGCCCGAGGCCAGGGAGCTCGCGGCGTCGCTGCTGCCGTTCTGGGGGGGCGTCGCTTACCGCGAGGACGGCCGCGGCCTCCTCGGCAGCGCCCTCCGGGTGGCGGACGGCCTCGCTACGCCGGAGCTGGCGGCGTCGCTGCTCCAGCCCTTCCGGGTCGAGGCGCTCACCCCTGAGGAGGCGCCGCCGCTGGTCGCCCTGACCAGGCGCTACGGCGAGAGCTGGTGGGGGCAGCTGCTCTCCGCCTGGTCGGGCGACCGCCATCGCGGCCCGTGGCTCGACGAACGGGAGCGGCTCTCCTGGCTCGCCGCGCTGCCGCGCCTCTGCAAAGCCCTGCGCACCGCCGACGAAGCCGTGGGATCGGCCATCGCGCTCCTGCTGCTGCGAGACCGGTGGGAAGAGCTGCAGGTGGTGATCGGCGCGGCGCGGCGCCATGCGCAGCCGAGCCTGCGGGACAAGGCGGTGGCGGCGCTCTCCGCGCCGCTCCACGGCCTTCTCGGGAGCGCCGGAGCAGTGGTGGCGGACGACTTCCGGGACGAGGTCGTCGCAGTCCTGTGCACCGCCGAGAACGAGCCGCTGCTCCCCTGCCTCGTGCAGGTGGTGCGGGCAGCCGCGAAGGAGAAAGCGACGCCCGGGAGATCGGCCGCGCCTGCGCTTGCGGCCCTGACGCGACATTGCATCGGGCAACTGGAGGCCCGGCTGGCCCGGTCGGCGCGGAGCGCGGGCGACTGGTCTATCGCCCTTCCGGACGGCTGCCGTTGCGAGCTCTGCAGCAGGCTGGGCGCCTTCCTCGCCGATCCTGTCCGTCAGCGGCTCGAATGGCCGCTCGCCGAACAGAGCCGGAGACACATTCATCAACGGATCGATGCCTCCGAGCTCCCCGTGCGCCACGAAACACGGCGCTCGGGGCGGCCGTACACCCTGATCCTGAGCAAGGCGGAAGAGCTGTTCGAGCGGGAGGCCCGCGAGCGCCGGTCCTGGCAGTCCGATCTCGCCCGGCTCGGGCGGCTCGGCGCGGGCTGAGCGGGAGTTTGCGGAACGACGTCGATTTCCGGCAAGCTCGTTCGACGCCCCAATGAGACGGCCAAACAGGGCCGGCCCAAACAAGGAGGCAGACAATGCGGGTCATGGTATTCGCCAAAGCCAATGAGGACATGGAAAAGGGCATGGCCGCCCCTACGCCCGAGATGCTCGAGGCGTTCGCGGCGATGGACTTGTTCACCGAGGAGCTGGTCAAAGCCGGCGTCTTCATTGCAGCCGCCGGCCTCAAGAACAGCGCCCAGGCCAAGCGCATCGTTTGCGAAGGTCAAGGTCGCACGGTCATCGACGGGCCGTTCGCCGAATCCCGCGAGCTGATCGCCGGCTTTTCGATCTGGGAGGTCAAGGACATGGACGAGGCCGTGGCCTGGGCGAAGCGCGCCCCCAATTGCATGCCGGGCAAGAGCGAGATGGAGATCCGGCCCTTCTACGAGGCGGAGGATCTGGCCGAGTTCGTGACGCCCGAGGAGCTCTCAACGCCCCGAGAAGGGGAGCGCGGGAAGCTCGGCGTCGCCTGATACCGTCAGCTGCCCCCGGCTTGCTGCCCCCGGCTTGTCTCCCCCGCGGGCCTTGGCCGAAAATGAGGTGTGACCGCAGGCGAGACGCATCGGGCGATCGAAGCGACCTTTCGCATTGAACGGGCCAGGCTCATCGCGGGCCTGGCCC
>Ga0190265_10001141_pt1 | contig 17352 bp, 16 predicted proteins | sample Popmic124T_FD_133135 | JGI IMG/M metagenome (GOLD analysis project Ga0190265, IMG submission 133135) | Populus adjacent soil microbial communities from riparian zone of Indian Creek, Utah, USA - 124 T | ecosystem: Environmental > Terrestrial > Soil > Riparian zone | place: USA: Utah | collected...
CGGCGGTGGCCACCGCGGCGGTGATCACCGCGAAGCTCACGAGGAGCAGGTGGCCGGCGAGCATGTTGGCGAAGAGTCGGACCGCCATGCTGAGCGGCTGCGAGATGAACTTCGTCACCAGCTCGATCGGCGTGAGCAGGATGTACATCGCCTTCGGCACCCCGGGCATGAACATGATGTTCTTCAGGTACTTGATCGGCCCCTGATTGATGACGCCGACCGCGTGGTAGATCACGTAGACCAGCAGGGCCATGAACATCGGCAGGGCGATGCGGGCGTTCACCGGCATCTGCACGCCGGGGATCAGGCCCCAGATGTTGCAGGTCAGCACGAAGGTGAAGAGCGTCACCAGGAGCGGCGTGAACTTCAGGCCGTCGGGACCGATCGTCTGCATGACGATGCCGTCCTCGACGAAGTCGACGGCCATCTCGGCGACGTTCTGGACGCCCGTGGGCACGAGGGCCTTCTTGCGACCGCCGAGGTACATGACCGCGAACGCCAGCGCGGCGGACACCCACATGAGGATGACGACCTTGTTGACGGCGAACGGGCCGCTGCCGAACAGGGTGGGCCACTCCACGACGTGGGAGATGGGCGGGAACTCCAACCCGAAGATCACGAGACGACGGCCTCCTTGTCAGCAGGGGGCTTCAGGCCGGGGAAGGCCAGCGAAGCGGAGACGTAGCGGAGCTCCCAGAACAGGAGCCCGAGGTGGGTGACGATGACCGTCACACCGAGAGCGGTGAGGTCGATCCACGATGCGTCGCGGAGGGCGAACAGCACGGCGCAGACGAGGCCCATGCGCAGGGCGAAGCCGCCGAGGGCCATGGCCATGATGGCCGTGAGCGACACCTTGGCGGCCCAGGACAGGCCGAGGGCGGCGAGCACGAGGTTCACGGCCACGAGGGCGATGGCGACGAGGCCGGAGGTGGCGCCGTCGGCGCCCCAGACCATGGAGGCCAGGAGGAGGATGACCGGGGCGAACCAGACGCCGCGCTTGAGCATGTCGAAGGAGAGCTCGCGCTCCACCTCGGGGGCCTCGGGCACCGGGGCGCGGCGGTCGGCGGCGCTCATGGCTTCACCGGGCCGCGGTCGCGGGGCGGGCCGAGCAGCTCGTGCTGCTTGCGCTCCATCGTCGCCGTGTAGCCGCTGAACTGCTTCCACGACACGTACGAGACGGTGAAGACGAAGAGGAAGACGAGGAAGAGGGGCGACGTGCCCAGCCACTTGTCGATCTGCCATCCGGCGAGAGCGAGCACGGCCGGCGTCACGGCCAGCTCCACGGCGGTCGACAACGCATTGCCGAAGCCGTTGTTGAGCTCACGCTTGGCGGAGAGATCGAACACCGTTGTTCCGGACCTCGTGACCCTCGTGCCGGCTTCGCGGCCGGCGCTTGTGAATGCATTCGCAATCTAGAACATCGAGCGTGGAGGCCGCAAATTCCGCCCCCGGGTCGACCCCGGCGGGACATTAGCGAACTCGCGACCGAAAGTTCTCCCCGTCGCGAACCTGACCGATCGGCCGCCGCAGCCGGCCCGGGCGTGTTGGGTGCTGCTCTCGCTAGGTTAGGGTCACCTACCTATCCCCCGGACCTGGAGCGCAGCCTTGCGACGAACCTGGAAGCTGCTGGCCCTACCGCTCGCATTGGCGCTCACCGCAGCGTCGTGTGGCGACGACGACGACGCCGGGGGGGCCGACTCCGGCGACGACGACCGCAGCCTGGTCGTCTACTCCGGCCGCAGCGAGGAGCTGGTCGGACCGCTGCTCGAGCGCTTCGAGGAGGAGAGCGGCATCGACGTCGAGGTCCGCTACGGGGACACCGCGGAGATGGCCGCCCAGATCCTGGAGGAGGGCGACAACTCCCCCGCCGACGTGTTCCTCGGCCAGGACGCCGGGGCGCTCGGCGCGCTGGCGGCGGACGGGCGGCTCCGGCCGCTGCCCCAGGCCCAGCTCGACCTCGTGCCGGCGGGCCTGCGCGACGACGCGGGCGAGTGGGTCGGCGTGTCCGGACGGTCCCGCGTCGTGGCCTACAGCACCGAGGTGCTGACCGAGGCCGACCTGCCGGCGTCGATCCTCGACTTCACGGACCCGAAGTGGAACGGTCGGATCGGGTGGGCGCCCACCAACGGTTCGTTCCAGGCGTTCGTCACCGCGCTCCGCGTGCTCATCGGGGAGGACGGCGCGCGTGCGTGGCTCGAGGGGATCAAGGCCAACGGCGCCATCGCCCTCGACAACAACATCGCCGTCGTCGAGGCCGTGGCGTCGGGTGAGATCCAGGTGGGCTTCGTGAACCACTACTACCTGTACCAGTTCCTCGCGGACGACCCGGCGTTCCCGGTCGCCAACAAGATCTACGGCAACGGCGACCCGGGTGCGCTGGTGAACGTCGCCGGCGTCGGCATCCTCGACACCGCCGACCACGAGGACACGGCGGGCGAGCTCGTGGACTTCCTGCTGTCCGCCGAGGCGCAGACGTACTTCGCCGAGGAGACCTTCGAGATCCCCCTCACCGCGGGCGTCGCCCCGCACGAAGGCGTCCCGACGCTCGACCAGCTGCAGCCGCCGGATCTCGACCTCAACAACCTCGACGACCTCGCCGGCACGCTCGAGCTGCTGGCCGCGGTCGGGCTCGTGTAGTCGAAGGCGCGCCTCCTGGCCCTCTCCGGATCGCTCCTGACCGGTGAGCGCGCCCTCGGGCTGCGGCGCTGGAGCCGGCGCGTCCGACGCCCGGCGGACCCCGTCCTCAGCGTCACCGGGCTCGCGGTCGCGGGCCTCGCCCTCCTTCCCCTCGGCTACCTGCTCGTCCGCTCGTCGGAGGTCGGCGCCGACCGCGTCTGGGAGATCGTCAGCGGCGCCCGGGTGCGCGAGCTGCTCTGGAACACGATCAGCCTGAGCGCCGCGGTGACGCTCACCTCCGTGGCCATCGCCGTGCCGATCGCGTGGCTCACCGTGCGCACCGACCTGCCGTTGCGCCGGTTCTTCGCCGTCGTCACGGCGCTCCCCCTCGCCATCCCCACCTACGTCGGCGGCTACGCCTTCATCGGCGCCCTCGGGCCACGCGGCACGCTGCAGGGCTGGCTCGAGCCGTTCGGCGTGGACTCGCTCCCGGCGATCTACGGCTTCCGCGGCACGTGGCTCGTGCTCACGCTCTTCACCTATCCGTACGTGTTGCTGACCGTCCGCAGCTCCGTCCGGCGCCTGGACCCGAGCCTCGAGGAGGCCAGCCGGATGTTGGGCCAGGGCGCGTGGGCGACGTTCGTGCGGGTGGTGCTCCCCCAGCTGCGGCCGTCGATCGTCGCCGGCTCGCTCCTCGTCGCGCTGTACACGCTGTCGGACTTCGGGGCGGTGTCGATGCTCCGCTACGACAGCTTCACCCGGGCCATCTTCCTCCAGTACCGCGCCTCGCTCGACCGATCGACCGCGGCGGTGCTGGGCCTCGTCCTGGTGGCGGTCACCCTCGCCGTCCTCGGTGGCGAGGCGGCCAGCCGGGGATCAGCGGGGTACCACGGGCTCCACGCCAGGAGCGCACGGCGGGCGCCGGTGCAGGCGCTCGGGCGCTGGCGCTGGCCGGCGTTCGCGGCGCTGAGCGCGCTGGTCGTGCTCGCGCTAGCGCTCCCGCTGGCGGTCATCGGCACCTGGTTCCTGCGCGGGCTCGACCAGGGTGAGCCGCTGCGCCTCACCACGGAGCTGATCGGCAACAGCCTCCGAGCGTCGGCCCTCGGGGCCCTGGCGTCGGTCGTGGCCGCGTGGCCGGTAGCGGTCCTGGCCGTCCGCCGGGGCGGGCGCCTCGGACGGATGATCGAGACCGCCTGCTGGGTCGGCCACTCCCTGCCGGGAGTCGTCGTCGCCCTCGCCCTCGTGTTCTTCGGGGCGCGCCAGGTGCCGTCGCTCTACCAGACGCAGTGGATGCTGACCCTCGCGTACGTCGTGCTGTTCCTGCCACAGGCGCTCGGCGCGATCCGCGCGTCGCTGCTCCAGGTGAGCCCCACGCTGGAGGACGCGTCGCGCACCCTCGGCAAGGGGTCGACCGTCACGCTGTGGCGGATCGTCGCACCCCTGGCCCGGCCGGGTCTGCTGTCGGGCGGCGCCCTCGTGTTCCTCACCTGCATGAAGGAGCTGCCCGCGACGCTGCTCCTCGCCCCGACGGGTCACCCGACGTTGGCCACGCAGGTGTGGAACGCCACGTCCGAGGCGCTGTTCGCCCGGGCTGCGCTGCCGGCGATGGCGCTCGTGCTGCTGTCCTCCGTCCCGATGGCGATCATCGTGCTCCGGGAGCGGGACCGCTGACCGCGGCCACCGCCCGCACCGGTACGGTTCGACGCGTGACGACCGAGCCGAGTGCGATCGAGGTGCGCGGCGTGCACAAGGCGTTCGGGCGCAACGCCGTCCTGCACGACGTCGACCTCGACGTCCGCGCCGGCACGGTGCTGGCCCTCCTCGGCCCGAGCGGCTGCGGGAAGACCACGCTGCTCCGCACCATCGCGGGCCTCGAGCACGCCGATGCCGGGACGATCTCCGTCGGCAGGCACCGGGTGGCTGCGCCGGGGCACCACGTCCCGCCGGAGCGGCGCCAGGTCGGGATGGTGTTCCAGGACTGGGCGCTGTTCCCGCACCTCGACGTCGGTCGGAACGTCGGCTACGGCCTCCCCCGGCGGGAGCGCGCCGCAGGACGGGTCGAGCAGGCCCTCGAGATGGTGGGCCTCGGCGGCATGGCCGCCCGGCTGCCGTCGACGCTCTCCGGGGGCCAGCAGCAGCGCGTCGCCCTCGCCCGCGCCATCGCCCCGCAGCCCTCCGTGCTCCTGCTCGACGAGCCGTTCTCGAACCTCGACACGACGTTGCGGGTGCAGGTCCGCACGGAGCTGCACCGCCTCCTCGTCGAGCTCGACGTCACCTCCGTGTTCGTCACCCACGACCAGGAGGAGGCGTTCGTGCTCGGCGACCAGGTGGCGGTGATGCTCGACGGTCGGGTGGTGCAGCAAGCCTCCCCGGCCGAGCTCTACGCCAACCCGGCGTCACCGTGGGTCGCCGGGTTCGTCGGTGAGGCCAACCTGCTCGCAGGGAGCGCCGGCGGGGCCACGGCCGAGACCGCGGTCGGGCGGGTGCCCCTCGAGGCCGGGTCGACCGGCGCCTGCACGGTGCTGCTGCGTCCGGAGGACATCACCCTCGCCCTCGGCGGGTCGGGAGTGGTGGAGCTCACCGAGTTCTACGGCCACGACACCATGTACCTGGTGCGCACCGAGGCGGGGCCCACTGTGCGGGCCCGGTCGGCCGGCCCGCCCCGGCACGTCCGCGGCGATGCGGTCACCGTCGGCTACGCGGGGCCACCCGCACGGGCCTACCCGGTCACCGCGAAGGAAGCAGCGTCACCCGAGGGCGACGGCGTCACGGACGTCTGATCCGGCCACCGCGGGCCGGCCGCGGCGGGTCGCGATGCCGCGCGCCGCCATCGTGACCGCCCACCACACCCCCACCCCGGCCACCAGGGCGACGGCCAGGGCAGGCCAGCGGCCCAGGGCGTCGCGCACCGGCGGGAACACCTGCCAGTGCGTGAGGTAGATCGCCAGGGACGCGGCCGCGAGGTGGGCCACCGGGCGAACGAGGACCCGGGGCACCCGGATCGTCGGCACCCACAGGACAGCGAGCATCGCGCCGAGGACGAGCCAGCCCCGGTAGCCCTCGTCGAAGTAGCCGGGAAGGGCGGCGAGGAGCAGGCCGCTCACGAGGAGTCGGGCGCCGAGCGTGCGGGCCTGCGCACCGGCCCAGCCGAGGGCGAAGAGCCAGAAGATGTCGTGCGGTCGGATGTCGTGCGGCTCGGGGGTGGGCACGTCCACGATCCCGAAGCGCAGGAGCAGACCCGCGATGGCCAGTGCGAGGGGTGTGCCGAAGGGATGGCCCCGCGCGACGCGCGCCACGGGAGGGACGGCGAGGAGCAGCGTGAGGGCCACGAGGATCGGCACGATCGCCTCGATGTACCAGTAGCCGCCGTGGGCGCCCCGATCGCCGATCCACCCGTGGAGGAGGAGGACGTGGTCGAGGTCGATGCGGGGCGTGACGGTGAGCGCCGCGATCGCGAGCCACACCATGCTGGGCACCGCGATGCGGGCCACGCTGCGCAGCCGGTCGCGTGGGCCTCGCTCGAACCGGGCGAAGTTCCACCCGCTGACGCCGAGCAAGGCGTGCGCGCCGCCGAGGAGCTGGAACACGCCCACGTGGTTCCCGACGATCAGGACGATGGCGAGGGCGCGCACGAGGATCGACGTCTCGATCCGTGCACCGCGCCGGCCGGGAGCGACGTCGCTTCGCGGGACGAGCTCGCTGAGCGGGGTGACGTGCCACGTGCTGGGGAGATCGCCGACGAGCGCCTCGAGCCCGATCGACACCTCGACATAGGACAGCGAGTCGCCGCCGAGGGACACGAACGTGTCGTCCCCGACGACCGTCGCCACCCGCAGGACATCGATGAGGAGGGCACGCACGGCCGGGTGCACCGAGGGGTCCGCGGCGGGGTCCGGCGCCTCGAGCCTGGCGACGCCCACGGCCGACGTCTCGCGCGCGGCCGCCCGCACCCGCTCGACGTCTGGCTTGCCGTTGGTCAGGCGGGGCAGCTCGTCGAAGGGAACCACGGTCACCCGACCGTGGGGCAGCCCGCACCGCGCCATGGCCGCGTCGGCCACCCGGGCGAGGTCGGTGACCGGCCCGGCCACCCCGATCACGAGCCGGCGGTCGTCACTCGCGCACAGCGTGACGAACCCCGCCTCGCGCAGGCCGGCCTCGACGTCGTCCAGATCGATGCGCAGCCCCGCGATCTTGGCGAAGCGGCTGGTGCGGCCCACGATCTCGAACAACCCGTCGGGCGCCCGCCGGGCCAGATCACCGGTGCGCAGCACCTCCACCGTGCGCCCCAGTGCGAGGTGGGCGCGGTCGGTCGCGTAGCCGAGCATCACGTTCGGCCCGCGGTACACCAGCTCGCCCTCGTCGGGGTCGGCGCCGTCGGTGGGGTCGATCTCGAGGGACCCACCGGGGATCGCCACGCCGATCGCCCCCGGACGGGACGCCGCGAGGTGGGGCGGGAGGTAGGCCATGCGAGCCGTCGCCTCGGTCTGGCCGTACATGACGACGAGGTCCCACCCGTCGCGCGCGCCGATCCCCGCGTAGCGGCGCACGGTCTCGGGATCGAGCCGGCCGCCCGCCTGCGTGACGTACCGCAGCGTGGGCAGCGAGAGCCGATCGAACGCGATGCGGTCGAGGAGCTCGAAGGTGTAGGGCACCCCGGCGAAGCTGGTGCAGCGCTGGGAGCGGAACAGGTCCCAGAAGCACGGATCCACGACCGACCGGTCCGTGAGGGTGACGCCGGCGCCGCAGCTCAGGTGGCTGTGGAGCACGGAGAGCCCGTAGCAGTAGTGCACCGGCAGCGACATGGCGGCACGGTCGTCGGCGTCGAGCGCCAGGTAGGAGGCGATGGAAGCCGCGTTCGCCTCGAGGTTCCCGTGCGAGAGGCGCACGGTGCGTGCCACGCCGGTCGAACCCGAGGTGCCCAGCAGCAGGGCGAGGTCGGGGTGCAGGTCGTGCGCCGAGCCGCTCCGGCGCTCGGTCACTCCGAGCCGGCCGCCGGTCTCCAGCTCCATGACCACGTCCGGGTCGAAGGTGCCCTCGATCCGATGGAGGTCGACCTGGCCGCCGGGCACGAGCAGCGGCACGTGACCGCCACGCAGGGCCCCCAGGTAGCCGGCGACCACCTCGGGGGTGTTCGCCCCGGGAAGGAGCACGAGGCGTCGTCCGACGCCGCCGCCGAGCCGATCGGCCACCGCGTCCGCCCGCCGAGCGAGCTCGTCGTAGGTGATGGCCTCGTCGGCGGTCGTGATCGCCACCCGGTCGCCGTGCTGCGACAGGTTGGCCGCGAACTGGACCGCGGCAGGGATGGCATGCGCCGACAACGTCACCGTCAGCACAGTAGTAGGCATGCCTACCACTCGGCGAGAACCGGCTCAGCCGGGTTGCTGCTCCTCGAGCTCCCGATCCTCCCCGCGCGCCCGGATGCCGGCGCCGAACATCGTGTAGAGGACGAGCGCGGCGGCGGCGAGGGCGAAGGGGATGTAGAGGTCGCCGCGGCCCCGGTTGTACGTGGGGTAGAGGACGATCGCGGACAGCAGCACGGTCCAGGCCCACAGGATGATGACGCTGCGGCGCTGCCCGTGGCCGAGGCGCATCAGGCGATGGTGGAGGTGGTCCTTGTCGGCCACGGTCACGCCGGCGCCCCGCCGGGCCCGTCTGAGGATCGAGAAGGCGGTGTCGAAGATCGGCACGCCGAGGATGACGAGCGGGATGAACAGGGGGGCGAAGAAGAAGAACGTCTGCCCGGAGAACTGGGCATCGGTGTTGCCGCCGACGGCGATCGTGGCCGTGGCCATCAGGAGGCCGAGGAGGAGCGCGCCGGCGTCGCCCATGAAGATCTTCGCGGGGTGGAAGTTGTGGGGCAGGAACCCGATGCACGCGCCGAGCACGGCCGCCGCCACGATCGGCCCGACGTTGTCGTCGCCGACCGCGCCGACGTCGGTGAGGCGCTCGCAGTAGAGGAGGAGCGCCGCCGCCGCGATGGCGACGATGCCCGCGGCCAGCCCGTCGAGCCCGTCGACGTAGTTGATCGCGGTGGTCATCCCGATCACCCACAGCACGGTGAGGAGCGTCGACATGTCGGGCGACAGCGACAGCAGGCCCGCGAACGGGATGCGGAAGAAGAGGATGCTGACGCCGGCGATCGACAGGATGCTGGCCGAGAGCACCGTGCCCGCGATCTTGGCGGGCGGCGACACCTCGCGCAGGTCGTCGAGCTGGCCGACCGCGAACATCACGAGCGCGCCGAGGGCCACCCCCACCGGCACCGTGCTGGCGTCGAACACCGGCGCGAAGTCCGAGCTGCGCCACGCGACGAACAAGCCGGCGAAGAAGCCGAGGAGGATCGCCGCGCCACCGAGGATCGCGGTGGGCCGGGTGTGCACCCGCCGCTCGTCCGGCGCCTGCACCGCGCCGATGCGGAAGGAGAGGCTGCGGAACAGCGGCGTGGCCACCAACGTGACCAGCGCGGCCACGACGATCACCGGCACGAACTGCCGCAGGTACTCAGCCATGGATCAGCGTTCTAGGGGTACGGCGTGAACTTCGAGCAGAGCGACACGACCTCGTCGCGCACCGCGGCCAGCTCCGCGTCGTCGGCCCGACCCACGAGCACGCGGTGGATCAACCCGGCGATCACCGCCATCTCCGGCTCCCCCATCCCCTGCGTCGTGACGGCCGGCGTGCCGATCCGCAGACCGGACGTGATGTAGGGCGGACGCGGGTCGTCCGGCACGGTGTTCTCGTTGAGGCTGATGCCGGCCCGATCGAGCGCGAGCCGGGCCTTCTTGCCCGAGAGCTCCTCGTCGAACGAGCGGAGGTCCACCAGCATGAGGTGGTTGTCGGTGCCCCCCGACACCAGCCGCAGATCGTGGGCGGCCAGGCCCTCGGCCAGCGCGGACGCGTTGCGCACCACCTGCGCGGCGTACTCCTTGAACTCCGGCGTCATCGCCTCCGCGAACGCGATGGCCTTCGCCGCGACGACGTGGTCGAGCGGGCCGCCCTGAAGGCCCGGGAACACCGACTTGTCGATGACCTCCGCGAGCTCGGCGGTGCACAGGATCGCCCCGGACCGCGGCCCTCGCAGGGTCTTGTGCGTGGTGAACGTCATGATGTCGGCGCCGTGCTCCATCGGGTTCGGGTGCACGCCCCCGGCGACGAGCCCGGCGATGTGGGCGGCGTCGAACATGAACAGCGCGCCCACCTCGTCGGCGATCTGGCGGAACGGCACGGGATCGATGATGCGCGGGTACGCGGTGGCCCCGGTGACGATGATCTTGGGCCGGTGCTCCACCGCGAGGTCGCGCACCTGGTCGAGGTCGATGCGCTCGTCGCTCGGGGTGACGCCGTAGGACACGAAGTCGTAGAGCTTCCCGCTGGCGTTGACCGGGGACCCGTGGGTGAGGTGTCCGCCCTGGTCGAGACGGAGGCCGAGCACCTTGTCGCCCGGGTTGAGCAGCGCCAGGTAGACGGCCATGTTGGCGTTGGCCCCCGCGTGGGGCTGCACGTTGGCGTGCGGCGCGTGGAACAGCTCCTTGGCTCGCTCGCGCGCGATCTCCTCGACCTGGTCGATGACCTCGTTGCCGCCGTAGTACCGCTTGGACGGGTAGCCCTCGCTGTACTTGTTGGTCAGCACCGAGCCCGTCGCCTGGAGCACCGCCGGCGAGGTGAAGTTCTCGCTGGCGATCAGCTGGAGCGTGGTGTTCTGCCTTTCGACCTCACGGTCGATGAGGCCGAAGATCTCATCATCGAAGTTCTGGGGCCACGGCATGTCAGCTGCTCTCCTCGCGCTCGATGTCGGCGATCTGGGCGACCCGCCGGTCATGGCGGCCGCCCTCGAAGTCGGTGGTCAGCCAGAGCTCGAGGATCTCGCTGGCCAGCCCGTCGGCGACGATGCGGCCGCCCAGGGACAGGACGTTGGCGTCGTTGTGCTGCCGGCTCATGCGCGCCGTGTACAGGTCGTTGCAGAGCGCCGCTCGCACGCCATGGACCTTGTTGGCGGCGATCTGCTCGCCCTGGCCCGAGCCGCCCAGCACGATCCCGCGGTCCGCGTCGCCCGACACGACGGCCCGGCCGACGGCGGCGCAGATCGGTGGGTAGTCGACGGAGTCGGAGCCGTGGGTGCCGAGGTCGAGGACGTCGTGGCCCAGGCGCAGCAGCTCCGCGGACAGGTGCGCCTTCATGGCGAGGCCTGCGTGGTCGGCACCGATCGCCACCTTCATGCCGTGCGCTCGTGGTGCTCGTCGGCTGCGTCGGGCCAGAGGAGCTCGACCAGGCGGGCAAGCAGGCCGTCGAGCTCGTCGGCCGTGACCTCGTAGTCGGCCCGGGGACGGCCCACCGGATCGTCCACGTCGTAGGCGTCATCGTGCCCGACGCCGAGGAGGGCCTCCCGCCGGCGACCCTGGCCGGCTCGGCGGAGCCAGGCGCTGACGGACTGATCCGCGTGGCGGGGGCCCATGGCCGTGCCGGCGCGGACGAGCTCCTTGAGCGTGAAGGCGCGGTGCAGCGCGTCGCTGTCCACCACCGCGATCTCGCGCACGTGCTCGCGGGTCATGCCGATGATGAGGTCGGCCTCGGCGATGAGGTCGGCGTCGATCCGCTGGCTGAGGTGGCGCTCGATGTCCAGGCCCCGGGCCGCCATCACCTGCATGGCCTCGTCGGTGGCCGGGCTGCCCGACGGGTACAGGCCCGCGGATGCGACGGTGGCGGTGACGCCCCGCTCCTCGAGGCGATGGCGCAGCATCGCCTCCGCCATGGGCGAACGGCACTGGTTGGCGGTGCAGAGCAGGAGCACGTCGATGCGGCGATTGTAGATGGGCCACCCGTCCTCTCTAGACTTGACCAACCAGTCAAGTTCGTCGTTCGGCTCGACAGTTCGTCGGAGGTGGAGGAGCTCGTGGTCGATCCCCGCACACCGGTGCTCATCGGCGCCGGGCAGCTGAGCCACCGGGTCGACCGGGGCGAGGCACCGCTCGAGCCCGTCGACCTCGTGGTCGAGGCCCTCCGACGGGCCGCGGAGGACAGCGGCGTCGGCAGCGCCGCGCTCACCGGGGCCGACGCCGTCCACATCGTCTCGATCCTGTCGTGGCGCTACCGCGACCCCGGCCTCCTCGTCGCCGAGCGCGTCGGCGCGTCGCCCCGCGACACGAGCTACTCGGGGATGGGCGGCAACAGCCCGCAGTCGCTCGTGAACCAGGCATGCCTCGCCATCCAGGCCGGCGACGCCGACCTCGTGCTGCTCGGTGGCGCGGAGGCATGGCGCACCCGGATGGGCGCCCGCAAGGCCGACCAGCCGTTGGAGTGGACGGTGCAGGGCGACGACGTGGCCCAGGCGCGGGCGTCGACGGCCGACGTCTCCATGTCCGCGCCCGGCGAGCAGTCGCGCGGCGTGGTCATGCCGGTGCAGGTGTACCCGGTGTTCGAGCAGGCGTTCCGGATCGGCCTCGGCCGGAGCGTGGCGGACCACCTCGTAGCGACGTCCGAGCTGTGGTCGCGGTTCAGCGACGTGGCGGCAGCCAACCCGCACGCCTGGATACAGCGCTCGTACACGGCCGAGGAGATCCGCACGCCGTCGCCGGACAACCGCTGGATCGGCTTCCCGTACACGAAGCTCATGAACTCGAACAACGCGGTCGAACAGGGTGCAGGGGTGATCCTGTGCTCCGCCGAGCGGGCCACCGCCCTCGGCGTGCCCCGCGATCGTTGGGTGTTCCCGCACAGCGGCTCCGACGCGCACGACCACTACTTCGTCTCCAACCGGCACGACCTGCGCTCTTCCCCCGCCATCCGGGTCGCCGGACGGGCCGCGCTCGACCTGGCCGGCGTCGCCGTCGACGACCTTGCCCACGTCGACCTCTACTCCTGCTTCCCGTCCGCGGTGCAGATCGCGGCGGCCGAGCTCGGCCTCGACATCGAGCGGCCGCTCACGGTCACCGGCGGCCTCTCGTTCGCCGGCGGGCCGTGGAACAACTACGTCATGCACTCCATCGCGGCGATGGCCGGCGTGCTCCGCGACGACCCGGGCAGCACCGGGCTCGTCACGGCCAACGGCGGGTTCATCACGAAGCACGCGTTCGGCGTCTACAGCACGGAGCCGCCGGCAACGCCGTTCCGGCACGCGGAGCCGCAGGCCGAGGTCGACGCGCTCCCCTCGCGGGTGATCTGCGACGAGGCCGACGGGCCGATCGAGATCGAGTCGTGGACCGTGATGCACGACCGCGACGGCAACCCCGACATCGGGCTCGTGGTGGGCCTCCTCGCCGACGGCCAGCGGTCCTGGGGTACGACGTCGGAGGCCGACCTCGTCCGCGCGATGGTCGACGAGGAGCTGGCCGGCCGCAAGGCCGACCTCCGCCCCGACGGCTCCTTCGACCTGAGCTAGGACAATCCGAACTCGCGACGACTGGCACACGGAACCGTGTGCGACGGATCGCGAGTTCGATGGGTTTGCAGCCCTACAGCAGGCGGGGCTCGCCGGAGCGGCAGATCTCGTCGGCGGGGAGGGGGCCTTCGCGCAGGACGCGCCACCTTGTCCTCGTGGCGTCGATGACGGTGGACGCGCTGCCGGCCAGCGCGCCTCCGTCGACCACCAGCGCGACGCCCTGACCCACGGCCAGCGCCGCCTCCGCGGCGGTGACCGCGGTGGGCTCGCCGTGGCGGTTGGCGCTCGTCGCGGCGATGGGGCCGACGCGAGCGGCCACCGCTCGCACGAGTGGATCGTCCGGCACGCGGACACCGACCGTCGTCTCGGGCTCCCCGAGGTGGAGGTCGACGCCCGGCCGCCGAGGCAGCACGAGCGTGAGCGGGCCCGGCCACCAGCGCTCCCCCACGGACCGCACCGCACCGGCCTCCGCGGGAGCGACCAGGTCCATGGCCTGGTGCACGTCCGCGCAGAGCACGGCAATGGGTGCGTCGGCAGTCCGGCCCTTGAGGTCGAAGAGCCGGTCGGTGGCGGTTGCGTCGGCTGCCAGCGCGACGAGCCCGTACACGGTGTCCGTCGGCAGCACCACCACCTCGCCGGCGAGCAGCGCCTCGACCACCTGGTCCACGACGCCGTCCGGGTCGTCCGCGGCGTCGACGATGACGGGCCCGGTCACGAGGGTCAGTCAACCATGCAGCCGGGCGACGAGCGCTCGGGGCCGACCCGCCAGATCGGGGTGCACGACGGCCTCGGCGAAGCCAGCGGCCTCGGCCAGGGTGACGACGGCAGCCCCCTGCGTCTCACCGATCTCCAGCACGAGCCCCCCGTCGGCGACGAGCCACCCTGGCGCGTCGGCGACGATCTGCTCGATCGACTCCAGCCCCGTCGGGCCCGCGACGAGCGCGTCTGCCGGCTCCCAGTCGGCCACCTCGACGGGCAGCGGATCCGACGCGGCCACGTAGGGAGGGTTGGACACGACGAGGTGCAACCGCCCGCGCAGGTCGTCCGGCAGCGCGCCGAACCAGCTGCCCTCGGCCAACCGCACGACCGCGGCCCGCCGACCGAGCCCGGCGAGGTTGGCCCGGGCCACGGCCAGCGCGTCGGCCGACACGTCGGTGGCCCACACCTCGACGTCGGGCCACCGCTCGGCCGCCAGCGTCAACGCGATCGCCCCCGAACCGGTACCGAGGTCGGCGACCACCGCAGGGCCGTCGACCTCGGCAACCGCGTCGACGGCCAGCCCGGCCACCACCTCGGTCTCGGGCCGCGGGATGAGGACGCGACGGTCGACGAGGAGATCGAGGCTGCGGAAGCCCCAGCGCCCGAGCACGTACTGCAGCGGCTCCCCCGCGACACGACGGGCCACCATCTCGTCGAGGTGCTCCACCTGCCGATCCGTCAGCGGATCGTCGAGGGCCGACACCTGGTCGGCCGGCGTCCAGTCGGTCGCCCGCTCGACGATCCAGCGGAGCTCCTGGCCCGGGTCGTCGACACCCGCCGCGGTGAGGCGAGCAACCGCCTCGTCCCGCAGCTCTCGCCAGCGAAGCGTCATCCGCTCTCGCTGAGTCTCGCTGTCTGCTCCGCAGCCACGAGGGCGTCGACGACCTCGTCGAGCTCGCCGGCCAGCACCTTGTCGAGGCGGTACAGCGTGAGACCGATGCGGTGGTCGGTGAGCCGGTTCTCCTTGAAGTTGTAGGTGCGGATCTTCTCGGAGCGCCCGCCGCCCCCGACCTGGCCCTTGCGCGCATCCGAGAGCTCCGCGGCCTGACGGTCCTGCTCGAGCTTGAGCAGCCGGCTGCGGAGCACCACCAGCGCCTTGGCCCGGTTCTGGATCTGGCTCTTCTCGTCCTGCATGGCGACGACGAGCCCGGTGGGCTTGTGCGTGATCCGCACGGCCGAGTCGGTGGTGTTGACGCTCTGGCCACCTGGGCCGGACGAGCGGTACACGTCGACCTGCAGGTCGTTGGGGTCGATGGCCACCTCCACCTCGGCCGCCTCGGGCAGCACCGTGACGGTGGCGGAGGACGTGTGGATGCGGCCTTGGCTCTCCGTCACCGGCACCCGCTGCACGCGGTGGGGCCCGCCCTCCTGGTGCATGCGGGGCCACACACCGTCGCCCTTCAGCAGGAACGTGATGTCGTGGAACCCGCCCATGTCGGACGCGTCGGAGCCGAGCACCTCGAGCTTCCACCCCATGCGCCCCGCGTAGGCCTTGTACATCTCGAACAGGTCGCGGGCGAAGAGGTTGGCCTCCTCGCCGCCCTCGGCCCCCCGGATCTCCACGATGACGTTCTTGCCCTCGTTCGGATCCGTGGGGAGGAGCAGCACCTTGAGCTCGCCCTCGAGGCGCTCGATGTCGGCCTCGGCCTCGGACACCTCGGTGCGCATCACCTCGCGATCGTCGCCGTCGAGGTCGCTGAGCATCTCCTTGGCCGTCTCGAGGTCGTTGACGCGCTGGCGGAGCTCGCGGGCGCGGGAGACGAGGGCCTCCAGCTCGCGGTACCGGCGGGTCACGTCCTGGTAGCGGGACTGGTCGGCGATCAGCTCGGGGTCGGCCATGCGCGCTTCGACCTCGTCGAACTCCCGCTCCAGTTCCTTCAGCCGATCCAACCCGTAGGCAGGCTACGGCTACTCGCGCCAGTCTCCCTGCAGGGAGATCAGCTCGGCCGGTGCGAGCAGGCGCGCGGCGAGGGATCCGGTGACCGGATGGGCGTCGCGCTCGGGAACGACGAGGAGCAGCCGCGCGCCGGGGTCGAGGGCCAGGCGGGCGTCGGCCGCCGCCGGCACGAGGTCGAGGTCGATGCCGACCGAGCAGGCCACGACGACCGGCTCGTCGCCGGTGGTCGTCCCGACGGCCACCGCGACCCCACGCTCGCGGAGGTTGGCTCGGGGCACCGCGGCCTCGACCGGGCGCAGGCCGCTGCACCCGATCCGCCCGGGCTCGGCCACGAGGCGGGCCCGCAGCCAGCGCTCGGGCACGAGCTGGTTGAGCGGATGGGGCTCGGCGCCGATGCGACGGATGTCCCGCACGATCTCGATGACCCGGGCCAGCTGGTCGACCGGGTCGAGGTTGCCGTGGAGCATCGAGGTCATCTCGCGGTCCGCGTGGCCGACGCCCACCTCAAGCAGCGGCTTGTCGAGCGGGGCGCCGGCCGTGCTCGTGCCGTGTGCGATGCGCGCCACCTCGAGGCCGTTGAGCTCCCCCCGGACGATGCCGTCCTCGACGAGCACCTCGAGGTCGGCATCGACCAACAGCGCGGCCAGCTCGGGAGCCGCCTCGGCAGTGCCGGCCACCGCCACGGGATCCGGCGAGGCGGGCTGCAGGGTGGTGCCGGCGACCGTCCACACCGTGGGCGCGGGAGCGAACAGCGCGGCACGACGGGCGACGATCCCCGCGTCGCGCTCCGCGACGAGGTGGACGTCAGCGGCGCCGTGCCGGTCGGCCCAGACGAGGGCCGGCCCGAGGGACAGCACCGGGTCGGTGTCGAGCAGCAGCCAGGCCGCGTCGCCCGCGAGGAGCGCCGCGCCCCCGGGGAAGTCGGCCCGCTCCGGCTCGAGCTCGCCGAGGTGGGGGCGCGCCAGAGCCGTGAGCTTGGCGGCGAGGAGCTGCGCCCTCGCCTCTGCCTTGGAGCTAGGCCTCGAAGAGGTCACGGTTGTCCCGCCATGGGTCGAACCACGGCCCTGCGCTGCTTAGGGCTCGCCTACCGGCTCGCCCCGTCAGGCGGACTCGGACTTGCGGCGCTTGCCGTAGCGCCGCTCGAAGCGGTCGATGCGACCGCCGGTGTCCACCAGCTTCTGCTTGCCCGTGTAGAAGGGGTGGCATTCGCTGCAGAGCTCCGACGACAAGGTGGCCTTGGTCGATCGGGTGGTGAAGGTGTTGCCGCACGAGCAGTGCACGGTGGCGGTGACGTAATCGGGGTGGATGTCGGCTCGCATGGCGATCTCCGTAGATCTGTCTCTTTGGGGCTGGCTGAGGCTACCGGGCTCGGTAGCGAATGGCTACTTGACCCCTACTTGGTCTTGCTGATCTCGGCCAGGAACTCCTGGTTGGACTTGAACGTCTTCATCCGGTCGGTCAGCAGCTCGAGCCCGGCGCCGCCCCCGCCGTCGTTGGCCATGCCCGACAGCACCCGGCGCAGCTTCCACACCTGCTGGAGCTGGGTCCCGAGGAACAGGAGCTCCTCGTGGCGGGTGGACGACGCGTCGACGTCGATGGCCGGGTAGATGCGGCGCTCGGCCAGGCGCCGGTCGAGCCGCAGCTCCATGTTCCCGGTGCCCTTGAACTCCTCGAAGATGACCTCGTCCATCCGGCTGCCGGTCTC
>Ga0190265_10001142_pt1 | contig 17351 bp, 13 predicted proteins | sample Popmic124T_FD_133135 | JGI IMG/M metagenome (GOLD analysis project Ga0190265, IMG submission 133135) | Populus adjacent soil microbial communities from riparian zone of Indian Creek, Utah, USA - 124 T | ecosystem: Environmental > Terrestrial > Soil > Riparian zone | place: USA: Utah | collected...
GCGCAGCCCGGCCGTGGTCGACCTGCAGAACGTGATCGCGCACGAGGCCGGACACTTCCTCGGGCTCGCCCATAGCAACGTGTTCGACGCGACGATGTCCTCGACCGCGCGGCCCGACGAGACCAAGAAGCGCAGCCTCGAGCCGGACGACGCCGCAGGGCTGTGCGCGATCTACGGCAACTTGCCGCCAGCCGAGTGCGACGAGGACAGCGGGGACTACCTCCCGCCGCGCGGCTTCTCCGCGCGGTGCATCACACCCCGGCGACCAGACTGCAGCGCGAGCTGGCCGGGCGCATCGCAAACGCGCGCTTGGACACTCGCGCTCGGCACGCTCGCGCTCGCAGCCTGGCGGGCGCGCCGCCGCGCGCTCACCGTGGCCGCCACCCGCTCTTCGTAGGGGCGGGTTCAACAGTTTCAAGTCGCCCTCTGCGGTGAGCCGACACACACCAAGATGGGCGGGTTGAAACCCGCCCCTACGGGGAGCCGCGGGCGCGGCCGGCGAGCGTGACGCCGGCCAGGACCAGCACGCCGCCGGCGAGCTGCAGCGGGCCGAGCGCCTGATCGAACAGCACCCAGCTCACGGCTGCCGCGACCACCGGTTGAACCAGCAACGCGATGCTGGCGAAGCTCGCGGGCAGGTGCGCCATGGAATAGGTGATCAGGCCCTGTCCACCGACCTGCGCGACCAGCGCGAGCGCGACCAGCAGCCACCATGCGCGCGGATCGTGCGGCCACAGGCCCTCGCCCAGCACGAACGCGATCAGCAGCAGGCCCAGCGCGCTGACCACCGTGTTGTAGGCCATGATGCGCGCGGTCGAGAAGCGCGCGCGCAAGCGCTTGATCGCCAGCAGATAGCTGGCGTAGAAGCACGCGGCGAGCAGCGCGAGCCCGTCGCCGAGCAGGGGATCGCTGCCGACCGAGAAGTCGACGCCGAGCAGCACGCCCGCGCCGAGTAGCGCGAGCAGCGCGCCCGCGATCAGCTGCCCGGTGATGCGCTCGCCGAGCGCGACCCAACCGGTGAGCGAGACCACGATGGTCGCGAAGTTCGCGAGCAAGGTGCTGTTGGCCACGCTCGTGTACTCGAACGACTTGTGCCAGGCGGCCATGTCCGCCGCGAACGCGAGCCCCGGCAGCAACAGCAGCCAGCGATCGCGCGACCCGAGCGCCGGTTCCGGCGGCCGCTGTACGAGCAGCAGCCAGAGCACCGGAGTCGCCAATGCCATGCGCCAGAACCCGGCCGCGATGATCCCGAGCGGCTGCGCGACCCCGCTCGCCCGCTCGATGTCGAACGCCCACTTGGGAAAGATCGGAGCGAGCCCGATGCAGCAAGCACCCAGCAACAACGCGAAGAGCGGTACGCGCGCGCGGAAGGAAGCGATGCCCGCAGAGTGCAGGGGCGAGAGGAGAGAGGGCAAGGGCACGGAAAGGGGTAAGCGCAGGGGCAAGCGTAGAGGGTCGAGCGCAGGCGCAAGCGCAAGGTCACGTTCGCGTGCTGCAAGCGCTTGCGTCTCGAGACGCCAGGTCGTGCAGATCTGCGCGGACCGTGCTGGAAGGCAGCAGCCGGTCACGGTGGCGATGAGCTCAAGGCCGAGCACGCGCGAACCTGACCCTGCGCTTGCGCCTGCGCTCGACCCTCCACGCTTGCCCCTGCGCCTATCCCTGTCCCTGCCCTTGCCTCGCTCAATCTCTCTTCCTCGGACCCTCTTCCCCAACGAAGAACCGCCGCGGGTTCTCGACCAGCATCGTGTTCACGTCTCCCTCGCTGACGCCGCGCTCGCGCAGCTGGGGGAGGATGCGCTTGAACAGGTGGGTCGGCTCCCAGTTCGGCATGAAGGCGGCGATCTGCTCGGCGCGCAGCGCCCTGCGACCGCCGAACACCGGGCGGCCGAGCCACGCGCCGCAGGTCGCGTCGTGCGATAGACAGAGCGAGCGCACGTAGCCGGCTGCGATCATCTTGCACACGCTCTGCATGCGCTTCTCGTCGCTGATCATCGGCTCGATCCCGAAGCGGTCGAAGCCCACGTACGCGCCGGCGTCGGCCAGCGCACGGTGATACGCGTGATCGTCGCGCCCGTCGGAGTGCCCGACCAGGATGCGGTGCGCGGGGACGCCCTGCGCGGTCAGCAAGCCGATCTGCTCCACCCCGAAGCTCGCGTTGTCGGTGTGCGTGATCACCGGACAGCCGACCCTCACGGCCGCGCGGCCGGCCGCGGTCAGCAGCTTCTTCTCGTACTCGGTCACCCCCTGTGCGCCGGTCGCGCACTTGATCAAGCCCGCGCGGATGCCGGTCTCACCCACGCCTTCGGTCAGCTCGTGCACGTAGATCGCCTCGATCTCCTCGACCGGGAGCGCGCCGAACGTGTAGGTGATGCCCTCGTCCTGCTTGTAGGCGCCGGTGGTGCACACGATCTGCATGCCGGAGCGCTGCGCGACCTCGGCCATGAACTCGACGTCACGCCCGAGGTCCATCGGGCATGGGTCGAGAAACGTGCGCACGCCGAAGCCGAGCAGCTCCTGCATCTTGTCGACCGCGCGCGCGAGCGCTTCGGCGCGCTTGAAGCGCGGCGCGAGCGCATCCATGAACCAGCCGGGAAAGCCGATCAGCAGGTGCTCGTGGACCAGGGTCGTGCCGAGATCCTCGGCGCGCACGCGGCCGGTGACGGTGTTGATCCATTCCATCGGCGCACTCTAACGCGAAACCGGTGAGGTGTGGTGAAGAGGGCGGGCTTGAAACCCGCCCCTACCAGAGCGGCGAGGCCGTACACGCGCGCAGCGCGCGCTTCGGCCCAGCACACACGCCGCCAGCGCGGCATTGCAACCCACACCCATGACGGTGTCACGGTGTTGTCAGGCTGATCGTGGGGAGTCACATCGGTGTCCCCATCTTTCACCGTGTTAACATTTGATCGAATCGGCGAGCGGTCGCCGCCTCGAGTTGGATTGGGAGGGCCTTGCATGGGAGTGTCTCAGCATCTGCGTTGGTCATTCGTCGCCGCGCTGCTTTGCATCGGTGACGCCGCGTACGCGGCTCCGCCGGTCGCGACCGGCGACCCGGCACCGACACCTGCAGCTGCAGCCGCAGCGCCCGCGACGCCCGCGCCCGCGGCGCCAACGCCTGCGGCGCCAACGCCTGCAGCCGCGACAGCCGCAAGCCCAGCACCGACACCTGCAGCTCCGGCACCAGGCGCCGCGAGCACGCCGGCGAGCGCTGCGCCCGCCGCCAAGCCCAAGCTGTCTCCGGCCGCCGCGTTGCGCGCCGCGAGCCAGGCGCTCGCCAGCGCCAGCCCGAGCGAGGCACGTCAGGGCCTGCTCGCGCTCGCCGAGCTGAGCGGCGACGCGCCAGCACGCGTGCTGGCCGATCGCCTGCGCGCGGGCCTGCCGCCGGCGTTGATCGGCGACGCGATCGACGTCGCGGTCCAGCTCGGATCGCCGCGCGCAGTGCCGGCGCTGAGCGAGCTCATGCAGCACAAGCGGCCCGCCGTGCGCAAGCACGCGATCAGCGCGCTGGCGGCGCTCAAGGCCAAGACGGCGCAGAGCGCGCTGCTCGCGGCGCTCGACGATCCAGACCGCGAGGTCCGGCGTGCGGCGGTGGACGCGCTGGCCGAGCTCAAGGTCACGCGCGCGTTGCCGCAGCTGCTCGCGCTGGTCGAGCGCGGTCAGCCGGGCGCGCTCCAGGCGGTCGGCAAGCTGGCCGGCGCGCGCGAGCTCGGGGCGCTGGTCGCGCAGGCGCCGAGCGGCGACGTCACTCCGCTCAAGCCCGCGCTGCAGATCTGGCTCGCCGACGACCGGCGCCCGCCCGCGCAGCAGCTCGAGCTGATCGCGGCCATGACCCGCGTCGCCTCACCGAGCGCGCGCGCCTATCTGGTCGAATGGCTCGACGCCGCCAAGAGCGCCAGCAACCCGCGCGTGCGCACCGCGTTGTTTGTCGCGATCAAGCAGCTCGACCAGAGCGACGACGTCACGCGCAAGAACACGCGCACGGTCGTGCAAGGCGCGGAAGTCAGCACCGAAGCACCGAGCAACACGCCGGGCCCCGCGCAGACCAAGAGCGACGCGGCCCCGCGCAAGGGTGCAGGGCCGACCGCTTCCCTGGCCGGGCGCGAGCGGCGCAGGACGCCGCCGGTCGCCAACGAGCTCGCGCGCGCCGAGGCGCCCAAGCCTGCGGCAGGGACGGCGGTCAGCACTTCGGTGGCGGGAGGCGCGCGATGAGCGGCGCCCGCACCCGCAAGCGTATCGGTCTCTCGCTCGCGCTGCTCGCGTGCGCAGCGTGCGCGCCGGCCTCGTTCCAACCGCTGTTCACGACGCCGGTCGCGCCCACCGAAAAAGTGGTGCTGGAGCGGCTCGCGAACAACCAGCCGCGCGAGGAACGCGCGGTCGTCGTGGGCGTGACCGAGGATCCCCAGCGGCTGTTCGCGTTCGACCTCGCGGCCGGCAAGCTGCTGTGGGAGCGCAGCGTGCAGCTGCGCAGCGCGCCGCTGGTCGCGGCCGATGCGATCATCGCGCAGGAGCCCGAGGGCGTGACCGTGCGCGACCTCGCCACCGGCGCCGTGCGCGCCGTGGTCGACGAGACCGGCAAGCTGGTCGGCGCCGACGGCCGCGGGCACACGGTCCTGATCAGCATCGCGTACCCCGAAGGCACCCCGCAGGGCGCGGTCGCGTGCGTGGACGGCAGCAGCGTGCGCTGGAAGCGCATGCTGCCGCTGCCGGTCGGCGTGCCGGCGCTGGGCGACTCGTATGCGCTGGTGCCCTGGGCCACGCAGCGGCTGTCGGTGCTGACCCTGGACGACGGCAAGGAGCTGGCGCGCTGGCACTTCAAGCACACGGTGATCGGCCACGCGCTGTTCGAGCAGGGACGCCCGTACGTGGGGCAGCAGGGCTTGCTCGCGCTCGACGCGGACGCGGTCGCGCACGCCGCCGACCAGCCCAAGCTGTTCACGCCCTTCAAGCGGGCGCTGCCGGCGCAACCTCCGCTCCTGCGCGACGGCTATCTGCCGATCGACGAGCCCGACAACGCCGTGCACAGGCTGCAGGTCAGCTGGCGCCCGGCGCTGGGCGAGGGCAGCGGCGGCGCGCTGAAAGCGCAGAACGATCAGCTGCTGCTGCGCTTCTACCGCTTGCTGTTCGCGCTCGACGCGCGCCAGGACGCGGTGCAGTGGGTGCGGACCTTCGAGCATGATCTGGTCGGCGTGGCGGTTCAGCCAAGTGGCAGCTTGGTCGCCGACAGCGCGGGCGTGCTGCGCGCGCTCGACGCGCAGGGGCGCACCTTGGCGAGCCAGCCGCTCGGGCGCACGTTGCGCGTGGCGGCGATCCGGCCGGGCAGTTGGTGGCCGGCAGTCGCCGCAGCCGTGGTCGCGGCCGAGGCCGCGCCGGTTCAGCCTAACGCCGCGGCGCCGGCGCCCACGACGGAAGCTGCCGCTGCGCAGCCGGCCGCCGCCGAGCTCGAAGCGCCTGCGACGACCCTGCGCGAGCAGCTGGTGGCCGCCGCCGCGCTGGACGACAGCCGGCTCTCGGCGGGACGCGCGTATGCGGTCGAGCTGCTCGCGCGCGGCAGCGAGCCCGAGATCACCGGGCACCTGATCGCGCTGTGCGACGATGACGAGAGCCCCGAGCCGGTCCAGCTCCAAGCCTGCGATCAGCTCGCGCTGCGCAGCGACGGCGGGCCCGCCGTGCTCGCCGCGCTCGAGCGGCGCGCGTCGTTCATGAAGGACAGCGCGCCGCCGCCGCTGGCCGCGCTGGCGCAGGTGGCCGCGCGCATGGAGCTGCGCCAGGCGGCGCCGCTGTTGCTCGCGCACCTGCAGGATCCGGCCACGCCGCTGCCCGCGCTCGCGCCGCTGATCGGCGCGCTCGAGCAGCTCGGGCACGCGCCGGCGGCGAGCCCGCTCGAACGCTTCGTCCGCTTGCACCACGCCGAGCCCGACGGCTCGGAGCTGGCGCCGGCCGTCGATGCCGCGCTGCACGCGCTCGGCGCGCTGCGCGTGCGCACGGTGCGCGCGAGCCTGCAGGCCGTGGCGGACGATGGGCTCGCGCCCGCGGCGACCCGGCAGAAGGCCAGCGCGGCGATCGCCGCGATCGATGCCCCGGCGGTCAACGCCAAGGCCGCAGCGCCCAAGCCCGAGGCCGAAGCCGCGCCTGCGGCGGTCGTCGATGCGCGGCCCTATGCGCTCAGCAGCGAGCTGGTGCGCGAGGCGCTGTCGAGCTTGCGCAAGCCGCTCGGCGCGTGCGTGAGCGCGGACGCGAGCAGGCCGCACAGCGGGCGCGTATCGATGGTGGTGAGCGGCGCGGGCGAGATCGAGGGCGTGTTCGTGACCCCGACCAGCCTGCAAGCCTGCGTCGAGCCGGTGCTGCGCGCCGCCAAGCTGCCCGCCACGCGCAGCGGACGCCAGCGCGTCACCCACGAGATCAAAGGCGCCAACGCCGAGAGCCCAGCGGAACCCGCGAAGCCGTCGGAACCGGTGAAGCCGGCGACGAAGAAGCCGGCCGCGAAGCGCTGACGCCGTCGTGGGGGGCGGGGTTTCAAACCCGCCCTCTCGTTCCCCCGTAAGCGTGCCCGTGCACGTGCCCGATCTCCGGATCCTAAATCCGAAGACTGAAGATTGGGCACGGGCACGGGCACGTTTACGGGCACGTTGGAGACCGAGCCCGCGTGTGAGCGCGTGTTACGCTCCGGTTCGTTTCGGGAGGGTGCGATGAGCGGGTACGCGATCCAGCGCTTGACGTTCAGCGGCATGCTCGACCAGTCGTTTCGGCTGATGCGCGATCACTTCATCGCGATCACCGTGCCGTTCATCGCGCTCTACGTCCCGTACAGCCTCACGATGGAGGCGCTCGGGCTGTCGCAGCTCGGCGCCGACCCACGGCTGATCCTGGCGATGCTCTGGAAGTTGCTGGTCGTGCTGGCGGTGTTCGTGATCGCCGCGTCGTATGCGCAGCTGATCGTCACCAACGTGGTCGCCGACTGCTACCTGGCGCGCCCGATCAGCGTGCCCGATGCCGCGCGCCGCGCGCTCGGCACCTTCCTGCCTTATGTCGGCACCAGCCTGCTCGCGACCCTGGCGCTGGTCCCGATGATCGTGCTGCTCATCACCATCCCGCTCGCGTTCTACTTCGGCGTGTCGTGGATGCTGGTCGGGGCGATCGTCGTGGTCGAGCGGCGCTACGGCCTCGACGCGCTCAAACGCAGCCGAGCCCTGATCAAGGGCCACTTCTGGGAGAGCTTCGCCGTGATGCTGGTCGCCGGCCTGCTGGTCAGCATGGCCTCCGGCGCGCTGAGCATCGCGTTCTCGTTCATTCCCATCGTCGGGCCCGTGCTCAACGGCGTCGTGCAGGCGATCACCTCGGCCTATCTGTCGGCGGTGCTGATCGTGCTGTACGTGGACCTGCGCTGCCGGCACGAAGACTTCGACCTGCAGCTGCTCGCACAGCAGATCGGCAGGCCGAGCGGTGCCCCGCCGCCCGCGTCCGCTGACGCCGCAGCCGCAGCCGCCACCGACGACAATGCCGCACCCGGCTGAGCTCGCGACGGTCTCCGACATCGAGCTGCGCGCGCGCGCGGCCGAGATCCTCACGCGTCCGGAGTACGCGCGCTTCCGCACCCTGCCCGTCGAGCTGCTGCGCCAGCTGATCGACGCGTTCGGCACGTGGATGGAGTGGGTCTCCGACCTGCACGAGCGCGCGCCGGTGCTGTACTTCAGCCTGCTGCTGGGGCTCAGCGCGCTCGCGGCGCTGCTCTTGACCCACTTGATCTGGTCGCTGCGCGCAGCGCTCCGCACGCCGCCGCCCGAGCCCGAACAGCCGGCCCAGAGCGGCCGCGACTTCGCAGCCGAAGCGCGCGCGCTCGCGCACGGCGGCGACTTCCTCGAGGCCTCGCATCGCCTGCTGCTCGCGAGCCTCGCGCACGCCGCCCGCAGCCGCTTGCTCGAGCTGCATCCGGACGACGGCAACCAGGCCGTCTGTCGCAAGCTCCACGCCGCCGCGCTCGAGCCCGAGCTCAAGCAGCGCTGGACCGAGCTGATCGTTCGCACCGACGCGCTCTGGTTCGGCTCGCGCGCCCAGAACGCCGAGCTCTACGCCGAGTGGCGCAGCGTGTACGCGCAGCTGACCGGGAGCGCGCCGTGAGCGCCACGCGCCAGAGCGCAGGGACCGCGCGCGCCGCGGCTCCGCCCGCGTGGGTGTGGGTGGCGACCGCGCTGAGCGTGCTGACAGTGATCAACCTGGGCCTCGCGGCGGACGATCCGCTGCTCGAGCTGAGCGCGACCACGTACGGCAAGTCGCCCGGCGGCTACGGCGCGCTGCACGATCTGCTGGCCGAGCTGGAGTCGCGCCCGCGCAGCGAGCGCTCGCGCGCCGCGTATGGCGAGCTGCCGACGAGCCGCACGCTGTGGCTACTCGCGCCCGACCTGCTCGAGAACGCCGATGGCGAGCAGAGCTCGCCGCTCGACGCCGGCCACGACGCGCTTGCGAGCGCGCTGCAACGCTGGGTCGAGCGGGGCGGGACGGCGGTCGTGTTCGGCACGGCGCTCAGCGACTGGTCGCGTTACGGGCTCGTGCCGGCGCCACCCGCGGCGACAGCCAGCGAGCACGTGCCGCTACCCAGCACGCTCGGGCCGCAGTGGCGCGCGCTCGAGGCGCCGGGCCTGCGCCACTTCGATCCCAACGCGCTCGGCGACTTCGAGCGCGTGCTCGGGCAGCCGAACGCGCCGTTTGCGCTGCAGAAGCGGCTCGGCAAGGGGCGCCTGATCGCGGTCGCCGACGCGACGCCGCTGCAGAACCAGTATCTCGACCGCGCCGATCACGCGAGCCTCGCGCTCGATCTGGCGCGTGCGTTCGGCCCGCCGCTGTTCGACGAGCGCTGCCACGGGCTCTTGCCCAACGCTTCGCTGAGCGCCGCGCTCGGCATGGAGCGGTCCTGGCTGATCGCGATCGGCTTGGGCCTGTGCGCGCTGCTCGCGCTGTGGCACCTTCGCAGCGTGCCGGCGGCGACCCTCGCGCGCGAGTCTGGTCTCGAACCGGGCCTCGAGCACGGCGTGGACCGCGGCGTGCAACCCGGCCTGCAGAGCTTCGTCGACTCGCTGGCCGTGCTCTACGGCCGCAAGGCCCCGCGCGACGCCGCCGCCGTGTACCGCGCGTACCTGCACGGCGTGCGCTTCCGCCTGCGCCATCAGCTGTACGGCGCGCGCGGCGGCAGCGACCAGCTGCTGAGCCAGCGCCTGCTGCGCGAGCTCGGCGCCGAGCCCGCGCTGCTCGCGCGCTTGCAAGGCCAGAGCGCGCCGCGCAACGAGCGCGAGCTGCAGGTCGCGATCCGAGATCTGGAGCGCAGCGCGGCCGTGCTGGCCGCGCTGCGCGTCGCACGCGAAGACCGCCCAGCCCGAGAAGACTAGTCCATGGCGACTGCCACACCGCTCGACTCCAGCAGCGCGCTCGCCGCGCACTACGAAACCATGCGCGCGGCTGTCAGCGCGCTGGTGGTGGGCCAGGATCAAGCGCTGCAGCTCGCGTTCATCGCGCTGCTGTGCGACGGGCACGTGCTGTTTCAAGGCGTGCCCGGCGTGGCCAAGACCTTGCTCGTGCGCACCCTCGCCGGCGTGCTCGGGACGCGCTTCGGGCGCGTGCAGTTCACACCCGACCTGATGCCGAGCGACATCATCGGCAGCCCGATCTATCACGCGGCCAGCAACGACTTTCGCTTTCGGCCGGGCCCGATCTTCACCGACTTGCTGCTCGGCGACGAGATCAACCGCGCGCCCGCCAAGACCCAGGCCGCCATGCTGGAGGCGATGCAGGAACGCGCCGTGACCGTCGACGGGCAGCGCCACGCGCTCAGCCCCGTGTTCACGGTGTTCGCGACCCAGAACCCGATCGAGCAAGAGGGCACGTACCCGCTGCCCGAAGCCGAGCTCGATCGCTTCCTGTTTCGCATCGACATGGACTACCCCGCACAGGCCGACGAGCTGCGCATGCTCGCGCTGCACCACGCCGAGGATCCCGCGCCCGGCTCGGTCGCGCCGCTGTTCACCGCCGACAGCTTGCGCGGAGCGCGCCAGGTCGTGCGCGCGATCCAGGTGCGCGCCGAGGTGCTCGGCTACGCGCTCAATCTCATCCGCGCCACCCGCGACGACGCGAACCTGGCGGTCGGCGGCTCGCCGCGCGCCGGGCTGTGGCTGGTCCGCGCCGCCAAGGCCGTCGCCGCGCTCGCCGCCCGCGACTACGTCACGCCCGAAGACGTGCAAGCCGTGTGGTGCCCCGCCCTGCGCCACCGCGTCGTGCTCGAGCCGGGCGCGGAGGTCGAAGGGCTGAGCGCGGATCAGGCGTTGCGCGAAGTGGTGAAGAGGGTGCCGATCCCGCACTAGGGTCCGGGGACGACGGCTTGGGCGCGTACCGGCTGATCCGAGCGCGGGATCGAAGAGGGGAAGAAGGGGCGAGGGTCAGGGGCAAGCGCAGGGGCAGGGGTCGGGGAATCAAGGCAAGCGCAAGCGCAGGGGCAGGTTTCGCGCGGTGCTGAGCTGTTGCGCACGGTCCACGCGCAAAGCGAGCGAAGTCCGGATCCGATTCCGAGGTTCTGGATCCGATTCCGATTCCGCTCCGGCTCCGATCCGGATCCGATTCCGATCCGGTTCCTCAGGCGCTCAATCGGCACCGGCTTGCAGAACGCGAAACCTGCCCCTGCGCTTGCGCTTGCCTTGATTCCCCGACCCTTGCCCTTGCGCTTGCCCCTGACCCCTGACCCGTGCCCTTCTTGATCCCGGATGAGCTACCCGACCCCCCGCGCGTTGTTGCTGGCCTCCGCCGTCGCGCTGCTCACCGTCGTTAGCCTGCTGTACCCGGGGTTGGCGGCGCTCGGCTGGCTCGGGGTGCTCGTGCTGCTGGCCGTGCTCGCGATCGATCTGCGTGCGTCCGTTCAGCTGCCGGTGCCCGTGCTCGCGCGCAGCTTGCCGGCGCGGGCGCGGTTGCAAGAGCCGTGTCGGATTCGCTATGCGCTGAGCAATCCAGCGCCTTCACCGCTCGACTGCCGGCTGGTGCTCGACGAGCTGCCGCAGGAGCTCGGCGGCGACGTGCGGATCGGACCGCTGCGGCTGCCGCCGGGAGCGATCGAGACGTTCGAGCGCGTGGTCACCCCGGCGTTGCGCGGGCAGCGCGCGCTCGGGCCGAGCTTCGTGTACGTGCGCTCGCCGCTCGGCTTGTTCGTGCGCCGGCATGGCTTCGAGCACGGACAGACGCTCGGCGTGTACCCGGCCAACTCGTTCCCCGAGCACCGCGGGCTCAGCAGTCGCACGTTGCTGCAGGAGCTCGGGCTGCGGCCGCGCCGGCCGCGCGGTGCGGGCTCGGAATTCGAGTCGCTGCGCGAGTACACGCCCGACGACGACCCGCGGCGGATCGACTGGCGGGCCAGCGCGCGCAGTCAGAAGGCGGTCGTGCGCGACTTCCACACCGAGCGCAACCACACGATCGTGGTCGCGGTCGACTGCGGGCGCTTGATGGCGGCGCAGAGCGGCGGCGCGAGCAAGCTCGACCACGCGCTCGGCGCCGCGGTCAGCCTGGTGCGCGCGTGCGCGCAGGGCGGTGACCGGATCGGCTTCGTCGCCTTCGACGAAGCGCTGCGCGCGTGGGTCCCACCGCAGCGCCCCGCGCGCGCGCTCGCGCCGATCCTCGAAGCCACGCTCGCGCTCGCGCCGCGCGCGTGCGAGCCGAGCTACCGCACGCTCGCCAACGTGCTGCAGGAGCGCCAGAAGAAGCGGGCGCTGATCGTGCTGCTCACCGACTTCGTGGAAGGCGCGAGCACCCCCGGGCTCGAAGCGTACCTCTCACTGCTCGCGCGCCGCCACTGCGTGCTGCTGGTCGGCATCCGAGACCGCCTGCTGCGCGAGGTCGAAGCCGCCGCCCCCGACGTCGCCGGCCTCGACGTCTACCGCCGCCTGGTGCTGCAAGACCTCGACGTCGCCCGCCAAGCCGCCGTCGCCCGCATCGCCCGCACCGGCGTCCAAACCCTCGACCTCGACGCCACGGAGATCACCGCACCGCTGCTCGACAGGTACCTGCGCATCCGCGAAGCGGGGCTGATGTAACGGTCAGCGCACGCGCGCACGCGCGAGCAGCGCGGGCGGGGAGCTCGCCAGCACTCGTTCGACCCGTAGCCAGCTCGCGGCGGCGAGCGCGTCCGGCTCCGCGACGATCAGCAATGCGCTGCCGGGTGGCTCGGGCGGCGGGGGAACGAACGCCGTGCGCATGACGTTGCTGAGCACGCCTCGCGCGTGCTGGCTTTGTGTGAGCATGACCAGCGGGCGCTCGGCGTAGTACGCGATCGCGGGGCCGTACCAGTCGTACAGATAAATGGTCTGGCCCGGGGCCGCGACGCGCGCAGCGACCAGGCCGAGGTCGCGGCTGGTCGAGCGCTGCAGCAAGTACTGGTAGCCGCCCGGATGCGCGCGCGCTTCGAGCAGCGCGCACAGGCCGAGCGCGGGCGCGAGCAGCGCCGCGAACGCGCGCTGCGCGAAGCCGGTACGCGCGGTCAGCTCGACGTACAGCCCGGCGACGCCGAGCGCAGCCGCGGGATACGCGGGCAAGATGTAGTGCGGCAGGCGCGTCGCGAGCAGCGACATCAGCACGAACACCCCGAGCGCATAGCCGCCGAGCAGCGCGAGCTCCGCGCGCCGCAAGCGCAACCCCGCGATCAACGCGCCCGCGCTGCCGAGCAGCAGCCACGCGCTGGTCAATGGACCCTCGCCGCTCGGCACCCAGAGCAGGTAACTCGCCGGCCCGTCCTGCATCCCGAAGCCGAACGACGTGGTCGCGCGCTGCGCGAGGCTCAAGCCGAAGTGCGCTTGCAGAAAGCGACCGCCGTGCAGCGCGGTCATGAGCGCGTAGTACGGCAGCGCCAGGCTCGCGAGCGCCGCGCCGGCCCAGAGCCGGGTGCGCACGGACGCAGCGCGCAGCGGGCCGATCCACCACGGCGCGAGCGCGAGCGCCGGCACACCCGCGATCAGGCTCTTGGCCGCGATCGCGAGCCCGACGCCGAGCCCCGCGATCACCAGCGCGCGGGGATCGCGCCGCGCCGCGAGCGTACCCGCGATCGCGATCGCCGCCCCGAGCACCAGCAGCGGATCGCTCATCAAGGTGCGGCTGTACGCGTGAAAGCTGGGCGAGCCGGCGAGCAGCAACGCCGCCAGCAACGCCGCGTCGCACCGCTGCCACTGCGCGCGCGCAGCCGCGAACACGACCAGCAGAGTCGCGAAGCTCGCCAGCGCCGAGCCGATCCGGATGCCGGCCTCGCCCGGCAGCGCGAGCGAGAACGGCGCCGCGAGCCAGTACGGCAGGAGCGGCCGCTCGAGCACCGGCTTGCCGTCCCAGTGCGGCCGCAGCCAGTCCCCGTCGCGCAGCATGTCGCGCAGGATGGTCGCGTGGACCTGCTCGTCGCCGTCGCCGATCGGTTCGTCGAGCGCGGCGAACGTGAACGCCGCGAGCCAGAGCAGCAACGCGACCGCGACGACCCGCTGCAGAGCTGGAGACACTCGCGCCCGAGGATCGCCTGCCGCGCGTACAGCACGCAAGCAACGCCCTGGAACCGCGTCCCCTGCGCGTGAGCGACGGGGCGACAGGGGTCGAAGGTCAGGGGTCGAGGGTCAGGGCAAGCGCAGGGGCAAGCGGGGGGGATCAAGGCAAGCGCAAGCGCAGGGGCAGGTTTAGCGTGCTGCAAGCCGGTGCGCGATTGAGCGCTGCAGAGCCGGAGCCGGATCTGGAATCGGATCCGGACTTTCCGGATCCGGACCTCGGATTCGGATCCGGCACTTCGCTCGCTTTGCGCGTGGACCGCGCGGAACAGCTCAGCACCGCGCAAACATGCCCTTGCGCCTGCGCCTGCGCTCGACCTTCGACCCCTGCCCTTGCGCCTACCCCTTTCCCCGCCTTGCCCGCTTGCTCCGACACGGCTCAGCCGAGGAACGCGACGTCCACCTTGGCCTTGCGTCGCGCCAGCACGCGCACGAGCAGCACGTACCCGAGCAGCGCGCTCACCGCCAGCGCCGCGACGGCCACGCGCGCCTGGGTCGAGAGCAGCGACTCGCGCACGAAGCTCTCGATCAACGCCGCGCACACGAACAGCACGAGCGACCCGAGCCCGAGCTGCAGCGCATCGCCGCTCGCCCGGCGCAGCGCAGCGCGCCGGCCCAGCCGCCCAGGAGCGATCACCGCCAGCCCCATCGCCAGCCCGCCGGTCGAGCACAACACGATCGCGAGCAGCTCGGGCACCGCGTGCGGCACGATCCAGGCGAGGAACGCGCCGCGCTCGCTGCCGCGCATGAAGATCGCCGCGAACCCGCCCAGGGTCAGGCCGTTGTAGACCAGCAGGCCGACCGTGGGCAGCGCCGCGAGGATGCCCGCCGCGAGCGAGAGCAGCCCGACCCGCGTGTTGTGCGCGAACAGCGACCCGGCGAACAGCGCGTTGATCCCGGCCGAGCGGTCGTGGCGTTCGAGGAAACGCGCGCGCGCATCCCGCGAGTCGTGCAGCTGCTGCAGCGCGGCCGGCGGGTACATCTGCGCGGGCACGGTCGCGCTGACGTTGCGCCCATCCTCGAGCACGATGCTCGCGCCGATCAGCGCGCCGAGCGCGAGCAAGGCCGTCGCGAGCAGCTGCAAGCGCGCGGTTCGCCCGAGCGCCGCCGGCAGCTCGTCCAGCCAGAACGCGAGCCGCGGCGCGCGGCTCTTCGCGCGCGGTACGTACAGGTGCGTGTACGCCCGCAGGCACAGCGCGTTGAGGTAACGCAGCGCTTCGGGGTCGCGCGCGCGCGTCTTCTGCTCCGAGAGCCGCGCCGAGCACACCCGGTACTCACGCCCGAGCTCGCGCAGCGCGTCGAAGTCGAGCCGGCCCCTGTCCGCCTGGTCGATCAGCTCCGCGAAGCGATCCTCGTGCTTGCCGCCGGCGCGCGTCGTCTTCACCATGGCTTGCGGGGCGTCCCAACCAACGCTCGCCAGCATACCAGCACCGGCCCATGCAAGGCCCGCACCACGAAGTCACCGTCCGCTCGCCCGAGGGCGTGGAGCTGTCCCTGCCGATCGCCGGTCCAGCGCCGCGCATGGCGGCCTACGCGATCGACCTGGTGCTCGTGTGGGTGGTGATGGTCGTGCTGATCTTCCTGTTCGCGCTGACCCTCCCGGTCAGCGGCTGGATCGAGAAGTGGCTCGAACGCTATCGCGACACCGCGCCGCAGGCCGGCAGCGAGGACGCGATGCTGGTGCTCTTGCCGCTCGTGATCGTGCTGATCCTGCTGCAGTACTTCAGCGAGCTGCTGTACTTCGGGCTGTGGGAGACCGCTTCGCGCGGGCGCACCTTGGGCAAGTACGCGATGGGGCTGCGCGTGGTGGGCATGGAAGGTCAGCCGCTCGACGCCAAGTCGGCGATGGTCCGCAACCTGCTGCGCGCGGTCGACGTGCTGCCGAGCGGTTACGCGATCGGGCTGGTCGCGGTGATCACCTCGCGCTACGGCCAACGGCTCGGCGATCACGCCGCCGGCACCTTGGTGATCCGCACCGACAAGGTCGCGCGCCCGCCCGAGCTCACCTTGCCGAGCCACCTCGAGCCACTCCCGCTCTCGCGCGAACAGCTGCACAAGCTCGGCGCCCCCGAGCTCGCCCTGGCCCGCGGCACCCTGCGCAGATTGGAAACCGCGAGCGCCGAGCAACGCGCCGCGCTGCTGCCCGGCGCCGCGCGCGCGTTGACGACGCGGTTGGGGCTGGATGAAAGCGTGGAGCCGGACGCGTTGCGGTTGTTGCAGAGGGTGCTGCTGACGGTGGAGCGGAGGAGCGAGTAAGGGCGGGAGCAGCGGGGTTAGGGTCAGGGGTCGAGGGTCAGGGGTCGAGGGTCAGGGGCAAGCGCAGGCGCATGCGACGGGGGTCGAGCGCAGGCGCAAGCGCAAGGGCATGTTCGCGCGGTGAGCTGTTCGCCGCGGTCCACGCACAACGCCAGCGATCCGAGCTCCGATTCCGGATCCAACTCCGGATCCGACTCCGGATCCGACTCCGGATCCGACTCCGGATCCGGAAGCGCTCGATCGCGCACCGGCTTGCAGCACGCTAAACCTGCCCCTGCGCTTGCGCTTGCCTTGATTCCCCGACGCTTGCCCCTGCGCTTGCCCCCGACCCTCTACCCCTGACCCTCTACCCTGACCCTCTACCCCTGACCCTCCACCCCTGACCTCTGCGCGCTCTGCCCCTCTCACACCAACGGCAACAACTGAATGTTCGTCAGCACGATGTGCTCCGGCGGCTCCGACCTCGCCACGATGCTGCGCAGCTCCTGGAAGTAGGCGTGTTGCAGCGCGCGCAGGCGTTCGAGGTCGGCGCCCGACACGCTGAACAGGTTGAAAGAGAAGTCGCCTTCGGCGCCGCCGACCAGGCGATCGGCGGCGACGCGGCTGAAGAACGCGCGCAGCTCGCGCGAGCGCACGGGATCGCTGCGCGTGTCCACGGTGCGCGTCTCGATCACCCGGTAACCGTTGCGCGTGCGGCGGATCTGACCGCTCTGCAGCAGCAGCGACAAGCAGCGCTCCTCTTCGGCCGGCGGGATGCCGAGCCAGCGCGCGATCAGACCGGGCGGGTGGCGCGCCAGCCGGCGGTACGCCTCGAGCTCGAGCGCGCGCAGCACGGCGTGCGACCACGGCGCGTCGTAGGCGAGCTCGCGCGACAGGCGCAGCTGCTGCCATTCTTCGCGCAGCGACGGCACGCGCTCGAGGTCCACCAGCTCGCCGAGAAAATCGAGCAAGCGCAGGCTGCCGGCGTCGAGCACGCGCAGAAAGTCGGGCAAGCGCGGCTCGGTGCGACCCTTGAGCCAGCGCGAGAGCGCGAAGCGGCTGCAACCGCTGGCCGCGGCCAGCTCGCCGAGCTGCACGTTGCCGCGCAGATGGCTGAGCAGCCACGCCACCCCGGCGCGGCTCGCCAGATCGAGCTGCTCGGGACACACGTCGCTGCGAAAGAAGCGCACCAGCGCGGCGCGCACGTCGATGCCGCAGCGCCGCGCCATCTTCAGCGTGCCGGCCGCGGTGGGGAAGCGCCGGCCCGCCTCCCAGTCGAACACCACGTTGCTGGCGTAGCCGAGCCGCCGGCTGGCCTGAGCCTGGGAGCGCCGGCCGCGCAGCGCACGCACCAGTTCGCGCGCCAGCTGCGAATAATCGCGCATGGCTCGGCAGTATTGCACATGCCCCCGCAGAACAGACGACTCCATGTGCATTGGTGCACTGGCTGGGGTGCGTCCCAGCCGCCATAGTGCGCGCATGGACAAGCGGAACCGGGGTGCGCGCGGCCGACGACGAGGGCGCTGGGTCGGACGCGCGGTCGCGGCGTCGAGCTTGCTCTGCGCGCCCGCGCAC
>Ga0190265_10001143_pt1 | contig 17340 bp, 16 predicted proteins | sample Popmic124T_FD_133135 | JGI IMG/M metagenome (GOLD analysis project Ga0190265, IMG submission 133135) | Populus adjacent soil microbial communities from riparian zone of Indian Creek, Utah, USA - 124 T | ecosystem: Environmental > Terrestrial > Soil > Riparian zone | place: USA: Utah | collected...
CGCAAGGCCTACGGCGGCGCCTACGACGTCATGGCCTCCAAGCACATGCTCGCCGACTTCAACTTCGCCTGGCCGCAGGCCGAGGTCGCCGTGATGGGCCCCGAGGGCGCCGTCAACATCATCTACCGCCGCGACATCGCCGACTCTCCCACTCCCGACGAGCGCCGCCAGAAGCTGATGGACGACTACAAGGCCCGCTTCGCCAACCCGTACTCGGCGGCCGAGCGCGGCTACATCGACGACGTCATCGTCCCCCACGAAACTCGCCCCAAGCTGATCCAGGCGCTCGAGATGCTCGAGACCAAGCGCGTCCCCGGCCCCAAGCGCAAGCACGGCAACATCCCGCTCTAGCCGATGACCGCCAACGGCAAGCAGCACCCGCCGCGCCCGAAGATCGAGATCAAGCAGTCCGCCGCCTCCCCCGAGGAGGCCGCCGCCATCGCCGCCGCGATCGAGAACTTCCTCCGCGACACCGCCCCACCTCCCGCTTCCGACACCGGCCCCACGATGAGCCCCTGGCTCGAGGCGGGCCTGCTCGAGGGCACCGGCCGCGAGCCCAGCCGGGGCGCTCCCTGGGGCAAGCTCGGCGCCCCGCCGCTCTAGCCGGCGACGGCTGGCGGCACGACCTCCACGGCCACGACCGGCGGCTGCCACCCCGTTGGCAGCCCCAGCCTCCGCTTGATCATCCCGACCATCCCCCGCCAGGCGGTGACCAGGATGAAGACGCTGTACTGGGACTCCAGGTAGGCGGCCAGCGACGCGAGGAGGGTCCGTGCCCACTCCAGCTCCGCCAGCAGAGCCCGGGCCTCTTCGATCCGGGACGGCGCCAGCTCGCCGCTGAACGTCCCCACGCCAGCCGCCCAGCACTCGCAGTCACGCAGGGCGCGACCGAACACGAGCGACGTGTCCGCTTTGACCCAGAACACCAGCGCCTCGCGGCGCTCGCGCCAGACGGCGACCGCCGCGGCCGCGTCCAGCGGGACGACACGACGGCCCGCGACGAGCTGGGCGAGCTGCTCCGAGAGCCAAGCCAGCTCGTCGTCGAGCGCCCGGATCGCGCCCGCTCCCGCCAAATGCTCCCCTCGCTGCACCGACCAGAAGCTGAAGCCCGACGTGATGGCCACGCCGACCAAGATGCCGATCAGGGCAAACGCCGCCTCTCCCACTCGCCCATTCCATCACGCCGGTCAATGCCGGTCCAGAAGCTAACCCTTGAAACCCGGCAGGGTTTTGCTACTTTCCTCGTATGGAGCCGACGACGACGCCGGAGCGCAAGGGCAAAGAGGGCGCGCTCAACAACCCGGAGATCATCGCGAACGTGCCGGGGCACGTGATCCCGATCCTCGAGCGGGAGTTCGACGACTTCGACAACGAGGCCGAGAAGTTCCTCGACGGTCAGACCGAGGAGACGGAGTTCATCGGCTTCCGGCTCAAGCAGGGCGTCTACGGCCAGCGCCAGGCCGACGTCCAGATGTGCCGGATCAAGCTTCCGATGGGTGGCATCACGCCCGAGCAGTGGGAGATGTTCGCCGACGTCACCGAGGAGTACGCGCCGCTGAACAAGTCGCACATCACCACGCGGCAGAACATCCAGATCCACCACATCCCGCTGCGCCAGATGGCCGAGCTGATCCGCAAGGTCTCGGCGTCCGGCCTGTCCTCGCGCGAGGGCTGCGGCAACACGGTCCGCAACGTCACCGGCGACCCCTACGCCGGCGTATGCGAGGACGAGCTCTTCGACATCACCCCATGGGCCGGCGCGTACGTGCGCTACTTCGTGCGCCACCCCACGACGCAGCTGATGCCGCGCAAGGTCAAGACGGCGTTCACGGCCTCAGACGCCGACCGCGCGATCACCGGCATCCACGACATCGCCTTCATCCCGCGCATCCGCGACGGCGTCGAGGGGGTCGAGATCCGCGTCGGCGGCGGCACCTCGATCATGCCGCGCGTCGCCCCCACGCTCTATGAGTTCGTTGAGCTGGCCAACGGCGACTACCTCAAGGTCTCCGAGGCCGTCTTCCGGATCTTCGACCGCCAGGACTGGCTGCGCGTCAACCGCGCCCGTGCTCGCATCAAGGTGCTGATCGACAAGATCGGCATCGACGAGTTCCGCGACCAGGTCGACGAGGAGCTCAAGGGCGACTGGGTCGGCGAGCGCGACTTCGATCCGATCCCGCTGCTGCTGACCCACGACGAGGAGGCCAACGCGCCCGCGGCCGGCGGCAGCTACGCCTCGCCGAACGGCGACCTCTCCGAGTTCGAGCGGTTCCGCGCCTCCAACGTCAAGCCGCAGCGCCAGGAGGGCTTCTCGACGGTCGACGTACGGGTGTACCGCGGCGACCTCACACCCGAGCAGATGCGCGGCATCGCGGAGGTCCAGCGCAAGTACTCCGGCGGCTACGCCCGCACGACCGTCGAGCAGAACTTCGTGCTGCGCTGGGTGCGCGACGAGTCTGTCTACGAGGTCTGGCAGGAGCTCGCCAAGCTCGGCCTCGGCGACCACGGCGCCGGCGAGATCATCGACACCGTCTCGTGCCCGGGCACCGACAGCTGCAAGCTCGGCATCACCAGCTCGATGGGACTCAACGCCGCGATCAACGAGCGACTCGTCGCGATGGACATCACCGACGAGCTGACCAAGCGAATCCACATCAAGAACTCGGGCTGCCCGAACGGCTGCAGCCAGCACCACATCGCGAACATCGGCTTCTACGGAGCGTCGATCAAGGTCGGCGACAAGACGATCCCGGCCTACATCCCGCACATCGGCGGCAACTACGAGGGTGGCGAGGTCATCTACGGGACGCGGCTCAAGTCGCGTATCCCCGCGAAGCGCGCCCCCGAGGCCGTCGAGCGCTGGATCCGCTACTACGAGGCCGAGCGCCAGGACGGCGAGGAGTTCAACGCCTTCGCCGAGCGCGTCGGTCCCGAGAGCTTCACCGAGCTGGTGAAGGACCTCTCGATGCCGGTCGAGTTCAACGTCGAGAACATGAACTACTTCATCGACTGGCAGCGGGATCAGCTCTACGAGGTGATCCGCGGCGAGGGCGAGTGCGCGGTCTGAGATGGCGACGGTAGCTCCATCCAGCCTGCGGGCCACCCCGCACGACGTCGAGCATCCGCCCGACATCGAGGACCTGACCGCCGAGGGCGTGCTCGCCTACGCGGTCGAGCGCTTCCATCCTGGGCTGAAGGTCGCCTGCTCCTTCCAGAAGGAGGCGTCGGTGATCATGCACATGCTGCTGGAGATCGAGCCGGAGGCGAAGTTCTTCACGCTCGACACCGGCCTCTTCTTCCCGGAGACATACGAGACCTGGAAGGCGCTCGAGCAGCGCTACGACATCCAGATCGAGAGCGCCCACGGCGGCATGAGCCTGGCGCGCCAGGAGGCCGTCCACGGCCCCGAGTTCTGGAAGCGCGATCCAGAGGCCTGCTGCGGGATCCGCAAGGTCAAGCCGATGCGCGAGGCGCTGCGCGGCTGCGGCGCCTGGGTGACCGGCCTGCGCCGCGACCAGTCGCCGACGCGCGCCAACGCGCCGAAGCTCGGCTGGGACAAGAAGCACGGCCTCTGGAAGGTCGCCCCGCTCGCCGGCTGGACGGACAAGGACGTGTGGAGCTACATCGCCGAGCACGACATTCCCTACAACGATCTCCACGATCGCGGGTACGCCTCGATAGGCTGCACGCCCTGCACGAAGGCTGGCTCCGGGCGCGAGGGCCGTTGGGCGGACTCCAACCGCCTCGAGTGCGGACTCCATTAGGAGCTAGCGCCATGGAGCGCAACCTGGCCCCCGTGAGGCGTTTTTCCCAATGACTGCGACTGCTGTGAGCTACGAGGTTTCACATCTACGCGCCCTCGAGGCGGAGGCGATCCACGTCATGCGCGAGGTCGCGGCCGAGGTCGAGCGCGCGGTGCTGCTGTTCTCCGGCGGCAAGGACTCGATCGTGCTGCTGCGACTGGCCGAGAAGGCGTTCCACCCGGCGAGGTTCCCGTTCGCGGTGATGCACGTCGACACCGGCCACAACTTCCCCGAGGTACTCGAGTTCCGCGACAGGCGGATGGAGGAGCTCGGCGCGCGCCTGATCGTCGCGAGCGTCCAGGAGGCGATCGACACCGGCAGGGTCGTCGAGGAGACCGGCCCGCGCGCCTCGCGCAACCGCCTCCAGACCGTCGCGCTGCTCGACGCGATCACCGAGCACGACTTCAAGGCGGCGTTCGGCGGCGCCCGCCGCGACGAGGAGCGCGCGCGCGCCAAGGAGCGCATCTTCTCGTTCCGCGACGACTTCGGCGGCTGGGACCCGAAGGCCCAGCGCCCCGAGCTCTGGAACATCTACAACGCCCACATGAACCCGGGCGAGCACATGCGCGTCTTCCCGCTGTCGAACTGGACCGAGCTCGACGTCTGGCAGTACATCCGCGAGGAGGAGCTGGAGATCCCGAACATCTACCTCTCGCACGAGCGCGAGGTGTTCGACCGCGACGGGATGATCTACGCGGTCTCGCCCTACGTCGAGCTGCTGCCGGGCGAGCAGCCCTACACCGCCTCGGTGCGCTACCGCACCGTCGGCGACATGAGCTGCACCGGCGCCGTCCAGTCGACGGCCGCGACGCTCGACGAGGTCGTCACCGAGATCGCGGCGACGCGGATCACCGAGCGCGGCGAGACCCGCGCGGACGATCGCGTCTCGGAGGCCGCGATGGAGGACCGCAAGCGCGAGGGCTACTTCTAGGTGGCCGGTCCCGCCAGCAACGGCAAGGTCCACCTCGACGGCCGTCCTTCGGAGCTCGTCCGCGTGGCCACGGCCGGCTCGGTCGACGACGGCAAGTCGACGCTGATCGGCCGGCTGCTCTACGACTCCAAGCAGGTCCTCCAGGACCAGCTCGAGCACGTCGAGCGCGTCTCGGCCGAGCGCGGCGACGGCTACGTCAACCTCGCCCTGCTGACCGACGGCCTGCGCGCCGAGCGCGAGCAGGGCATCACGATCGACGTCGCCTACCGCTACTTCCACACGCCCAAGCGCAAGTTCATCATCGCCGACACGCCCGGGCACGAGCAGTACACGCGCAACATGGTCACCGGCGCCTCGACGGCCGACCTCGCGCTGGTGCTGATCGACGCGCGCAACGGCGTCGTCGAGCAGTCGCGCCGCCACGCGTTCATAGCGTCGCTGCTGCGCATCCCCCATCTCGTCGTCGCGGTCAACAAGATGGACCTGGTCGAGTGGGACGAGGCGGTCTTCGACCGGATCGTCGCCGACTTCTCCGGCTGGGCGGCGAAGCTCGACATCACCGACATCACGTTCATCCCGATGTCGGCGCTGCTCGGCGACAACGTCGTCGAACGCTCCGAGCACATGCCCTGGTACGACGGGCCGTCGCTGCTCTACTACCTCGAGCACGTCCACATCGCCTCGGACCGCAACCTGATCGATTGCCGCTTCCCGGTCCAGTGGGTGATCCGCCCGATGGACGACGACCACCACGACTATCGCGGCTACGCCGGCCAGGTGGCCTCGGGCGTGCTGGCGGTCGGCGACGAGGTCGTCGTCCAGCCCTCCGGGAGGACGACCCGGATCGCCGCGATCGACACGCAGGACGGTCCGCTGCAGGAGGCCTACCCGCCGCTCTCGGTGACGGTGCGGCTCGAGGACGACGTCGACGTGTCGCGCGGCGACATGATCTGCCGCGTCAACAACAGCCCGACGCCGACCAAGGAGGTCGAGGCGACGATCTGCTGGATGTCGGAGCGCCCGCTGAGCCCGTCGGGCCGCTATCGGATCAAGCACACCACCCGCACGGCGCTGGCCAAGGTGGACGACCTGCGCTACCGCTTCGACGTCAACTCGATGCACCGCGATGAGGGCGCGACAAGCCTCGACCTCAACGAGATCGGCCGCGTGCGGCTGCGCCTCTCGGCGCCGCTGCTGGTCGACGAGTACCGCCGCAACCGCGCGACCGGCAGCTTCGTCCTGATCGAGGAGAGCACGAACGACACCGTCGGCGCGGGCATGATCCTCGGCGCCGACGAAGATTGATGCCGGGGGACTCGCGTCCCCCGAAGCCCCCGCGCGGAGCTGATCTGCCGACGGCTCCGGTGGCAGGGTCGGCAGGCGCCTGGCCGGCCACCGAGACCTCGGCGAACGTGACTTGGCACGCGCATGCGGTGACACGTGCCGATCGCGCGCGGGTGACCGGCGGCGAGGGGATGACGGTCTGGCTGACGGGGCTGTCGGGCTCGGGGAAGTCGACGATCGCCGTCGGCGTCGAGGCGGCGCTGCTCGAGCGTGGCCGCCACGCCTACCTGCTGGACGGGGACAACCTTCGCCACGGACTCAACGGCAACCTCGGCTTCTCGACCGAGGACCGCGCGGAGAACGTGCGCCGCGTCGGCGAGGTGGCGAAGCTGCTGGCCGACGGCGGAACGGTGACGCTGGTGTCGCTGGTCTCCCCGTACGCGGCGGACCGCGATCGGGTCCGCGCGGCCCATGACGCGGCGGGGCTGCGCTTCGTCGAGGTCTTCGTCGACACGCCGCTGCAGGAGTGCGAGCGGCGCGATCCCAAGGGCCTCTACGCCAAGGCACGGGCGGGCGAGCTGAAGGGCATGACGGGCATCGACGATCCGTACGAGCCGCCGGCTCGGCCCGAGCTGACGCTGCGACCCTCGGAGCAGAGCGTCGAGCAGTCGGTCGCGGCGGTCGTCGCCGCGATCGGGCCTTAACCCACCCGGTAACCTTGGTTGTCGATAATGGCAACCAGTTCGCTAGGAAATAGCTAGGTGGACCCCGCGATCGTCGCGTTCGGGCTCGGCGTCGGCGTGCTCGTCGGCATGACCGGAATCGGCGGCGGCTCGCTGATGACGCCGCTGCTGATCCTCGTCTTCGGGATCAAGCCGATCACCGCGGTCGGCACCGACCTCGCCTACGGCGCGATCACCAAGACCGTCGGCGGCTGGCGCCACCTCCGCCAGGGCACCGTCGACATGAGCCTGTCGCTGTGGATGGCGGTCGGCTCGGTCCCGGCGGCGATCGGCGGCGTCTACGTGCTCGAGCTGATCGAGCGTGCCTACGGCGACGATTTCGACTCGATCCTGATCGTCGCGCTCGCCGTCACGCTGCTGTTCACCGGCGCGGTGACGATGGGCCGCGCGCTGTTCCTCAAGGCGCTCCACGACAAGGAGCGCGACACCGTCGAGATGACGCGGCGCAACAAGACCCACGCGATCGTCCTCGGCGTGCTCGTCGGATTCGTCCTCGGCGTCACCTCGGCGGGCAGCGGCGCGCTGATCGCGGTCGGCCTGATCCTCCTGTTCCGGCTGGTCCCCTCGCGCGTCGTCGGCACCGACATCTTCCACGCGGCGATCCTGCTCTGGGCGGCCGCCGCCGCGCACATAGTCGCGGGCAACGTCGACTTCGCGCTCGCCGGCAACATCCTGATCGGCTCGGTCCCCGGCGTCTGGATCGGATCGAACCTCACCTTGCGCGTAGGCAACTCCGTCCTCCGGACGACGCTCGCCCTCGTCCTGATCGGAGCCGGCCTCGCGCTCCTCTCGAAGGCCGGACTCGACGTCCCCGGCTGGGTCATCGCCCTCTTCCCAGCCGCGATCGCCGCGATGGTCGTCAACGTCCTGGTGCGCGAGCGGCGCGACCGGTTGCGGGCAGAGGCCGACGCCGCAGCCGCGACCAGCGGCCTCGAGGCGCCGGCCGAGACCTAGTAGCCGTTGGCTACGGTGAATCCGAGTTCAGGTCCCCAGCGCGTCGGCGCCCTGACCGGATGGCCCCCCAAGCTGCCGCTCATGCCGCCGCGGCTCAAGACCAGCCTCCCGCGTGCGACGCCGGGACCGCCGACGCGGAGGACGCCGCGGCGCTGCGCAGGCTCGTCGGCAAACAGGACCCACCCGCTGACCCGAACTCCGGGAACGTAGGAGGCGCCCCGAAGGACCAGTCGATGGTCCCGCAACGACAGCGTGTAGCTGCCAGTCCGCAGGCCGCCGGTCCGGCTCGGTGCCGACATGATCCGCGCCCATTCTCCCCGCGGGCTCCCGCGAAGCTCCGCAAAGCGGCGGAAGAGCTGCTCCTGGACCATCGCTCCGCCGTCGCGAATCGTGGCGTTGACCGCTGTCAGAGTCCGGCCCGCCCGGCCGCTGACACGGGGATCGGGTGAGACCTCCTTCAGCGCCAGCGGCGGCGGCTCCGACGCGCCTCTGTCGGGCTTCCACTCGGGCCCGCAGACGTCCTTCGGCATCGCGCCGGCGAGGAACGCGCGCAACACCTGCCTGGCACAGCTGCTTCCGCCCCCGTTCCACCCGAAGCCATCAGAGCCGGCTCCGCGAAGGCGAAGCAGGCGCGAGCCGGGGATCAGATCGGCAACCTCCCTGGCCACGCTCACGGGAGCGAGCATGTCGTCCACTCCGGCGACGATCAGCGTGGGGATCGGTGGAAGCACCCGCGGTGGCAGAGGCGCGGGCGACGCCATCGGCCAGCTACGGCACAGCGCGATGACGTCGCTACCCAGAGCCGCGCGAGGCCCGAACGGGAGCAGCGCGCCGGCGTCGAGCGACTGCGAGAACGTCATTGCGGTGTGCCCACGCTCCCCCAGGGGAACGGCCCGAGACCACGGCAGCAACGACTCCTCGCACCTCGACGCGGCGTGGGCCGCAGCGCTGGACCAACTCGGTCTCGCGGCACTGGCCGCGATCTGCCGCCGATGACGCAGCAACGGCTTCGGATCCCCTCGCAGCGCGTTGCGGATGTACCCCATGACGGCGCGGTCACCGTCAACTGCCCAGCGCAAGGCCTCGAACAGGTCGAAGGCCTCGATGCCCGCTCTGCGCGGATTGCCGAACTTGTCGTTGACCGTCCCACTCAGCGGCACACGCTCGAGATGGCGGGCGAGTGCCATGACGTCGGCCAGCGGATCCCGGCTCGCGCGCTGACAGCGGTCCTTGCGACACAGGACCTGGACGGCCTCCGGCACGGCTGCGAATCCCGCGCGATACAGCGCATCGAAGCCGTGCGGGCCCGGGATCGAAGCCAGGGCCAGCCGGTCGACGCGACTCGGGTAGCGCTGGGCGTAGGCGAAGGCGACCTGAGCGCCATGCGAGCTGCCCAGCAGCGCAATTTTCTCAGCGCCGATTGCCTGACGGACCGCCTCGACGTCAGCCGCGGAGTCGCTTGCCGTGAAGAAGCCCCGACGCGGACCGAGCGACCGCGCGCACGCGGCGGCGGCCTCCGTGACGCGCGAGCCGCTCGCCCGCTCCAGCCATGGGCAACGAAGCGCGCCGGACCGGCCGGTGCCGCGCAGATCCATCACGACGACGTCGCGGGCGCGTGTCTCGCCCGCGAGGACGTAGCGCGCTCCGTCACCCACTATCAGTCGCGAGGAATCGCCGGGATGGCCGGCGAGCACGAGCAACGGGGGACGGACAGGCCGCGTCGCCGGCGTCCGCTCGACGCGCAGCCGGACCGTCCCCGGAACGCCGCCGGAACGGTCAAGCGGCACCGTGAGCAACAGGCACTCGCTGCCCTCTGCCCTGCACGGCTGCGTGGCCGCGGCGGCGCTGGCCGGCAGGGCCGTCGAGCCGGCGGCAGCCGCCAGCAATACCCCCAGGAGCGCCCTCACGGGCGGCAGTATGGCGATGTTCTCAACACCCTGCCGTACCCCTGCCGGTCGCTCGCGGCGCTCGGCCGGTACCCTTCCGCGCCGCATGTTCTCGAAGGTCCTGGTTGCAAATCGCGGCGAGATCGCGATCCGCGTGATGCGCGCGCTCGAGGAGCTGGGCATCGCGTCGGTCGCGGTGTACTCGGAGGCCGATCGCGACGCGCCGCACGTCCGGCGCGCTGACGAGGCGTACCTGCTCGGTCCCGGGCCGGCGGCCGAGAGCTACCTGGTCGTCGAGAAGATCCTCGAGGTCGCGAAGCGGTCGGGCGCCGAGGCGATCCATCCGGGCTACGGCTTCCTGGCCGAGAACGCGCCGTTCGCGCGCGCCTGCGAGGAGGCGCGGGTGACGTTCATCGGCCCGCCGGCCGACGCGATCGACGCGATGGGCTCGAAGACGAAGGCGCGCGAGCTGATGCAGGCCGCGGGCGTCCCGATCGTGCCGGGAACGACCGACCCGGTCGAGACGGTCGAGGACGCGCGCAGGATCGTCGCGGACTCGATCGGCTACCCGGTCGCGATCAAGGCTGCCGGAGGCGGCGGCGGCAAGGGCTTCCGCGTCGCGCTGACCGAGGACGAGCTCCAGGACGCGTTCGAGGGCGCCGCGCGCGAGGGCGAGAAGTTCTTCTCCGACGCGACCGTCTACATCGAGCGCTACCTGCCCGACCCGCGCCACGTCGAGGTCCAGGTGCTCGCCGACTCGCACGGCAACGTCGTCCATCTCTTCGAGCGCGACTGCTCGGTCCAGCGCCGTCACCAGAAGGTGATCGAGGAGGCGCCCGCGCCAGCCGTCGACCCGGAGCTGCGCGAGCGGATCGGCAAGATCGGCACCGAGGCCGCGCGCGCTGTCGGCTACCGCTCCGCCGGCACGATCGAGGGCCTGCTGCAGGACGGCGAGTACTACTTCCTGGAGATGAACACGCGCGTGCAGGTCGAGCACTGCGTGACCGAGATGGTCACCGGCGTCGACATCGTGCGCGAGCAGATCAAGATCGCCTCCGGCGAGCCGCTGTCGTTCGTCCAGGACGATGTCGAGATCCGCGGCCACGCGATCGAGTGCCGGATCAATGCCGAGGACGCCTCGAAGAACTTCGCTCCCGCCCCCGGCCAGATCGGCGCCTACCGCGAGCCGTCGGGCCCGTTCGTGCGCGTCGACTCGGGCGCCGAGAGCGGCTACGCCGTGCTGCCGCTCTACGACCCGATGATCGCCAAGCTGATCGTCTGGGACGTCGATCGCGAGGCCTCGACGCGCCGCATGCTGCGTGCGCTGTCGGAGTACGAGCTCGAGGGCATAAAGACGCTGATCCCGTTCCACCAGGCGCTGCTGAAGACCGACGAGTGGGCCGCGGGCGAGACCTGCCGCAACCTGATGGAGGACAAGCAGTGGCTCAAGGCGACCGCGCCCGAGCAGGCCGTCACGCCGGTCGGTGGCGACGAGGACGAGCCGAAGGTCGAGCGCGACTACAGCGTCGAGGTCTCGGGCCGCAAGTTCGACGTCAAGGTGATCGGCGCGGCATTCGAGGGCGGCTCCCCCAACGGCGCCGGGCCGGCCCGCAAGGCGCCGAAGCGGGCCGAGCGCAAGAGGTCGGCCGGCAGCGGCCCCGACCAGCTCGAGTCGCCGCTGCAGGGCAACATGTGGAAGGTCGTCGTCAAGCAGGGCGACACGGTCGAGGAGGGCCAGCTGCTCTGCATCATCGAGGCGATGAAGATGGAGAACGAGATCACGGCCCACAAGGCAGGCACGATCGCGGCGCTGCCGATCGAGGAGGGCAAGCCGATCTCGGCCGGCGACCCGATCGCCACGATCACGTCACCCGCCGAGGGCTAACGGCTGAGCCAGACGGCGTAGCCGCCGCCTCATGCGATCCTTGGCGGCCGTGTCCCGCGCCGCCCCGATCACCGGCCGCTTCCGCCGCCTGCTGCCGCTCGTACTGGCCACGACGGCGACGCAGGCGTCGATCGTCGTGCTGGCGCCGCTGCTCGTCGAGATCGGCCAGTCGCTCGACGCGTCGGTAAGCGCGGTCGGCGCGGCGCGCTCGGTGCTCGCCGGCACGGCGTTCGCCGGCTCGCTCGCGATCGGGCCGCTGATCGACCGGATCGGCGTGCGGCCGCTGATCGTCCGCGGCGGGGCGCTGGCGCTCGCGGGCGCCGCGGCGACCGCGTCGGCCCCGACGCTCGCGGTCTTCTACGCCGCCCACGTCGTCACCGGTCTCGGTGTCGCCTGCCTGTTGTCGGCCGGCTTCGCCGGCGTCGCCACCTACTTCGACGGCCGCGAGATGGCGTGGGCGATGGGCTACGTCGTCGGCGCCCAGTCGCTGGCCTGGATCGTTGGCAACCCGATCGTCGGCGCGCTCGCCGATGTCGGCTCGTGGCGGATCGCTTACGCGGTCCCGGCGAGCGTATGCCTGACCGCGCTGGTCGCCGGTTGGACGCTGCGCCCAGCGCCTGGACTGGCGGCGGCCGGCGGCGAGCCGGACACGATCCGCGACGGCCTGCGCGCCGTGTTCGGCGATCGCTCAGCACGGCGCTGGACGGTCGCGGAGCTCGTCGCCTACTCGGCGTGGTCGGCCGAGCTGACCTACGCGGCTGTGTTCTACATCCGCAACTACGACACCGGGCTGGGCACGATTGGGTTTCTGCTCGCCGGCGGCTCGCTCGTCTTCCTGCTGACCTCGTTGAACACGGCGCGGCTGACGGCTCGCTTCACGCGCAAGCCGCTGCTGGTCGCATGTGCATTCGGGATGGGCGCCATGCTGGTGCCGATGCTCAACTGGGCACCCTCGGTCGCGGGGACGTTCGCAATGTTCTGCGTGATGGCCATCCTCGCGGGAATCCGCCTCGCTGGCTCCAGCTCGCTCGGCCTCGACCAGCTACCCGACCGCCCGGGCGCGATGATGGGCGCGCGCACCAGCGCCGCACAGCTCGGCTACGCGATCGGCGCCGCCGGCGGTGGCCTGGTGCTCGCCCTATGGGGCTTTGGAACGCTCGGCTTCGTTCTCTTCGCCGGGATGGCGCTCTCGGCCCTGCTGCTCACCGGTGTCCACGACCCTTGGAGCGAGCGTCAGCCGGCGCGTGCCGTCGACCCGCGGCCCGCGCCGCTGGTCGAGTGACCGCCGAAGGCCGACTATCGTTCGGACTCGAGCCGGCCTCGGCGCTCTGAGGTTGGCGCTTGCGAAACGCCCGGAGGAGGGACCGGATGCCTTGACCCCAGCGCCGCCCAGTGGGTGGCGCCGCTACAGCACCGGCGGCACGCCATAAGCGGCCCGACCCGGTCGTCGGGCGCGAGTCCGACTCAAGGGAGTACTAGCGATGCATGTTGCACGCACCCTGCTGCTCGGAGCACTAGCAGCGCTGACCTTGTCAACCACCGGCGCCAACGCCCAATCGGTCGAAGTCCAAGATGAACAGGGCTTCCACTGCAACGAGGTCGTCGAAGCGAGCCACGACATCAGTGGCGGATGCAAACTCCATCTGACCGGTGATTTCACCTGGTTCGTCCACACGGGCGTCGCCGAAATGGTGACCACCACGTGCGAAACCGAACTATGGGCGCACCTGAACGAAGACGGCAACGGCTACTTCGCAATCGATGATACCTCCATCCATACCAACATCCCAGCGGGATGCCCGATCACGCCCTGCGACGAACCAGCCACGAAGGAGCACGAGTACAAAGAAAGCCGAGGAGAAGCGGGCCCCGAAGTAACGCATCCGGAGCCCCCATGGCCGATCAGCGCCACCTACGAAGTCGGTGGCGGAGAAGAAGAGTTGGTGTTCACCTTTTGCCTCCGGGCAGAGTCCTTGGAAGAAGGCGCGACTGGCGGCGTATGCACGCTTTCCGTCCATATCGACGAGAACGAGGCGACTCACCAGCAGGTGCTCGAGGCTCTCGAGGATCCCTGTCACGAGAACCCTGGGGTCGAATTCACAGGCACGTGGATTGCCGAAGAGCCACACAATCCCGACGAGGAGGATGAAATCGAGATCGAGCACATCCACTACCCGACGTCCGATAACCCTTAGTCGTACCCGGAGCCTGGTGGCGCGCGCGTCTCGCTACCGCCAGCGGCGCGGGACACTTCGTCAGTCGCTCAGAAGAGAGGGCAGGTCCCGCATGTCGTCGAAGACCTCGCCGCCGGAGGCGGCGAGGTCGTCGGCGGAGACCAGCCGGGCGAAGGCGAGCACGCGCATGCCGGCGGCGCGGCCGGCGCGGACGCCGGGGACGGTGTCCTCGACCACGACCGTCGTCGCCGGCTCGAAGCCCATCCCGGCGGCCGCGTGCAGGAACAGGTCGGGCGCCGGCTTGCCGTGCTCGACTTCGGTGGCGCTGAAGATGCGGCCCTCGAAGCGCGGCAGCAGGCCGGTCAGGCCGAGCGTCAGCCGCATCCGCTCGTGCTCGCCGCTGGAGGCGACGCAGCTGGGCTGTGCGATCGCGTCGAGTGCCTCGACGACCCCGGGCACCGGTCGCAGGTCGCGCTTCCAGGCCGCGGCCACGCACGTGCGGTAGCGCTCGCCGAAGTCGGCGGGCGGCGGATGGCCGAGCTTGCCGGTGACGATCTCGACGCACGACGCCCACGAGCGGCCCATGTAGGTGGCGATCGCCTCCTCCGAGGTCGTCGGCACACCGATCTCGGCGAGCAGCTCGGACAGCACGGCGTTCGCCGCCGTCTCGGTGTCGACCAGCACTCCGTCGCAGTCGAAGATCACGCTCTCGGTCACGGCGGCACTGTAGGCGACGGGCGGTAGGCTGGCCGGCCAGCAAGCCGACCCCACGGACCAAAGGACTCGCAATGGCGATCGACTTCGACGCGGTACGCGCCGGCCTGGAGCAGGCCATCCCGTTCAACAAGCACCTCGGTCTCGAGGTCGTCTCGGTCGCCGACGGGACCGGCTCGGTGCGCCTGCCCGACGACCCGGCGCTGGTCAACCACGTCGGCTCGCAGCACGCGGGCGGGCTCTTCTCGGCCGCCGAGGCGGCGTCCGGCGCGGCGTTCGTGGGCGCCTTCGCCGAGCGGATGGGCGAGATCACGCCGCTCGCCAAGGCGGCCCAGATCAGCTACCTCAAGCTCGCCAAGGGCCCGATCGTCGCCACCGGCACGCTCTCCGAGGACAGGGCCGCGCTGCTCGAGCGCCTCGACGCCGACGGACGGGTCGAGTTCACGATCGGCGTCTCGCTACGCGACGAGAGCGACGTCGAGGTCGCCACCGTCACCGTCGACTGGCACGTTCGCAAGAACAGCTGACAGCTGACTCAGGCGAGCAGCGCGAGGCGAGCGGAGGAGCGCAGACGGACCGGTCCCACGTGCACGTCGCGCGGAGCTAGGGGGAGCGAGGTCCGGCGAGCACCGCAGCAAGGTTCTCCGCGTGGATCTCGCGCTGGCGCTTGGTGTCGCGCTGCTTCGGCAGCGCGAGGCGCTCGTCGCCGCGCTCCAGGGCGTCCAGGTACTCGGAGTCCTCGTCGATCTGACGCAGCGCCGCGGCGCTCGACTGCGGCGCCCCGTGGCCGGGCACGACGGCGTCGGCCTGCTCGACGAGCGGCGCCAACCGCGCCAGGGTGTTGCGGTAGTCGTCGATCGCGCCGCTCTCGGAGATCCAGGGGATCTCGACCGGGCAGAGATAGTCGCCGGTGCAGAGCACGCCCAGCCAGGGCGCCCAGATCGCCATCCCGTCGGCTGTATGGCCCTCGGCGGCCACCAGCTGCAGCTCCTGGTTCCCGAGCTCGAGCTTCCCGGGCACCGGCAGCGCCTGGGTCTCGCCGAGCGACAGCGGCCGTGAGCGCTCGACATAGGCCTCGGCGTCATGGTCGCGCAGCTCGCGCTGCGCCTCGCCGGGCCGCTCGCGGATCCGGCGCATCGTGCTCTCCGCCACGCCGAGCGCCAGGCCCGGGAAGGCGAGCCGGCCGAGCAGGTGGTCGAAGTCGCCGTGCGTCGCCAGCAGCGCCTTCGGCTCGAAGTCGGACTGCGCCAGCACGCTCGGCAGCAGCTCGAGCTCGTCCGGGAAGTAGGGCGAGTCGATCACCATCGCCTCGCCGCCGGCGCGCAACGCGATCGCGTTGGTCTGCCAGAGCAGGCTGGTGACGACGATCGCGTCGGGGTGGACCGAGACAGCGCGCACGCTGCCTCAGCGATCAGACCAGGCCGAGCAGCTTGGCCGCGTCACGGAAGGTCTTGACTTCCTCGGTCGGCTTCTTCTGGCCGGACTCGAGCGTCTCGCCGTGGCGGTTGACCCAGATCACGGGGATCTTCGACTTCAGGCACGGCTCGACGTCGGTCGGATAGCCGGAGGCGATGTGCACCCAGTTCTTCTTCTGCTTGTCGATCCGCCGCGCGCACTCCTTGAAGTGAGCCGGGTCGGGCTTGTAGCTGCGGACCTGCTGGGCGGTCACGACGAGGTCGAAGTCGCTGCGGAAGTGGCGCCGGGTCGCGCCGAGCAGCTTGTCGTCGATGTTCGACAGGATTCCCAGCTCGTACTTCTTCGCGAACCGCTCGAGCTGGGCGTTGGTCTCGCGGAACGGCTGCCAGTAAGGGACGCTGTCGGGCAGGAACTGCGAGCGCGACGACTCGAGCTCCCACTCGAGCTCCTCGGCGACCTGGACCGCCGTACGACGCAGGACCTCCGCGTAGAGCTCGTAGGACCCGCTCTGGATCTTGCGCTGGACCTCGATGAAGCGCGGGACGAGGACATCGCGGTCGATCGTGAAGCCGTCACGATCGGCCTCCTTCTGGAAGGCCTCGTAGACCCCCGTCTCCCAGTCGATCAGCGTGCCGTAGCAGTCAAAGGTGATGAACTGGATGTCCTTCGGTAGCGGCACTGACCCTCCTGGAGGCTTACTGCGATTGGAAGCGGCCGGGCATTCTATGGCGCGGGACCGCAGCGCGCCGGGCGGTCTCGCTCCTGTAGCCTGCCGCGCCGCCGATGGACCTCCTCGAGTACCAGGGCAAGCAGCTGTTCGCCGCGCACGGCGTCCCGGTCCCCGACGGGCGGCCGGCGAAGACCGTCGGCGAGGCGCTCAGTGCCGCCGACGAGCTCGGCTACCCCGTCGTGGTCAAGGCGCAGGTGCTGGTCGGCGGTCGCGGCAAGGCCGGCGGCGTCAAGCTCGCCGCCGACCGTGGGGAGGTCGAGCAGCACGCGACGGCGATCCTCGGCATGGACATCAAGGGCCACACGGTCCACGAGCTCTACGTCGAGGCCGCCAGCGACATCGACGAGGAGTACTACGCCGCCTTCGTCTTCGACCGCTCGGCCAGGAAGACGATGGCGATGTTCTCGAAGATGGGCGGGATGGACGTCGAGGCGGTCGCCGAGACCGACCGCGAGGCGATGCGCACGCTGCACGTCGACCCGCTGCTCGGCTTCCAGGACTTCCACGGCCGCCGGCTCGCCTTCGAGGCCGGCATCCCCGCCGACGTGATCCGCCCGGTCGGCGCGATGCTCGCCAAGCTCTACGAGACCTACGTCGCCGAGGACGCGATGCTGGTCGAGGTCAACCCGCTGCTGATCACCCGGGCCCGCGAGGTCGTCGCGCTCGACGCGAAGGTGACGCTCGACGGCAACGCGCTCTTCCGCCACCCCGACTCGGTCGCCTATGGCGACGTCGGCGCGGCCGACCCGCAGGAGAAGATGGCCAAGGAGCGCGGCCTGACCTACGTCAAGCTCGACGGCGACATCGGCATCCTCGGCAA
>Ga0190265_10001144_pt1 | contig 17338 bp, 16 predicted proteins | sample Popmic124T_FD_133135 | JGI IMG/M metagenome (GOLD analysis project Ga0190265, IMG submission 133135) | Populus adjacent soil microbial communities from riparian zone of Indian Creek, Utah, USA - 124 T | ecosystem: Environmental > Terrestrial > Soil > Riparian zone | place: USA: Utah | collected...
TCACGGTCAGGTTCGACGAGAAGGCTGCGCTGGACGGCGCGACGCTCGACGTCGCGGACGGCGAGGTCGTCGCGCTGCTCGGGCCGAGCGGGTCCGGCAAGACGACGCTGCTGCGGATCATCGGCGGGCTCGAGTACGCGGACGAGGGGACGGTCGAGATCCGCGGCCAGGACGTGACCGACGTCGCACCGCAGAAGCGCGAGATCGGCTTCGTCTTCCAGCACTACGCCGCGTTCAGGCACATGACGGTCAAGGACAACGTCGGCTTCGGCCTGCGCATCCGCAAGGAGCCGAAGGCGAAGATCGACGATCGCGTCGGCGAGCTGCTCGGGATCGTCGGCCTCGGCGGGCTCGCCAAGCGCTACCCGTCGCAGCTCTCCGGCGGCCAGCGCCAGCGCATGGCGCTCGCCCGCGCGCTGGCGGTCGAGCCGCGCGTGCTGCTGCTCGACGAGCCGTTCGGCGCGCTCGACGCGAAGGTCCGCGCCGAGCTGCGCGAGTGGCTGCGCCGGCTCCACGACGAGGTGCACGTCACGACCGTGCTGGTCACCCACGACCAGGAGGAGGCGATGACCGTCTCCGACCACATCGCGGTCATGGACCACGGGCGGATCGAGCAGGTCGGCGGGCCGCGCGAGCTCTACGACAAGCCGGCGAACCAGTTCGTCATGAGCTTCCTCGGCCCGGTGAGCAAGGTCGGCGAGCAGCTCGTGCGCCCGCACGACATCACGATCTCGCTCGCCCCCGAGGACGGCGCCAGGCAGGCGACCGTCTCCCGCATCGTCCACCTCGGCTTCGAGGTGCGCGTCGAGCTGCAGGTCGAGGGCGAAGGCCGCGTCTCGGCGCAGATCACGCGCCACGAGGCCGAGCAGCTCGAGCTCGTCGAGGGCGCGGCCGTCTGGGTGCGGACGACGGGCCGCACCGCCGTCCCCGCGTAGGGACGGCGGCGCGGCGCGCGCGTCAGAACGTCTGGAGCGCCTGGTCGATCTGCGTCTGGGCGTCCTTGAGCGCGTCCTCCGGGGACTTCTGCCCCGAGAGCGCCTGGTTCACGTTCTCGTAGATCGCCTGCGAGATCTGCGGATAGACGGGGGAGACGGGCCGCGACTGGCTCTGCTCCACCGCGCTCTTGAGCTGGGCCGCGAACGGCTGGGCCTTCTGGACGGCCGGATCGTCATAGACGGCCTTGAGCGGCGTGGCGTCGGAGAACTTCACGACGTCCTCGGCCTGGCGCTTCTCGGACGTCATGTAGTCGATGAACTTGAGCGACGCGCCCGGGTTCTTCGACGACGACGAGATCACGAGGTTCGCCCCGCCGAGGATGCCGGCCTTGCCGCCGCCCTCGAAGGCGGGGAACGGGACGACCTTGAAGTTGCCCTTGGTCGCCTCGGCGCGGTTGGCCGTCGCGTAGACGTAGGGCCAGTTGCGCAGGAACGTGACGCGGCCGGCCTCGAAGGCGCGGCGTGCGGGCTCCTCCATGTACGTGGTCACCGACTTCGGCGCGGCGCCGCTCTCGATCCCGTCGACCATGAACTGGAGCGCCTCGAGGTTCTCGGGCGAGTCGATGTCGGCCGACTGCCCGTCGTCGGAGAGCACCTTGCCGCCCGCGGCGAACGCGAGCTCGAGGAAGTCCACGGTCAGTCCCTCGTACGCGGCGCCCTGGTAGGCGATGCCGTCGGTCTTCGCGGCCTGCTCGTAGACCTCCTGCCAGGTCGTCGGCTCGGTCTCGACCTGGTCGGTCCGGTAGTAGAGGAAGCCCGCGTTCGTCTTGTGCGGGACGCCCCAGATCTTGTCCTGGTACGTGGCGGTGTCGAACGTCGACTCGATGAACTCGTCGCGCCGCGACTCCACGTACGGCGTCATGTCGTAGAGCCACTTCTGGATCGCGAACTCGGCGGTCCAGATGACGTCGGAGTAGAACACGTCGCACTCGGCGGAGCCCGCCTCCTGGCGCGTCACGAACTGGTTGCGCTGCTCGTCCGCCGACTCGGGGAACTCGAGCATCGTCACCTTGATCCCGGGGTTCTGGGCGTTGAACTCCTTCACGCCGGCGGTCTTGGACCCGGTGGTGTCCTTGCCGGTGCAGAAGGTGACATCGCCCTCGGCGCTGTCCATCGACGCGGGGTCGATCACCTTCGCGCCCTCGATGGTCGGTCCCTCGTCGGCACCGCCGCCACCGGAGCTGGTTCCGCCGGAGTCGTCGTCGTCGCCGCATCCGGCGACGGCGAGCAGCAGGGCAATGGGCAGCGCGATCCACGCGCGGCGTCGTGTGGTCATGTCGGGGCCTCCTCCCGAAGCGATGTCCTCGTGCTTACCCGCTCGTGCGGGCGGTCCATGCCTCGATCTCGTCCGCTGCAGCGCTCGCGCCGTCGTGGCCGGCGATCCAGGCGGCGATCGCGCGCGCCCGCGCGCCCATCGATCCGTCGCGCAGCGCCCGGTCCACGGCGAGGCGCAGCGCGCGCGGCCCGAGCAGCCGCCGCGGCACGCGCACGCCGACGCCCGCCCAGTCGGCGCGCGCCGCGTTCTCGGCCATGTCGCCCCCGGCGGGGCAGACGACGACCGGGCACCCGCACGCCAGCGCGCGGACGAGCGTCCCGTGGCCGCCGTGCGTCACGACGAGGTCGCAGGCCGGCATCGTCTTCGCGTAGGACAGCCACGGGACGAGCACCGCGTTCGCGGGCACCGCGACCGGCGGGTCCGGCGCGCGCCCGTTGTACGTCGCGATGACGCGCACCGGCGCGCGGGCGAGGCCGGCGAGCGCCGCGCGCAGGAGCGCGTGCTCCGGGTCCTGGGCGGTCGACGGCGCGACGAGCACGACGGGACCGGTCCCCGGCGGCGGCGCGATCCGCTCGCCCGGCGGTTCCCACAGCAACGGGCCGACCACCCGCAGCCACGGCTCCCAGCGGCGCGGGTACTCGAGCTGCGGCAGCGTGGCGACGAGCGTCAGCGCGCGCGAGAGGCCCGTGTGGAGCCCGGGCAGCGGCGCGAGGCCGAGCCGCGCGCGGCAGTCGTTGTACTCGCGCCGGCCCTGCTCGAGCCCGCGCGCCACGAGCGGGTCGAAGGCGCCCCACAGCCGCGCGCCGAGCCGGGTGCGCGGCAGCCGTGCGCCGAGCGCGTAGGGCGGGAACCCGGGCGCCGCCCACGGGTGCAGGTGCGGCACGAGGGTCGCGACCGGGACGGCGGCGAGCTCGGCGGCGAGGGCGGGGGCGGGGGTGAGGATGTCCGAGACCGCGACGTCGGGCGCGAACGAGGTCACGGAGGGCACCGTCTCGCGGGCCGCGTGGACCGCCGCCTCGTAAGGCTTCATCGGCCGCTCGCGCGTCGGGAACACCTGGTACTCGGGCGCCGCGGCGAACGTCATCCCCGCCGCGCGCGCGGGCTCCTCCCAGCGCCGCCACGTCTGGAGCGCGACGGCGTGGCCGCGGGCGACGAGCGCCTCGCCGAGCGCGAGCATCGGGAACGCGTGCCCCGGGTCCCCGAACGCGCCCAGGAAGACGCGCAGGGTCACAGCGGCTTGACGTACGCGACGATCGGCAGCCCGAGGTCGGCGAGCCACTGCTCGCGCCCGTCGTGGCGCCACCCGGCGGCCTCGTAGAGGTGCCGCGCCGGCGCGTCGCGCGGGGTCCACAGCTGGACGTCGCGGTAGCCCTGCGCGCGCATCTCGGCCTCGGCGAGCGCGAGCATCGCGGCGGCGATCCCCTCGCGCCAGCGGTCGGGGTGCGTGAAGACGGCGGACACGTGCGCGCGGCCGGGGATCGGCTCGACGCCGACGACGCCCGCGCGCCCGGGCAGCGTGCGCTGGACGACCGCCTGGGTGAAGCAGACGAGGCCGACGACGCGCTCGTCCGGCTCGACCGCCACCCGCGTCCACCAGGACCCGTCGGTGATCCGCCCGCGCCAGCGGTCGAGCTCGCGTCCCGGCGGCGGGGGCTCCCAGCCCGGCGGCGCCCACGCGCGATAGGTCTCGTCGCACGCACCGACGAGCGCGGCGATCCCGGGGACGTCGGCCTCGACGGGCGTGCGCGCCTCGAGGTCGGCCGGGAGCGTCACCCCGCGAGCTCGGCGACGGTCCGCAGCTGCGCGCGGCGGTCCTCGAACGACCACGCCATCGGCGAGACCATCAGCGTGCCGACGCCGGCGTCGCGGAACATCGCGATCCGCTCGCGGACGACGTCGGGCGGCCCGCACAGCGAGACCGCGTCGATCAGCTCGGCGGGCAGGGCCGCGGCCGCCTCGTCCTTGTGCCCGTCGAGGTAGAGGTCCTGGACGCGCTGGGCGGCGTCCTCGAACCCATAGCGGCGCACGAGGGCGTTGTAGAAGTTCTGCTTGCGCGAGCCCATCCCGCCGACGTAGAGGGCGAGGAAGTGCCGGAGCGCGTCGCGCGCCCCGTCGCGGTCCTCGGACACCATCGTCTGCACGGTCGGCGCGATGTCGAAGCCGGCAAGCGACTTGCCGCCGCCGGCGCGGGCGAAGCCCTCCTCGAGCAGCGGGCGGAACTCGGCGACGTGCTCGGGCGAGAACAGCGTCGGGATCCAGCCGTCGGCGATCTCCGCGGTCAGCGTCGTGTTCCTCGGGCCGATCGCGGCGATGTAGATCGGAATCCGTTCCTGGACCGGCGCGATCGTCAGCTTGAGCGCCTTGCCCGGCCCGTCGGGCAGCGGCAGCTCGAGCGTCTCGCCCCGGTAGACGACGCGCTCGCGCCGCAGCGCCATGCGGACGACGTCGACGTACTCGCGCGTCCGCTGCAGCTGGCGGGCGAAGCGCTGGCCGTGCCAGCCCTCGGCGACCTGGGGTCCGCTCGTGCCGATCCCGAGCAGCATGCGCCCGTTCGAGAGCTGGTCGATCGTCGCGGCGGTCATCGCGGTCATCGCCGCGGAGCGCCCGGGCATCTGGACGACCGCCGAGCCGAGCTTGATCCGGTCGGTCTGCGCGGCGAGCCAGGCGAGGATCGTGACGGCGTCGGAGCCGTAGGCCTCGGCCGTCCAGACCGACGCGTAGCCGAGCCGCTCGGCCTCCTGGACCAGCTGGAGCTGCTCGGCCGCGCCGAGGCCGAGTCCCCAGTAGCCGATGTGGACGCCCAGGCGCATCGGCCGGGCAGCCTACCCGGAAGCGGCCCCCAGCTCGTCCACCAGCTGCAGGAGCCGCAGGGGCGAGAACGGCTTCGTCAGGAACAGGTCGGCGCCGGCGTTCGCCGCGCGCTCCTGTGCGGGGGCGTCGGACATGCCGGTCAGCATCACGATCGTCGCCGCGGCGGTGACCGGGTCCGAGCGCAGCCGGCGGCACGTCTCGACGCCGTTCAGGCGCGGCATGTCGTAGTCGAGGAAGACGATCTCGGGGCGCTCCTCGACCGCCGTCTCGAGCGCCTCGACGCCGTCGCCCGCCTCGCTGAGCCGGTAGCCCGCGACGTCCTGGAGCGTCGTGGTGATGAGCTTGCGGATCACCGGGTCGTCGTCGACGATCAGGATCGTCCGCGTCACGTCATCCCGTCCCGGATGCGCGCGAACGCCTCGTCCGGCACGCCGTCGTAGGCGCCGACGAGCGCGGGGTCGAACTGGCTGCCCGCGTGCGCGCGGATGACCTGGCGCGCCTGGGCCCAGCCGACCGCGACGCGGTACGGGCGGTTCGTGGTCAGCGCGTCGAGCGTGTCGGCGATGGCGAACACGCGCGCCTGGACCGGGATCGCCTCGCCCGCGAGCCCGTCGGGGTAACCCGCGCCGTCCCAGCGCTCGTGGTGGTGGCGCACGACCACCTTCGCCTCGTCGAGGAAGTCGATGTGGCGCAGGATCTCGGACCCGATCTGCGGGTGCGTGGTCATCAGCGCCTCCTCCTCCGGCGAGAGCGGGCCGGGCTTGAAGAGGATCGCGTCCGGGACGGCGACCTTGCCGACGTCGTGCAGCAGGAAGCCGAACTCGACCTGGGCGTCGACGTCGACGCCGGCCGCGTGGGCGATCCGCAGCCCGTACGCCGCCACCCGCTCCGCGTGCTTGCCGGTGTAGGCGTCGCGCGCCTCGACGGCGTTGGCGAGCGCCAGCACCGTCGCCTTGTAGGAGCGGCGCAGCTCCTGGGCGCGGGCGCGCTCCTGCTTGAAGACCTCGCGCAGGTCGGCCGCGTAGCGCTCGAGCTGGCGCTCGCGGGCGGCCGCCTCGTGCTCCAGCCGCGCCAGCTTGGCGCGCAACGACGCGACCGTGTCCTGGCCAGGGGATGCGTGCGTCGTCGGCGTCACCGGGAGCTGGAACGCGGGTCGGGGCCGGATCTTTCGAGATCGCGTGTCAGAGCACTTCGCCGGGTCGCTGGAACACGATCTCGGGCACGACGCAGTTGGGCGACGTGCGGAGCACGAAGCGGACGGCCTCGGAGACGTCCTCCGGACGGATCATCGCGTCCTGGGGGACCTGCTCGCGGATGAACTCCGTCATCGCGGTATCGACGAACCCGGGGCACAGCGCCAATGATCGTATTCCCTCAGCGTTCAACTCCTTGTTCATCGCCTGCGTCCACGCGATGACGGCGGCCTTCGTGGCCGAGTAGACGCTCAGCCAGGGCTGCCCGGACTTGCCGGAGATCGACGCGGTGTTGACCACGAGCGCGCGGCGGTGCTCCGCGCCCGCGGCGCGCAGCAGGTCCGCGCATTCGCGGTAGAACAGGACGATCGCGCGGATGTTGACGTCGAGCTGCATGTCGACCTGCTTGGTCGCGTGCTCGGCCACCGGCGCGCCGAACCCCACCCCCGCGTTGTTGACGAGCACGTCGAGCCGGCCCCAGCGCTCGCGGTGCGTCGCGACCACCCGCTGGATGTCGGCCTCCTCGATCATGTTCGCCGCCACCTCCTCGACGTCGAAGCCGGCGTCGCGCAGGCTCGCGGCCGCGGCGGCGAGCTTCTCCGGCCGCCGCGCGGCGACGGTGAGCGCATGACCCTCCTCGCCCAGCGTCCGCGCGATCGCGAAGCCGATCCCGCTCGAGGCTCCGGTGACGAGGGCGGCGCGTTCCGGCATGGGCGAGTCCAATCTGTAGGTGTTCTCGGCGGGAGAACTGGTGCGCCGAATCAAAGCAGGCCGGACCTCGACGTACGATCGGTGCATGCCGTTCGCCATCGTCGTCTGCGTCGCCGCCGTCCTGGCGGTCGCCGCGCTCTTCGTCGACGGGGGCGACGACGATCCGGCGCCGCCGCTCCGGCCCGCCTCGCTCGATCAGATCATCCGGGGCGTCGAGCGCGAGCGCGGCGTGACGTTCCGCCGCGACCCGGATCCGCAGCAGGTCACCCCCGCGCAGGCGCGCGAGGAGGGCGTCGCGGCGCTCGACGAGGACTATCCCGCGGCGCGGCGCGCGGCCGACGCGCAGCTCCTGATCATGCTCGGGCTGCTGCCGGAGGGCACCGATCTGGCCGAGACGGCGGCCGCCACGTACGGCGAGTCGGTCGCCGGCTACTACGACCCGCGCACCGAACGGATGCGGATCGTCGCGGGCGCGCAGACCGCCAACCGCGTGCTGTACGAGATGACCGTCGCGCACGAGCTCGGCCACGCGCTCGAGGACCAGCGGTTCGGGTTCGACCTGGACCGGCTGGTTGCGGGCGACGACGCGGCGCTCGCCTACTCGGCGCTGATCGAGGGCAGCGCGACCGCGCTCATGTACCGCTATGTCGAGGACCGGTTCGGCCCGGAGGAGACGCTCGGCGGCCTGCTCTCCTCGGCGTTCGCCCCGACCGGGAACCTGCCGCCGTTCCTGATGGCCCAGCTCGTCTTCCCCTACACCGCCGGGGAGGCGTTCGTCGGCCGACTGCTCGAGGTGGGCGGCGGCTGGAGCGTGGTGAACGCGGCGCTGCGCCATCGCCCGCCCGCGTCGACCGAGCAGGTGATGCACCCGCAGGCCTACCTCGAGGTCGAGGAGCCGGTGCAGGTCTCGCTCCGCGCGCCGAGCGAGGCGCTCGGCCCGGGCTGGCGGCCGTTGCGGCGCGGGGTGATGGGAGAGTGGATGACGGGGCGGCTGCTCGCCCGCGCGGGCGGGACCGGCGCCGCCGCGGCGGCGGCGGGCTGGGGCGGCGACCGCTACGCGCTCCTCGGCCGCGGCGGCGACCGCGCGATCGTCGCCCGCTGGACGTGGGACACGCCGCGCGACGCGGACGAGTTCGATGCGGCGCTGCGCGCGTGGGTCGACGGCGGGCTGCCGGGCGCGCGCCCGGCTGGTCGCGCGGACGCCTGGCGGACGCCGGACGGCGCGGCCGCGCTCCACCGGGCCGGCGACACGGTCACGCTCGTGCTCGCCCCGGACCTCGCGCTCGCGCGCGCGGCGGCGCGTGCCGACTAGCCTTGCCGCACGCGGGCCGGTAGCTCAGCGGTCAGAGCAGCGGGCTCATAACCCGACTGACGGAGGTTCAAATCCTCCCCGGCCCATTCCTGGCCAGGGTTACCAAGCCCTGGCGACCCCGGCAGGCAGCGGAGATCCCGCCACGCAGGTGGGAGCGGGTGGAGGCCGTTCGACTTCCGCGGCTCCAGGCGACCGGCGATGCCCATGGCATGCTCAAGGCGGCGTGGTTTCCGACTGGCATGACCGCCTCGAACCGACCGTCCTGCGTACGGCGCGTACACGAAGGCCCTGATGACCGTTCTCACCGTCAGCACCGGCGCAGGAAGCTCTCCGGTGCCCGTACCGACGGGGTCACCCGCTTCCTCGGAGTCCCGTACGCTGCGGCTCCTGCCGGCGACAGCCGATTCGCGCCTCCCCGCCCCGCCGAGCGATGGGAAGGCACCCGGGACGCCACCGAGTACGGCGCCACCGCGCCACAACCGGGATTGCACCCCGCCCACACGCATCTGGCGCCGCTGATCGGGCCCGGGTGGGTCACCGGAGACGGCCACTACCTCAACCTCAACGTCTGGACGCCCGACCCGGGCACCAGCGGGCTGCCGGTGATGGTCTACGTCCACGGCGGCGGGTTCATGATCGGCTCGGGCAGCGCCCCCGCCTTCGACGGCACCGCGTTCGCGCGCGACGGCGTCGTCCTGGTCACGGTCAACTACCGACTCGGCGACCACGCGAAGACCCGACCAAAGTCGGAGGCGCGACGCGGGCAGGCAGCAACTCGCCCATTGCCGTCAACGATCTCGAGCGTGGGGGGCGATGTCGGCTAGCCGAGTTGCGAGCGCACGTCGCGCACGGGCAGGCGGAGGGCGCCGGCCAGTCCGTCGATGCCCGCCGGTGTCAGCTCGACTTCCCGCTGGTGCGCGTGCCGGACCACCCAGCCCCTCGCGGTCAGGGCGTGCGCGATCTCGTCGCCCAGCACGCCGCCCACATGACTGCGGTGCTCCGTCGCATCGAGGCATTCGAACGCGAAGCGCCGCCGGCCCGGGGCGATGTCGTCGAGCGCGACCCCCAGCCGCGCGAGCTCGGCGCTGGATCGCGGTCCCGGCGCAAGGTTGCCGGCTTCTCGCGGCCGGAGGGCATCGACCTCGACGAGCCGGTCGCGGATGAGCACGCCGACGCGACCCGCGAGGTGGTCGAAGCAGGTCCGTGCCTTCGCGAAGCCGCTCGGCGCCGGGGGCGCGGTCGCGCCGGGGCGCACGTCGCGAAGCGCCTCGAGCACCGCCGTGACGGAAGGGTCGGCGAGCTCGAACACGGTGTGCCGGCCGGTGCGCGTCGCGCGCACGAGCTGGGCCTCGCGGAGCCTTCGGAGGTGATTCGAGATCTGCGGGCGGGACGCCGCGACGGCTTCGCTGAGCTCGGAGGCGGTCGCCGGTCCGTGCGCTTCGAGATGGGTGACCACGCCCAGCCGGACGGCGTCGGCGAGTTCTTGAAGCACCGTCAGTCGTCGGTCGGGCGCACGATCCATGGTCGGCCAGCATCGTACGGCGTCGTCTCCCGGCGCCCTCGTTGACAGACGCGACGGTCGCTGCGACAGTTCAGTGAGATCGCAAATGTCGTTGCGATGCTGGCCGGGCGGGCGTCCCGCCCGGTCGATGACCCCGACGGGAGGATGGAGGCTCGATGGACACGGAGCTCGTACCTGCGGCTGGCGACGTCGGCCTGCTCGAAGCCAGGGCGGAGTTCGCCGCCGCGTTCCGGGCCGCCTCGCTCCACGGGTTCACCGAGGGCATCGACAATCACTTCAGCCTCATGGTCCCCGGCGCGGAGGACCGCTTCTGGCTCAACCCGTTCGGGCCGGACTGGTCGGAGCTTCGCGCGAGCGAGCTGCTGACGGTGACCCGGGACGGTGACCTCGTGGAAGGCGATGGCGCGTGGGAGCGGTCCGCGTTCGTGATCCACCGCGCCGTGCACCTGGCGCGGCCGCGCGCCCGCTGCGTGTTCCACACGCACATGCCGTACGCCACCGCGGTGTCGATGACCGAGACCGGGCTCGACACGCGCGCGAGCCAGAACGCGATGCTGTTCCACGGGCGGATCGCCCGCGTGCCGTTCGGCGGCATCGCGCACGACGCCGACCAGGGCTCGGACATCGCGGCAGCCGTCGGCGCCGACACGGCTGTCGTCTTCCTCGACAACCACGGCGTGCTCGTCATCGGCGCATCCGTCGCCGACGCGTGGCACATGCTCTACTTCCTCGAGCGTGCGTGCCGGATGCAGGTCCTTGCGCGGTCGACCGGCGACCCGCTCGTCCGCGTGCCTGCGGCCGTCGCGCAGCAGACCGCCGACCGCTGGGCGTCCTCCGCGCACGCGGAAGCGCTGTTCGCGGCGGTGCGACGCGAGCTCGACCGCCGGCTCCCGGGCTACGACGGCTGAGCATCCGGGCGTGCCGTGGAGCCGGGGGTGAAGCGAGTCGACGTGGTCACGCACGACGGGTTTCCCCAGCTCGCTCACGTCGTGCTGCATCGCGCTGACGGCCCGAGCGGCATCGGCGAATCGCACGGTCACGCGACCGCAACGGCGGAGCTCCTGCTCGAGCTCGCGCAGCAGTTCGTCGGCGCCCCGCTCTCTCCGGCGCGAGCAGCCACGCTCGGCCAGACCGGTCCGTACGGCACGCGCCGCGCCGACACCGTCGTGAGCGTGGAGTCGCGCGCCGCGTCCGCCCTGGAGATGGCCGCGTGGGACCTCCTCGGCAACGCCCTGGAGGTCCCGCTCGCCTTCGCCCTGGGCGGGGCGCGGGCCGAGCGCGTCCCCGTCTACGCCACGGCCGTCGGCGCCGACCACGTCGCCGCGCTGCAGGACCCCCGTCGCGTCGCGTCGGCGCTGGCCGGCCACGGGTTCTCGCTCGTGAAGCTGGCGCCGTTCACGCGCGACGGCGCGTTCTCCGCCGAGCTCGCTCGGGTCGAGGAGGCCGTGAGCACCGGCGTGCGGATCGCCGTGGACCTCGTCGGGCAGTTCGATCGCGCGACCGCCGCCCGTCGGTGTGCGCGGCTGGACGCCGTCGGGCTGGCGTGGATCGAGGATCCCGTCGCCGATTCGCTGCTCGGCCCACTGCCGAGCTTCCTTCGGCGCCTGGACACGCCGGTGTGCGTCGGCGAGCGCTGTGCCGGCATCCACGCCTACGACCGGCTGATCCGCGACGAGGCGGTCGGCCTCGTGCACCTCGACGTCGCATGGTGCGGTGGCCTGAGCGTCGCCCGAACCGTGGGCGAGGTCGCCGCGGCCCACGCCGTTCCGGTCGCGCTGCACAACGACATGGGACCGGTCGCCTGGGCGACCAGCCTGCACCTGGCGCAGCATCTCGGACGGAGCACGCTGGTCGAGTGCCCCAGCGCCGGGATCCTCGAGACGTACCCGTCGATCGTCGCCTCGCTGCCCGCGATCGCGGACGGCCGGTCGACGCCAGCGGGACCGGGCCATGGCTGCACGCTCTCCCCGAGCTACCTGGCCCGCGCGCGGGTGCGGTCGGTCGGCGCGCGATGAGCGGAACGTTCTTCGCGGGCTTCTCCGCGTTCGAGCGCACGACGTCGGAGGGCGTTGTCGTGCACGGCGTCATCGGCGGGCACGGGCCCCCGATGCTGCTGCTGCACGGCTGTCCGCAGACGCATGTGATGTGGCGCCACGTCGCCCCGGGACTCGCCGCCCACTGCACCGTCGTGGCGACCGACCTGCGCGGGTACGGCGACAGCTCGAAGCCGGAATCGCGGCCCGACCACGCGCGATACTCGTTCCGCGCGCTCGCCGCGGACCAACTGGAGGTCATGGCGCAACTCGGGTTCCCGGACTTCATGGTCGCCGGGCACGACCGCGGAGCGCGGGTGGCGCATCGGCTGGCACTCGATCATCCGGAGCACGTCAGGAAGGCCGCGCTGCTGGACATCCTCCCGACCGTCACGATGTACGAGCACGCCGACGCGGCGTTCGCGAGCGCGTACTGGGAGTGGTTCTTCTTCACGCAGGCGCCTCCGTTCCCCGAGCGGCTGCTGTCCGCGGCGCCCGAGGCGTTCCTCGAGCACGAGCTGGGGGCTCTCGTCCGCGACGGCGTGATCGAGCCGGAGGCCTGGGCGGAGTACCTGCGCGTGATCAGCGACCCGCACGCGGTGCACGCGATGTGCGAGGACTATCGTGCCGGAGCCACGATCGACCTCGAGCACGACCGCGACGACGCCGGGCGCAGGATCGCGTGCCCTGTCCTCGTCCTGTGGGGCAAGCGCAATCCCGTGTGGCGCGGGTTCGACATGCCCGCGACCTGGCGGCGGTTCGCTTCAGACGTCGAGGGACGCGGCCTGGATTGCGGCCACTACCTCGCCGAGGAGCGGCCCGCAGAGACGCGCGAGCTGCTCGCCGCCTTCGTCTCTATCTAGCCTGGTTCGCTGTCGACGGCTTCGACAGCCGCCGCGAACGGCAGCACGTGGTGAAGTCGGGACAGCTGGATCGCTCGGTCGATCGGAGCTGTGGGCGCGACAAGCGTCAGCGGGAATCCGTCGTGCTCGGCACGCCGGTGCAGCGCCACCAGCAGGTGCAGGCCCGTGGAGTCGATGAACGAAAGGCCGCGCAGGTCGAGCACGAGGCGCCCGGCGCCCCCGATGCCGTCCAGCGCGATCTGGAGCGTCTCGACGGTGGCAAGGTCGAGCTCGCCGCGGGGCTGCACGATCGCGACACCATCGCGCCGCTGCACGTCGACGGTGAACGGCTCGAGATCGGAGATCTCGGCTGCTCGAGTCGATGCGGCGCGGTCGCGCTCGGCCGACGAGCGGCTCGTTCCCACGACGGTCAGCTGTGCACGACCACCGGACGCTGTGCTGTGGCGATCAGGAAAGCTCATCAGGCACCCCGTTCGTCCTCATTTCCGCTCGGTTCCGCCAGATCTCGTGGTGGTCGCGGGACGATCGCGAACATACCATGTTGATGAGACCTTGGCGAAGTATGGACCCGAGATGTTCATCGGAACCGATTCACGACCTCGCATGGGCTGCCGATGGGCTAGGATCGCGGTCGTGCCTGGTGAAGCTGGCGGGGGTCGCGGCGTCTACAGCATCGGTGCGGTGGCTCGCATGCTCGGGATTCCCGCGGCGACGATCCGGAACTGGGAGGAGCGCTACGAGACGATCGTCCCGGAACGGAGCCCGGGGGGACACCGCCTCTACTCGCGCGACCAGATGGAGCGCCTGCGCTTCATCGCGGCGGAGGTCTCGCGCGGCCTGTCGGCGGCCGACGCGCACCGGCTGCTGGCTGAGCAGAGCGAGCGAGGCCATCATCTGGTGCACGAGGGCCGAACCGATGGCACACGGCTGCTCGTGCTGCTCGCCGAACGCGATCCTGTGGCAGCGGACCTGGCGGAGTTCTTCCTGCGCACCGAGGGGTACGACGTGCACTTGGCCTTGGCCGTCGGCGACGCCGAGGAGCGGTGGCTCGAGAGTCGGCCGCAGCTCGCGATCGTGGAGCTGATGATCTCCGGAGGTCAGGGCGCGGAGCTGTGCCGGCGCTTGAAGCAGCACGATGCCGGGGCCGTGCTCGCGATCTCCGTCCTGCAGGCTCGAGACGAGGCGCTGGCGGCGGGCGCTGACGCGTTTCTGCAGAAGCCGCTGGATCCGCTCGAGTTCGTCTCGACCGTCAAGGACCTGCTCGGAGCGAGCGCGCTGGTCGCTCGCCGCGAGCAGGAGCGTGCGTGATGGAGGAGCGCGGTACGAGCGGCGACGAAGGACTCGACCTGGTCCTGGGCGGCGGCCTGCCGATCAACGGCATCAACCTGATCATGGGGCTGCCGGGCTCGGGAAAGACGTTGCTCTGCCAGCAGCTGATGTTCGCCCGCGCGACCGAGGAGCGTCCTGCGATCTATCTGGCGACGGTCTCTGAGCCGTTCGAGAAGTTGCTCCGCTACGCGCAGACGCTCAGCTTCTTCGACGGGCATGCGATCGGCCGCTCGGTGTTCTACGAGGATCTCGGCGCGGCGGTGGCCGGCGAGGACGGGCTCGCCGCCGTGACCGAGCGCATCACCGCGCTGATCAAGGAGCGGCGGCCGGGGATCATCGCGATTGACAGCTTCAAGGCGTTGGCCGCGTTCGCAGACGACGCGCGGGCGTTCCGGCGCTTCCTCCACGAGCTCGCCGCGCTGCTCACGGCCTTCCCCGCCACCAGCTTCTGGATCGGGGAGTACAGCGAGGAGGAGACGCGCACGGCGCCGGAGTTCGCCGTCGCCGACGGCATCATCTCGCTCGCCACGGAGCGTGCGAGCGAGCGCACGCTCCGCCTGATCCAGGTGACCAAGCTGCGCGGGAGCGACTTTCGCTCCGGACGTCACACCTATCGCCTCTCCGAGGACGGCATCACCGTGTTCCCGCGGCTCTCCGATCCCGTCCGCGAGGAGGGCTATCGGCTGAGCGAAGAGCGGATCACCTCCGGGATCGCGCCGCTCGACCTGATGCTCGCCCAGGGCTACGCGCCCGGCAGCTCGACGCTGGTGGCGGGGCCGTCGGGTGTCGGCAAGACCCTGATGGGACTCCACTTCATCTTCAGCGGTGCCGCGAACGGCGAGCCGGGCGTGATCGCGTCGCTGCAGGAGAACCCGAGCCAGCTCGAGCGGATCGCGCGCGGCTTCGGCTGGTCGCTGGGCAACGAACGAGTGGCCGTCATGCACCGATCGCCCAACGATGTCTACATCGACGAATGGGTCTACGAACTCCTCGACCTCATCGAGAGCACCGGCGCCACGCGCGTCATGATCGACAGCCTCAGCGACCTCCAATCCACGACCCCCGACCGCGTGCGCTTCCGCGAGTTCATCTACTCGCTCACACAGCGCCTCTCGCGCAGCGGCATCAGCTCGATCTTCACCAGCGAGATCCCCGACCTCTTCCACATCGGCCGCCTCGCCGAGTACGGGATCTCACACCTCTCCGACAACGTCGTCCTGCTGCAGTACCTGCGCGCCGAGTCTCGCCTCCTGCGCACGGTCACGATCCTCAAGTCACGCGCAAGCGCTCACGACCCCGAGGTCCGCACGTTCGACATCACCTCCGAGGGGGTCGTCCTCGGAGACCCGGTCGCCGGCGCGCACTAGCGACGGCTCCTAGCTCGACACCCCCACGTGGACGTGATCGGCGTGGTCGATCGCGGCGCCCCACAGGATCTGCACGGTGAAGCTGTGCCCGCCCGCGGTGACCGTGTGCCTCGTGTAGCTGTTCGTCTGCCACGTGCGAATGCCCATTGCCCGTGCGAGCTTCCGCGCGGCGTCCTCACCCGAGAAGGTCGGGAAGTCGCGCGCCGCCGTCATCGACTTGGTGGTCAGATGGTCGGACGTCGCCGAGCCGCCCACGCGGGAGTTCTCGGCCGGGGTCCGCTTGCCGGACCCGGCCTTCAGCCCCTGGGTGAGCATGAACGGCTCGATGAAGCCGGTCATCACGTCGCCCGCGCCGCCCCAGTGCGGCGAGCCGGCCGCGACACGCACGCGAACCCCGCCCAGCGACCGTGACTTGCGAGCGCGCTTGCGATGCATGCGCCGGCGGCGGATGCCGCGCGCGACTGTCTTGGCGTCCGCGAACCGCACGGACCGCGGGCGCTTGGCGCGCTTGAGCAGCGCATCGTCGGCGACGGCCGGGCGCTGGTCATCGCCGGCGTAGCCGAGCAGGTGCTTGACCTCGAGGATCCGCTTGCGGGTCAGCCGTCCCTTCTTGCCGTCCACCTGGAGCGGCGTCAGATCCTTGGCGTAGCGGCGGACGAACGCGTTGAGGGCCTTCTGCGTCCGCCGCACCGTGTCCGGTGACTCCTCCTGACGGCGGCGGCCAGGCTCCCGCTTCTTCTCCGGCTCCTCGCGCTGCTCGTCCGTCTTGGGCTTGCGCCTGCGCTTCTCGGTGATGCCGAGCGCGGCCAGCTCGGCGTCGGCCTTCGCGTAGCGGCTGATCAGCACGCTCCGAGCGCGGCCCATGGCGCGATCCAGCCGCTCCACCCGCTCGAGCAGCTCGGCGTCCGACAGCTCCTCGAGCCGGCGGCGCGGAGCCGGCGGCGGCGGTGCCTCGGGGGGCGTCGCGGCGCCGTTGGCCAGGCCGGAAGGCCCGTCGGCCTCGGCGGGCGGCGGCGCCTTCGTGACGACCGCCGCGCCCGGCGGCGTGGCCGTGCCTGCGGCGCCGCCCGATGCCGTGGCAGAGTCCGCACCGCCGCCCGCTGCCGTCGCGGAGCTCCCGGCCACCGGCACGGCTGCGGCCGACGCCGCGCGCGCGCCCGCGAGCTCGAGCGCAAGCTCCTTGCGCTCGTATCTGACGAGCTTCTCCACTGCGGACTCGATGCGCAGCAGGACGGCCATGATCCCGTCGAGGGCGGCTGAGTCACGCTGTTGCCGTGCCACCCCTGCCTGCGGGATGTGCCCGGCCCGCATGCGCGCGAGCAGCCGCCGTCGCTGGCGGCCGTAGCGCGTGAGCGTGGTCCATGCGCGATCGGTCTCGGCGTCCAGCCGCTTGACCTCCTCGATCAGCGCCGGCAGGCGCCGCGCGACGGGCTGTGGCGGCCGTCCCGCCGCCTTCTTCCGCCGCGCCTTCTCGAGCGCGACGGCTCGGTTGAGCTTGTGCGCGGTCTTCGCGCCCGCCACGCCGTCCGCCTCGAGCCCGTGGTCGGCCTGGAACGCCCGCACGGCCGCCTGCGCCTCGGCGTCGAGGCGCTTGCGCGCACCGTCGAGATAGGGCTTGCGCGACCCCTTCCGTCGCACGAACGAGAGCCGCCGCGTGAGCTTCACGACGAGCTGCCCCGAGTCGCCGAGCTCGAGCAGGTTCGACGCGGACGCGACGGGCAGTCCGGCGAGGCGCTGCTCCCAGACCCGGATCTTGGCGACCAGGTCCTTGCTGTAGGTCACCGCATCGGGGCCGCTGCCGTTGTACTCGCGCGCGCCGTCCGCCAGGCCGTTCGCCTTGATGAGATTCGCGAGCCGGCGGAAGCCCACCCGCATGTTGATCTCGGCGCGCCAGCAGCCGCCCTCGCGGTCTGCGTCGTCCTGGAA